>MRWG01000443.1_pt1 | contig 50404 bp, 50 predicted proteins | sample 1013341 | NCBI WGS metagenome assembly MRWG01 (sample SAMN06117577, study PRJNA244670) | biofilm metagenome | biome: Water; feature: Cathode Biofilm; material: Biofilm; isolation source: microbial consortium enriched at the cathode of a solar microbial fuel cell | place: USA: District of Columbia ... | reverse complement strand
GAGACAAGCTCCACCGCCTCCCGGCGCTCACGCGCCGGCCCCTTCGACCCCTCCTTCGCCAAGGCTACGGAGGGCCCACTTCCCCATGGAATGGGGAAGAAAAAGATACGCTGATGCTTTCCCCGGACCTGTTCCGGGGTCTGGCGGCGTTTCAGGAGGAGGCTCAGCCGGGCCCCGGCACGGGGGCCGGGGGAAGTGGAGGGAGATGGGGAAAAAGACCGTCCCCGCAAATCCGCAAACCGGCCAGCAGCAGGCTCAACTTGATGGAAACCGCGCACGGGCTTATGTGCTGGGCATGGCCAATCTGATCGACAATACGGCGCGCAGCGCCGCGTCCGACGCCCGCGCTGCCCGTCACCCGGAAAAGCAGAAGCGTGCCGATACGCCCGTCCTTCGCAAGCCGGACTGGATCCGCGTGAAGGCGCCGCTGGGCAAGACCTTCTCGGAGACGCAGGAAATCGTGAAGAAGGGCGGTCTCGTCACCGTGTGCGAGGAGGCCGGCTGTCCGAATATCGGCGAGTGCTGGGAGCAGAAACACGCCACTTTCATGATCCTGGGCGATACCTGTACCCGCGCCTGTTCCTTCTGCAATGTGAAGACCGGCCTGCCGGGCCCGGTCGATCATGACGAGGCCCGCCGCGTTGCCGAGGCGACGGCCCAGATGGGTCTGAACCATGTCGTCATCACCTCGGTCGACCGCGACGATCTGGACGATGGCGGAGCGCAGCATTTCGTCGATGTGATCGAGGCGATCCGCCGCGAGACGCCGGGTACGACGATCGAGATCCTCACCCCGGATTTCCTGCGCAAGCCGGGCGCGGCCGAGCGCGTCATCGACGCCAAACCGGACGTGTTCAACCATAATCTGGAAACCGTGCCGCGGCTCTATCTCTCGATCCGTCCGGGCGCGCGCTATTACCATTCCCTGCGCCTGCTGGAGCGGGTGAAGGAGCGCGATCCGGCACAATTCACAAAGTCGGGCATCATGGTCGGCCTGGGCGAGACCAAGGAAGAAGTGATGCAGGTGATGGACGATATGCGGTCCGCCGGCATCGATTTTTTGACCATCGGCCAGTATCTCCAGCCGACGCGCAAGCACGCCGCCGTCGACCGTTTCGTGACGCCGGACGAGTTCAAGGCCTATGAGACGATCGCGCGCGCCAAGGGCTTCCTGATGGTGTCGGCGACGCCGCTGACCCGTTCGAGCCACCATGCCGGCGATGATTTCCGCAAGCTCCGCGAGGCGCGCGACGCCATGCTGGCGCGCGGCTGACGGGGCCGGCGTGACCGTCGAGACCCGCGAACGCCTGCGGCTTTTCCATGCGCCGGACGATCTGTTCGATCTGGTGATGGATGTGCGCAGCTATCCGCAATTCATCGAGCAGATCACGGCGATGCGCGTGCTCAATGAAGCGCGCGACGGTCCGCTGACCGAGCTCACCGCAGAAGCGCGGGTGCGCTATAAATTCGTCTCGGAACGCTTCACCTCGCGGGTCATCGCCGACGCCTCGCGCCGCTCGATCGATGTGAGTTTCGTGGCCGGACCCTTCCGGGTGCTGGAGAACGCCTGGCGCTTCCGCGAATTGTCGGACGGTTCTACCCTGGTGGAATTCTCCATCAAGGCGGCCTTCAAGAACCCGATCCTGCAAATGCTGCTGGAGACCAATCGCGAGCGGGCGGGCCGTATCCTGGTACAGAAATTCTCGGCCGAGGCCGGGCGCCGCTATACCCGGACGGGCAATCCGTCCAAGGACTTATCCGAAGAAATCGACGCCCTGCGATAACAGGTCGAGCGCCGTGGCCACACTGGCCAGGCGCACCGCATCGCGACCGCGATCGCCGAAGCGGTGGACCTCGGTCATGGTCGCGCCATCACGGCGGGCGAGGGCGAAATGCACCAGGCCGGCCGGTTTGCGCTCCGATCCGCCCGGACCGGCCACGCCCGTGATCGCCACAGCGATATCCGCATTCGAGCGCAGAAGGGCCTCCTCGGCCATGCGGCGCGCGACCTCGTCGGACACGGCGCCCTGCGCTTCGATGACACGCGCGGGAATGCCCAGCATTTCAGTCTTGGCGGCGTTGGAATAGGTCACGAAGCCGCGATCCACCACGTCTGAAGAGCCCGGGATCTCGGTCAGCAGCGCAGCGACAAGCCCGCCAGTGCAGCTTTCCGCCGTGGCGATCATCACGCCGGCGGTGCGGGCGCGCTCCAGCAGGGTTTCCGCCTGGTCGACGAGGGAGTGGTTGAAGATCATGACAGTCTCGCGGTGACGATGGCCTGGGCGGCGAGGCCTTCGCCGCGCCCGGTAAAGCCGAGTTTTTCCGTCGTGGTGGCCTTGATGTTGACGCGCTTTGGATCGAGTCGCAGGAGCTGCGCCAGCCGGGTCCGCATCGCTTCGCGATAGGGCCCGATCTTCGGCCGTTCGGCGATCAGCGTGACATCGGCATGGATGACCTGGCCGCCGGCCTCGCGCAGTAGCTCCAGCGCATGCAGCAGGAATGAGTCGGAGGCGGCGCCTTTCCATTTCGGGTCGGAGGGCGGGAAGTGCTGGCCGATATCGCCGGCGCCGGCACAGCCCAGCACCGCATCGGTGACGGCATGAAGCCCCGCATCGGCGTCGGAATGCCCCACGAGGCCGAGGCCCTCATGCAATTCCACACCGCATAGCCACATTGTTTCGGCCGGCTCCAGACGGTGCACGTCGAAACCCTGGCCGCTCACCGTGATCGTCTCGCCCATCAGCATCGCCTCCGCACGCCGGAAATCGGCCGGCAGGGTCAGTTTGAAATTATCCGTCTCGCCTTCGACGGTGTGGACCTGACCGCCGGCGGCCAGGATGACGGCAGCATCATCCGCCAGTCCGCCGCCGCCCAGCCGGGCATAGGCCGCGCTCAGCGCATCGAAGCGGAAAGCCTGCGGCGTCTGGGCGGCCCGCACGACCGCCCGGTCGACCGGTTCGGCAATCATGCCATCGGTCATCACCCGCATCAGCGCATCGGTGGCGGGCAGGGCGGGGATCACGGCGTCATGCCGATCCAGCGCCTCGGCAAGGCGATCGATCAATTCGGCGGACAGGAAGGGGCGGGCGGCGTCATGGATCATCACGGCGTCGGGGGCATCGCCTGCCAGCGCCGCCAACCCGGCCCGGACACTGTCGGTCCGGGTCGCGCCGCCCGGCACCGTTGTGAAACTGCGGGCGGTTTCCTGGCGCACGGCCTCGACATGATCCGTATCCTGTGGATTGACGACCACAACGGCCCGGCGGATTGCAGCATGACCGGCGAGGGCATCCAGCGTGCGCGCCAGCACGCTGCGGCCAGCCAGGGACCTGAATTGCTTGGGGATACCGCCGCCGGCGCGCTCGCCGCGTCCTGCAGCCACGATGATGGCATCGATTATCATCCGGCACCCTCATGCATTGCCGCAGCGCAGCATAATCGCTAGCCTGACCGGCTTACGACGCCCCTTCAGGATTTGTCCAGACGCATGCACTTCTCGATCGGTCCCCACCGGATCACCGTTCCGGCCATTCTGGCGCCCATGTCGGGTGTGACAGACCTGCCTTTCCGCTGCCAGGCGCAGCGTTTCGGGGCGGGCATGGTCGTGTCGGAAATGGTCGCCAGCGACGCGTTGGCCCGCGGCCGGGTCGATATGGTGCGCAAGGCGGCGCTCGACGCATCGCTGCAGCCCTGTGTGATCCAGCTGGCCGGGCGCGAGGCACACTGGATGGCGGAGGGCGCCCGCATTGCCGTCGATGCCGGGGCCGATATCGTCGATATCAATATGGGGTGTCCGGCCCGGCAGGTGACCAAGGGCCTGTCCGGCTCCGCCCTGATGCGCGATCTCGATCATGCGCTGACCCTGATTGAGGCGACTGTCGCTGCGTCCAGCGTGCCGGTGACGCTGAAAATGCGCCTGGGTTGGGATCATGACAGCATCAACGCGCCGGAACTGGCGCGGCGGGCCGAGGATGCCGGCGTCCAGCTGGTGACGGTACACGGCCGTACCCGCCAGCAATTCTACAAGGGCGAGGCCGACTGGTCCGCCGTGCGGCCGGTGAAAGAGGCGATCTCCATCCCGCTGATCGTCAATGGCGATATCCATACGGCCGAGGATGCCCGCAAGGCCATTGCAGCCTCGGGCGCTGATGCGGCGATGATCGGCCGGGCCGCGCAGGGACGACCCTGGCTGGTCTGCGAGATCGGCGCTGCGCTGCTGGGCAAGCCCGTCGAAACGCCCTGGACCGACAAGCTGCCGGCGCTGGCTGCACAGTTCGACATGTCGCTCGATCATTATGGCGGCGAACTGGGAATTCGCATGATGCGCAAGCACTTCGCTTCCTTTGTTGATGTCGAGGCGCAAGCGGAAGGATGCGATCCGGACTGGCTCTCGGGGCTGAAAGCCACGCTGTGCCGCTCGACCGATGCCTCGGCGATCCACGATGTCCTGGCCCGGCTGGCCGTGCCGGAAAAACGGGCCGTCGCATGAACGGACCCGCGGCCCCGACATCGCCGGCCGAGCCCGCTGCCGAAATGGCGGCGATCCCCTTGCTGCAATTCTCCGAAGATGCCCGCTTCACCTGGGCCAATACCCAGGCCGAGGAATGGCTGGGCCTGTCGGCCCGCCACCTGCGGAAGGGCGATTTCGGCACCCAGTCGCCGGTCTGCGCCAATCTGGCCGAGATTGTCGATCAGGCCTGCGCAGCTCGCAGAACCGTGGTCGCGCTGGGCTGTGCGCTCGGTCCCGGCGGACCGTTCGACCTGCATGCGCGCTGGTCCGACGAGACGTCTTCGGTGACGCTGTCCGTGCTGCCGCACCGGGAACCGGGCGCCAAGGCCTCCCAGGCGCCGGCACTGGGCTTCGGCCGCATGCTGGCGCACGAACTCAAGAACCCGCTTGCCAGTGTCCGCGGAGCGGCCCAGCTGATCCGCCGCGAGAGCAATATCGAGGCAGCGGCCGAACTCGCCCAGCTGATCATCCAGGATGTCGACCGCATCACCCGCCTGGCCAATCACTGGAGCCGGGTCGGGGATATCCGCCTGGGCGAGCGCGGCGAGGTCAATCTCAATCACCTGGCTTTCGATGCCATGGAAAGCCTGGCCCGTGCAGATGAGCGGGCGAGGGGGATATTGAAGGATGATTTCGACCCGTCTCTGCCGCCGGTCGATGGCGATCGCGATCTCCTGCTGCAGGTCGTGCTGAACCTGTTGCAGAATGCGCTGGATGCCGTTCGGGACATGCCTGATCCGAAAATCCGGGTGGAGACACGGTTCGATACCGGGCCGCGCAGCCGGACCGGTGCCAATCCGACGCCGCTGGTCCTCGTGGTGCGGGACAATGGTCCGGGCATTCCCGATGCGCTGGGCGCGGGTATCTTCACCCCCTTCGTGACCACCAAACCGGCCGGTGAGGGGCTGGGCCTGGCTTTTGCTGCGCGGGTCGCCGCGCTGCATGACGGACAGCTGGACTATGAAAGCGAACCGGGACGGACGGGCTTCAATCTGCGCCTGCCGGTCGCCAGGGAGGAAACATCGTGAGCGCCCGCATCCTGCTTCTGGAAGACGATGAAAGCCTGAAACTGATCCTCTCCCGGGCGCTGGGCTCGGCAGGCTACCAGGTCCGTGCGACGGCCTCGCCCGATACGGCACTGGGCTGGATCCGCAATGGCGAGGGCGACCTCTTGCTGGCGGACGTGCTGCTGGACGGAACGAATTTCCTGGAGAATCTCAGCCTCGTCGCCCGGCTGCGGCCGCAGATGCCGGTCATCGTGATGAGCGCCCAGGCGACGGCCTCCACAGCGATCAATGCCGCCAAGGGCGGCGTGTTCGAATACCTGCCCAAACCCTTCGACCTGGATGACATGATTTCCGCTGTCGCTGCAGCGCTGGGCGACAAGCGGGCCGGCCAGCAATCGCGCTCCACTGACGAACCGACGGGCTTCATCGGCCAGTCCGTCGCGATGCAGTCGGCCTTCAAAGCGATCGCCCGTGCCGCCACCAGCCAGGCCCATGTCATGATCACGGGCGAGCCCGGTGTCGGCAAGCGCCAGGCCGCCGAAGCCCTGCTGCGGGCCCGCGGTGTGGCGTCCGAGGACGCCGTCGTCGTCACGCCCTCCAATACGGCCACCGAGATTTTCGGCTCCACCCAGGCTGCCCGCCAGGTCGTCTGGTTGCGCCTGGAGGAGTGGAGCGCGGAACAGCAGCGTGCGGCGCGCGATGCGCTGGATGGCGGTTCCGGCCGCGTCATCGCCACGGTGTCGCAGGCGCCGTCCAATCCCATCGACAACCGGCTGGCGGCGCGGCTTTCGGAATGTGTCATCACCGTGCCGCCATTGCGCGAACGGCGCAGCGATATTCCCGCCCTGTGCGAAGCCTTCCTCGGCCAGTTTGCCCGTCGCGACAAACAGGAGCCGGTGCGCCTGTCAAAAGACGCCATCGACTATCTCGTGAACTCGCCCTGGACCGGCAATGTCGTCGAGCTGCGCTCGGTACTGTCGCGGCTGGCGCTGGCGACGCGGGGCCGGGTGGCGGCGCTGGACGATGTCGCCCAGGCCCTCAATGCCGACGGTGCCGATGCGAGCGAGGATATTGCCGTCCACGCCAACGCCCTGGCGGCACTGGCCCTGTCGCAGCCGGATGCGCGCCAGAGCGCGGTCGATGCGCTGGAGCGGGCCCTGTTCACCCAGGCGCTGGACCGCTGCAATGGCAACCGGTCGCGGGCGGCAGACCTGCTCGGGCTGAACCGCAACACGCTGGCGCGGAGGCTGTCCGAGTTGGACGGAACAGACGAGGAAACACGCTGACTGTTGCGGGTGCGGCACTGTGTTGATTTCGTGCAACGCAGGAGTAAGCTCGGTCGCTTGAAGCAAGTGAGGCTGATTTGCCGAACGCGTCCAGGAACACTCTGATCCGGAACATTTCTCCGCGCTCGGCGGCGCTGTTTGGTGCCGGCTTTCTGGTCTCGCTCGGCCTTCTGGGGGTCGCCGCCTTCATTCTGCTGAATGAAGGCGGGCTGACCGGCGCCAACAACCGGATCGCGCTCGGCATTCTGGTCGGCAATCTCGTGCTTCTGTTCGGCCTGGCCGGGGTCGTCGTACTGCGTTTCGTGCGGCGGGTGAGGGCGCGCCGCTTCGGCGAACCGACGCCGCGCTTACATCTGCGCTTCGTGGCACTTTTCTCGATCGCAGCGGCCACGCCAGCCGTCCTCGCGGCCATCTTCCTGGGCTTTGTTATTACGCGTGGCGTGGATCTGTGGTTCGACGATCGCATCGCTACCCTGGTCGACCGGCTTGAGGATGTGGCGTTCGATTTCTATGAGCGAGAAGCGGCCACAGCGTCGGGTCATGTGGAAAGCATGGCCACCGATCTCAGCCAGGACGGTTCGGTCGAGGCTTTCACCACATCGCGGATCCAGTACATCACCTATCTCAACAACCAAGCTGCAGCGCGGCGGCTTGCGGCGGCCTATATCGTCGATGGCCGAGGTACCTTGCTTGCCCGCACCCGCTTCCGGGAAAACGAGGAATATGTCGCGCCGTCTCAGGTGCTCTACGACTATGCCAATGACGGTGATGTCGCGGTGTCCACGCCCAGCTCGTCGGCCGAAGCCGTCGATGTGATGCGGCTGCTCTACCGCCTCGACGCCTATCCTGACGCCTATCTCTTCGTCTCCTATCCGGTGAATATCGATCTGTTCCGGGAGATGGCGCAGGCGCGCAATGAATTGCGCGATGCGGGCAATCAGGAAAGCCGGGTCCGCGGCTCCTTCTACTTCCTTTATTTCGAAGTCGCGGTCCTGATCGTGATCGGTTCGATCTGGCTGGCCCTGTCGGCGGCAACCCGGGTGGTCACGCCGATCTCGCGCCTGGTCGGGGCTGCCGAGCGTGTGCGCCGGGGCGATCTGGATACGCGGGTGCAGATGGGGCGTGAGGATGACGAGATCGCCGCGCTCGCCCGGGCCTTCAACCGGATGACGCGGCAATTGCGCAGCCAGCGGCGTGAGCTGATCGAGGCGCACGCTGAATCCGAACAGCGCCGCGCCTTTATCGAGGCGATTCTCGCCGGGGTGCGGGCCGGTGTGATCGGTCTGGACAAGGATAACCGGATCACGCTTATCAACCGCTCGGCGATTTCCATGCTGGCGCCGGGAACGGACGATCTGATCGGTGTCGGCATTGACGAAGTCACGCCGGAGCTGGCCGAGATCGCCACTGAAGCGCGCCGACGTCCTGGCGCCGTGGCTGAAGCACAGATCGATCTCAACGCACCGGACGACCAGATCCGGCATCTCACGGCCCGAGCCTCGATGGACGAGGAGGCCGGTCTGGTCATCACATTCGACGATGTGACGCGCCTGGTGACCGCCCAGCGCAATGCGGCCTGGCGCGAGGTTGCGCGGCGCATCGCCCACGAGATCAAGAATCCGCTCACCCCGATCCAGCTGTCGGCCGAGCGTATCCGGCGCAAATACCGCGACGAGATTACCTCCGACGTCGAGACCTTCGACCGCTGTACCGACACGATCGTGCGCCAGGTCAGCGATATCGGCCGCATGGTCGACGAGTTCTCCAGCTTTGCCCGCATGCCCCAGCCGAAGGTGGAGCGTGTCGAGATGGGCGAGCTGGTGAAGTCCTCGGTCTTCACCCAGCGGGTCGCCTCGCCGAATATCGAGATCGTGTTCGAGCATCCCGGCGTGCAGGTCCACGCCATGTGCGATGCCCGGCTTTCCGTGCAGGCGCTGGCCAATATTCTCAAGAATGCCTGCGAGAGCGTCTCGACCCGCATGGATCAGGATGGCGCTCCGGGACAGCTGGTCGTCAGCCTGACCGAGGCGAACGGCTATGCGGTGATCGAGGTCGCCGACAACGGTCTGGGCTGGCCGACCCCCAATCGCGAACGCCTGACCGAACCCTATATGACCACACGCGAAAAAGGCACGGGCCTCGGCCTCGCCATCGTGAAGCGCGTGATGGAAGACCATAACGGACGTCTGGAACTGGATATTCCCCAGAGCGGGCAGGGAGCCGTCGTGCGGCTCGTCTTCCCGCTGGCCGATCTGGCCGATCCGGCGCCGCAATCCCTGAAGGAGGCTTGATAGATGGCCCGGGATATTCTCATCGTCGATGACGAGGCCGATATTCGTGAGCTGATCGGCGGCTTGCTCGAGGATGACGGCTATGAGCCGCGCGAGGCAGCCGATGCCGATGGCGCCCTGGCGGTGATCCGGCAGCGCAAACCGTCGCTGATCATTCTGGATGTCTGGCTACAGGGCAGCCGGCTGGACGGTATCGAACTGCTCGACGAATTCCGCGCGCTCGATCCGGACCTGCCGGTGATCGTGATTTCCGGTCACGGCACGATCGAGACCGCGGTGGCGGCGATCCGCAAGGGCGCCTATGACTTCCTGGAAAAGCCGTTCAAGAGCGACAAGCTCCTGCTCACGGTGAAGCGGGCGCTGGAGACCAGCCGCCTTCGCAGCGAGAATGCCGAGCTGCGTGCCCGCACCCATGCGCAGAGCACGCTGATTGGCGATTCAAGCGGCATCCTGCAGGTGCGCCAGCTGATCGAGCGCGTTGCACCGACCAATAGCCGTGTCCTGATCCGCGGTCCCTCGGGCGCCGGCAAGGAACTTGTCGCCCGCCTGATCCACGAAAACTCGCCGCGTTCGGGCGCCGACTTCGTCGCCGTCAGCGCGCCGGGCATGTCACCGGAAGGCGTCGAGGAGGAACTCTTCGGCCGCGAGAATGATGACGGTTCGGTCAAGCATGTCGGTCTTCTCGAACGCGCCCATGGCGGCACGCTCTATCTCGACGAGATCGCCGACATGCCGACGGCCACCCAGAGCAAGCTCCTGCGCCTGCTGGTGGAACAGCGCTTCCGCCGGATCGGCGGGGCCGGGGATGTGCAGGTCAATGTGCGGGTGATCTCCTCGACCGCCCAGGATCTGGCCGTGCGGATCCAGGAAGGCCGTTTCCGCGAGGATCTCTATCACAGGCTCGCCGTCGTGCCGGTCACCGTGCCGGCCCTGGCCGAGCGGCGCGAGGACATTCCCGCGCTGGTCGATCATTTCGTGAAGAACCTGACGCAATCGGCCGGCCTGCCGCTGCGGGCCTTCGGCGATGATGTCATGGCGGCGTTGCAGGCGCACAGCTGGCCGGGCAATGTCCGCCAGCTGCGCAACAATATCGAGCGCCTCCTGATCCTCGCCACCGGTCCGGCGAGCGAGCCGATCACGCTGGATGCCTTGCCATCGGAAGTCGTCACGCGCGACAATCACGAGACCGGCTTCGATGCCGAGAAGATGATTGCCCTGTCGCTGCGCGAGGCCCGGGAGAATTTCGAACGTGAATATCTCAAGGCCCAGATCGACCGGTTCGGCGGCAATATCTCCCGCACGGCGGCCTTTATCGGCATGGAACGGTCGGCGCTTCACCGCAAACTCAAATCGCTCGGCGTCACCTCGCCGCAGCGCGACGGCGCGGCCTAGTCCGCACCCAACGGAGACGACATGAAAGCCATAGTCTGCGGAGCCGGGCAGGTCGGTGTCGGTATCGCCCGGGCGCTTGCCCGGGAAGGCAATGCGGTGACGGTCGTCGACTGGTCGACCGAGTTGATCGACAATGTCGTGACCGATCTGGACGTGCGCGGCGTGGTCGGCCATGCCTCGCACCCGGATGTGCTGGAAAAGGCCGGCGCTGCGGAAGCCGATCTGCTGGTCGCCGTGACCTACTCGGACGAGGTGAACATGATCGCCTGCCAGGTCGGGCATTCCCTGTTCTCCACGCCGATGCGGATCGCCCGTGTGCGGGCCCAGGAATATCTCGACCCGGCCTGGGGCGATCTCTTCTCCACCGGCAATCTGCCCGTCGATGTGGTGATCTCACCCGAGCTTGAAGTCGGACGCGCCATCCTGCAGCGGGTGGAAACGCCCGGCGCCTTTTCCACGGCGGTGTTCGCCGGCGGACGGGTGCAGCTGCTGGGCCTGCGTCTGGAAGAAACTTCGCCGGTGGCGGGTTCCACGACCGAACAGGTGATGGAGCTCTTCCCGGACCTGCGGCTCGCCGTCGTCGGCGTGCAGCGCGAACGCACGCTCTTCATTCCCAAGCTCAAGGATCCGCTGCTGCCGGGCGATGATGTCTATGTCGTCACCGAAAGCGCGCAGGTGCGGCGCCTGCTGGATATTTTCGGCCGCAGCGCCGAGCAGATCCGCCGCGTCGTGGTGGTCGGGGCCGGCAATATCGGCGTCTATGTCGCCCGCGCCCTGGAACGCGCCGGCGGGGTGAAGGTGCGCCTGATCGAGGCCGACAAGGCTCGCGCCGAACACGCCGCGGAACGCCTCAAGCGGACAGTCGTGCTGCATGGCGACGGTCTGAATGCCCGCATGCTGCGCGAGGCGGGCGTCGCCAATGCAGAGCTGGTCATCTGCGTCACCAATGACGACAAGGTGAACATGCTCTCCGGCGTGATGGCCAAGCGGGAAGGTGCCGAGCGCGCCCTCAGCCTGATCAATGACCGCACCTTCGAGGGCATGCGTGAACCGCTGGGTATCGACGTGCTGATCGATCCGCGCGCGACCACCGTGTCGACCATTCTCCAGCACATCCGCCGCGGCCGGATCACCGGCCTGCAGACGCTTGGCGGCGGTGAGGCGGAAGCGCTGGAAGGTATCGCCCTGTCGACCTCGCCGCTGGTCGGCAAAACGCTGGACGAGCTGGAATTGCCGGACGGGGTGGCGCTGGGCGCCGTGGTGCGCGGCGACAAGGTGATCCTGCCCTGCGACGAGGGCCGGATCCGCGAGAACGACCGCGTTCTCCTGTTCTGCAACAAGGCGCTGGTGCCCAAGGTCGAGCACCTGTTCCGGGTCAGCCTGGAATATTTCTGATCCATGTCGCCGGCGGCGCTCTTCCGCCCCCTGGGGGCCCTGTGGGTGCTGGTCGCGCTGATCGCATTGCTGGCGGCTGTCTGTGCGCCAGCCGTGGAAGAATGGCACCTGGCGCCCTTCTTCATCACCACGGCCGGGCTGGCCTTCGTTCCCGGTGCACTCGTCCTGGCGGCCACCCGGGGCATCCAGGTCGGCGCCAGCGCGCTGGATGCGCTGGGCCTGGCCCTGCTCGCCTGGGTGACGACACCGGCCTTCGCAGCGCTGCCATTCTGGCTGACCGGCTATTTCGGGCCGATGGATGCGCTGTTCGAGGCCTATTCGGCCCTCACCACAACCGGCGCGACCCTGCTGCCCGCCGACGAATTGCCGCGCTCCTTGATCTTCTGGCGCGCCGTGCTGGCCTGGCTGGGCGGGTATGCGACCCTCTTGCTGGCGATTGCCGTTTTCGCCGCGCTCGACCGGGATGTTCCGGCGATCCGGAAATCGGCACTCCTCACCGTCCGGCCCGACAACATCCTTTCCCACCTGCCGGTCGCGGCACGGCGGGTGGGACTGGTCTATGCCGTGCTGACCGCTGTCACCTGGCTGCTCCTGTTGTTTGCGGGCAATGGCTTCTTTGACGCCACCGTGCTGGCCATGTCCGCGATCTCGACTTCGGGCTATGCGCCGGTGGATGGGGGGCTGGCGACGAATTTCGGCACGGTATCGATGCTGATCGTGGCGCTGGCCTGCCTCGCCGGATCGGTGAATATCGCCCTGTTCTGGGATGTCTTGCGCGACCGGGGCGTGCTGCGGGACCCTGACCTTGCCGGTATCGCTGCGCTTGTTATCGGTCTGGGCGGGCTCTACGTGATCGCCGACACATCGCACATCCCCTCGCACTTCATCGATGCCTTCTTCGTCGTCTCGACCAGCGGCTACACCGTGTCCGCGCCGGCATCGCCGGTCCCGGTGGCGGCAGTCTTCGTGGCGCTCGTGGGCGGGGCGGCGGCATCGACCACGGGCGGTGTGAAAATCTCCCGCATTCTTCTGCTCTGGCGGCGTATGGGCTCGGAGCTCGCCGTACTGACCGACCCGTCCAGCCTGGTGCCCGTCACCTTCCGCGGACGCTCGGTGCACGATACGGCGCTGATCGGCATCTGGGCCTATGTGCTGGGTTTTCTGGCTTGCCTGGGGATTGGCGCCCTGGTGTTGACGCTGACCGGGCTGGATTTCCAGACTGCCTTTCTGGCGAATGCAGCCGCGCTGGCGAATGCCGGGCCGCTGCTGCACGAGACCAATGCAGGACATGGGTGGGACGAGCTTGCGGACAACGCCAAACCGATCCTTATTTCAGCCATGATTCTCGGGCGTCTGGAGGTGCTCGCCGCGGTCGCGGCGATATGGGCGCTCTTCATCAGGAAATAAGAGAGAACGCGTGTCCAGGATTGCCTATGTCAACGGCCGCTTCCAGCGCCACGATCTCGCCGCCGTACACATCGAGGACCGGGGTTTCCAGTTCGCCGACGCCATCTATGAGGTCTGGGCGGTGCGCAAGGGCGAGCTGCTGGACGCCGAAGGCCATTTCGACCGGCTGGACCGGTCCCTGGGCGAGCTGCGCATTCCGCATCCGGCCACCCGCGCAGCGCTGACGATCCTGATCCGCGAACTGATCCGCCGCAACCGCATCAGCGACGGTCTGGTCTATCTCCAGATCAGCCGCGGCCGGGCGCGCCGCGACCATGGATTTCCGCCCCCCGGTACCCGGCCGACCCTCGTTCTCACGACCAAGCGTCTCGACCTGGATGCCGTGGCCAGACGGGCAGAGCAGGGGGTTTCGGTCATCTCCGTACCCGACCAGCGCTGGGCACGTTGCGATATCAAGACCGTGAACCTGCTGCCCAACACGCTCGCCAAACAGGCGGCGCGCGATGCCGGTGCCTATGAGGCCTGGCAAGTGGATGCTGACGGCTTCGTCACCGAGGGCACGTCGTCCAACGCCTGGATCCTGACGGCCGATGGCGCGCTGGTCACGCGGCCCGCCGATCACGCCATCCTGCACGGCATCACCCGGGCAACGCTGATCCGCACAGCGACGGCCGCCGGCTATCGTCTGGAAGAGCGCCCCTTCACGATCGCCGAAGCGCTCGAAGCCCGCGAGGCCTTCCTGACATCGGCCACGAATTTCGTGATGCCGGTGACGCGGATCGACGGTCGTCCGGTGGCAAATGGCGAACCGGGTTCGGTTTCTGCCGAGCTGCGTCAGGCCTATCTGGCAGCCGTGTGATCAACATTCCGGCTTTCTCAGAAAGATGAGATGGTTGCAGGCCATGGCGGGGCCTGTATACCCTGTTTGGCGAATCGCTTGCTTCAAGCGAGTCATGTGGAGCCGACATGTCGCACGATAAAAAACAAAACCTGCAGGACGTCTTCCTGAACTCAGTGCGTAAGACGAAAACGCCGCTGACCATTTTCCTGGTCAATGGTGTGAAGCTTCAGGGCGTCGTAACCTGGTTCGACAACTTCTGTGTTCTTCTTCGCCGCGACGGGCTTTCCCAGCTCGTCTACAAACACGCCATCTCGACCATCATGCCGGCTGCGCCGGTTCAGTTGTTCGATACGGACAGGGCGGACGAGGATGACGCAACGGATGAAAGCACCGCGGATTGATTGATCGCGAGGCGCCGGTATCGCGCGCCCTTGTCATTCATCCCACTGCCCGCGATGGCGTGGCGCGCTCCGAGGCGCGTCTGGAAGAAGCCACCGGTCTGGCCGAAGCGCTGGACCTGGAAGTGGCGGAGGCCTTCATCGCACCGATCCGCAAGATCGATGCGGGACGCTATTTCGGCCGCGGCAAGCTGGATGAATTGAAGGCGCGGATCGAGGAAAACACGGCGGATGTCGCCGTGATCGATACGGCTTTGTCGCCGATTCAGCAGAGAAATCTGGAAAAGTCCTGGAACGTCAAGGTGATAGACCGGACTGGTCTGATCCTTGAAATCTTTGGCCAGCGGGCGCGCACCAAGGAAGGTGTGCTGCAGGTCGAACTGGCGCGCCTGGCCTATGAACGATCGCGTCTGGTGCGGACCTGGACCCACCTGGAACGCCAGCGCGGCGGCCGCGGCTTCCTGGCCGGTCCGGGCGAGACCCAGATCGAGACCGACCGGCGTCTGCTCAACGAGAAGATGGCCAAGCTGCGCCGGCAGCTCGAGGAAGTCAGGCGCACGCGCAGCCTCCATCGCGCCCAGCGCCAGGAAGTGCCGTTCCCGACCGTCGCGCTGGTGGGCTATACCAATGCCGGAAAGTCCACGCTTTTCAACAAGCTGACCGGGGCAGGGGTGTTCGCCCAGGACATGCCCTTCGCAACGCTGGACCCGACCGTGAGAGCGGTGGATCTGCCCGGCGGCACGCGCATTCTCCTGTCCGATACGGTGGGTTTCATCACCGACCTGCCGACCGAGCTGATCGCGGCCTTCCGGGCGACACTGGAAGAAGTGCGCGAGGCCAATCTCCTGGTCCACGTCATCGATGCCTCCGACCCGGATCATGAAGGCCGGATCGGCGATGTGATGAGCGTGCTCGATGCGATCGAGGCCGGCCCCGCGCACGAACAGCCGATGATCGAAGCCTGGAACAAGGCCGACAATCTGTCGCTTGAAGAGGCCGAGGATCTCGCCATCCAGGCAGACATCGCCAACATGAAGGCCGGACGGGCGGTTCAGCTGCCGCTGTCGGCGATCTCGGGCGATGGGGTTGATGCGCTGGTCGACGCGATCGAGAGAGCTCTGGCGACCGATGACGAGCGGATCGAGGTGCGCGTGCCGCCGGAACAGCCGCGCGCGCTGGCCTGGCTGCATTCCCATGGCGAGATCCGCGACAGCCGGATGGATCCGGAAACCGGCGTGACGACGGTGAGGGTGCGTCTCGCGCCGGCCGAGGCCGGACGCTTCCGGGCGCAATTCCCCGACCTGGCTATCCCGCAAGGGATTGGCGAGGTGGAAGAGGACGAGTTCTGAAGCGTGATCAGGTGAAGTGGAAACCGGTTCACCGGTTCGATCACGCGACCGCTCAGGAGTCTGGAGCAGGGGCGATTCCGCAGGAAGCGGTCCTGTTCTAGGGGCGGGATTCAGGCTGACGCCGCAGCCTTTTCCTTGAGCTTTGCCTCGGTCCACAAGGCTTCCATCTCGTCCAGGCTGGCATCCTCGGGCTTGCGCCCCTGGGCCGCAAGACGGTCCTCGATATGGCGGAAGCGGCGCTCGAACTTGGCGTTGGCATTGCGCGTTGCGGTCTCCACATCGACCTTCAGCTTGCGGCCGAGATTGGTGCACACGAACATCAGATCGCCGATCTCCTCGGCGATATGCGCCGCATTGCCCGAAGCGATGGCTTCACGGACCTCGGCGATTTCCTCATCCACCTTGTCCAGGACACGCTCGGCGTCCGGCCAGTCGAACCCGACGCGGGCTGCGCGCTTCTGAAGCTTCTGGGCGCGCTTGAGTGCGGGCAGGGCGACCGGCACATCGTCCAGCACGCGATCGCCCTTGGCCGATCCGGCGCGCTCGGCCGCCTTGATGGCCTCCCATTCGACGGTCTGCGTCTCGCTGTCGCGCGTATCCGCGTCGCCGAAAACATGCGGATGGCGTCGGATCATCTTGTCATTGATGGCGCGGCAGACATCGGCAAAGTCGAACAGGCCGGCTTCCTGCGCCATCTGGGCATGAAACACGACCTGCAGGAGAAGATCGCCCAGCTCGTCCTTCAGCTCGCCATGGGCGCCGCGCTCGATCGCGTCGGCAACCTCATAGGCTTCCTCGATCGTGTAGGGCGCAATCGAGCGGAAATCCTGTTCCAGGTCCCAGGGGCAGCCGCCATCCGGATCGCGCAGTTTCGACATGATGGCGAGCAGGCGATCGATAGGGGCGAGATCGGGCGATGGCGCGGTCATGTCGGCTCCGTGGCGGCGGTCGCGGGAATCGAACGCGATGCTAGCCCGGAACGGCCGCGCGACGCGATGCAGGATACTTCAAGCCGCAACACAGATCGCACCTGTCATACCACGCGAACCAGAAACCCGAATGAGAAATTAGGTTGAGAAGCACATGTTTGGCATTGAAATTATTGCAAAATGTCACCTTGAAGGCGATGAGGGGTCTGGTGTCGCGGGTCCAGATTGTGACATCAATTTAGCGCATAATAAATATTATGAGAAACATTGGACCGGTGTCGGCATGATGTCAGATCAGGCGGTGATGTCACGAAAACATGCCGGGAATCGGTGTTACGTTTGTAACGAAGCGCTCCGTGTATCGCGTCTCGAGAGGTTCCCTCATGTCGTTTCCCACTCTCGTCATCCTCAGCACCCTGGCCGGGCTTCAGGGCGTTTCGGCGATCACAGGCACCGAGGTCGAGCTCGCCGAGGGTGACGCGCATTACAGGATCGACACTGCGACACTGACTGTCACCGGGATCACGCCCGGCGGACCGGTGCCGCTCATGTCGGCAGTCGAAACAGCCGGCGCTGTCAGCATGCTCGAGACATCAGCGGCCAACGCGAGCTGGCAATGGCCCGGGACCGGCTTGGCGTTCCTTGTCCGGATCGAACACGAAAACCTGGTTGTGCAGGTCACGTCCCATGAACCGTCGGAACTGGACTGGCCGCTGGCCTCACCAGCGGCGGCGGAATGGGCTGTGCCCGATGGCCAGGGCATGATCCTGCCGGCCGGACACACGGATCTGGCTGGATGCCGGGCGGGCACGGGCGCCCTGTCCTATCCGGCCTGGGGATATCTGACCGCGGAGCACAGCGGCGCATACGCCCTGTCGGACGGGCTGCAGGCGGAAATCTGCTGGCCCGAGGACGCTGCGGATGCCGTTCGTCTGCATTACAGCTTCACGCCGGATGCGCCGGCCCTGGAACTGGCCCTCTCCGCCGGGCCGGCCGACCCGCTCGCCGTGGCCCGGCTCTATCGCGAACGCCTGCAAATGCGGAACGGCCTGGTCATCTTTGCGGACAAACTGCCGGCCACCGCACCGCTCGAGCGGCTTTTCGGAGCGCCGCACGCCTATGTCTGGGGCGATGGCCGCAGTCCGGCCTTTCTGGACGATCTGGCAGCCGCCGGCATTGAGCGCATCCTGCTGGCCTATGAGGCGGATGGCTGGGACGAGGCCCTGCGTCCGGCCTATCTGGCGGCTGCGGATGCTGCAGGATGGCTGGCCGGTCCCTATGAAAGCTTTGCCAATGCCCAGCCCTCCGGCGAGGCCGATACCGTCACGGCCGACTGGGGCGATCTTTTCCCGGCCGGCTGTATCACCGGAGAAGACGGCGCGCGTCATACAGGCTTTGCCGGCCGCGGCTGCGAGCTCTCGAGCGAGGCCCTGCGCCGCCGCGAAGACGCGCCCAACGTCGCCTCGCGCTATGCCGGTCATGTATCGGCCGGCGCGCGCCATGTCTTCCTCGATGTCGATGCTTTCGGCAGTTTCTATGCCGACCATCACCCCGATCACCCCATGGACCGCGTCCGCGACCGGCAGAACCGGCTCGAGCGGATGCGAAGCGCGATCGACGATCACGATCTTGTCCTCGGGTCCGAGCATGTCGGCGGCTGGGCCCATGGCGTGACGCATTACTCGCATGGCGGCAACAGCGCCAATCTCGACGCGATCTGGCCCTTGCTGCGCCAGCGTGAGCGGTTTGGCGGCTACTGGCCGGAAGACCGTCCGCGCCGCTATTTCCAGCCGGCCGAGCTGACGGATGCGGAAGCCGAAGCCCTGTTCTCGCCGGCCCGGCGCCTGCCGCTGTTCGAGGCCGTCTTCCACGATGCGATGATTTCCACGGATCGCTGGGAGTTCGGGCAGGCGAAATTTCCCGCCCTCGCCCCGCGCCGCTTTGCGCTCGCCCTGCTTTACGGCACACCCACGCTCTGGCATCTCGACCGGCGGGAGCTGGCCCGGATCGCACCGCAGCTGCGCGCTGCCGAGACCGCTTTCCGCACAGTTCATGGCACGGATGCGCCTGCCGCGATGACCGGCTTCGAATGGGTCAGCGATGACCGCCTGGTCCAGCGCACAAGCTTTGCCAATGGCCTGACGGTGACCGCGAACTTCTCCGGCGAGGTCCGTGACGGGCTTGAGCCCGATTGTGTCCGGGCCGAGCGTGACGGTGAAAGCCAGATCGTCTGTCCGCCGAACTAGCATCGCCAAACTGGAACGCGCGGAACGCCGCATCGTCTTGCCGGCGCTCATCTGCTAGCTATGTCGAAGAAACGCGAAAATCCGGAGCCTCTCATGATCGACCGCCGCACCCTTGTTCTGACCGGTCTGGCCAGCCTGGCGCTCGCCGGCCGCGCCAGCGCAGAGGATCACCCTGTCATGGTGGTCTACAAGTCGCCGACCTGCGGCTGCTGTGGTGCGTGGATCGAGCATGTCGAGGCGGCCGGCTTCCGGGTTGCGGTCCGCAACATGCCGGATGTGGTGCCGGTCAAGACCGAGTTCGGCGTGCCGCAAGCCTTGTGGTCTTGTCACACGGCCCGGATCGGCGACTATACGATCGAGGGACATGTTCCGGCCGAGGATGTCCTGCGAATGCTGGAGACCCGGCCGCAGATTGCCGGCATCGCGGTGCCCGGCATGCCGGCCGGATCGCCGGGGATGGAAGTCCCGGGATATAGCGAACCCTATGATGTCTATGTCTTTTCCGGCGACAATCTGTCGGTCTTTGCCAGCCATGGCGGCTGAGGAGCCCTATTCCGGCAGGTCGTCGAACCGCACGCGCTCACCATCCCAGATCAGCCGCATCCCGTCATAGCCGGGCCAGACATGCTCGGGCAGCGTGTCGACCAGAACGTCGTAATCCAGCGTGATGTGCATATTCGTCAGCACGCCGAAGCGGGCGCCGACCCGCTCCAGCGCGGCCAGGGCATCGTCCACGGTGAAATGGGTCGGATGCGGTTCGCGGCGCAGGGCATCGACAATCCAGCAGCCCACACCGTCCAGCATCGGCACGCTCGCCTCCGGCAGGGCGTTGATGTCCGGCGAATAGGCGATGTCGCCGATCCGGAAGCCGAGCGAGCGGATCGATCCGTGCTCCTGGTCGACCGGAATCAGCGAAACCTCACCGCCCGGCCCGTCAATCGTCACCGGCTCGCCGAAATCCGGCATCTCGCGGCGATCGAGAATGGCCGGATAGCTGGAGCCCGGCGGTGTGTCGAATGTGTAGCCGAAACGCGACACCAATGTTGCTGCTGTGGGGGCGTCCATCCACACAGGGATGCGCTGACGTTGCAGGTATGCAAAGGCCCGCAGGTCGTCGATGCCATGTGTCTGGTCGGCATGGTCATGGGTCAGGACGACACCATCGATCCGGGTCACCCGGGCTGACAGCATCTGCTCGCGGAAGTCCGGCGACGTATCGATCACGACCCGCGTCACCGCCTCCCCGCCATCCAGATCGGAACGGGTTTCTGCACGCTCCACCAGGGCCGAGCAGCGGCGGCGGCGATTGCGGGGATTACTGGGATTGCAGTCGCCCCAGTCGCCATTCGCACGCGGCACGCCGCCCGAGGATCCCGTGCCCAGCAGCGTTATCCGGACCAGGCCCGTCACGGTTTCGCGATCCGGTCGAACAGGTTGAGCGCGGCTTGCGTGGTCCGGGTCGCGCACTCCTCGATCGTCCAGCCCTTCACCGCGGCAAGTCCGGCCGCGACATCGGGCAGGAAGGCCGGCTCGCAACGCTTGCCACGGTGCGGCACGGGGGCGAGATAGGGACAATCGGTCTCCAGGATCACCCGGTCATCCGGCACCTCGTCGCGGAACACGGCCCGCACATCCTCGGCCTTCTTGAAGGTGACAATGCCGGACGCCGAAAAATACGCGCCCAGCCGAGCGGCCCGGCGGGCCAGATCGGCACCGCCGGTATAACAGTGCAGCAAGGGCCGGAAGGCCCCCTTCCCCATTTCCTCTTCCAGAATGTTCGCCATCGCCTCATCCGCTTCACGGGTGTGCAGCACGAGTGGCAGATCCGTCTGGCGCGCCGCCTCGATATGCGCTTTCAGGCTGGCGAACTGGTCCTCGCGCGGGGAATAGCCGTAGTGAAAGTCCAGCCCCGTCTCGCCGATGCCGACGACCTTGGGGTGACGGGCGATCTCGATCAGTTCGCCGGCGGTGATGTCCGGCCGGTCCTTGGCGTGGTGCGGATGCGCGCCGATCGTGCAGTAGATGTCGTCATGCGTTTCGGCGATGGCGGATACGGCCTCGAAATCGCTCAAACGGCAGCAGATCGCAATCATGCGCTCAACGCCCGCCGCACGGGCCCGTTCAATCACGGCGTCCAGATCGTCGGCAAATTGCTCGCCGTGAAGATTGACGTGTGTGTCGATGAACATGGCGGGTCTCAGGCGGTTTCCTTGCGCGCGGCATCCCGGGCAAGCGAGAGGGCTGCAAGCGCGCTCTGTTTCGGGTCGAGATAAAGCGCATCGGCATCGCGGACAAGCGCGCCAAGCTCCCGCCAGGCGGTGAGCCAGGCCGTCACATCCTCGCCATTGGCGGCGCGGCGGCGCGCCTGATTGCGCAGGGCGCCGGCAAGCGCCTCGTAGAACAGGCCGCGCAGATCCTCGCCGGCCTTGGTGGAAATCCGGTCGGCCAGACGGCGCATGTCCGGCTCGCCCGCGGACCGCCCTTTCTCGACGATGGCTTCGACATCGCGGGCCAGACCGACGCCGCCAGAGACATGCAGGGACAGCGCCCGGCCCGGTGCACCCGCAGCCAGCCTGGACGCTGCCAGCGTATCGCCGGCAGCGGCATCGCTGATCCCGGCAAGCCAGTCCGCTGTCGCCTCAACGGAAGGCGCGCGCAGATCGAGACGGCGGCAGCGTGAGCGGATCGTTGCCGGCAGGCGGCCCGGTGTATGGGTCACCAGAAACAGGACACCGCGTTTGGGCGGCTCCTCAAGAGTTTTCAGCAAAGCATTGGCAGCATTGGTATTCATCTCGTCGGCGCTGTCGACGATGCAGACACGCCAACCACCCTTGGCACCGGAACTCATCTCGAAGAAATGCGGCGCCCGTCGCGCCTCTTCCACGGTGATCTCGGCACGCCAGCGCTTGCGCTTCTCGTCCCATGGACGCCGAAGCAGCAGGAGGTCCGGATTGGCCTGGGCTTCCAGCAGCTTGCAGACAGGGTCCTGCGGGCTGGAGCCGAGCGGGCCGCCCTCCTCCATCGGCACGGCACCCAGAACCCGGCGTGCGGCCCGCCAGGCGAAGCTGGCCTTGCCGACACCGCGCGGTCCGGTGATCATCCAGGCGTGATGCAGGCGCCCGCTCTGCCAGGCTTTTGCAAAAGCCTGTTCTGCGGCCTCGTGACCGAACAGGTCATAGCGCTCGCGCGGCGGCAGACAGCCCGGCTGGACGTCGGACCCGGTATCCGGATCCGTACTCATGCCGGGGCGCCGAGCCGCGTCTCGATGGCCTGAAGGGCCGCCGCGGCAACGGCATCCGCATCAGAGCGGGCATCCAGCACGCAGCAGCGCTCAGGCTCGCGCGCAGCGATATCCAGAAAGGCCTGGCGCAGGCGCGCATGAAAGTCCGCGTCGAAACGCTCGAAGCGTGTCGCATCCTCGCCGCGCGCGACCGTCCGCTCCAGCCCGGTCCGCGGGTCGAGATCGAGCACCAGGGTCAGATCCGGCCGGAAGTCGCCCAGCGCGGCCGCATGCAGCTGACGGATACGGTCGAGCGGAACGCCACCTGCCGTGCCCTGATAGGCCATGGTGGAATCGGCAAAACGGTCGGAAATCACCCAGGCCCCCCGGGACAGCGCGGGCTCGATCAACCGTTCGACATGATCCACACGGGCGGCATACATCAAGAGCGCTTCGGTGACCGGAGACCAGCGATCCGTTGCCCCCTTGAGCAGGATGTCGCGCAGGACTTCCGCGCCGGGCGTGCCGCCCGGCTCCCGGGTGACGACCACATCCAGACCTTTTGCCACCAGGGCCGCCTGGACGGCCTTGATCAGCGTCGTCTTGCCAGCGCCCTCGCCGCCCTCAAGGGTGATGAACTTGCCCCGCACGCCAATCAGCCCCGGATCATGTGGACAAGCGCGGCGCCGATACGGCCCATCAGCCCCTTGCGGGGAACGTCATCCGCTGCGACCAGCGGGAAATCCTGCGGCTCCATGCCGGGCGCTTCGACGGTCAGCGTGGCGATAACATCGCCTTCCGCGATCGGCGCGGAAACGGGGCCGTCATAGTTCACCGAAACCGTCATGTCGCGGCGGGCCCGGCGATGCAGGCCGACGGCAATATCCTCGTCGACACGCAGCGCGACGGTGGACGCCGTGCCCATGAAGACCTCGGCTTCATGCTCGACCGTATCTCCGGCTGCGAAGAGCGCATAGACGCCGTAATCGGTCAGTGCGGCGCGCATCATGCGCTCGGCCTCGGCGGCGCGGGCCGCATTCGAGTCCATGCCGTTGAACACGATAATACGCCGCTCGCCATCGCGTTCGGCAGACCCGACGAGGCCGTAGCCGCTGTCTTCCGTATGGCCGGTCTTCAGACCGTCAGCGCCCGAAAACACGCCCAGCAGCGGGTTGCGATTATACTGGCGGATGCCGTTATAGGTGAATTCCCGCTCGGCCCAGATGCCGTAGAAATCCGGATGATCGCGGATCAGGATCTGCGCGATGCGGGCAAGATCCTCCGCGCTGACCATGTGATCCGGATCGGGCCAGCCTGTTGAATTGGCAAAATGTGCGTTCTCCAGGCCCAGCTCGCGGGCGCGCTGGGTCATCATGTCGGCGAAAGCCGCCTCGCTGCCGCCGATCGCCTCGGCCAGAACGATGCAGGCATCATTGCCGGACTGGATGATGACGCCGCGCAGCAGGTCCTCGACCCGCGCCCGGCTGTTCACGTCCAGGAACATGGTCGACGACCCCGAGGCCGCGCCGCCGCGGCGCCAGGCTTCCTCGGAGACGGGCAATTCATCGTCCAGCGACAGTGAGCCCGACTCGATAGCCTCGAGCGTCATCAGCACCGTCATCATCTTGGACATGGAGGCCGGCGGCATGGGCTCGTCGCCATTTTTCGAGAACAGGATCGTCCCGGTCTCGAAATCCATGATCACCGCATGGCTGGCATCGGTCTCATAGGTGTTCTGGGCGAGGGCCGGTGCGGCTGCAACCGGAATGGCGAGAAGAAGAATCGCAAGAAGACTGCGCACGGAGGAACTCCCTGGCCGGAATCAGATGGGGCGGCTTGGCAACAGGAAGCATCAAAGCGCGGCAAGACCATGGCGTCCAGCGTCACGGACGCAGCAGGCTCAGTCGAGGGCGACGATCCGGGCGCCGAAAACGCCCCAGTCGGCCAAGCTGGCCCGTGCCGCATCGGCGCCGCTGCGATCGGCCCAGCGTCCGAAGAAGACCCGGTATATCGGGCCATGGTCGGACTGGCCGGGCTCGACCCACACCTCGCCGGCTCCGGCGACGCGCTGGACCAGCCGGTCGGCATTGTCCGCATCGCTGAAAGCGCCGAGCTGCAGCGTCACTTCCCGTCCCGCGCGGACCGGGATGTTCTCGACGGCAGCTACGGTCTGCGCTGTGGCCGGGCTGGATGGTTGCATAGCGGGCGCGGAGGCCGGCGGCGCGCCGGCGACCCGGACATTGCGCTGAGGCGGCGGCGCGTCGGGATGGGCCGGGCCGAGATAGCGGACCCGTACGCGGGCAAGGCCCGAGCCGACATAGTCGAGCTCGGTTGCCGCGGCCCGTGACAGGTCGATAATCCGGTCGTCCACGAAGGGGCCGCGATCATTGACGCGAACGATAATGCTGCGCCCGTTCTCCAGATTGGTGACTTCCGCGATCGAGGGAATCGGCAGGGTGGTGTGCGCGGCCGTCATCGCATACTGGTCGAAGACTTCGCCATTAGCCGTTGGCCTTCCATGGAAATTCGGACCGTACCAGGACGCAATGCCAGTGCGGTCATAGCGATCATCCCGCTGCGGTCGATAGGTCCGGCTGCCCACACGATAGGGATTGCCGACCTTCTGGTGACCACTGTCCGTGGCGATCAGTCCTGCCACATCGATATCGACCGGCGTCGCTGTGCCGCTCGTCTGTGGCGGTGTAGACGGTACCGAGGCCGGATAGCTGGAATAGCGTTCGGGCGAGGATGCACACGCTGCGAGCGACGCAGCGGCGAGGCCAACAAGAGCGAGAGACAGTCTGGACAAGGCTGAACCGGATTTCTGCTGACGAAGTTCTTGCGAGATTATCCCGGATTGGTGAAGGGAGGGTAACCCTGTTTCATGTCGCGACTGTCTTGGGCACCCGCCTCCGCTGCCATGCGTTCTGCATCCGGACTTGCACTGCAGAACGCATCGCCGTTATCTGCACGGGACCGGAGGGGTGGCAGAGTGGTCGATTGCGGCGGTCTTGAAAACCGTTGAACCGCGAGGTTCCGGGGGTTCGAATCCCTCCCCCTCCGCCATTGTCTCGATCTCACGGCAATTTGCTTCGCAAATGCCTCCGATGGGGCGGCGCGCCGCCGCGCTTGCAAATCCTGTAGTCGATATCGGTTCGTCGAGCACCGCCACCAGGCTCACTGCCCTTCACCCTTCCTGACCCGCATCCAGCGCTGCAATGTCACGCGCCACGCCCGGCATGTGGGGCTCGATCGATCGCAGGGTTTCCAGGGCCGCCTCCCGCTGACCCGATGCGAGTTGCGCCCGTGCAAGACTATAGCGGAATTCGGCAAGTTCCGGTGCCGCGGCAATGGCGGTCTCGGCGTCCTGCAAGGCCGTAGCCGCCAGCTGGGCATTGGCCCCATGCCTGAGCACCAGATCGGCCCGCAGGCGTGCGCGTAGCGACAGGATGAAGGCCTGGCTCTCGTCCGGTTCGACGGCGGACAGCAAGGCGATCGCCTGCTCAAGATTGGTTCGTGTGGGCGCTTCGCTCAGTTCAAGCGCTGAGAAATAGGCGCGCGCAGCCGGGTCGTTCTGAAGGTCCGCACGCCGCAGGCGACGATCGCTCTCCAGGGCAGCCTGAACATCCAGGGCGAAGTGATCCAGTACTCGCCCCATCGACGCGTCAGCCAGCCCGTAGCGCGCCGCATGGAGTATCCGGGCGTCACGAACTGAAACCAGCCGGAGATCGACAGATCCGGCATCTCCGCCCTCACCGCCGGCAACCCGCATATCAACGAGATAGTCCGCACCGGCTTGCCGGGCCTGATCCGCGACACTGCCCTGGGCTTCTGAAAGCGCGATCAGGCCATGAACCCGCTGCAGGCGCGACAGGCGGGACGTCAGGTCGCGGTTGATCTCATTCCGCCGGATGCGTTGTTCGGGCGTTGAGCGCGCAAAGGATCCGGTGTCGAGCACGATGACGCGAGCATCACGTTCCGGTGCGCTGCTGGCCTTGTTCCAGATTCCAGTCGCGAGCCCGGCGCATATCAGCAGCATACCGGCCAGGCCTGCGGCGATCCGCAGGACGAGACTGGAGTTCGCCGGCGCTGGCATTGCCGTCTCGGGCTGCGAGGCGACAGCGAGCCTGTAACCTCTGGCATGAACGGGCCGGATGAGGTCGTCCGGTGCGCCGGTCTCCTTGAGCGCGCTGCGGACAAGGCGGACACGCTGCTTGAGTGTCTCGCGAGTGACAGAATGCCCCCAGACAGCCGCTTCGATCTCCGAAAAGGCAACCGGTTCCGGGCTTCGTTCGCTGAGAAGTGCCAGCAGTTTGAACGAGAGATCCGGCATGCTGACCGCTTTGCCGCCCCACTCGGCTGTCATCGCGACCGGATCAAGCCGCAACACGGGGATGCCTGTGCCATGGGTGTCAGCCCCTACCATTCTTCACCCTTTTTCACCCGTATTTGCTGTCGCAACCCGTCATCCCGTGAGAGCGCTCGGCCAGACCGGCGATGGAGCCGGGTGGTTGAAATAATAGGCTGGGAAGACGCCTCATGGATACTCGAATACTGCGCAACGCGGCGCTCGCCGCTGGGCTGGTTTGTGCGCTCAATGCCCCGGCATCGGGGGATGAAGGATGCGCCGCTTCGACAGGCATGATGGAGCCGCAATACTTTGCGACCCTGCCCTTCCGCGAAACTCCGTTCGCCCCGCAGCGCGGCATTCATCCCATGACGGCCGAAATGGCGGCCAACCGCAATCATTACCGGTTCGACTATGACGGGTGCGGCCGCGTGACCTGGATCCGGTTCCGCCTCGGCGAGACGGTTCGCGGCCTCAATGATACGGCGAACTACTATCACCACGCGCCACAGGTCGAGGTTCAATACCGGGACGGTCAGGAAATCAGGCGCTTCTTCGATCGTCATGGCAACGGCATCCGCAGCGACGGCGATGTCTTCACGGAAGTCTACACACTCGACGAGCACGGCTATCCGGAAAGGCTCGAGTTCTTCGACGAAGATGGCCAGCCTGCAGCCAACAGCTGGGGCGTGGTCCGCTATGAATGGCTGCGCCGCGAGGACGGCGTTGTCGTGGAAACGCGTCATGCGGCGGACGGCAGCCTTCTGCCGCTGCGCCCGGGCCTGCCATTCTACACCGTCCATTTCCACTATGGCGCGGATGGCTGGCTTGCCGTCATGCGAAACGTCGACGCCGAGGGTAATCCGGTCGTGAATGAACTGAATGCCGCCCAGGACAGGCTGGAATACACCGCCGCCGGCGATCTTCTGTCCTGGAATGTGCTGGATGCCGAGGGTCGGCCCGCCGAGGGTAATGGCCCCGCCGTCGCCCATGGCATCATCGAGCGGGACGCATACGGCTATGAAAGCGTTGAACGATATGCCGACGCGTCGGGTGCCGCGATGCACAGCGCCTATGGTTTTGGGTATACACGCGCCAGCTATGACCGTTTCGGAAACCGGATTGAACGCGCCAATTACACGCTCGACGGCACACAGCTGCAGGCGCGCGATGTCGGTTATGCCGGATATCGCATGGAGTTCGATCCCACGGGACTGATGCGAACAAGCCTGGAGCTGTTCGACGAAACCGGAGCGCCGGTCGCGCGTGCCGATCAGGGCTGGGCGCGCACGGAATTCGATCATGACGCAGACGGGAATGTCATCGAGATCCGCTATCTCGACACGGATGGCGCTGTCATTGCCCGGCACGACACCGGCTATGCCCGGGTGCGTCAGACCTATGACGGCCGCGGCCGCCTGATCGCGCGCGAGTATGTCGATGCGGCTGGAAATCCGGTTGAGGATCGGCAGACCGGTGTCGCTCGCATCGCCTACACCTATGGCGAGTTCGGTTTCGCTGACGCGGTCCAGCGTTTCGACCTCAATGGCGAGGTTCTGGCGCCATGACGCGGCGAGGCTTGAACTCCTCCCGCCTGGCGATATCCGCTGTTTCGCTTGCTCTCGGCGCGACCGGCATAGCGGCCTGCCAATCGACCCCGGATACTCCGGATGCGGCCGAAATCGCGCTGGAGACGCTTCAGGAGATGACCGGCGTGCCCGGAATGGCGCTGGCGGTTGTCGCCGCAGATGGACGCGAACTCCATGCCGAAGCCGGGATCGTCGACCTGCAAGCTGGCACTGCTGTGGAGCCGCGGACGCGTTTCAGAATCGGCAGTATTTCAAAGCCGGTCACAGCGGTGCTTGTCGGCCGGGAAATCGATGCCGGCCGCCTGCAACTCGACCAGCCGATCGAGCTCTACCTCCCGGACCTGCCGGCGTCCCTGCGCCAGCTGACGCTAAGGCAATTGCTCACCCACACGTCGGGCCTGCCGCACTACGGCGTGGAACGCGCGACGCTCGGCCAGGAACACTATGACCGGTCACGCGATGCATTTTCCCTGTTCCAGGACAGGGCCGGCAATAGCGAGCCCGGCGCGGAGTACATCTACTCGAGCTATGGCTACACAGTGATTGCAGCCGTTCTGGAAACCGTGACGAACACGCCCTTTCCTGAACAGGTGGCCGCAGGCTTCCCGCGCGATGACGGTCCGCGAGCGGATTGGGGCACGTATCGCCTGACAGGCAATCTGTTTGAGTTCTCGCAGGGCCGCCCGCAAGCGGTTCCGCCCCATGACTACAGCTATACCTGGTCGGGCGGCGGTTTGACCGCGAGTGCGCTGGGTCTCGCCCGGTTCGGACAGAACTTTGCTGCGGGGGACCTGGTTTCAGCGTCAACTCTGACAGAGATGACAACGCCTGGCCGAGTGGCCGATGGAAGCCTGATCGAGACCTCGGGCTCCCGGATCGGTTTGGGCTGGCGCCTTTCCGAGTCCCCTTGGGGAGAACGGGTTTGGCATCACTCCGGCCTGTCTCCGGGGGGACGCTCTGCGCTGATTGTCTTTCCCGATAGCGGGCGATCCGTAGCACTGCTGACCAATTCGGCCTGGACATCGGCGATCGAAACCACAGCGATGACTCTTGCTCGGGCCAGCGACAGTATCCCGGCACTCGAACCCTTCGCGGACTGCAGCCTGTTCGAGGGTGAGGTCACGATCGGCTTCGAAGAAGAGACGGCAAGCGCGCGTTCGCGTGCCATGCAGTCCGGAGAGATATGCAGTGTCGGACTTGCTGTCAGAGGCAGACTGCAAACCTGGTTCAATGGCTTTGACCAGTCCGACACCGATCACATGGTTCTGCTCGTGCGTGGTCAGATCGGGGACGAGATCGAGGCGATGCTGGTTACACCTGTCGGTGTTTTTCCTGTCGCAGGAATGCTTGATGGTGTGATTGAAGCCACAATCGGCTCGCGGGAAATCGTGATCCATATCCGGCAGGCGTGATACCTGCGCCGAACCCTTGTCGCGATCCTTCAAGACCGGCCAGCCCGGCATGCGCTAGACGCCGGAGATCGATTTTGCACACCGGAGCCCCGCATGATCTTTCGCTACACCATTCTCTATGTCGACAACGTCGCCGCCTCGATGGCCTTCTACGAAGCCGCTTTCGGGCTGGAGCGGAATTTCCTGCATGAGGGCGGGGATTATGGCGAGCTGAAAACCGGCGAGACGCGGCTGGCCTTTTCCTCGACGGCCCTGATGCGGCAGCTTGGCAAGTCGCCGAAAAAGCCAGACGCCGATTCGCCGGTCTTCGAACTGGCCTTCGAGACGGACGATGTGGCGGCTGCCCTCGCCCGCGCCGTCAAGGCCGGTGCCACGCTGAAGCAGGATGCGCGGGAGGAGGACTGGGGCCAGACCACCTCCTATGTCAGCGATCCGGACGGCTATCTGGTGGAGATCTGTTCTCCGGTCCAGTTGCCCAGCGCCGGCTGAGATATCAACGCAAGATGGCGCGGATCCCGGCGCAGGCTGGCCGGTGTCGCACCGAACCAGCGCAGGCATTCGCGCGTCATGTGGGCCTGGTCGGCATAGCCGCTTTCCCCGGCAATGTCGGCCAGCGTGCATGCAGACGTGAGGCATTGCGCAGCGCGGCGTGCCCGCGCGAGCAGGCGCCAATAGTCCGGCGCAGGCAGATCGAATTCGCGAAATCGCCGCTGCAGGGTGCGTTGCGATACGCCGGCCGCTGCGGCCACGGATCGAAGGCTGGCACCCGGCCGGGTCAGCGCCCTGATCGCCTCGCCGAGATCGTCAGGATCGCGCCGGGCTTCGGCGAGAATGCTCTCCGCCTCGCCGGGCTGTCTTGCGATGGCATCCAGGACATCCGGGTCGAGTTGCGAACCGGGGCGAAGCCGGAAGCCCGTGATGTGCGTTCCCGCCGTCAGGCGAGCCTGGCGCGGCACGAGGTCGTGATCGGTCAGAATGATGCGCGGCGGGCCGCTCTGGGTCTCGATCACGAGAACGTCGCGGCAACCATCGGGAAAGACAGGCGCATCATCGTCGCTTGTCGCGGTAAACGCCCATTTTTCATATCCGCGCGAAGCCATCATCCGGCGGGGATAGCAAGCTGCACAGGGACTGCCTAGACCGTGAGCATGCTTGCGTCCTCCACGAGACCGCGCGCTTTTCTCAGATGACAACCGTACGCGCATGACATCAAACACGCGCCTCGTGTCCCACTGGTCTTATCCGGCTTTTCAAGCGGCCCGCGCATGCTAATCTGCCGGGATATTCCAAAGAGGAACTCGCCCCGTGAAAAAGCTTGCTACCGGCGTCCTGATCGCCCTGACTGCCCTTTCGCTTGCTGCCTGCAACACGATCCGCGGGATCGGGCAGGATGTTGAACGCGCCGGCGAGGCCGTCCAGGACGCCTCAAGCTAGACGCGGCCGGCATACCGACAGGTTTTCACTTGGTTTCGGGACGGGGTGTGGAACCCTTTCCTGCACTTATGCGTATCTCCTGCACATGTTCTGCAAATGGAGATTGTTGCGATGAAAAACCTTGTGATCGGCCTTCTTCTTGCCCTGACCACGCTTTCGCTGGCCGCCTGCAACACCGTCCGCGGTGCCGGACAGGATGTCGAGGAAGCCGGTGAAGCCGTCCAGGACGCCGCGGACTAAGTCCCGCTAATCCAGGAAGGCCCAGCTGTCAGCGCCGTCAAAATGCCGGATCCGCAGATGAGAAATCTGACCGGGGTCCGACATGGCGGCGTTGACGGCCATGCGCGTCTCTTCCGGCCTTTGTCCCTCGGCCCCTGCAGACAAATTCTCCCAGTGCGTCGTGCAACCGCAATGCCGGCACGACACGAAGGCGAGCGTAGCCTCGCCGTGGGTATAGCGGATCCTGTCGGCAGGATTTCCATGCAGGCTGATTTCGGCCTGGCTCGCATGCGCCCAGAGCGCACCGCTTCGCCGGCAATAGGAGCAGTTGCAGCGGGTCAGCCATTGCGGCTCGGCGTTCAGCGTCCAGCCCACGCGCCCGCAATGACAGTGACCTTCGTAGGGCACGGCATCAGGCCCCCGGGTCCCGTGCGGCCTGTCCCGGTGCACCGCCGATGCGACGCTCCAGCCGGTCTGCGAACCAGCTGATGATGGACTGCCAGAGCGCGTCCTTCAGCACCAGGCCCTCCACCTCCCCGTCAAGATTGGGGTTGTCATTGACCTCGATGACAAAGACACCGCGATCATTCTGCTTGAGGTCGATACCGTAAAGTCCCTGCCCGATCAGGCGGGCCGCCTTCACGGCGACATCGATCACCTCGGCCGGAGCGTCTTCGACGGCGACGGTTTCCGACCCGCCCTCGGTGACCTTGCCGCCCTCGCCATGCTTGATGATCTGCCAGTGGCCGCGCGCCATCTTGTACTTGCAGGCATAGAGCGGCTTTCCGTCCAGTACGCCGACGCGCCAGTCATAGGCGGTCGGCATGTATTCCTGGGCGATGATCAGAGCCGTGTCCTTGAACAGCGCCTTTGCGCGTTCCTTCAGTTCGGCTTCGCTGGAGACCTTGTGGACCGAGCGGCTGAAGGAGCCATCCGGCGCCTTGAGCACGACCGGGCTGCCCAGCCGCTCGATCAGCCCGTCCAGGGACTGGTTCTCGTCCAGCACTTCGGTACGCGGACACGGCACCCCGCCCAGCTCCATCAGCTCCTTGAGGAAGACCTTGTTGGTGCAACGGATCATCGAGGCCGTATCGTCTATGACCGGCATGCCTTCCTGTTCCGCCCGCCGTGCAAAGCGGTAGGTATAATTGTCGATCGCCGTCGTCGCCCGGATAAAGAGCGCGTCGTATTCCGCGAGGCTGGACAGATCATTGGGCCCGATGGGCGCGACTTCGACGCCCATCTTCGAGGCAACCGCCGCGAGGCGTTTCAGCGAAGCCGGGCTCGAAGGCGGCAGGGCTTCCTTGGGATCCGCAAGAACAGCCAGCGACCAGCGTGCCGGCACCCGGTCTTTCTGGGCCGTCCAGGCCCGTCCCGTATGGGCGTCCAGGCTCTCCAGGAAAAAGTCCCGCGCCTCGCCTTTGAGCGTGTTGGGCGGGACCGGACGGATACGCTCGATCCGCCCGCCCGGATTGAGGCTCACCTCGAGCACGGGAACCCGGAACCAGTCGAACAGCAGGCGTCCGAACCGCTTCAGGCCATGTTCGCGCACGCGGCCGAATGCGACCAGCAAGGGCCCGAACGGCATGTCGCGTCCCTCGCTTTCCCGCGCCAGCGCCGCATCGAGTTCCGGAAGCGCCTGGGCGTAGAGCGTCTTGCGCGACAGCTCGACCATCGACTGGGCGGTCGGCACGATCCGGTGCCCGCGCGCCTCGGCCAGCAGCGACGCATAATAGCCGTTGGACTGATAGGCATAGGAGCGGGCGAGATTGATGATGTTGGGACGGCGCGACATGAAGAGCCGCGGGTTCGCCAGATAGTCCCGCACACGCAGAACCTTGTGCGGTGTTTCGTGCTGCGCCACGTCGGTGGCGTGTTCGACGAGAATGAGCCAGTCGCTCACGAGATAGGTGTCTCCCGGGTCCGTGCCGGCTCCAGAGGTTCAAGGAGCGCTTCGAGTTGCAGGGCCGCTTCGCCGTCCTCGTAATAGGCCGGACGCCGCTCACGCAAGCAAAATCCTTCGCGTTCATAGAGCCGGCGTGCAGCCAGATTGCTCTCCCGGACCTCTAGCCGCAGCGCGCGCAGTCTTTCGGCCCGCGCCAGGCTCCGGGCCGCAGCGATGAGTGCCGCGGCAATCCCCCGCCCCCGGGCGTCGGGGTGTACGGCCAGGGAATAGATTCGCCCGGTGCGGCCGCCGCGCCGCAGGCTCAGCGCGAGGTAACCGGCACCCTCGTCCGCCAGGAAAAACCGGGTCCGGCCGCCCTTCAGCATCCGGGCGAGATTGCGCCGCGGAAAGCGGTCGCGCTCGAAGCTGGCCGCTTCGATCGCGTCGATCGCCGGGAGATCGTCCCGGCCGGCTTCGCGGACGGCTACCGCTTCCATCGAATGGCGTAGAGGTCGAAGCGCCGGTCACGCAGATTGCGGACCGTGCCCTCCTGGCGCGCCCAGTCGAGATCGGTCAGATCGAGATCGGCGATCGAGACGGTCTCGACATTCTCCGAGCATTCCTCGGCAATCCCGTCTCGGGCAAAGTTGAAGTCGCACGGCGTAAGGATGCAGGACTTGGCGTACTGGATGTCCATGTTTTCCACACCCGGCAGATTTCCCACATTGCCGGACATCACGACATAGCACTGGTTTTCGATGGCCCGGGCCTGGGAGCAGTAGCGCACCCGCATATAGCCCTGCCGGTTGTCGGTGCAGAACGGTACGAAAAAGATTTTCGCGCCCTCGTCCGCCAGTTTGCGGGCGAGCTCGGGGAACTCGCTGTCATAGCAGATCAGGATGCCCACCGGGCCGCAATCGGTCTGGATCGTGCCGATCTGGTCGCCGCCCTTGATATTCCACCAGTGACGCTCGGACGGCGTGGGATGGATCTTCTCCTGGGCGTGTACGGAGCCGTCGCGCAGGAAGACATAGGCGACATTCTGGATATCCCCGTCATCGGTGCGCGTCGGGTGCGAGCCGCCGATGATGTTGATGTTGTAGCTGATCGCCATCTGCCGCATTTCCTCGACAAAGCGCGGCGTGTACTCGGTGAGCCGTTCGATCGACTGGGCATGCGTCAGACGCGTCTCCTCCAGCGCGAGGAGCTGGAGGGTGAACAGTTCGGGGAAGACCACGAAATCCGATCGATAATCCGAGGTCACCGAGACGAAATACTCGATATTGCCGATGAATTCCTCGAAGCTGGATACGCGCCGCTGCTGGAATTGTACGGTCGCGACACGCACGACGTCTTTCGATCCCGGCGGTGCGCTTTCGCTCTTGGTCTGCTCGATCGCATAGGGATTGCGCCAGACCATGTGAGTGGCATAGCCGCCCGACTCCCGGTCCGACGGCAGGTAGGCCTTGAGCACACCGATCGGCTCGAACCCCATACGGGTCTGGAAGCGGATCACCGGATCGGCGACTTCCTGGGCCATCACGGCCGCGAGATAGGCTCGCGGCGTCGAATACTGTTTGCGGCGCCGCTTCCAGTGCGGCATCCGGCCGCCGAACACGATGCCCTTCAGCTCCATTCGTTCGGCCAGTTCGCGCCGGGCGTCATAGAGGCGCTGGCCGATACGCAGACGCCGGCGGTCCGGGTCGACGCAGATTTCCATACCGTAGAGCCAGTCGCCCTTCGGGTTGTGCCGTGAGGCATAGCCATTGCCCGTGATCGCATCCCAGGTGTGCGGCGACAGCGCTGCGGCCTCGTCGATGATGAAGCTGGCGGCGTAGCCGACGACTTCGCCCTCATACTCGACGACGACTTGTCCTTCGGGGAAATTGATGAGCTGGCCCTGGATCTCGCTTTCCGAATAGGCTCCCATAACAGGATAGACCTTGCCGGACAGGGCGACGATGCCGGGGATGTCCTGCAAGGTCGCATTGCGGACATTGAGGGCGGAGCGGGAAGTATGGCGGGGCATGGGACCGATCGATCTGCTGTCTGCATCAACTGGTCTCAAGCCGGTGCCGGCGTCAAGCCGCGCGGCATTCGGGCCGCACGATGGCCTGACATCCTCATCACGATCGCGTGGACCGGGAAGACGCGGCGCGTTTGCGCCCTATTATCGGGGACAACAACGTTAGCTGTGGACCGAACCCATGTTTTTCTATCGCAAGCCCAAACCCTGGCAGGGGCGCGAAGCGGACGTGACGCCGCGCGCGCTCTACATCAACCGGCGGCAGATCATGGCGGCCGGTGGTGCCGTTGCGGTGATCGGCCTGGTCGGTTGCGGCGGCTCGGAGACCGAAGCCTCCACGAGCGCTGCGAGCACGGCTTCCAGCACAGCCGCGGCCCGACAGCCGGCACCTCCTTCAGGCGGGCTGCAATACGCCGGGACCGGGTACAGCGTTCCCGATCCGCTCACCCCCATCGATGCCGTCACCGGCTACAATAATTTCTACGAATTCGGCGTCGACAAGTCGGACCCTGCCCGCCACGCGCATGAGATGTCGGTCGACCCCTGGTCGATCGAGGTCGACGGGCATGCCGGGCGGACGGGACGTTTCGCACTCGAGGACGTGGTCGATTTTTCTGCTCTGGAGGAGCGCATCTACCGGCTGCGCTGTGTCGAGGCCTGGTCGATGGTGATCCCGTGGATCGGCGTGCCGCTGGCCGGCGTGCTGCAGCAGTTCGAACCGACCGCGGACGCGCGCTATGTCGCCTTCGAGACCTATCTCGACCGTCGCGAGATGCGCGGCACGCGTTTCCCGGTGCTGGACTGGCCCTATGTCGAAGGCCTGCGCATGGATGAGGCGATGAACGAGCTCGCCTTTCTGGCCGTCGGTCTCTATGGCGATGTGTTGCCCAACCAGAATGGCGCCCCGGTCCGGCTCGTCGTGCCGTGGAAGTATGGCTACAAGTCGATCAAGTCGATCACCCGGATTAGCTTTGTCTCCCAGCAGCCCGAAACCGCCTGGAACAAGGCCGCGCCGAACGAGTATGGCTTCTATTCCAACGTCAATCCGAACCGCGCTCATCCGCGCTGGAGCCAGCAGACCGAGCGCGTGATCGGCGGCAATCTGTTCAACCGGCGCGAGACGGAGATGTTCAACGGCTATTCCGAACAGGTCGCGCATCTCTATGCCGGCATGGACCTGATCGAGAACCACTGAACCATGGCCAAGCGTGCGGTCCTGCGCAGTTTCGGCCGTCACTGGCTGAAACCCCTCACCTTCTGGCTGCTGGCCCTGCCCGGGCTCTGGCTGGGCTGGCAATGGGCGATGCTGCTCAACGGTCAGCCGCACGCCCTCGGCTTCAATCCGATCGAAACCACCCACCGTTTCCTGGGCGACACGGCGCTGCGGATCCTCCTGATCTCGCTGGCGGTGACGCCGTTCCGCGATATCACGCGCTGGCTCCCCGTCATGAAAGTGCGCCGGCGCATCGGGCTGGCAGCATTCTGGTATGCCTTGCTGCACGTTGCCGCCTATCTGGGGCTCGATCTCCTGATCGCGGCGAATATGAGCGTGGCGGGGATGTTTGCGGGGCTCTGGGAGGATGTCGCCAAGCGGATCTACATCACGCTGGGCATGGTCGCCTTTGTCGGCCTGATCCCGCTGGCTGTTACCTCGTTCAACGCGATGGTGCGATGGCTGGGCGCCCGGCGCTGGCAGCAGCTGCACTGGGCGATCTATCCCATCGCGATCCTGGCCGTACTGCACCACGGCTTCATGGAAAAGGGCAATCAGCCGATGCCCTGGATCCATGGCGGCATTCTGGCCCTGCTGCTGGGTTACCGGCTGGTACGCAGCGCGCGCAACAGATCGCGGCCCAGCCCGGCAGCTTCGTGACGGTTGATCACCAGCAGGAAAATACACGACAGCCAGACGAGGCAGGCGGCCACGAAGAGGCCGCCGCCATCATTGTTCGGGTCGATGCCCAGCGGCGTGAAAAGATGGAAGTTCACCGCACCGGTCATGATGGCAAGGCCCAGAAGACTGCCCAGTGCTTGCAGGCGTTTCAGCCCCGGCAGGAAACCGGTGAGCAGGAGCGCCGATGCTACGAGCTCTGCCGAACCGATGACGTATTGGCTGAACAGTCCGGTATGGCCGAACAGGCCCGCCGCGCCCCAGCTGGCCGCCCAATCGTCGAGCAGGCCGAAGATCACCTGCGTCTCGGCAGCGTCGGTGAATTTGTAGCGCAGCGAATCGAGAAAGATCGCGCAGACGAAAAGCGGCAGTCCGATCGTGATGATCCGCCAGATCCAGGTCTTCATGCAGGCCTCCAGCCTCTTGGCGAGCCGGCACATGCCGCCGCCCCGTATCTCGGACGGGCATTATGGGCTATCCCCCTCACAAGCCAGTCACCCTTTCGCGAGCTGCCGGAGACGATCCCATGAGCCTTCACATCACCGACGCTTTCGACAGCGGCAATATCGAGGTTCTCGATGCCGCCGATCCGCAACGTATCCGCCTGGAAATCCGCAAGGATAACGGCTCGGATTTCTATCAATGGTTCCACTTCCGGGTGACCGGTGCACGCGGTTCGGCATTGTCCATGGCGATCGAGAATGCCGGCGGGGCCGCCTATCTGGAAGGCTGGCCGGACTATCGCGCCTGCGCCTCCTATGACCGGGAGACCTGGTTCCGGATCGACACCGATTATGCCGACGGCGTCCTGACGCTGCACCATACGCCGGAGTGCGACACGGTCTGGTACGCCTATTTCGCGCCCTATTCGATGGAGCGACACCAGAACCTCATTGCCTGGGCGCAGACCCATGTAGATGTCGACCTGGAAGTCCTCGGCGAGACCCTCGACGGCCAGGCGATGGACCTCCTGCGCGTCGGCGCGCCGGGCAGCGGCAAGCGCACGATCTGGGTCACGGCCCGTCAGCACCCCGGCGAGACCATGGCGGAATGGTGGATGGAGGGCTTTCTCGCGCGGCTGCTCGACGATGAGGACCCGGTTGCCCGCGTACTGCGCGACCGGGCGGTTTTCCACATCGTTCCGAATATGAATCCGGATGGCAGCAAACGCGGGCACCTGCGGACCAATGCCAAGGGCGTCAATCTCAATCGCGAATGGGACAAGGCCAGCGCCGAGAACTCGCCCGAGGTCTTCCATGTGCTCAATCGCATGCGCGAGACCGGGATCGACCTGGCGCTCGATGTCCATGGCGACGAGGCCCTGCCCTACAACTTCATCGCCGGCGGTGAAGGCGCGCCGAATTTCGACGCCAGGGGCCAAGAATTGCTGGACGCCTACAAGGCGGCGCTGAAGACGGCGAGCCCGGACTTCCAGACCGCGCACGGTTATGCCGTCGACGCGCCGGGAACCGCCAATCTCTCCGTCTGCACGAACTATCTGGCGAACGAATTCCGCTGTCTGGCGATGACGCTGGAGATGCCGTTCAAGGACAATGCCGACTTGCCGGACAGCGAGCATGGCTGGTCGCCGGAGCGCTGCCGCAAGCTGGGCGCCGCCAATCTCGATGCGATGCTGGCCCTGGTGGATCGCCTGCGGTGACCATTTATATCGATGCCGATGCCTGTCCGGTAAAGGACGAGATCATCCGGGTGGGTGAACGCCACCGCACCGAAATGCTCTTCGTCTGCGATGGCGGTCTGCGCCGGCCCAATTCGCAATGGGCCCGGCTGGTGATCGTCAATGAAGGCCTCGACGCCGCCGACAACTGGATCGCTGAACAGATCGGTCCGGGGGATGTCTTCGTGACCGCCGACATCCCCCTGGCCGACCGTTGCATCAAGGCGGGCGCCATTGGGATCGATCCGCGTGGCAAGCTCTGGACGACCGACAATATCGGTGCCTCTCTGGCGACGCGGAATCTGATGAGCGACCTTCGCGAGGCAGGAACCGTGACCGGCGGCGCCCGTCCGTTCGGACCGAAGGACAGATCCGCCTTTCTCGATGGCATGGAACGGGTCATGCGGCAGGCCGGCTCGGCGCGCGACGCTTGACCCGAAGGCTGATAAGTCGAGGATGGGCGCGGGTAAGCAAATCGCCCGTTCCGGGCATAAGGGGAGACACGAATGAGAGCACTACTGGGCGGCGTCGCGATCGGCGCCATTCTGGCCGGCGCCGGCGTCTACTATTTCGCACCGGGCTTCGGTTCCGTGCCGGATGCCAGCGAACAAGCTGAGAGCGACACCGGCAGCACGGCCTCCGGCGCCGGAAGCGCCGATGCAGGCGACGTGACCGTCGCTGATGCCGAGGCCTTCCTGGCCGAGACCGAGGCGGAGATGCGCGAGTTCGGCGAATTCGCGTCGCGCACGGCCTGGGTGCAGAACAATTTCATCAATTACGACACCAACTGGCTGCTCGAGCGTATGTCGACGCAGGCCACCGAGATGTCTGTCGCGGCAGCCGGCGAGACGGCCCGCTATGCCGATCTCGAACTGCCCGAGACCATGGCGCGGAAGATGAACTTCCTTCGCGCCGGCATCACCCTGCCCGCCCCGGCTGACAGCGCGGCAGCGGCGCGCCTGTCCGAGCTGACGACGCGCATGGGCTCGTCCTATTCGTCCGGCCTGATGGAAATCGACGGCGAGATGGTCGATCACAACGAGCTGGAAAACATCATGCGGACCAGCCGCGATCCGGAATTCCTGGCGCATGTCTGGGATGGTTGGCGCCGCGCCTACGATCCCGAGCAGATGTCGACCGACTATGCCGAGATGGTCGAGATCGCCAACCAAGGCGCCCGCGATCTGGGCTTCGACAATCTCGCCCAGATGTGGCTGTCGAACTACGATATGCCGGCTGACGAGATGGAAGCGGAAGTCGAGCGCCTGTGGGGCCAGGTCGAGCCGCTTTATCAGCAGCTGCACTGCCATGTCCGGTCCAATCTGAACGATCTCTATGGCGACGAGATCCAGGCGGCCGAAGGCCCGATCCGGGCCGATCTTCTGGGCAATATGTGGGCCCAGTCCTGGGCGTCGCTCAGCGATGTGGCCTCGGTCAGCGACAGTGGTCCGGCCTATAATCTCGACGACCTGCTCGTCGAGGCCGATTATGACCAGCACCAGATGGTCGAGACCGCCGAAAGCTTCTTCACCTCGCTGGGCATGGAGCCGCTGCCGGACACGTTCTGGGATCGCTCGCTGATCACCCAGCCGCGTGACCGCCAGGTGGCCTGTCACGCCTCGGCCTGGAACATGGATTACGAAGACGATCTGCGCATCAAGATGTGCACGCGCGTCAATGGCGACGACTTCGTCACCGTGCACCACGAGCTCGGCCATAATTTCTACCAGCGCGCCTATAACGCACAGGATGTCCTGTTCCAGACCGGTGCCCATGACGGTTTCCACGAAGCGATCGGCGATTTCATCGCGCTCTCCGTGACACCGGAATACCTCGTGCAGATCGGTCTGCTCGACGAGGCCGACATGCCGGACGAAAGCGCCGACCTGTCGCTGCTGATGGATACGGCGCTCGACAAGATCGCCTTCCTGCCCTTCGCGGTGATGATGGATCAGTGGCGCTGGCAGGTCCTGCGCGGCGAGATCACGCCGGAAGAGTATAACCAGCAGTGGTGGGCGCTGCGCGAGAGCTATCAGGGCATTGTGCCGCCGGTCGACCGGCCGGGCGACGCCTTTGATCCGGGCTCGAAATATCACATCGCGAACAATGTGCCGTATCTGCGGTATTTCCTGAGCTTCATCATGCAGTTCCAGTTCCACGAAGCGGCCTGCGAGATGGCGGGCTGGGAAGGCCCGCTGCACCGTTGCTCGATCTATGGAAACGAGGAAGTCGGCGCGCGTTTCAATGCGATGATGGAGATGGGCGCGTCCCAGCCCTGGCCGGACGCACTGGAAGCCTTCACCGGCACCCGCGAGATGGATGGCTCGGCCATCATCGCCTACTTCCAGCCGCTGATGACCTATCTGGAAGAGGAAAATGCCGACCGCAATTGCGGCTGGTAACCTCGACACAAGTGAAACCGGAGAAGGCGGTCCGTCGGGGCCGCCTTTTTCGTATCCGGAAGGCGGTTTCGCAGACCGGCAAATTGTCAAAACAGGCCATTCTGCAATTGCCGCGTGCAGGCGTTGCGGCCTACCCTGTCACAGCAGCAGACAGGGGGTTGCTCATGTTCCAGGATTTCCTTCGTCCGGCCGCAGCCGGACTCGCCACGGCACTGATCCTTGCGCCGGTGGTTTCAGCCCAGGACTACTCGCTTCAGCCATCCTTCGGCTCGATCAACCTGTCCTCCGGCTTTCTGCCGGATCCGTATGAGCGGCGTCTGACCGCCGGCGGATCGATCCGGGCGCAGAACCGGTTTTCCAATTGCCGCGGCTATATCGCCAATGCGCCGGACTTCTCGCTCTACTACACGGCCGGTTCGCAGGACCTTTTCATCAATGTCGATTCCGAAGCCGACACCACGCTGGTGGTGAACGGACCGGACGGGCGCTGGTATTGCGACGATGATGGCGCGGACGCACCGTTCAACCCCCTCCTCCACTGGCAGACGCCCCAGTCGGGCCGCTATGACATCTGGGTCGGCACCTACTCATCGGGGTCAGGTGTTCCGGCCACGCTGTTCATTTCGGAGCTGGGCGAAGCCACCGTGCGCGGCGGGCTCAACATGCAGAGCGCCAGCGGCGTCGATATCACGGCGCCAGCCCGCTACAATGTCACCCTGAATGGCGGCTTCCTGCCGGATCCGGAACAGATTTACCTGCAGGCGGGCGGTAATATCCGCGCGGCCGATGCAATCTCCAGCCAGTGCCGCGGCTATGTCGACTACGCGCCGACGGTCCAGCTGACCTATAACGGCTCGGGCTCGCTGCACATCTACACGCACGGCAATGCGGACACGACGCTGGCGATCAATGCGCCGGACGGTCAGTGGTTCTGCAATGATGACGCGATCGGGACCGATGCCGGTATCAGCTTCACCGCCGGTACGCGCGGCGTCTACGACATCTATGTCGGGACCTATAGTTCCGGCCGGGCGGACACCACGCTGCGGATTTCGGAAATTCGGCTCGGTTACGCGCCGGGCGGGAAATAGCGCCGTCTTTCAGGTGATTGGAAGGGCGGCTTGAGGGCCGCCCTTTTCATGTGCGCTAGCCCGCCAGCACCGTCCGCTCCAGCGTCCACCAGAGCGCGATCAGTGCAATGCCCACCGACACGATCCGCACCAGCCAGGGATACCAGCTGGCGTCGCGGAAACGGTGCAGCGCCAGCCAGCAGGCCAGCACGATGGTCAGCTGGCCCAGTTCCACACCGACATTGAAGCTCAAGAGGGCCGGCACCAGCTGGCCGGCCGGCAGGCCGAGTTCGGAAAGCACGCCGGCAAAGCCGAGCCCGTGGAAGAGACCGAAAACAAAGACGATCAGCGGCCGCCAGCGCGTCATGTCCTTGAAGACGAGATTCTCCACCGCAACGAAGGCAATCGACAGCGCGATGATCGGCTCGACGATCGAGCCCGGCAGTGTCACCAGGCCCAGCGTTGCCAGGCCGAGTGTCAGCGTATGCGCAACGGTGAAGGCTGAGATCTGCCAGACCAGCGGCTTGAGCCGGGTTGAGGCGAAAAACAGCGCCAGCACGAACAGGATATGATCCAGCCCCTTGGGCAGGATGTGGGTATAGCCCAGCTGCAGATAGAGCCCGATCACGTCCCACACGGTCTGTTCGCTGACTTCGGCAAGCATGGCTGTCTCCCCCGGCATGATACGCGCAGACGCTAGCCACACCCGCCATCCGCTTCAAGCGCGGCTCGCGGTTGGTGGCGAAGCAGGCTAGACCGGATCACCACGAACAAGACGGCGGCCCGATCCGCCCGAACCGATCCGCGGGAGAGGCAGAATGAGCGAGCAATTCTCGTCCAGCGTGGACGTGTCCGGCGAGGACATCCACTGGGACTTCAAGGACGCCATGTCCTATGGCGGCTATCTGGGGCTGGAACGGCTCCTCACCTCGCAGAAATGCCTGACCCAGGAGCATGACGAGATGCTGTTCATCGTCATCCACCAGGTCGGCGAGCTGTGGATGAAGCTGGTCCTGCACGAGACCGAGGGCGGGATTGCCCATCTGCGGCGCGACGAGGTGGGGCCGGCGCTGAAGATGTTCGCCCGTGTCAGCCGGATCCAGGAACAGCTGATCCATGCCTGGGACGTGCTCTCCACCATGACCCCGGCCGACTATCTCGCCTTCCGCGATGCGCTGGGCCAGAGCTCGGGCTTCCAGTCTTTCCAGTACCGCACGCTGGAATACCGGCTGGGCAACAAGAACGCCGCCCTCGCCCGCGTGCACAAGGATAATCCGCCGGCCCACAAGATGGTGACCCGGGCGCTGGAACTGCCCAGCCTGTGGGACGAGACCCTGCGCCTTCTGGCCCGCCGCGGCTATGCCATTCCGGCCGAACTGGTCGAGCGCGACTGGACCCAGCCCTATGCACCGTCCGAAGCGGTCGAGGATGTCTGGCGCACCATCTATCGCGACAGCGAGACCCATTGGGAAGCCTATGAGCTGGGCGAGAAGCTGGTCGATCTGGAGCACAAGTTCCAGCAATGGCGCTTCAACCACATGAAGACGGTCGAGCGCATTATCGGCTATCGCAAGGGCACGGGCGGTACGTCGGGTGTGTCCTACCTCGTCAAGGCGCTGGACCTGCGCTTCTTCCCGGAAATCTGGACCGTGCGCACCACGCTCTGAAGCTTCACGAGGCCTCACATGAAAACGCTCGAAGACGTCCGCGCCCTCGATGCCGCCGACCCGCTGCGCGATTTCCGCGACCGGTTCGACCTGCCCGACGGGGTGATCTATCTGGACGGCAATTCGCTGGGCGCCCGGCCCAAGACCGCCGCGGCGCGGATGGCCGATGTGGTCGAACGCGAATGGGGTCAGGATCTGATCCGCTCCTGGAACACCAATCACTGGATGGACATGCCGCGCCGGCTGGGCGGCAAGGTGGCCCCGCTGATCGGGGCGAAGCCGGAGGAGGTCGTCGTCGCCGATTCGACGTCGATCAATATTTTCAAGGCGCTGTCGGCCTGTATTGAGTTACAGCCCGAACGGTCCGTCATTCTGTCCGAGACCGGAAATTTCCCGACCAATGTCTACATGATGCAGGGATTGGCGGCGGCCTCCGGCGGCCGGGTCGAGCACAGGCTGGTTGCCACCGAAGACCTGGTCGATGCCCTCGACGAGACGGTCGCAGCGCTGCTGATCACCCAGGCCCACTACAAGACCGGCTATCTGCACGACATGCAGGCGATCACGCGCGCGGCCCAGGACAAGGGTGTGCTGGTGATCTGGGATCTGTGCCACTCGGCCGGCGCCCTGCCGATCGACCTGAATGCCTGCAATGCCGATTTCGCGGTGGGCTGCGGCTATAAATATCTCAATGGCGGACCGGGTGCCCCGGCTTTCATTTTCGTCGCCGAGCGCCACCAGGACCGCGTCATGCCGGTGCTCAGCGGCTGGCTGGGCCATGCGCGGCCGTTTGATTTCAGTGACATATATGAGCCGGCCCCGGGCATTGACCGGTTCAGATGTTCCTCGCCCAGCATTCTCGCAATGGCCTCATTGGAGTGCGGTCTGGATATCTTTGCGGATACACAGATGACCCATATCCGCACCAAATCTGTTGCACTGTGTGACCTTTTCATCGAGCAGGTCGAGGCGCGTCTTGCCGGGCACGGTTTCACGCTGGCCAGTCCGCGCGATGCCGCAATCCGCGGCAGCCAGGTCTCCTTCACCCATGAACACGGCTATCCGATCGTCCAGGCCCTGATCGATCGCGGTGTGATCGGCGATTACCGCGATCCGGGCATCATGCGTTTCGGCTTCACCCCGCTTTATGTCAGCCATGAGGATGTGTGGCGGGCCGTCGAAATTCTGCAGGATATCATGGCCACGCAGGCGTGGGATAAGCCGCACTTCCACGCCCGCGCTGCCGTGACATAGGCGGGGATAAGCCGCCTTTTTCGCCGTCCGGCTCCATCAAGGGGCAGGATCGCGCTACAGCACGATCACATGGCCGACCGCCGGATCGCCGCCATTGGCGGCGAGATCGGCGATGACGGCCTGGGCGCCGGCAAAACCGCTGGCCTCGTCGAGGCTGACCCAGGCCGGGCTGGCGCTGTCGAGATGGGCGAAGAAGTCGGATTCGGCCTGATTGTAGCGGCGGGTGACTTCGGCGGGTCCCCAGTCCTTGTTACGCTTCTTGATCTGGTTGGGCGCGAAATAGAAGACCGGTTTGGGCCCGGGCAGATCCTGCTCGCCGATGAAATCGGTATTGGCGGCCGAGCCGGCAAAACAGTCATGCACGAGATTGTCGCCGAGATGCCGGTGGATGCGTTCGCGCAGGCCGTTATCGCCGGAAAAGTCGACATAGATGGCCGGTATGCCGGCATCGAGGCTTTCGACATCGCCATAGGCCACCACCTTGTCATAACAGCCCAGCCCTTCGACATAGGCGGCGTTGCGCGGCGAGGTCAGCCCGGTCGTGGGGATGCGGTCCGCGCCGAGGCAGAAGGCGGTGCCGTAGGCGGTCTTGCTCGAGGCACTGGAGATGATCAGCTGGCGCGCACCGAAGAAATCATTGTCGGCCAGATAGTCGGCCAGCATGAAGGAGGTGATGAAGAGCGGCCGGTAGAGCGCCTGGAAAGCCTCGCGCTCCGGCGCATAGACCGTATCGGCACTGCAGCGCGTATACTGGTTATAGGCCGAGACCAGCGCCTGGCGGTGTTCGGCGCCGTCATAGAAGCCGCGCTCGGAAATCCGCTCCGGCTTCATCACGACATGGCTGGCGATCGGGAAATAGCCGTAGAAGCGCTCGCCGGCTTCGAGGCCCGGGATATCCGAAGCGACGATATCGGCGAAACCCCAGACCGGCATATGGCCCCAGCCTTCCTGGCCGGTGGGGAAGAAATGCCAGTACTGCATGGCATCGCCGAAAGCAGCATAGGTGATATTATTGGTCGTCAGCGAGAAACGGTCGAGTTTCAGCACGATCTCACCCGGCCCGCCCTGCGGCACGGGGCCGGTTTCCAGACGGGTGCTGCCAAGATCGCCCTTGTCGGTGAGAAGACGGGTATACTCGCTCATATCGGTCCTGCCGGTCGGGAAGTGGAAGATGTGCCATGAGTGATAGCAGGTCGCGGCCCGCACGGGGTTCGGATTTGTCGACCGCGCGCACGCCGGCGGCAGATGCCCTGCCCCGCCCGCGAAAACGCCCGGTCCAGGCGCGCGCCCGCTTCACCGTCCAGGCGATCTATGACGCCTATGTTCGGATTTGGCGGCGTGACGGTCCGGATGCGCTGACCATGCGGGCGCTGGCGGATGAATCCGGTTTCGCCATCGGCACGATCTACGAGTATTTCCCGAACAAGGCGGCGCTGCATTCCGGCTATGTCCGGCATGTCATGGACGGTTTGCGCGCACGGATCCGCGAACAGGTCGTCGAGGCCGGACACGGGCCCTGGCGCGAGCAGCTGGCCCGCATGGTGGCGATCACCTGCGCCGCCGATGGCGATGCGGCCTTCTTCGACACCGACATGCATTATCTGGAAGCCCAGATTGCGGCGCCGGAACACCATCAGCGCTCCTTCGACGCGCTGGCCGATGTATGGTGCGATGCCGTGGCCGGCTGGGACGATCTCGTACCGCAGCCGGCGCCGGAGCGCGTGCGCATGCTGATATTCCTCGTCTGGAGCGCCATGCGCTATCGCCTGCTGGCCGACCCGGTGAAGACGGACGAGGCCCTCTGGCTCGCCGAGATCCGCGAAATCTGCGAACGCACGCTGGCGCCGGCCTGATTGCCCGGCCCGGTCAAGCCGCCGCCCGCTCCTCCGTCCGCAGTGTGAGGACCTCGAAGCCGGTCGCAGTCACCGCGACAGTGTGTTCAAACTGGGCCGACAGCGATCCATCGCGGGTTGCCACCGTCCAGCCATCCTCGCGCGTTACCACGCTGCGCCGGCCGCGATTGAGCATGGGTTCGATGGTGAACACCATGCCCTCGCGAAGCACGAGGCCCGTGCCGGGCTTGCCGAAATGCAGCACTTGCGGCGCCTCGTGCATCTCGCGCCCGATACCGTGTCCGCAATACTCCCGGACGACGGAACAGCCATTGCGCCGCGCATGGCGCTCGATCGCCCAGCCGATATCGCCCAGTCGCGCGCCGGGACGGACGGTGCGGATGCCCTTCCACATGGCGGCATAGGTCGTGCGCACCAGACGCCGGGCGGCAGGGTTCACATCGCCGACCAGGTACATCTTGGATGAATCCGCAATAAAGCCGTTCTTTTCCAGCGTGATGTCGAAATTCACGATATCGCCGTCCTGCAGGATCTCGCCGGCGGACGGCACACCGTGGCAGACAATGTCGTTCACCGAGGCATGCAGTACGAAAGCATAACCGTACTGGCCCTTGCTGGCCGGACGGGCCTGGAGATCGTCGGTGATAAAGCGCTCGACCCGGTCATTGATGTCCAGCGTGGAGCATCCGGCCAGCGGGAGCGTGTCCAGAAATTCGAAGACCGACGCGAGCAAGCGGCCGGATTCGGCCATCAGCGCCAGTTCCTGCGGCGTCTTGGTCATGCCTCGCTTGCCTCCAGCGGCGGGACACGGATACCGGCGGCGCTCATCTCGCGCTCGATGATCTGGACAAAATTCAGTGCCGGATTGGTCTCGCAGAGCATGCCCAGCTTGATCCAGTAGGCCGCCTGGGCGTTGATCGAGCGGCAGGACACCTTGCTGGCCCGGCGCAGCTGGTCGTGCAGGTCGTCGTCAATATTCACGATACCCATATCGCTTCTCCATATACGAATTATATATGATTTATATATTGCGTCCTGTTCCACCCTGCAAGCCGGGCGTGATCTGGCTCCGGCACACATTGCGGCAATGGCGAAACGGGGTTTCGCGCGCTCGTCAGGCCGACTAGTTTCGCGTCGCGCCGCTGATCAACCCCGCAGCGGTTTCAAGGAGTTCGCGCCATGCATTTCGGTGTCTTCGACCTGTTCAAGATCGGTGTCGGTCCCTCCAGCTCGCACACGGTCGGGCCGATGAAGGCGGCGAGGATCTTTGTCGAGCGCTGCCTGGCCGATGGCGCGTCTGTCGCGCGCCTGAAAACCGAGCTCTACGGTTCGCTCGCCCTGACCGGTCTGGGCCATGGCACCGATACGGCCGTGCTGCTGGGCCTGGAAGGCAGCGATCCGGCCAAGATCAATCCGGACACGATTCCGGACCGGCTGGCCCGCATCCGCAGCGAGAAGACGCTGAAACTGGCCAATGGCCGGGAAATCGCCTTCGAGGAAAAGGCCGATCTGGATTTTCGCGGCGATGTGCGCCTGCCCTTCCACTCCAACGCGATGAAATTCTTTGCCTATGACCAGCATGGCGATGTCGTGCGCGAGGAGATCTGGTACTCGATCGGCGGCGGCTTCGTGATCGACGAGCACGAGGCCGGTCGCAATTCGGCGGCCGATGTGAAGGAGGGCGAACCCTTCCCCTTCAACTCCGCGGCCGAGCTGCTGGAGATCGGCGAGCGCGAAGGCCTGTCCATCCACCGCATCATGCTGGCCAACGAGCGCACCTTCCTGCCCGAAGACACGATCCGCGCCGGCATTGAGGGCCTGTGGCGCGCGATGGAGGATTGTATCGACCGCGGCCTCACCGAGGACGGCGTGCTGCCCGGCGGGCTGGGCGTCAAACGGCGCGCGCCGAAAATGCATCGCGACATCGTGGCCAATCCGGTCAGCCCGGAACAGGATCCCCTCGCCCCGATGGACTGGATCAATCTGTGGGCGATGGCGGTGAACGAGGAAAACGCCGCCGGCGGCCGCGTCGTCACCGCGCCGACCAATGGCGCGGCCGGCATCATCCCGGCGGTGGCCCGCTATTTCGACAAGTATCACCGCGACCCGGACGACGAGGAAGCGCTGCAGCGTTTCTTCCTCACCGCCGCGGCCATCGGCTCGCTCTACAAGAAGAATGCCTCCATCTCCGGCGCCGAGGCCGGCTGCCAGGGCGAGGTCGGCGTGGCCTGTTCGATGGCGGCTGCGGCGCTTGCGGCGGCCATGGGTGCCAATAACCACCAGATCGAGGATGCCGCCGAGATCGGCATGGAGCACAATCTGGGCCTGACCTGCGACCCGGTCGGCGGTCTGGTGCAGATCCCCTGTATCGAGCGCAATGCCATCGGCGCCATCAAGGCGATCGACGCCGCCCGCCTCGCCCTGCGCGCCACCTCCGCCGACATGAAGGTCTCGCTCGACCAGGTGATCGAGACCATGCGCCAGACCGGCGAGGACATGCAGGAAAAATACAAGGAGACCTCGAAAGGCGGTCTCGCGGTGAATGTGGTGGCGTGCTGACACCTGATTCGTTGTGAACGGAAATAATTTATAGTAGCATCACGCAACCCGGCCCGCTCCGGGTGTGTAGTTCGCATTCCCCCTCTTCTGACTGTCAGAAATGAAAAGGCGAACGAGATGACTTCTTCCCATTCCAACACCGTGACACTCGGATCCGACCAGATCGAGAGCATCAGCTATATCGACGGCACCTTCGTGATTACCGACGGACAGCCCTATGAGTCAGGCCCGACGGCCAAGAACAAGGGCAAGGGCGTCTGGGAAATCACGGTCAATTGCGGCCGCAAGAAATCCGATGCGGTAGCGCAGAAATTCAACAGCCTGGCCGGTGGCGAGTATCATGAATACGCCCCCAAGGGCGGCGGCGGCACGCCGGACGAGCTGAACTTCATGTTCGGCGTCACCGTGACCTTCTCCAATGCGGCGCCGATCACGCTCTACCTGGCCCAGGGCTCCTACTCCTCCACCAATAACTGGTGGATCGGCGGCCAGAACGTGATCAATGACGGCAAGCCCGACCTGGTGCTGATCTCCAACAATCTGCCCACCCAGGTGCTGCGCATGTCCGGCTCGACCTCGGAATTCGTGTTCGAGACCCTCGCCGCCGGCGTCAAGAAAGCCGCCCTCGCCAGCGCGGAATAGCGGCGGCCTCCCGCTCTTTCTTTCCCACGCGCGTGGGGAAGTGGCCCCTTCTTCGCCTTGGCGAAGGAGGGGTCGAAGGGGCGCGCGCAGCGCCAGAAAGCAGCTTAGACAGGCTCCACCACTCCGCCGCTGACGCGGCGGCCCCTCCCCCGTTTCACGGGTCCCCCTCCCCATTCATGGGGAGGGGGACCCGTGAAACGGGGG
>MRWG01000442.1_pt1 | contig 50416 bp, 40 predicted proteins | sample 1013341 | NCBI WGS metagenome assembly MRWG01 (sample SAMN06117577, study PRJNA244670) | biofilm metagenome | biome: Water; feature: Cathode Biofilm; material: Biofilm; isolation source: microbial consortium enriched at the cathode of a solar microbial fuel cell | place: USA: District of Columbia ... | reverse complement strand
GCGCGGGCGGCGTCGGCGGCGGGGGCGACTCCTCGTCCTCCCCGTCCTCGAAATCCGACTCGTCGGGCGCGTCGAAGGCGGGCGGCGGCGCCTCGTCCGGCTCCGGCATCGGCGGCGGGGAGGGATCGGGCGCGGGCTCGCGCTTCGGCGGCGCGGCGGGTTGGGGCGCCGCCGGTGCCGGCGCGGCCGCGGGCTGCGCGGGCGCGCCCTTGGCGCCGGCCTCTTCCGCATCCTCCGGGGTTGCGAACCAGGTGTGGCCGCACTTCGCGCATTTCACGGATCGGCCCTGCGACCCGAGAGCCTCCGGCTTCACCTTGAATCGCGCGCTGCAGTTCGGACAGGAGAGGATCATGCGGACGAACCGATCTTTGCCAAGTCCCGGGCGGTTATAGGATCATGCCCTGATTCGCGCAACAAAGCGCAAGTCTTGGGCAAGCGCCGAAAGCGCGACACCTCGCCCCGCTTTACGGGGCCGCGTCAACCGTGCAATTGTCGGATAAGCAAGTGCCGGGCCGAACGGGGCGGCGCGCCCCGGGCGGCTCTCGTCCTGTCCAGCCGATCCGCCTTGTCTCAGGGTGACGAGCCTTTCGCATGATCCGTTTCGAGAATGTCGGCATGCGCTACGGCGCCGGCCCGGAAGTCCTCCATGACGTGAGTTTCGAATTGGAGCAGGGCGCCTTCCGCTTCCTGACGGGGGCGAGTGGCGCCGGCAAGTCGTCGCTCTTGAAGCTGATGTACCTGTTCCACCGGCCCAGCCGGGGGCTGATCGACGTCTTCGACCAGGACGTCTCGCGGCTCCGTCGCGACGAACTGCCGGCGCTGCGCCGCCGGATCGGCGTCGTCTTCCAGGAATTCCGGCTGCTCGAGCATCTGAGCGCCTTCGAGAACGTGGCGCTTCCCTTACGCATCGGCGGGCGCAGCGAGGGGCTGATCCGCAAGAATGTCGGCGAACTGCTGGAGTGGGTCGGCCTGAAGGACCATATGGGCGCGCGCCCGGCGACGCTCTCGGGCGGGCAGAAGCAGCGCGTCGCGATCGCGCGCGCGGTGATCAGCCGCCCGGCCCTGCTGCTCGCCGACGAGCCGACGGGCAATGTCGACGACCGGATCGCGATGCGGCTGCTCTATCTGCTGGAGGCGCTCAACCGCCAGGGCACGACCGTCGTGGTGGCGACCCACAATCAGGGGCTGATCGGGCGCTTCGACTATCCGGTGCTGCATCTGGAGGACGGCGTGCTGCACCCGATCGACCGGGCGGACCGGCTGCCGGGGGACGGGCGATGAGCGACGCGCGCCGGGCGGTGATCCCCTTCTCCGCCGATCCGGCCGGGCGGCTGATGCCCTGGCTGATCGGCTTCATGAGCTTCGTGGCGGCGCTGGCGCTCGCCGGCGCGCTGGTGCTCGCCGCCTTCGCGCAGGCCTGGAGCCAGGGTCTCGCCGACAGCATGACCGTGCAGATCCCGCCCCCCGCCGACGAGGTGGCGGACGATACCGCCACCGAAGCGCGCGGCGAGCGGATGCTGCAGGACGTGCTGCGCATCCTGCGCGACACGCAAGGGGTGCGCTCGGCCGAGCCGCTTTCGACCGCGCGCATCCAGGGGCTGCTCGAGCCCTGGCTGGGATCGACGCTGGACCCGGCGAGCCTGCCGCTGCCGCGCCTCGTCGCGGTCGAGATCGAGGCCCCCGGCGCCGTCGACCTGGAGAGCCTGCGCACCCGCCTCCAGACCGTGGCGCCGACCGCGACGCTCGACGATCACGGGCTGTGGCGCGCGCGTCTGGTCGATTTCCTGAACGCGCTGCAGCTGGTCGGCCTCGCGATCGTCGCCGTCGTCGTCGCGGCGGCCGCGACGCTCGTCGTCTTCGCCACCCGTGGCGGGCTGCTGGCGCACGGCGAGACGATCGAGCTGTTGCACCTGATCGGCGCCTCGGACGGCTATATCGCCGGCCAGTTCCAGCGCCAGGCCCTGAAGGCGAGCCTGAAGGGCGGGGTCGGCGGCACGCTGGTCGCGGCCGCGACGGTGATCGCGCTCGGCCAGGGGGCGGCCGCGACCGGGGCGGAACTGCCCTCGCCGCTGGTGCTGCGCGCCGGCGACTGGCCCTATCTGGCGATCCTGCCGCTCGCGACCGCGGCGCTCGCCTTCCTCGCCGCGCGGCGCACGGTGCTGCGCAGCCTGCGGCGCATGCCCTGAACGGGCGCGCTGGATCGACGGGGCCGGAACCGATGCCGCTCTCCTTCTCCACCCGCGAACGCCGTCCCTGGCGCCGGCGCATGCTGCTGGTGGCGCTGTTGATCGCGCTCATCGCCTGGAGCGGCGGGTTCGTCACCTTCGTCTACCGCCTGCCGGAGCAGGTCCAGGCGCCGGGTCGCGGAACCGACGCGATCGTGGTGCTGACCGGCGGCTCGCAGCGCCTCGAGACCGGCCTCGAGCTGCTGGCCAAGGGATGGTCGGAGCGGCTCTTCATCTCCGGCGTCTATCGCGGCATCGACGCGGCCGAACTGATCCGCGTCGCGCGCCAGGAGCCGGGACAGCTGGAATGCTGTATCTTCATCGACTACAACGCGGACGATACGATCGGGAACGCACGCGAGACCGCGCGCTGGATCGCGCGCCACCGGATCCGCTCGATCCGGCTCGTCACCTCCTCCTATCACATGCCGCGCAGCCTGCTGGAATTCGAGGCGGTCTTGCCCGACACCACGATCCTCGCCCACCCGGTCATCCCGCCGAACGTGAAGCAGGCGGAATGGTACCGGCATCCCGGGACCGCCGGGCTGTTCGCCGTGGAATACACCAAGTTCCTGCTGGCGCGGCTGCGGCTGTCGATGGAAGCCTTGAGCCGCGCCGCGCTGCAGGACGGCGACACCTCGGAGGCCGGCGCATGAAGGTCAAACCGGCCCGCCCGCTCGACCGCGTGCGCTCCGCGCTCTTCGCGGCGCTGTTCTATCCGATCTCGGCCGTGATGACGGTGATCATGCTGCCGCTGCTCCTCTTCCCGGCGCGCGCGGTCGAGCCGATCTGCTATCTCTGGGTCCGGGTCTTCATGGTGCTGAGCCGACGCGTCCTCGGCATCCGGATGCGGGTCAAGATGGACCGCCGCGCGTCGGACACGATCGCCCAGGGACCGGTCATCTACGCCGCCAAGCACCAGTCGATGTGGGAGACCATCGCCTTCAACGACCTGCTGAACCGGCCGGTCTTCGTGCTCAAGCAGGAGCTGACGCGCATTCCGGTGTTCGGCGTCTTCCTCACCAAGTTCGGGATGGTGGCGGTCGACCGGTCGGCCGGGGCGTCGGCGCTCAAGGGCATGGTGCGCCAGGCGCGCCAGCATCTGGCCGCGGGCCGCTCGGTCGTGATCTATCCGCAGGGCACCCGCGTGGCGCCGGGCGACCACAAGCCCTACCTGCCGGGCGTCGCCGCGCTCTACAGCCAGCTCGACGCGCCGGTGATCCCGATCGCGCTCGATTCCGGCCGGCTCTGGCCGCGGCACGTCTTCGTGAAGCGCGCCGGCACGGTGACCGTCACGGTTCTACCCCCGATCGAACCGGGTCTCGACCGCAAGAGCTTCATGCGCACGCTGGAGCAGCGGATCGAGACAGCCTGTGGATAAGTATGTGGACGGCGTTTCGGGCCCCTTGGCATTCGCGGATTCGGCACGACATTCAGGTGGTTAGACAAGGATTCGGCGGGCATCGCGGCCGCCGCGCCCCATACAAAGCGGGAACGGGCAACGGCCTTCCCCATGACCATCGTCCTATGCTAAGAAAAATGCGATATTTTAGGGACTTACCGGCCGATAGCGCGGCGCCTTCCGGATCGGATCCGGAGAAAATCGCGTGACTCCAAAGGGGTAGCCGATGGCGCAGGACGAGTTCTCGAAGCGGATCTGGGACATGAAGTACCGGCTGAAGCGGCCGGACGGCACCCCTGTGGATAGTTCCATCGAGGACAGCTGGTCTCGCGTCGCGCGTGCGCTGGCCGCCGCGGAAGCCGAGCCGGAGGCCTGGACCGGGCCCTTCCTCGAGGCCTTGCAGGATTTCCGCTTCATGCCGGCGGGCCGCATCCTGGCCGGCGCCGGGTCGGAGCGCGAGGTCACGCTCTTCAACTGCTTCGTCATGGGCACGATCCCGGACAAGATGGCCGGAATCTTCGACGGGCTGAAGGAGGCGGCGCTGACCCTGCAGCAGGGCGGCGGCATCGGCTACGACTTCTCCAGCCTGCGCCCGCGCGGCGCGGCGGTGCAGGGGGTGGGCTCCGACGCCTCGGGCCCGGTCTCCTTCATGGAGGTGTGGGACGCGATGTGCCGCACCATCATGTCGGCCGGCTACCGCCGCGGCGCGATGATGGGCACGCTGCGCTGCGACCATCCGGACGTCGAGGAATTCGTCGACGCCAAGGCGGAGACCGGGCGGCTGACCAACTTCAACATGTCCGTGCTGGCGACCGACGCCTTCATGGAGGCGGTCGACGCCGACGGGCCCTGGGACCTTACCTTCGGCGGCAAGACCTGGCGGACGATCCGCGCGCGCGACCTGTGGGACCGGATCATGCGCTCGACCTACGCGCATGCGGAGCCCGGCGTGATCTTCATCGACCGGATCAACGCCCGCAACAACCTCGCCTATTGCGAGACCATCGCGGCGACCAACCCCTGCGGGGAACAGCCGCTGCCGCCCTATGGCGCGTGCCTGCTGGGCTCGATCAACCTGGCGCGCTTCGTCGCCGACCCGTTCGGCGAGGAGGCGGCGCTCGACGAGGCGGCGATGGAGCGCACGGTCGAGACCGCCGTGCGCATGCTCGACAACGCGATCGACGTCTCGCGCTTCCCGCTGGACGCCCAGCGCGCGGAAGCGCAGGCGAAGCGGCGCATCGGCCTCGGCGTCACCGGGCTCGCCGACGCCTTCCTGATGCTCCGGGTGCGCTACGGCAGCGCGCGGTCGGTGGACCTCACCGAACGCTGGCTCGCCCGCCTGCAGCGCGCAGCCTATCTCGCCTCCACCAAGCTCGCCGCCGAGAAGGGCAGCTTCCCGCTGTTCGATCGCGAGGCCTATCTCGAAGGCGAGACGATCAAGCGGCTGGACGAGGACGTGCGCCAGGCGATCGCGGAGCACGGCATGCGCAACGGCCTCGTCACCTCGATCGCGCCGACGGGCACGATCTCGCTGGTGGCGGAGAATGTCTCGTCGGGCGTCGAGCCGGTCTTCTCCTTCCGCGCGCGGCGCGCGGTGCTGGCGCCGGACGGCAGCCGCGAGACGCACGACGTCACGGACTACGCCTACCGCCTCTATCGCGAGCGCTTCGGGGCGGAGGCGGAGATCCCGCCCTATTTCGTCGACGCGCAGACGCTCGCGCCGGACGATCATCTGGCGATCCAGGCCGCCGCCCAGCGCCATATCGACAGCTCGATCTCCAAGACCATCAACCTGCCGGCCGACATCTCCTTCGAGGCCTTCAAGGACGTCTACGCCAAGGCCTACGCGATGGGCTGCAAGGGCTGCACCACCTACCGGCCGAACGAGGTGACGGGCGCGGTCTTGAGCACCGGGGCGGAGGAGGCCGAGGCCGACCGGGGCGAGGCGCGGGTCGAGAGCCTGCCGGCCGAGACCGCCGACGCCCCTCAGGAGCAGAGCCCAGCCACCGCCGGCGACGTCGTCTACATGTCGGAACCGCTCGACCGGCCGCAAGCGCTGGAGGGGCGGACCTACAAGCTGCGCTGGCCGGAAAGCGACCATGCGATCTACATCACGCTGAACGATATCCGCGAAGGCGGGCGCCGCCGGCCTTTCGAGGTCTTCATCAACTCGAAAAACATGGAACACTACGCCTGGACGGTGGCGCTGACCCGGATGATCAGCGCGGTGTTCCGGCGCGGCGGCGACGTCGCCTTCGTGGTCGAGGAGCTGAAGGCCGTGTTCGATCCGCGCGGCGGCTACTGGATGGAGGGGAAGTACGTCCCCTCCCTGCTGGCGGCGATCGGGGACGTGATCGAGCGCCACATGATCGCGATCGGGTTCCTGAAGGAGGGCGAGCGCGCCGGCCTGGGCGACCCGGCGAAGCGCCGCGCGGTGGCGGGGCGCAGCGGCGGCTCGGCGCAATGCCCGCGCTGCGGCGAGGCCGGGCTGTTGCGCGAGGAAGGCTGCGACGTCTGCCCGAGCTGCGGCTGGTCGCGCTGCGGTTGAAGCTCCCGGCCCTTGCGCGGCGGCGAGAGTCCCCGTAAGGCTTGAGCCGCCATGATGCTGCGCCGCTCCCTCCTCATCGCCATCGCCTTCCTGCTGGTCGCGGTCGGCGGCTATGCGGTCTATTGGAAGCTCGCGGCCGACCAGGCGGAACAGGCGGTCGATCGCTGGATCGCCGACTGGCGCCAGGCCGGCTTCCGGATCGAGACCGAGGCGCGCGATCTCGGCGGGTTCCCCGGCATCATCACCTACGATCTGACGCGGCCCGACCTGGAGGATCCGGACGGGTTCTGGCGCGTGCGGGGCGAGCGCGTCCGATTCGAGGTGCGGCCCTGGGCGCCCGGCGACTACCGGGTCGAGCTGTTCGGCAAGACGCACCTGACCGCCCCGGTCCAGGGGCGGCCGACCGACTTCACCTTCGATTCCGCGCGCGCGGTGGGCGGGGCCGAGATCGGGCTCGACGGCACGCTGAAGCGCCTGAGCCTCACCTTCGACGAGCTGTCGGTCGAGAGCCCGGCGCTGGAGATCGCCGGCGGCGCGCGGCGGCTGGCCGCGACCCTCGACCTGCCGCCGGAACCGCCGGCGGATGCCGCGGGCGCGGCGGCGGACCTGACGCTCACCGGGGACGGGGTGCTGCTGCCGGCGCCGCATGCCGGGCCGCTCGGCCGCGAGGTCGACCGCGTCTCGACCCGGATGCGGGTGATGGGGCCGGTGCCGCAGGCGGGGCTGCGCCGGGCGCTCAGCCTCTGGCGCGACCGCGGCGGGGTGCTCGAGACGCCCTGGCTGCGGATCGGCTGGGGGCCGCTCGGCCTGGACGCGGAGGGGGCGCTGTCGCTCGACGGCGCGCTCCGGCCGGAAGGCGCCTACCAGACCCGCATCAGCGGCTTCGAGGGCACCATCGACCGCTTCCGGGACGCCGGGCTGATCGACCCGACGGCGGCGCGGCTGCTGGCGGGCGGGGCGCGGCTCTTCTCGCGCGCGGGCGACGACGGGCGGGCCTATATCGAGATGCCGGTCCGGGCGGAGGGGGGCGCGCTCTTCGTCGGCCCGATCCAGGTGGCGCAGCTCTCGCCGGTCGTGCCGCCGGACGGCGCGGCGGCGGCGACGCCGCCGCCGGTCGAGGCCGCGCCGAACCCGGGCGCGGTCCAGGTCGAGGATTTGCCGGCGATCCAGGATCCGCCGACGGTCAGCGAGGGTTTCCCGGAAGGCGGCGAGTGAGCGGCCCGAACGCGCGGCGCTAGCGCTCGTCCCCCTCGCCGTCGCCGCCATTGCGCTCGGTCGCGTAGAAGCGGCCGGCCTGGCCCAGCTCGACGACGCCGCGGCGGATCTCGCGGGTGCGGGTGAACCACTCCTCCAGCTTGTCGGCCTCGCCCCAGCGGATCGCACGCTGGAGCGCCACCAGATCCTCCTGGAAGCGGCCCAGCATCTCCAGGACCGCCTCCTTGTTCTGGGTGAAGACGTCGCGCCACATCACCGGGTCGGAGCCGGCGATGCGGGTGAAGTCGCGGAAACCGCCGGCGGAATATTTGATCACCTCGCGGGTCTCGACCAGCGCGCGCTCGTCGGCGCGCTCGCGCGTCAGCTGGCTCTCCAGGTCGGAGGCCGTGCCGACGATCGTGTAGGCGATCAGGTGCGGCAAATGGCTGGTGATCGCCAGCACCCGGTCGTGGTGGCGGGAATCCATCAGCTCGACCTGGCTGCCGACCCCTTCCCAGAGCGCGACCAGCCGGTCGAGCGCCGCCTGGTCCGTGCTCTCCTCCGGCGTGATGATGCAGAACCGGTCCTTGAAGAGGGTGGCGAAGCCGGCGTCGGGCCCGGAATTCTCCGTGCCCGCGACCGGGTGGCCCGGGATGCCGTGCACGCCGTCGGGCAGATGCCGGGCGAAAGCCTCGGCGACCGAGGCCTTGCAGGAGCCGACATCGGTCACCGTCGCGCCGGGCGCGAGGTGCGGGGCGATCTTCTCGAGCACCGCCTCATAGGCGCCGAGCGGCGTGGCCAGCACGACGAGATCGGCGCCCTCGACCGCCGCCTCGGCGGTGGCGTGGACGCTGTCGAGGAAGCCGAGCTTCATCGAGAGGTCGCGCGTCGCCTCGGAACGCGCGTGCCCGGCGATATGGTCGGCGAGCGCGCCGCGGCGCACCGCGCGGGCGAGCGAGGAGCCGATCAGCCCCAGGCCGATCAGCGCGATCCGGCGGTAGAGCGGCTTCTGCATGGGACGGGTCCTTCTCTGCGGGTCAGCTCTTCAGGAAATCGGCGAGCGCGTCGAGGCACCGCGTCACCTCCTCGCCCGTGCCGACGGTGATGCGCAGATAGCGCGGCAGGCCGTAGGCGCCCATCACCCGCGTGATCACCCCGCGGCCGAGCAGGAAGCGGTTGGCGGCGCTCGCCGCCGCCTCGTCCGCGAAGCCGGCCAGCACGAAGTTGCAGACCGACGGCGGCACCTCGAGGCCGAGCTGCTGCAGCGACTGGGTGAGACGGAGGCGCTGCTCGGCATTCTCGCGCACGGAGCGTTCGATGAAGGCCCGGTCCCGGACGGCGGCGACGCCGGCCGCCTGCGCCGCCGAACTCACATTGAAGGGGCTGCGCAGCCGGCCCAGCGCGTCCAGCACGCCGGCCGGCGCATAGGCCCAGCCGAGCCGCAGCGCCGCCAGCCCGTAGATCTTCGAGAAGGTGCGGGTCATCACCACGTTCTCGCCGGCATCGACCAGCGCGCGGCCGTCGTCATAGCCGTCGGCCTCGACATATTCGGCATAGGCGCTGTCGATCACCAGCAGCACGTGCGCCGGCAGGCCGTCGCGCAGCCGCTCCAGCTCGGCGCGCGGGATCCAGCTGCCGGTCGGATTGTTCGGGTTGGCGACGAAGACGATCTTCGTGCGCGCGCTGACATGGGCCAGCATCTGGTCGACGTCGGTCGCGAGGTTGGTCTCCGGCGCGGCCACGGGGTCCGCGCCCACGGTGCGCGCCGTGATCGAATACATCAGGAAACCGTGCCGACTGTGCAGCACCTCGTCGCCCGGACCGGCATAGGCGCGGATCAGCAGCGTGATCAGCTCGTCCGAGCCGGCGCCGCAGACGATGCGCTCGGGGTCGAGGCCGTGCACCTCTCCGATCGCATGGCGCAGTTCGATCGAGCCGCCGTCGGGATAGCGGTGGAGCGTCTCGCCGGCCGCGCGGTAGGCCTCGATCGCGGCCGCGCTGCAGCCCAGCGGATTCTCGTTCGCCGACAGGATGGCGGGCGGCACGGAGGGGTCGTCGCCCGCCTTGTGCGTGCCCGGCACGTAGAGCGGCGCGTCCAGCACGCCGGGACGCGGGATCGGGGCGCCCGCGACGGCGGCCGCGGAATCGGGGCGGGATGTGGTGGTCGTCATGCTCTTACTTCCGCGCTTTCGTGCGTGCCGTCTTGCTCTTCGCGGCGGTCTCGACGGGCGGCTCTTCCGGGTCGAGGGCCTGGTCGGCCGGATCTTCCGGCCCCAGCATCTCGGCATAGGCGCCGATGATGGTGACGCGGCTGACCGCGTCGCGCACGTCGATCAGGTCGAGGCGGCGATCGCCGGGTTCGATGAAGTCGCCGAGCTCGACCAGATGGTACCAGCCGTTGTCCCGGTGGGCCGAGACGGTAAAGCGCGGCGACAGCTCGGCCCGCTGCAGGATGGCGTTGAGGCCGGTGCGGCTCAAGGGCTGGTTGGTCTCGACCACGATCAGCGTGCGGTCGCTTCCCGTCGGCTCGAGCTTCAGATGCGCGACGGCGAGCGCGTCGTGCATCGGCCCGCGCACGCTGCCCACGCCCGCGAAGGGAATGCGCATGATCACCTTCGGCGCGTCCCCGCCGGCGAGCGAGACCCACCAAGGGTCCTCCTCCACCTCGCGCGGCATCGGCAGCACGGCGACGTCGTGGCGCCCCTCGAACAGCTGCGCCAGCGTGTCGCGCTGGGTCGGATAGGGCGTCATCGGCACCTGGCTGCCGAACTGGTCGCGCGCCAGGTCCCACAGCGCATGCTCGCGGTTGTTGGCGTAGACGGCGATCGAGTAGCGCGCCTGCAGCATGGTGAAGGCGGCGATCATCTCGTGCCACATGCGCGCCAGCGCGGCGAAGGGGAAGGGCCCACGATGGCGCGCCGCCAGTCGGCGCAGCATCGCCGCCTCGCGCGCCGGACGGATCGGCAGGTCGGACGCGACGCCCTTCGCGGCCGCCACGTGGCGCACGGTCTCCCAGCGCTTCAGCAGCAGATCGTGGATCTGGTCGTCGATCTCGTCGATCTCGCGGCGCAGGTTTTCCAGCGTCGGCTTCGCCATGGTCTTCCGTCCCCTCGCGGCCGGTGCCGCGTCCCAGACAGGGCCCTCAGTTAGCGCTTGGCGGGCCGGAAAGCAAAACCAATCCGCCCGCCTTGGAACGGGTCGGACCGTAGCGCACGGGCGGCCCAGCGGTCACGAAGTTGCGTCTGGCGAAATCGGATCGGATGCATTACCTACCCCGGGACCGCGTAAGCCCGGGTCCCGGTCCCGCAGCCCGGGCGATGAACGAAAACGGGATGCACCATGCCGATCAAGATTCCCGACGATTTGCCGGCGCGCCAGAACCTCGAGGCCGAGGGGCTGGTCGTCATGTCGGAGGCGGACGCGATCCGCCAGGACATCCGGCCGCTGCGCATCGGGCTCCTCAACCTGATGCCGCAGAAGCAGAAGACGGAGACCCAGATCGCCCGGCTGATCGGGGCGACGCCGCTGCAGATCGAGCTGACGCTGATCACGACCGGCTCCTACGTGCCGGGCAACGTCTCGCGTCACCACCTCTCGACCTTCTACCGGCCCTGGGACGAGGTGCAGCACGAGAAGTTCGACGGCTTCATCGTCACCGGCGCGCCGGTCGAGACCATGCCGTTCGAGAGCGTGAAATATTGGGACGAACTGCGCCGCATCTTCGACTGGACGCAGACCAACGTGAATTCCACGCTCAACATCTGCTGGGGCGCGCAGGCGTCGCTGAAGCATTTCCACGGCGTGGAGAAGTACGAGCTGCCGGAGAAGATGTTCGGCGTGTTCGAGCATCGGGTGGAGGTGCCAACCTCGGCCATCCTGCGCGGCTTCTGCGACCGGGTGATGATCCCGGTCTCGCGCCACACCGAGACGCGGCGCACCGATCTGGAGGCCGTCGACGGCATTACCATCCTGCTGGATTCGGACGAGGCCGGCTTCTGCATGGCCGAGGACGCGCCGCGCCGCCAGATCTACATGCTGAACCACCTGGAATACGACGCCCGCACGCTGATGGACGAGTATCAGCGCGATGTCGGCGAGGGGCTGCCGATCGCGGTGCCGCGGCACTATTTCCCGGAGGACGACCCGTCGCGGGAACCGCCCAACAGCTGGCGCAGCCACGGGCATCTGTTCATCGGGAACTGGATCAACCAGACCTACCAGACGAGCCCCTTCGACCTCGACCTGATCGGACGATGAGCGCGGGCGACGCGACGAACGGAGCGGCGGCGCCCGAGGCGACGCGCTGGAAGCTGACGGTCGAATATGACGGCGGCCCCTTCGTCGGCTGGCAACGCCAGGACAACGGACCCAGCGTCCAGCAGGCGCTGGAGGAGGCGGTCGAGGCCTTCGCCCAGGAGCGCCCGACCGTGCAGGGCGCCGGGCGCACCGACGCCGGGGTGCATGCGCTGGGCCAGGTGGCGCATGTCGACATCGCGAAGCCGGCCGACGCCAAGACCGTGCGCGACGCGATCAACCACCATCTGGGAAAGACGCCGATCGTGGTGCTGACCGCGGAAGCGGTCGACGCCGACTTCCACGCCCGCTTCTCCGCCACCGGCCGGGCCTATCGCTACCGCATCCTGAACCGGCGGCCGCCGCCGACGCTGGATGCAGGCCGCGTCTGGCATGTCGGCCCCGAGCTCGACGTCGCGGCGATGGCCGAGGGCGCGCGGCGGCTCCTGGGCCGGCACGATTTCACGAGCTTCCGCGCCGCCGAGTGCCAGGCCGACAGTCCGGTCAAGACGCTCGACCGTCTGGACGTCGTCGCCGACGGCGCCGAGATCCACCTGATCGTCGAGGCGAAGAGCTTCCTGCATCATCAGGTGCGCAACTTCGCCGGCACGCTGAAACGGGTCGGCGACGGCCATTGGACACCCGACGATGTGGGCCGCATCCTGCAGGCGCGGGATCGCAGCGCCGCCGGGCCGACCGCGCCGGCCCACGGCCTCTATCTGACGCGGGTCGCGTACTGAAGCCTCAGCGCCCGGCCAGCTTCGCCTCGAGCGCCGCGAGCGCCGGGGCCGGCTCACGATCCTCCGGAATGTCGCACAGACCGAAGCGGGTGGAGAGCCGCCCCGCCGCCGGAGACGCCGTCAGCACCGCGAAAGGCACCGCCAGGATGAAGCTCGCCAACAGCGGGCTCGCCCAGGGCAGGACGGCCGGCACCTCGAGCGCGAGAATGGCGCCGAGGACGAGGCCGAACAGGGTCTGCGGCCAGAGCCCGCGGATCGATTCCCACCAGCCGAGCGCCTGGCCCTCGCGCCGCTGTGCGCCCCAGCCCATCTTGCGCCCCGCGACGAGGCCGAGGATGAAGCGCGCCTGGGCGAAACTGACCACGGGAGCGAGCAGCGCGGAGGAGACGATCTCGGCCACCGAGCCGGCCGCGACCCGCAGCGTCCCGCCATAGCGTCGGCGTTGCCGGCGGCTCAACAGCACGTCAAGCATGCCCATCAGCTTCGGCATCAGGCTCATGGTCACGACGGTCGCGAACAAGGCGACCCCGAGGCCGATCGGGAAGGCGCCGGTCTGCGGGAAGAAGGCGTGCGCCGCGCCGATCGCGAGGAAGGCCATCCAGCCCGGCGCGCCGACATACATCAGGATCGCGAGGGCGAGCTGCACCCGGCTCATCGCCTTCAGGCCGGGCAGGCCGAGGAGCCACCAATACTGCATGTTGCCCTGGCACCAGCGCAGGTCGCGCTTGATGAAGTCGGGCAGCGTGTGGGGGTTCTCCTCCCAGCTCTCGTCCTCCTCGGCGAGGACCCGCACCTCGTAGCCGGCGCGGCGCATCAGCACGGCCTCGACCTGGTCGTGGCTCAATATGTCGCCGGCCAGCACGTGGCGGCCGGGAATCGTCGGCAGCGCGCAATGGTCGCGGAAGGGCCGCGTGCGGATCGCGGCATTGTGCCCCCAGAACGGGCCGCAATCGCCCTGCCACCAGGCGCTGCCGGCGGTGTAGGAGCGCATGCCGTGGCGCATGCCGAACTGGAAGGCGCGCGAGAAGAAGCTCTTCGACGGCATGCCGACGACGAGGCCCTGCAGGATGCCGATGCGCGGATTGGCCTGCATCACGCGCACCATGCGCGCGATCGCGGCCGCCGACATCAGGCTGTCCGCGTCGAACGGCAGGAACAGATCGTAGCGCTCGCCGCAGCGGGTCACGAATTCCCACACATTGCCGGCCTTGAAGCCCTCGTTGCTGGTGCGGCGGCGGTAGTGGACGCGCCGCGCGTCCCCGTCCGGGTCGCCGATCGCCCGGCGCCAGGCGGATATCGCCGCGTCCTCCTGCCGGGCGATGTCGTCCCGGTCGGTGTCGCTCAGCACATGCAGGTCGAACCGCTCGCCGAGACCGGCCGCGTCGAGATCCTCCTGCACGGTGCGCAGCCGCGCGATGGCGTAGGCCGGGTCCTCGTTGCGCACGGTCATGGCGATGGCCGAGCGGTAGGTGACCGGATCGTCGGGTCCGGCGAGCGCGATCTGCGGCGTGACGAAGGCGGCGGGATCGCGCGCGAAGCGGTAGATCGCGAACCCGATCAGCGCGTTCCAGAAGCCGATCGAGAGCCAGGGCAGCGTTAGCGCGAAACAGGCGAGCATCACCCCCTCGCCGACCGTCCAGCCGCCGCTGCCGAGGATCGTCGCCATCAGCGCGATCAGCCCGCCGATGGTCAGCAGGTTGAGGAGCAGCACGAGCAGTCGCCGCCCGCGGTAGAGCCCGGCCTCCCCGGTCCGCGCATCGGTCCCGCCCGCCGGCGGGAATGTGGCGATCGTGCCCGAAAGCCGCGCGTCGGCGGCCGGGTAGCTCTGGTCGATCTCCGACATCGGTGACGGAACTCCCTGATGTCCCCTCTTGGCCTGTCCCGCACCCTTCTTCACGGAGCACGGACGCCCTTCGATATGGGCGAATCCTAGGGAAGTACGAGAGGGGCCGGGAATCAGACTTCAACACGTTCGCGTGAGGGCTGCGTCAGGAATAGAACAACATAAAGATATCTTGATATGGTTTTTTCGGTCGGCTATACAGGATGCCGAAGCGGATGAGAGGCCGACCGCGCGTCCGAAGACCGGATTGGCGCGAGAACCGGCCCCGCCCGCCGGGGAGACTCACGTTGCGAATGGGACGTCGGGAGCGAAAGGAAGCAGCATGGCGACAGCGAGCAGCCCGCGGGGCGCGCCGTCCGGCGAGACCGCGGTATCCTTCGAGTTCTTTCCGCCCAAGACCGACCAGGGCGGCAAACGGCTGGAAGAGACCGTCCGGCAGCTGGCCGAGCTCGACCCGCGCTTCATGACCGTCACCTACGGCGCGGGCGGCAGCACCCGCGGCCTGACCCGCCAATGGGTCGACCGCATCGGCACCGTCGCCGACCTGCCGGTCGCCCATCATCTGACCTGCGTCGGCGCGACGCGCGACGAGGTGGATACGCTGGCCCGCGACCTGTGGCGCGACGGCATCCGCCATATCGTGGCGCTCAGGGGCGATGCGCCGCAGGGCGCGGCGCGTTACGAACCGCATCCGGACGGCTATCCCTTCGCCGCCGATCTGGTGGAAGGGCTCGCCCGGCTCGCCGACTTCGAGATCAGCGTGGGCGCCTATCCCGAGGTCCATCCCGAGGCCGCCAGCGCCAGCGCCGACATGGACAATCTGAAGCGCAAGCTGAACGCGGGGGCCACCCGTGCCATCACCCAGTATTTCTTCGAGGTCGAGACCTTCCTGCGCTTCCGCGATCGGGCGCGCGCCGCCGGCATCACCCACGAGATCGTCCCCGGCGTCATCCCGGTCCTCAACCTGGAAAGCCTGATCCGCTTCAGCCGCGCCTGCGGGGCGACCGTGCCGCGCTGGTTGAAGGAGATGTTCGACGGGCTTGAGGAGGACGAGGAGACCCGGCAGATGATCGCCGCCTCGGTCGCGATCGAGCAATGCACCCGGCTGCGCGCCGAGGGCGTCGACAGCTTCCATTTCTACACGCTGAACCGGGCGAGCGTGACGCGGGCCGTGTGTCACGCGCTCGGCGTCCGCGGCCCCGCCGAAAGGGCGGCCGCCTGATCCCCTACCCACGAGGAGCCGATATGACCGACCGCGCGACACGGGAAGAGCGGCTGCGCCAGCTGGCCGGCGAACGGATTCTCGTCCTCGACGGCGCCATGGGCACGATGATCCAGGACCGCGATTTCGACGAGGCGGACTATCGCGGCGACCGGTTCGCGGATCACGGCAGCGATCTGCGCGGCAACAACGACCTGCTGACGCTGACCCGCGCCGACGCGATCCGGGAGATCCATGAGGATTTCCTCGAGGCCGGCGCCGACATCCTGACCACCAACAGCTTCAACGCCAACCGCATCAGCCAGGCCGACTACGCGCTGGAGGATCTGAGCCGCGAATTGAATGTCGAGGCCGCGCGGATCGCGCGGGCCGCCGCCGACGCCCAGACGGAGAAGACGCCCGACCGGCCGCGCTTCGTCACCGGCGCGCTGGGGCCGACCAACAAGACCGCCTCGATCTCGCCGGACGTCAACGACCCGGGCTATCGCGGCGTCACCTTCGACGCGCTGGTCGCGGCCTACGAGGAGGCCGCCGACGGGCTGATCGAAGGCGGGACCGACCTGCTGCTGATCGAGACGATCTTCGACACGCTGAACGCCAAGGCGGCGATCTTCGCGGTCGAGAAGGTCTTCGAGGCGCGCGGCGAACGCCTGCCGCTGATGATCTCCGGCACCATCACCGACCGGTCGGGCCGCACCCTGACCGGCCAGACGCCGGAGGCCTTCTGGATCTCGGTCAGCCACGCGCGGCCCTTCTCGGTCGGGCTCAACTGCGCGCTGGGCGCGAAGGAGCTGCGCCAGCATGTGAAGGCCTTGTCGCAATGCGCCGACACGCGGCTGTGCGCCTATCCCAACGCCGGCCTGCCGAACGAGTTCGGCGGCTATGACGAGACGCCGGAGCAGATGGCCGACGCGCTCGGCGAATGGGCGAAGGCGGGGCTGCTCAACATCGTCGGCGGCTGTTGCGGCACGACCCCGGCGCATATCGAGGCGATCGCCGAGGCCGTCGCCCCGCACGCGCCGCGCAAGCTGCCGGCGATCGAACCGGCGCTGCGCCTTTCCGGGCTGGAGCCGTTCGAGAGCGCGCCGGGCGAAAGCGTCACGGGAGAAGCCGCATGAGCACAGGCATCTCAAGCTTCATCAATGTCGGCGAGCGCACCAACGTCACCGGCTCGGCCAGGTTCAAGAAGCTGATCATGGCCGGCGACTATCCGGCCGCACTCGAGGTCGCGCGCCAGCAGATCGAGAACGGCGCGCAGATCATCGACGTCAACATGGACGAGGGGCTGCTCGATTCCGAAGAGGCGATGGTCACCTTCCTCAACCTGATCGCGGCCGAGCCCGACATCAGCCGCGTGCCGGTGATGATCGACAGCTCGAAATGGGAAGTGATCGAGGCCGGCCTGAAATGCGTGCAGGGCAAGGCGGTCGTCAACTCGATCAGCCTGAAGGAAGGCGAGGAGCCCTTCCTGGAGCAGGCCCGCCTGCTGCGCCGCTACGGCGCCGCCGTCGTCGTCATGGCCTTCGACGAGGAGGGCCAGGCGGATACCGCCGAGCGCAAGCTCGCGATCTGCAAACGCTCCTACGACATCCTGACCGAGAAGGCCGGCTTCCTGCCCGAGGACATCATCTTCGACCCCAACATCTTCGCCGTCGCGACGGGGATCGAGGAGCATGACGACTACGCCGTCGCCTTCATCGAGGCGACGCGGATGATCAAGCAGGCGATGCCGCGGGTCCATGTCTCGGGCGGCGTCTCCAACATCTCCTTCAGCTTCCGCGGCAACAACCCGGTGCGCGAAGCGATGCATTCCGCCTTCCTCTATCACGCCATCCGGGCGGGGATGGACATGGGCATCGTCAATGCCGGCCAGATCACGGTCTATGACGACATCCCCGACGAGCTGCGCGAGCATGTCGAGGACGTGCTCCTCAACCGCCGCAAGGACGCGACGGAGCGCCTGCTGGCGATCGCCGACAAGTACAAGGGCGACGGCGAGGCGCAGAAGAAGGAAGACCCGAAATGGCGCGAGGCGCCGGTCGATGAACGCATCCGCCACGCGCTGGTCCACGGCATCACCGACTATATCGTCGACGATACCGAGGAGGCGCGGCAAGCGGCCGAGCGCCCGCTCCACGTCATCGAAGGCCCGCTGATGGACGGCATGAACGTCGTCGGCGACCTGTTCGGCGCGGGCAAGATGTTCCTGCCGCAGGTGGTGAAGAGCGCGCGAGTGATGAAGACCGCGGTCGCCCACCTGATCCCCTATATGGAGGCGGAGCAGGAGGCGTCCGGCGTCAAACAGGCCAAGGGCAAGATCGTCATGGCGACGGTCAAGGGCGACGTCCACGACATCGGCAAGAACATCGTCGGCGTCGTGCTGCAATGTAACAACTACGACGTGGTCGATCTCGGCGTCATGGTGCCGGCGGAGACGATCCTGGAGACCGCGCGCGCGGAGAAGGCGGACGTCATCGGCCTGTCCGGCCTGATCACGCCGAGCCTCGACCGCATGGTCGACGTCGCCGCCGAGATGACGCGCGAGGGCTTCGACGTGCCCCTGCTGATCGGTGGCGCCACCACCAGCAAGAAGCACACGGCGATCAAGATCGAGCCGGAATATCAACACGGCGTGATCCATGTGGACGACGCGTCGAAAGCGGTCGGCGTGGTCTCCAAGCTGCTCTCGAAGGAGCGGCGCGGCGATTTTCTGAAGGGTGTCACGGAGGAGTACGCGGCGATCCGCGACGGCCGGGCGAAGGAGAAGGAAGGCACCGGCGTCACGCTGAAAGAGGCGCGCGCCAACGCCTTCGACGGCGGCTGGGACGCCTACCGCCCGCCGGAACCCGCCTTCGTCGGCGAGAAGATCTTCGCCTCCTACGACCTCTCCGAACTGGTCGACTACATCGACTGGACGCCCTTCTTCCACACCTGGGAGCTGAAGGGCTCCTACCCGAAGATCCTGGACGATCCGGAGAAGGGCGAAGTCGCGCGCGAGCTGAACGACGCGGCCCGGGCGATGCTCGCCCGCATCGTCGAGGAGAAATGGTTCCGCCCGCGCGCCGTCGTCGGCCTCTGGCCCGCCAACGCCGTCGGCGACGATATCGAGATCTACGCGGACGAGTCCCGCAGCCAAGTTCGCGCGCGCTTCCACATGTTGCGCCAGCAGGGCAAGAAGTCCGGCAGCCGCGCCAACTACGCGCTCAGCGACTTCGTGGCGCCGAAGGAAAGCGGCATCCCCGATTGGATGGGCGGCTTCGTCGTATCCGCCGGCGAGCAGGTCGACGCCATCGCCAAGCGCTTCGAGCGCGAGAACGACGACTACAGCGCGATCCTGGTGAAGGCGCTGGCCGACCGCCTGGCCGAAGCCTTCGCCGAACGGATGCATGAGCGCGTGCGGCGCGAATTCTGGGGTTACGCGCCCGACGAGACTTTCGGGAATGTGGATTTGATCGCCGAAAAGTACCGCGGCATCCGCCCGGCGCCCGGCTATCCCGCCTGCCCGGACCATCTGGAGAAGCGCATCCTGTTCGACCTCTTGGACGCGCCCAAGACGGCCGGGGTCAAGCTCACCGAAAGCTGCGCCATGTGGCCGGCCGCCGCCGTCTCCGGCTTCTATTTCAGCCATCCGGAGAGCCGCTATTTCGGCGTCGGCCGGATCGACCGCGACCAGGTCGAGGACTATGCCGCCCGGACCGACCAGCTGTTGGAGGAGGCCGAGCGCTGGCTCGCCCCCAGCCTCGCCTACACGCCGGAGCGCCGGGCGCAGATCCCGGTGCGACGAAGCGCCTGATTGCGTCCGACCTCGATGTCCTGCAAGGGTTGAATGCCGCCGCGCGATGCCCAATAACGCTTTCTTTCCGGCGCGCCCTTCCGCGACGTCCGTCCGACCCGAGGCATGCCCATCCGGCGAAAAGAAACGCGATGCCGCTTTGTCCCTTCGACCAGATCACGGCGCCGCCGGTGCGCGACGGGTACGCCTATTGGCGCTCGCTGCGCACGGGCGACGCGCTGCCGAAGCGCGAGGCGATCGATCCGGCGGACGTCCCGGCCCTGTTGCCGCACCTCGTGATCGCGGAGGTGACGGACCCGCCGATCTCGATCACCTACCGGCTGGTCGGCACGGCCGTGGTGCGGCTGAACGGGGTCGATTTCACCGGCTTCGCGCTGAACCAGGGCGTCGAAGGGGGCGCCTGGCGCGACTATTGGCAGCGGATCTACGAGCGCGTGGTGCGCGACGCCGAGCCGCTTTTCGGGCGCGACGACTACGAGTATCGGGACCGCAGCTTCTTGCCCTTCGAATGGGCGATCCTGCCGCTGTCGAGTGACGGCACGCATGTCGACCGCGTCCTGGAGATCGAGGCCGGCATCAAGCAGCCGCCCCCCGATGCCGGGCCGGCCAAACGACGCGGCGTCTGGCGCTAGGGGGCTCTACGGCGCCTTGGCGTGCAGCGCGCGCAGCTTGTCGGCGAGCGTCATCGGGTCGAAAGGCTTGGCGATCGCGTCCAGCGCGCCGGCGCGGCGATACTCCGCCAGCTCGTCCGGCTGCACCTTCGCGGTCATGAAGACGACCGGAATATGCGCCGTCTCGGGATCCGCCCTCAGCGCCTCGAGCGTCGCCAACCCGTCCATCCCCGGCATCATCACGTCGAGCAGGATGAGATCGGGCCCGAAGGGCTTCACCCGCTCCAGCGCCTTCGGGCCGGAACCGCAGCTCTCGACCGTCAACCCGCCCACGGTCTCCAGCGCGAGGCCGATCACCTCCTGCAGATCGGGCTCGTCCTCGACGCACAGCACTTTCCGAAGATCGCTCATGACGGCAATCCCTCTTCGCTGGTCTCGCCCATGCTCAGGCGCTCGGCGACGAGCGCCACGAGGTCCTCGACCGAGCGCCCGTCGCACAGAAGTTCCTGCCGGATCCGGGTGCGGGCGCTCGCCTCGTCGGACTCCGCCACGACCACGAACAGCCCGGCCGCGGGCACGGCCGCCCGCAGATGCGTCAGCAGCTCCAGCCCGCTGCCGTCCCTCAGGCTGAGATCGAGCAGCACCACGTCGAACCGCGTCGTCTGCAGTTTCGCCTGCGCGCTGGCGATCGAGCCGGCGAGCTGCATCTCGGTGCGCGCCGCCAGCGTCCGCACCACGTCGCGCGGGTCCGTGCCCTCGTCGGCGATGCGCAGCAGCCGCGGGGTCCGGTGCGCGGCCAGCGCCCGGGTGCGCTCGGTGATGATGGCGAGGTCGCTGAGATCGAGCGGCTTGGCCAGCCACAACACCCGGTCGCGATCGTCGAGCATCAGGGCGTCGCGGCGGCTCGGGTCGCTCAGGAACGGGATCACCGGGAACAGCCGCTCGCCGTAGCGGCTGCGCAGGGTCGCGATCAGCGCGGGCCAGCCGATGTCGCCGACCGCGAGATCGAAGATCATCAGCCCGAAGTCCGGATTGTGGAGCAGCTCGCCCAACGCGTCGACGGCGGCGCGTACCCAGACCGTCTCGTGGCCGGCGGCGTTGAGCGCCTCGGTGATCCGGCCGGCCGTCCCGGAATCCTCGCTCACCAGCAGCACCGGTCCGCTATTGCCCGGGACCCAGCCGGCGGCGGGATCGGGGAGGGACGCATCCTCCTCGCGCTCCAGGCTCCAGATCGGCAGGTCGAAGAAGAAGGTGGTGCCCTCGCCCTCCTCGGTCTCGAAGTCGATCGAGCCGCCCATGCGCTCGATGATGTCGCGGCTGATCGCGAGCCCGAGGCCCGTACCCCCGGCCTGGCGATGGTTCGAGGAATCGGCCTGCGCGAACTTCTCGAAGACCCGGTCCTGGAAGCCTTCGGGGATACCCGGCCCGTGATCCTCCACCTGGATGCGCACGGTTCGACCGATCAGCGCCGCACGCACCGCGACGCGGGCGTCCTGCGGCGAGAACTTGATCGCGTTCGAGAGCAGATTGTTGAGCACCTGGTCGAACCGGCCGGAATCGACCAGCACCTGAACGGGCGGAAGCTCGCCGGCGACCGCGAGCTCGACGCCGCGGTCATGGCCGAGCCCGCGCGCGCTCTCCACCGCCTCGCTCACCAGCTCCTGCAGCCCATGCACCTTGAAGTCGAAGCGCATCTTGCCGGAGGCGAGCTTCTCCAGGTCCAAGAGATCGTTGACCAGCGCATGCAGCCGTTCGCCGTTGCGGCCGGCCAGCGCGAGCAGCTCGGCCGACTTCGCCTCGTTCTCCTTGAGCGCCCCGCTCTGCAGCAGCTTCAGCGCGCCCACCAACGCGCTGACGGGCGTGCGCAACTCGTGGCTGACGGTGGAGATGAACTCGCTCTGGATCCGCTCGGCGCGCCGGCGTTCGGACAGGTCGCGGACGATCGCGACGAAACGGCCCGGTTCGGACGTGGCCTGCGCGCCCGCCCCGCCCGCCGAGGGCTCCGGCGGGACATATTGCAGGAACATCTCGACCGGGATCAGATGCCCCTGCCGATGCCGGTGGAAGGTCTCGAACAGCAGCCACGGCCGCTCGCCGTTGATCAGCGGCGCGACCAGTTCCGAGAAGCCGATCTTGGAGAGGTTGGGGTTGATGCTGTAGGCGCGCATGCCGAGCAGCGTCCGGCGGCCGTAGCCGATGTGATGCACCGCCCCCTCGTTGACGTAGAAGAAGCGAAACTCGACGGCGTCGAACATGAAGACGCAATCGCGCGTCTGGTCGAGCGTCGACTTGAACTGCGCCAGCTCGGCCGTGCGTTCGCGCACCTCCTGTTCGAGGCCCGTGCGCGCGGCGATCACCTGCTGGAAGCTGTGGGCGAGGCGCCCGGCCATGTCCTCGAAGGCGCGGCTCAGCGCCTGGTATTCGGCGATCGGGCTCGCCGGCAGATCGACCCGCTTGCCGGCGGCGATGCGCGCGCCCAGCGTCTGCGTCGCCTCCTGCAGGCGGGTGAGCGGGCCGACGATCATCCGGCTCGCGCCCCAGGAAAGCAGCAGGCCGACGACGAACAGGTCGGCGACGAAGAACAGCAATCCGGCCCGTTCCTCCTGGAAGGTGCGGATCACCGGCGCGGCCTCGTGCTCCAGCACCAGGAAGGAGGCGTTTGGCAGGCCCGATACCAGATGGGTGATCTGATAGCGCGCCGCCTGCCAGCGCGAGACGCTGCTTTTCCCGCCCTGCGGCAGCCAGATCAGCATGTCGTGGCGGACGCTTTGGAGGCTGCCGCCCTCGCTGCGCACGCTGGCCACTCGGCCGAGCTGGGCGGCGATGCGGCCGCCGGGGGCGATGACCGCGGCACCGACGGACTGATCGAGCCGGCTTTCGACGAGGATTTCCCGCATCGCGGCCTCGTCGAGCTCCTCTCCCTGCTTGAAGGCGGCGACGATGTCGCGGGCCTTGTCGTGCAGCCGGTCGGCGAGCGCCGCCTCCTGCAGCTGACGGATCGCGAAGCCGGTCTCGATCAGCGGCACCGCGCCGGCGACCAGCAGCGCCGAGAGCGTGATCGAGAAGACGACGTGGCTGAGCTGTGGCGGTTCCGACCGGAACAGGTTGCGGAGCTTCGGGGAGAAAGCGATCGCGCTCGCCAGCAGCATCGCCAGCATGGTGTTGAAGAGCGCGTTCAGCGGCCCCTTCAGCGCCAGCATGACCGTGGTCTGCCAGTCGAAGCCGAGCAGCAGCCGGTCGAAGACCAGGATCTGCGGCACCCCGGCGACGACCCAGAAGATGAAGTCGGCCACCACCAGGTTGCGCACGCCGCGATGGTAGAGCAGCGAGACGACGACCGCCTCGCTCGTCAGGATCACGAGCGCGTAGGGGTGTCCCCAGAGGAGGAGGGTGTAGAGCCCGCCGATCAGCGCCGTCGCGATCGCGACCGCCGGCCCCGCCAGCAGCAGCGCCGCCATCACCGCCGCCGATCCGAACACCAGCTCGACGCCGAAGAAGAGCGGGATGCTCAACGCATTGCCGATCAACGCGAGACCGGAGAAGCCGGCGGTCATCAGCAGGAACCGCCCAACCACCGCCGGCGACCAGCCCGGCCCGTCGGGCGAAGCCGCCGCGCCGTCCGCGACCGTCCCGTTCCGGACGCCCCCGTTCTTCGCGGCCCCGTTCTTGGCGGCTCCGTTCTTGGCGGCCCCTTTCGCGGCACCGGAGGCGGGCGTCGATGGCGCGGACGCACGCTCGCGCGGCGGGCGCTCCGCATCGGCGCTCGCGCGCGTCTCTGATCCGCCGTCCGCCGTCACCGCCTTGTCCCCCAAGAGCCCCATCCGCCGGCGCCCGGCCAGCCCGGCGCATCCGTTGGCGGCATCCGCCTTGGGTGCACCGTCCCCTCCCCGGAGAACGCCCGCGACCCTGCGCCTATCATCCTGCAATCGTTGCGAAAGGTCAAAGACAAGGGAAAGCGGTACTCACGCCCGCCGGCGGTCACTCGGGGCGGCTCTCGCGCCCTTGCACCAGCGTCCGGGCGACGGCGTCGCGCCAGCCGGCATAGCGTCGGTCGATGAGGTCGGCGTCGAGCCGCGGCGCGAAGCGCCGGTCGAGCGCCCAGCCCTCGCCGAAGGCCGCCTGGTCGGGATAGAGGCCGGCCTTCATGCCGGCGAGCCAGGCGGCGCCCAGCGCGGTCGTCTCCAGCACCTCCGGCCGGTCGACGGGCGCGCCCAGGATATCCGCCAGGAACTGCATCACCCAGTCGTTCGCGGTCATGCCGCCATCGACGCGCAGCACGGTCTCGGCGCCGCCGCTGGCGCTCGCCGCCCAGTCCTTGTGCATCGCCTCGAGCAGGTCGCGGGTCTGGAAGGCGACGCTCTCCAAGGCGGCACGGGCGACTTCGGCCGGCCCGGTCGCGCGGGTCAGCCCGTAGATGGCGCCGCGGCATTCCGCGTCCCAATAGGGCGCGCCGAGGCCGGTGAAGGCCGGCACCAGATAGACGCCGTGATCGTCCGCCGCCTGTTCGGCGAGCGTCTGGGTCTCCGCCGCCTCGCGGATCAGCTTCAGCCCGTCGCGCAGCCACTGCACCACCGCGCCGGCGATGAAGATCGAACCTTCCAGCGCGTAGTGCGGCGTGCCGTCGATCTGGTAGGCGATGGTCGTCAGCAACCGGTTGCGCGAGACGACCGGCGTCTCGCCCGTGTTCAACAGCGCGAAGCAGCCCGTCCCGTAGGTCGATTTCAGCATGCCCGGCCGGAAGCAGGCCTGGCCGACGACCGCCGCCTGCTGGTCGCCCGCCACCCCCAGGATCGGGATCGCCCGGCCGAACAGGTCGCGCCGCGTCGTGCCGAAATCGCCGGCGCTGTCGCGCACCTCCGGCAGCATCGCCTCCGGCACGTCGAGCAGCGCGAGCATGTCCGGGTCCCAGCGCCCCTCGCGGATGTTGTAGAGCAGCGTACGCGAGGCGTTGGTCGCATCCGTCGCATGCACCCGGCCCCCGGTCAGCCGCCAGATCAGGTAGCTGTCGACCGTCCCGAACAGGAGCTTGCCGTCGCGCGCCTTCGCCCGCGCGCCCTCCACATTGTCCAGCATCCAGGCGAGCTTGGTGCCCGAGAAATAGGGGTCGAGCAGCAGGCCCGTCTTCTCGACCACCATCGGCTCGACGCCGGCGGCCTTCTGCGCCTCGCAAAACTTCGCGGTGCGCCGGTCCTGCCAGACGATGGCGCGGTGGATCGGGCGGCCCGTCTCCTTGTCCCAGACCAGCGTCGTCTCACGCTGGTTGGTGATGCCGATCGCGGCGATCCGTTCGGCGTCGGTGCCGGCGCGCTCGATCGCCTCGCGCATGGTGGCCGCCGTGGTCGACCAGATGTCGTCGGGATCGTGCTCCACCCAACCGGAGCGCGGGAAGTGCTGCGGGAATTCCTCCTGGCCGACGCCGGCGATCCGCATCGCGGAATCGAACAGGATCGCGCGACTGGATGTGGTGCCCTGGTCGATCGCCAGGACCGCGTCGCCGCCGGTTTCGCTCATCGGCGTCATCCCCCTGTCCCTGCCATGTGCCGGCCGCTCGCGCCGCGCGCTCTATTCGGCGGCCTTGCGCGTCGCCGCCGCCTCGGCCCGCATGAAGGCCTCGAGGCGCCGGCGCTCCTCGTCGGAAACCCTAAGCCCCAGCTTCGAGCGACGCCAGAGCACATCGTCGGCGCTCAGCGCCCATTCGCGGCGCATCAGCCAGCGCACCTCGACCGCGGTCAGCGTGCCGCCGAAGGCCTCTCCGAGATCCGAGGCCTCGGCGGCGCCGGCCAGCATCTCCTCCGCCTGGGTGCCGTAGGCCTTCACCAGCCGACGGGCCCAGACCTCATCCAGGAAGGGATGGGCGGCGCGCAGCTTGGCCACCAGACGCTCGACGCCGTCGACCGGGAAGTCGCCGCCCGGCAGCGGCACGCCGGCGGTCCAGGGCTTTCCCATCTCCGGGAAATAGGGGGCGAGCTTCGCGACCGCCGCCTCCGCCAGACGGCGGAAGGTGGTGATCTTGCCGCCGAAGATATTGACCAGCGGCGCGTCCTCCGGCCCCGGCTGCTCGACCTTGATGACGTAGTCGCGCGTCGCCGCCGTCGCCGAGGAGGCGCCGTCGTCATAGAGCGGCCGCACGCCGGAATAGGTCCAGACGATGTCGTCGGCGGTCGGCTCGCGTTCGAAGTAGCCGCCGACGGCGCGCAGCAGGTAGTCGCGCTCCTCCGGCGTGCAGACCGCCTCGCCGGGCGCGCCCTCATGGTCGGCGTCGGTCGTGCCGATCAGGGTGAAGTCGCCCTCATAGGGGATCGCGAAGACGATGCGCCCGTCCGACTGCTGGAAGATGTAGGCCTTGTCGTGCTCGAACAGCCGGCGGGTGACGATGTGACTGCCGCGCACCAGGCGGATGCGGTCGGAGGTGTTGCGCCGCACCCGGTTCTGGATCACGTCCTGCACCCACGGCCCGCCGGCGTTGATCAGGCTGCGCGCGGCGATCGCCCGCTTCCCGCCGCCCGCCAGATCCTCGAGCGCGAGCTGCCAGAGCCCGTCCTGCCCGCGTTCGGCGCTCTCGCAGCGGGTCCGGGTCAGGATCGTCGCGCCGCGGTCGGCGGCGTCGCGGGCGTTGAGCACGACGAGGCGCGAATCCTCGACCCAGCAGTCGGAATATTCGAAGCCGCGCTGGTAGATGCGCTTCAGGGGCTTGCCGACCGGATCGCGCGTCAGGTCCAGCGTGCGCGTGCCGGGCAGGATCTTGCGGCCGCCCAGATGGTCGTAGATGAAGAGCCCGAGCCGCAGCAGCCAGGCCGGCCGCATCCCCTCGTGATGCGGCAGCACGAAGCGCAGCGGCCAGGAGATGTGCGGCATCGCACGGAGCAGCACCTCGCGTTCGATCAGCGCCTCGCGCACCAGGCGGAACTCGTAATGCTCCAGATAGCGCAGTCCCCCGTGGAACAGCTTGGTGGAGGAGGACGAGGTCGCCTGGGCAAGGTCCGCCTGCTCGGCGAGCAGCACCGAGAGCCCGCGCCCCGCGAGATCGCGGGCGATGCCGCAGCCATTGACGCCGCCGCCGATGATCGCGACGTCGTAGACCGGTGTCCGCCGGCGATCCCCGGATGCGGCGTCAGGCGAGGGCATCGCTGTCCTCCGGCGGGCTGACGTCGGCATCGGGTGCTTGCGGCGCGGCCGCGACCCGCACCGCCACCCCCTCGCGTTCGCATACCAGGCGGAAGCGCCGCGGCGGCTCGCGGTCGGTGACGAAATAGTCGATGCGCTCGATGCCGCAGATGCGCATCGGCGCCGTGCGTTCGAACTTCTGGTGGTCGGCGACCAGGATCACCTTGCGCGCATTCTCCACGATGGCGCGCGCGACGGTCACCTCGCGATAGTCGAAGTCGAGCACCGCGCCATCCTCGTCGAGCGCGGAGGCGCCGATCACCGCCCAGTCGACCTTGAACTGGCGGATGAACTCGACCGCCGCCTCGCCGACGATGCCGCCGTCGGTCTGGCGCACCACGCCGCCGGCCAGGATCAGCTCCTTCGCGGCCGAGCCGGAGAGGATCGTCACCACGTTGATGTTGTTGGTGATCACCACCAGGTCGCGGTGCTGGTAGAGGGCGCGCGCCACCTGCTCCGTCGTCGTGCCGATATTGACGATCAGCGAGCAGTTCTCGGGGATCAGGGCGGCCGCCGTCTCGCCGATCCGGACCTTCTCATCCAGTGCCAGGTTGCGCCGTTCCTCGTAATCCACGTTGGCGACGCTGTTGGGGGCCATCGCGCCGCCATGGACGCGGGTCAGCAGGCCCCGCTGGCACAGATCGTTGAGGTCGCGCCGGATGGTCTGCGGCGTCACGTCGAAGGTGAGCGCGAGCGCGTCCACCGACAGCCGTCCGGCCGTCCGCGCCATGCTCAGCATCTCGTTCTGCCGTGCCGTCAGGGACATCGGTAGGGTCGCCCGCCTCGCCGGTTGCCGCAGGGAAGAGGCCGATGAATCAGCAGCTTACCTGGGAATCTTCGCAGCCCGAATGTTCGGGAATGTTCGTTTATTTTCGGAAACCCTATCTTAGTTTTCGCTTGACGCGCAATTCATTTTCGAACGAAGGTGTGAGCAATAATGACAACACCAATAACGTCACTCAAAGGGAGGAAGGCGATGAGAAAGCTGCTGATGGCGGCGGTCGGGGCCTGTGCGCTCACCATGACCGCGGGCCACAGCCACGCCGACATGGCGGCGGCTGAAAAATGGGTGGACGACGAGTTCCAGCCCTCGGTCCTGTCCCGCGAGGAACAGCTCTCGGAGATGGAGTGGTTCATCAACGCGGCCGAACCGTTCCGGGGCATGGAGATCAACGTGCTGTCGGAGACCATCCCGACGCACGAGTACGAATCCAAGACGCTGACCAAGGCGTTCGAGGAGATCACCGGCATCCGGGTCAATCACCAGCTGCTCGGCGAGGGCGAGGTCGTCCAGGCCGTGCAGACGCAGATGCAGACCAACCGGAACCTCTACGACGCCTACGTCAACGATTCCGACCTGATCGGGACGCATTCGCGCCTGCAGCAGGCGGTCAACCTGACCGACTGGATGAACGGCGAGGGCGCGGACGTCACCAACCCGCGGCTCGATCTGGACGACTTCATGGGCCGGTCCTTCACGACCGGGCCCGACGGCAAGCTGTGGCAGCTGCCGGACCAGCAGTTCGCCAACCTCTACTGGTACCGCAAGGACTGGTTCGACAAGCCGGAGCTGCAGAAGCAGTTCAAGGAGATCTACGGCTACGATCTGGGCGTGCCGGTGAACTGGTCGGCCTATGAGGACATCGCCGAGTTCTTCTCCGAGCATGTGAAGGAGATCGACGGGGTCCGCGTCTACGGCCACATGGACTACGGCAAGCGCGCGCCGGATCTCGGCTGGCGCATGACGGACGCCTGGCTCTCGATGGCGGGCGCGGGTTCGAAGGGCCTGCCGAACGGCGTGCCGGTCGACGAATGGGGCATCCGCATGGAGGAAGGCTCCTGCAACCCGGCCGGCGCCACGGTCGCGCGCGGCGGGGCGGCGAACGGCCCGGCCGCGGTCTACGCGATCCGCAAATGGGACGAGTGGCTGCGCCAGTACGCGCCTCCGGGGGCCGCCTCCTACGACTTCTACCAGTCGCTGCCGGCGCTCAGCCAGGGCAACGTCGCCCAGCAGATCTTCTGGTACACGGCCTTCACCGCCTCGATGGTGGCGCCGAAGTCGGAGGGCAACAACACCGTCGACGACGACGGCAATCCGCTGTGGCGGATGGCGCCCTCGCCGCACGGGCCCTATTGGGAGGAAGGCCAGAAGCTCGGCTATCAGGACGCCGGCTCCTGGACGCTGTTCAAATCGACCCCGGTCGACCGGCGCAAGGCGGCCTGGCTCTACGCCCAGTTCGTGGTCTCGAAGACGCTGGACACCAAGAAGAGCCATGTCGGCCTGACCTTCGTGCGCGACTCCACGGTGCGGCACCAGAGCTTCACCGACCGCGCGCCGAAGCTGGGCGGTCTGGTCGAGTTCTACCGTTCGCCCGACCGGGTGATGTGGTCGCCGACCGGCGTCAACGTGCCGGACTATCCGAAGCTGGCCCAGATCTGGTGGCAGCAGATCGGTGACGTGAACTCCGGCGCCTTCACCCCGCAGGAGGCCATGGACCGTCTCGCCGGCGAGATGGACAACGTCATGGCCCGCATGCAGGCGGCCGACGAGCAGGCCAACGTCTATGGCGGCTGCGGCCCGCGCCTCAACGAGAAGCGCGATCCGCAATACTGGCTCGACCAGCCGGGCTCGCCGAAGGCGAAGCTCGACAACGAGAAGCCCCAGGGCGAGACAGTCGCCTATGAGGATCTCGTGAAGCGCTGGAAGAGCGCGCAGTAGGCCGCCCGCGTCGCTTGCGACGGACATCCGGCGCGGGATCGGGGCAGAGCGCCCTGGCCCGCGCCGGATCGTCCGGCGGCGCCTTCCGGTTTCACCCCATCGGGTCTAGCATCAACGCGTCCAGCGTTGCCCCCGGCGCGGGTCCGTCCGCCGGCTGAGGAAAGAGTGGGTTCATGGCGATCACGCTGTCGAATGTGGTCAAGACGGTGGGGGCGGAGACCCATCTCTACGAGACCAGCCTGACCTTCGAGGCGGAGGGCTTCAACGTCCTGCTCGGCGAGACGGGCGCGGGCAAGACGACGCTGATCAAGCTGCTGGCGGGGCTGGAGAAGCCCACCACCGGGCGCATCCGCTTCGGCGAGCGCGACATGACCGCGATCAAGCCGCAGCAACGCAACGTCTCGCTGGTGCATCAGTTCTTCATCAACTACCCGAACATGACGGTCTTCGAGAACATCGCCTCGCCCTTGCGCGTGGCGCGGATGGACGGGGCCGAGATCGACCGCCGGGTGCGCGAGACGGCGGACATGATGAAACTGACGCCGATGCTCGCGCGCCGGCCGCACGAGCTTTCCGGCGGGCAACAGCAACGCACGGCGCTGGCGCGCGCGGTGGTCAAGGAATCGGAGCTGGTGCTGCTCGACGAGCCGCTGGCGAACCTCGACTACAAGCTGCGCGAGGAACTGCGCGACGAACTGCCGAAGCTGTTCGCCGGGCGCGGCGCGACCGTGGTCTACGCCACCTCCGAGCCGGGCGAGGCCCTGCTGCTCGGCGGGCGCACGGCGACCATGCACGAGGGGCGCGTCACCCAGTTCGGCCGCACCGACCGGCTCTATCGCGAACCCGACGACCTGACGACGGCGCGCGTCTTCTCCGACCCGCCGATCAACGTCGCCGAGGTCCGAAAAGAAGGGGGCGAGATCGTCCTCGACGGCGCCATCCGCTGGCCAGCGCGCGGTCCGATCGCGCAGGCCGCCGACGGCGACTACCATGTCGGCGTGCGCCCGCACTTCGTCAGCCCGCGGCCGAAGGCCGCCGGCGCGGTCGAATTCGGCGGCACGGTGCTGGTGACCGAGCTCTCCGGCTCGGAGAGCGTCGCCCATTTCGACCTCAACGGCCGGCCCTGGGTCTCCCAGAGCCACGGGGTGCATCCCTTCAAGGTGGGCGAGCACCACAAGTTCTACCTCGATGTCTCCGGCTGTCTCTATTTCCACGCCGACGGCCGGCGCGTGGGCGCGTGAGGAAGGGGCGAGCGCGATGGCGACCATAGGGCTCAAGAAACTGCGCCACAGCTACATGGCGAACCCGTCGGAGCCCGCCGACTGGGCGCTGAAGGAGGTCGACATCGACTGGTCCGACGGCGGCGCCTACGCGCTGCTCGGCCCGTCGGGCTGCGGCAAGACCACGCTTCTCAACATCATCTCCGGCCTGGTGACGCCGAGCGAGGGCAAGATCCTGTTCGACGGCGCGGACGTCACGCACCTGCCGCCCGACCGGCGCAACATTGCCCAGGTGTTCCAGTTCCCGGTCATCTACGACACCATGACGGTCTACGAGAACCTGGCCTTCCCCTTGCGCAACCGGCATGTGCCGGCGGCCAAGGTCGATGCGCGGGTGCGCGAGATCTCCGAGATGCTCGAGCTCGACGCGATGATCGACCAGCGCGCGGCCGGCCTGTCGCCCGACGCCAAGCAGAAGATCTCGATGGGCCGCGGGCTGGTGCGCGACGACGTCAACGTGATCATGTTCGACGAGCCGCTGACCGTCATCGACCCGCATCTGAAATGGAAGCTGCGCTCCAAGCTGAAGGAGCTGCACCAGCGCGTGCAGGTGACGATGATCTACGTCACCCACGACCAGACCGAGGCGCTGACCTTCGCCGACCAGGTGGTGGTGATGGAGGAGGGCGAGGTGGTGCAGATCGGCACCCCGGTCGATCTGTTCGAACGACCCACCCACACCTTCGTCGGCCATTTCATCGGCTCGCCCGGCATGAACGTGCTGCCCTGCGAGGTGCGCGACGGCCGCGCCCGCTTCGCCGATACCGAGGTCGCGGTCGAGAACGGCGTCCGGGGCCTGCGCGGCGGTGAGCGGCTGGAAATCGGCGTGCGCCCCGAATTCATCACCTTCGCCGACGCGGGCGTACCGGCCGAGATCGTCAAGGTGGCCGATACCGGCCGCAACCAGCTGGTCGAGGCGCGCGCCGACGGCCAGCGCATCCATGTGCTGGTGCCGGAGGGCGAGAGCGTGCCCGCGGACCGCACGCATCTCGTCTTCGATCCCGCCAAGACGCGGGTCTATGCCGACGGCTGGCTGGTGGAGGGCTGACGCGATGGCGATCCGCACCGAGAACAACAAGGCCTGGTTCTTCGTCGTCCCCGTGGTGGCGCTGGTGGCGTTCAACGCGCTGGTGCCGCTGATGACGGTGGTCAATTACTCCGTCCAGGAGACCTTCGGCGACAATCTGTTCTTCTGGCACGGGCTGGGTTGGTTCGAGGACGTGCTGCGCTCGGAGCGCTTCCACGCCGCGCTCGGCCGCCAGCTGCTCTTCACCGGCACGATCCTGGCGATCGAGGTGCCGCTCGGCGTCGCCATCGCGCTCTCGATGCCGCGCAGCGGGCCGTGGGTGCCGGTCTGCCTGGTGCTGATGGCGCTGCCGCTGCTGATCCCGTGGAACGTGGTGGGCGCGATGTGGAACATCTTCGCCCTGCCGGAGATCGGCTTCCTCGGCTATGTCGTGAACGCGATCGGGATCGACTACAACATGACGCAGAGCCCGACGGCGGCCTGGTTCACGGTGATCCTGATGGATGTCTGGCACTGGACGTCGCTGGTGGTGCTGCTCGCCTATGCCGGGCTGATCTCGATCCCCGACGCCTACTACCAGGCGGCCAAGATCGACGGCGCCGGGCGCTGGGCCGTGTTCCGCCACATCCAGCTGCCGAAGATGAAGCAGGTGCTGACCATCGCCATCCTGCTGCGCTTCATGGACAGCTTCATGATCTATACCGAGCCCTTCGTGCTGACCGGCGGCGGGCCGGGTAACTCGACCACCTTCCTGTCGATCGATCTGGTGAAGATCGCGCTCGGTCAGTTCGATCTCGGGCCGGCGGCGGCGATGTCGCTGATCTATTTCCTGATCACGCTGGGGGTCTCTTGGGTGTTCTACACCGTGATGACCCGCCACGACGTGCGCTGAAGGGGAGGATGGCACGATGAAGGCCGTACGACTGGCGCCCGCGCTCTACATCCTCTTCCTGATGCTGCCGATCTACTGGCTCTTGAACATGTCGTTCAAGACGACGAACGAGATCCTCGGCGGCTTCAGCCTCTACCCGGCCGAGTTCACGCTGGCGAACTACGCCACCATCTTCACCGACCCTACCTGGTACATGGGCTATGTGAACTCGCTGCTCTACGTCACCTTCAACACGGTGATCTCGGTGGCCGCCGCGCTGCCGGCGGCCTACGCCTTCTCGCGCTTCCGCTTCCTCGGCGACAAGCATCTGTTCTTCTGGTTGCTCACCAACCGGATGGCACCGCCGGCGGTCTTCGCGCTGCCCTTCTTCCAGCTCTATTCGGCGGTCGAGCTGTTCGACACCCACATCGCGGTGGCGCTGGCGCACTGTCTCTTCAACATCCCGCTCGCCGTGTGGATCCTGGAAGGCTTCATGTCGGGCGTACCGAAGGAACTGGACGAGACCGCCTATGTCGACGGCTATTCCTTCCCGCGGTTCTTCTTCAAGATCTTCGTGCCCACCATCACCGCCGGCATCGGCGTCGCGGCCTTCTTCTGCTTCATGTTCAGCTGGGTCGAGCTGCTGCTGGCGAAGACGCTGACCTCGGTCGAGGCGAAGCCGATCGCGGCGACGATGACGCGCACCGCCTCGACATCGGGCTACGAGCTGGGACTGCTGGCGGCGGCCGGGTGCCTCACCATCATCCCCGGCGCCTTCGTGATCTATTTCGTGCGCAACTACATCGCCAAGGGCTTCGCGCTCGGGCGCGTCTAGCGAACGACCGACGCGACAGAGGAGACCGACGCCATGAACCTCACCTGGATGGCCTGGACCTGGCCCACCGCGGGCTTCTTCGTCGCCATCTTCCTGGCGATCGCGGCGATGGGGCTGCTGGAGTTCCGCCGCGCCGGCGGCGCGCCGCGCCGCGGCATCCTGGGGCTGGAGACGACGCGCGGCGACCGGCTCTTCATCACGCTTCTGGGGAGCGCCTACATCATGCTGGCCTGGCTCGGGCTGATGGGTTCACCCTTGTGGGGCGGGCTGATCCTGGCGATCCTGTGGGCGGCGGCGGTGTTCCGCTGGGTGTGAAGGACCCTTCGCATCCGTTCGACCCGAGGACGTTCATAGGATAAAGAGGCCCGATGCGCGCGCTTTCGATCGGCTCGGCCATGATCGACACCATCGTCCTCGTCGCCAGCCGCAATATCGAGCGGATGACGATGGCGAACGACGCGGTCTCCTATCTGCTGCTGGAGCAGGGCCGCAAGGTCGAGGCCGAGAGCATCAGCGAACATATCGGCGGTGGCGCGGTGAATGCCGGCGTCGCCATGGCGCGGCTCGGCGCGGACGCCTCGGTGATCCTGAAGCTCGGCCGCGACCGCAAGGCGGAGAAGATCCGCGAGCGATTGGACGCCGAGGGTATCGACCAATCCCTGATCCGCGAGACGGACGTGGACGAGACCGGCGCCGCCGTGATGATCGCGAGCCACGATCGCAACGCCACCATCTTCACCAAACGCGGCGCCAACACCCTGCTCGAGGACGAAGACGTGCCCGCATCCGTCTTCGAGGGGCGCGATCTGGTCTATGTCACCGCGCTCAGCAACGAATCGGCCGCCCGCTTCCCCGACATCGTCCGCCGCGGCGCGGCAGCGGGCGCCTTTGTCGCCGCCAATCCCGGCATCCGGCAACTGACCGCGCGGGCCGAACCTTTCCTGGAGACGCTGGGCGATTTGTCTCTGCTCGCGCTCAACCGGGTCGAGGCGGAAGCGCTGGTCCCGGCGCTCAGCGTGCGGCGGGTGAGCCACGCGCCGGCCCTCGACCCGCCGGAAGGGACCGGCGAGGCGGAGATGCCGCGGCTGATGCGCCAGGGCCTCAGCTTCGGCGGTTTCGACATGGAGCTGGCGAGCTTCTGCGCCGCCGTGCAGGCCTTCGGCTGCGGCCGCGTGGTGGTGAGCGACGGCGTCCACGGCGCCTTCCTCGCCGATGCGGAGGGGATCCGCCACGTGCCCGTCGCCAGGACCGAGGTACGCGGGACGGCCGGCGCCGGCGACGCCTTCACCGCGACCTGCGCCGCCCTGCTGGCGGACGGCTGGACGCCCGACGACGCGCTTCGCGCCGCCGCCCTCAACGCGGCGAGCGTGGTCTCCGCGATCGACACCCAATCCGGGCTGCTGCGGCGGGACGCGCTGGCGGAACGGCTGGAGGCCACGCGCGGGGAGTTGCCGGTCGGGCTGTGGCGTTGGCATGGAGCGGGGCGACGATGAGGATCGCGATCACCGGCGGCAACGGCTTCCTCGGCCGGCGCGTGGCCGCCGCGCTCGCCGCGCGCGGGGTCGAGAAGGATATCCTGCTGGTCGACACGGTCGAGCGGCCGGACCCCCCCGCCGGCTGCCGCCAGTTCGTCGGCGATGTCGCCGACCCCCTCTTCCTGGCCGAGGCGCTGCCCGACGACGTGACCTCCATCTTCCACCTGGCCGCGGTGGTGAGCGCGGAGGCCGAGGCCGACTACGATCTCGGCATGCGCGTCAATGTCGACGGCGTGCGGGCGCTGATCGAACGCTGCCGCGCCCTGCCCCACCCGCCGCGCGTGGTGTTCGCGAGTTCCGTCGCCGTCTTCGGCCCTGTTGAGGACACGGTGACGGACACCAGCGCGGCGCGTCCGCTCTCCTCCTACGGCACCGAGAAGGCGGTCGGCGAGCTGCTTCTGAGCGACGCGAGCCGCAAGGGCTTCCTCGACGGGCGCTGCTTCCGGCTGCCGACCATCGCGGTGCGGCCGGGGCGGCCGAACAAGGCGGCCTCCAGCTTCGCGAGTTCCATCGTGCGCGAGCCGCTGAACGGCGCGCGCGCGATCTGCCCGGTCGACCCCGCGACGGTGCTCTGGCTCTCCTCCCCCCGCCAGGCGGTGGCGCAATTGATCGCCGGCCACGACATCGACGGAGCCGCGATCGGCTATCCGCGCATCGTCAACCTGCCGGGGCTCTCGGTCCCGGTGGCGGAGATGATCGCGGCGATGGAACGCGCCGGCGGCGACCCGGCGCTGGTCGAGATGCGGCCCGACCCGGCGATCGAGGCGATCGTCGGCAGCTGGCCCGTCGCCATGCGCACCGACCATGCCGACCGGCTCGGCTTCCGCGCCGACCCCGACATCGACGCCATCGTGCGCGCCTATGTCGAGGACGATCTGGGACGCTGAACCGATCGGCGGAATCCTCGACGACGATCCGGTTCATTACACTTTTTCTGTAATATTCCAGGAGGAGGCTTCGGTCGGCGAGCTCGGGTGCCGCTTGACAGACGCGGGGCCGGCTGGAACATCTGCGCGCCCGGTCGCGCCCGCCGACGAGGCGCCGGCCGGAACTGCTGGAACGCCAACCAAGCGGGGACAGGCATGGCGGTCGCGTCGAAACGCGGGGGCGAGTGGCTGGCGGCGGTGACCGAGGCCGCCGCCTACCGGCCGCTGGGGGCGGCGACGCGGGCGCGGATGGCGGCCGCCGACGATGGCTACAAGGGCTACGATCCGCACAGCGTCGAGGCGGCGAACCAGGCGCTGGGCACGCCGGCCGCCTTCTACCGGGTGATGGGCGCCGCGCAGCGGGAGCTGGAAGCCCCCGCCTGCCTGATGCGGCTCACCTGGTCGGTCGAGGAGGCGGGCCGCGCGCTAGCCGCGATGCGCGCGGAGCTCGACGCCGACCCCGCCTTCGAGGAAAGTGCGGCCAGCTACCTCGCCGAGTTCGATCCCGAGCGGCATCATCTCTTCCTCGCCTACGACCCCGACCACGAGACGCCGGTCGGCTATGTGCGCTGGCAATGCGCGCTGTCGATCTACCCCGATGGCGGCGAGGCGGCGGCGCTCGACGACACGGCTTTCGATCGGCAGGCGCGGCTCATCCTGTCGATCTATCCCGAGCTTTTCTACGTGCGTCCCTCGCACCGCGCCCGGCGGGTCGGCGGCGCGCTCGCCGGCGCGATCCAGGCGGAGGTCGAGGCGCATCTGACCGACCTGCTGGCCGCCATGCGCGAGGCGCAGTTTCCCGGCCCGCTAGCCCTCGTCTTCTTCGCCGAGGTGGAGAGCGAGGGCGGGGGCAAGCTGATCGAGGCGATCGCCCAGACGCTCGAGACGGACATCGCCGAGCGGCATGCCGCCGGCGCCTACGGGGCGGATGCGCCGCCGATCGAGGTCTCGCTGGAGCACCGCGCGAAACAGACCCCCTAGCCGGCGGTCAATCCCGCAGGACGAGCCCTTCCAAAACCGGCCGGAAGTAAGCGACCGCCGGGGTCTTGAGATCGGCGACCTTGCCGGTGTCGTCGAACCGGCGCAGCCGCACGGCCGCTTCGTGGTGCGGGTTGGCCTCGAAGGTGGCCACCTCGGCCGCGTCCATCGGCCCGCCCTGCAGTTCGAGCGAACGCACCGAGGCCGGCGAGAGCCGCGCGAAATAGTCCGGCTCGACCGCGCAGAGATAGCGCTTGGCGGCGACGTGCAGGCGCACCGGCTCCGAGACCTCGGGCGGGAAGAAGCGGGCGAGGAAGTCGGCGCCCGCCTCCTCGTGCCGGCTGTCGATGCCCTGGGCGGCCGCGTCCTCCGCATGGGCGTGCAGGAAATGGCCGACATCGTGCAGCAGGCTGGCGGCGACCAGCGCCGGGTCCGCATCCTCCTGATCGGCGCAGACCGCGCATTGCAGCGCGTGCGCGCTCTGGCTCACCGCCTCGCCCAGATAGTCGCGCCCGCCCATCTCCTCGAACAGCGCCAGGATGAAGGGCACCGCCGCCTCGCGCGTCACCTGGTCGGGATCCTGGGGCAGCGTCTCGCGGATCGCGGTCATGCGGCCCCTCCCCCGCGCTGGCGTTCCATGACGCTGAGCTGGCTCAGCAGCGAATCCCGGTCGGCGTAGCAGCCCTGCAGATGCCGCGTGCCCGAGGTGAAGGCCTCGCGCCCATGCATCACCCGGCGATTGTCGACGACGAAGAGGTCGCCCGGCGCCATCTCGAACCGCACGGCCAGATCGGGATCGCCGAGGATCTGCGAGAAGCGCCGATAGGCCCGGTAGAAGGCCGGCATCACGTCGGCCGGCAGGTCGAGCGGCGCGATCGAGCGGTTGTTGTAGGCGATTGCCGTCGGCCGGCCGCCCTCGTCCGCCTCGATCAGGGGGCGGCGGGCCTGCAGGTCCGTCGTGGCGTTGCGGTAGCGGAAGGGCACGCGCCAGCGGGTCAGCAGGGCGTAATCCTCCGGCGCCGTCTCCTTCAGCCGCCGCGCGGCCTCGAACCCGTCGACCACGATCGAGGCGCCGCCGGTCGCGTCCGCGCTCAGGCAATGCAGGAGCTGCAGCCCCGGCACCGGATCGCGGTAGGGGTTGTCGGTGTGGACGCCCAGCCCGGCGCTGGTGAAGGCCATGTTGACGGGCTTCGCCTCGCTGCGGACGTCGAACAGGCGCCCGTAATTGGTCTCGCGCACATAGCCGAAGAGCGAAACCAGCCGGCAGACCATCCCCTCCTCCACCGGCACGCCCTTCATCAAGGCGACGCCATCGCGCCGCACCGCATCGAGCCAGGCGTAGAGCGCCGCCGGATCGCGCGTCACCGCGGTGTAGTCGTGCCAATCCAGGCGTTCGGCCAGCCGCGCGTCCCAGCTCTCCGGCCAGGGCCGGGCGTCGGCCCCGTCATAGGCATGGGCACGCAGCCAGTCCGGACCGTAGGCGACCGAGAGCCCCTCCGGCTCGAAGCCGACCGCGATGCGCCCGGCCGCGTCGACATGCGCGTCGGCGATCGTCACCCGCTCGGGCAGGTCGGCGATGTCGAACAGCCGCTGGTCGTTGTCCGCGTGGCGGTGGGCGGCGCCGGCGGCATTGTCGCGCAGCCAGAGCGCGTCGAACCGGTGGCGCGCGCCGTCGGGCCAGGCGATGGTCAGGGCGTCGGCCGCCATCGCCTCGACCCGCGGCGCGGCCTCGGAGCGCTGCGCGGGACGGGGGGCTGTATCGAGCGTGCTCATCAGGACCCTCTCTCGGAACGTCTTCGCGGTACTGGATGCTGTCTAGCGCACCAATGTTGCGGCTTTGTAACAGCTTCGCGACCCGCCGGGCCCATTGATTCCGTACCGCCCCGGGATAGACGGGGGGAAAGACCTGACCTTTCGGGCCGTCGCCGGTCTTGTGGCCCGCGCGCGCGCTTCCAATATATCTGGTAAGTTGAATGCCGGGATGCCGCGAAGGTGGGTCCCGATGGCATTCGGGTTCTTGGACGTCTCGCCGCTATAGCGGGAGATGTGGGAAGAGGATCGACAATGAATATCGAGAAGTTCACCGACCGTAGCCGCGGTTTCATCCAGTCTGCCCAGACGCTGGCGATCAATTCCGACCACCAGCGGCTCACCCCCGAACACCTGTTGAAGGTCCTGCTCGACGACGAGGAAGGGCTGGCCGCGACCCTGATCCGGGCCGCCGGCGGCGATCCGAAGCGCGCGCTGGCCTTGACCGAGGCCGACCTCGGCAAGATGCCGACGGTGCAGGGGGGCGGCGCCAACTCGCTGCATCTGGACACGGCGACCGCCAAGGCGCTGAGCCAGGCCGAGGAACTCGCCAAGAAGAACGGCGACAGCTTCGTGACCGCCGAGATCATCCTGCTGGCGCTCGCCATGGCGGAGGGATCCGGCGCGGCCAAGACGCTGAAGGACGCCGGCGTGAAGCCCCAGGCGCTGAACCAGGCGATCCAGGACATGCGCAAGGGCCGCACCGCGGACAGCCAGGCGGCCGAGGACAAGTACGACGCGCTGAAGAAGTACACGCGCGACCTGACCCAGGCCGCGAAGGACGGCAAGCTCGACCCCGTGATCGGGCGCGACGAGGAAATCCGCCGCTCGATCCAGGTGCTCTCGCGCCGGACCAAGAACAATCCCGTGCTGATCGGCGAGCCCGGCGTCGGCAAGACCGCCATCGTCGAGGGCCTCGCCCAGCGCATCGTCAATGGCGACGTGCCGGAGGCGCTGCGCGAGAAGAAGCTCTTGGTGCTCGACCTCTCGGCGATGGTCGCCGGCTCCAAGTTCCGCGGCGAGTTCGAGGAGCGGCTGAAGGCCGTTCTGGAAGAGATCGCCTCGGACGAAGGCGGCATCGTCCTCTTCATCGACGAGCTGCACACGCTCGTCGGCGCCGGCGCGGCCGAAGGCTCGATGGACGCCTCCAACATGCTGAAGCCGGCCTTGGCGCGCGGCGAGCTGCATTGCGTCGGCGCCACGACGCTCGACGAGTACCGCAAGCATATCGAGAAGGACGCGGCGCTCGCCCGGCGCTTCCAGTCGGTCTTCGTGGCCGAGCCGACGGTGGAGGACACGATCTCCATCCTGCGCGGGCTGAAGGAGAAGTACGAGGTGCACCACGGCGTGCGCATCCAGGACAGCGCCATCGTGTCCGCCGCCACGCTCTCCAACCGTTACATCTCCGACCGGTTCCTGCCGGACAAGGCGATCGACCTGGTCGACGAGGCGGCGTCCCGCCTGCGCTTGGAGGTGGATTCCAAGCCCGAGGAGATCGACGAACTCGACCGGCGCATCATCCAGCTCAAGATCGAGCGCGAGGCGCTCAAGAAGGAGACCGACAAGGCCTCCAAGGAGCGGCTGGAGAAGCTCGAGGGCGAGCTCGAGGGGCTCGAGAAGGAGAGCGCCGACCTGACCGCCGCCTGGCAGGCGGAGAAGGAGAAGCTGCATTCCGCGCAGGAGCTGAAGGAGAAGCTCGACGCGGCCCGCGTCGAGTTGGAGCAGGCCCAGCGCGGCGGGCGCTTCGACCGAGCGGGCGAGCTCGCCTACGGCGTGATCCCGGATCTCGAGAAGAAGCTCGCCGCCGCGGAGGAGCAGGACGGCCAGGAGCATATGCTGAACGAGGCCGTCACCGACCAGGACATCGCGAGCGTCGTCAGCCGCTGGACCGGCATCCCGGTCGACAAGATGCTGGAGGGCGAGCGCGAGAAGCTGATCAAGATGGAAGGCCTCTTGGCGAAACGCGTCGTCGGCCAGGACGAGGCGATCACCGCGGTCGCCAACGCGGTGCGGCGCAGCCGCGCCGGCCTGCAGGACCCGAACCGGCCGATCGGCAGCTTCCTGTTCCTGGGGCCGACCGGCGTCGGCAAGACCGAGCTCACCAAGGCCTTGGCCGAATTCCTGTTCGACGACGACACCGCCATGGTGCGCATCGACATGTCGGAATTCATGGAGAAGCACTCGGTCAGCCGGCTGATCGGCGCACCGCCCGGCTATGTCGGCTATGACGAGGGCGGGGCGCTGACGGAAGCCGTGCGCCGCCGGCCCTATCAGGTCGTGCTGTTCGACGAGGTGGAAAAGGCCCATCCGGACGTCTTCAACGTCCTCCTCCAGGTGCTGGACGAGGGGCGGCTGACCGACGGCCAGGGCCGGACCATCGACTTCCGCAACGTGCTCATCGTCATGACCTCGAACCTGGGCGCGGAGTATCTGGCGGCCCAGGAGGAAGGCCACGACGTCGAGGAGGTGCGCGGTCAGGTGATGGAGGTGGTGCGCAGCGCCTTCCGGCCGGAGTTCCTGAACCGGCTGGACGAGATCCTGCTGTTCCGCCGCCTGAGCCGCGAGAACATGACCGGCATCGTCGACATCCAGCTGCGCTACCTGACGAAGCTGCTGGCCGACCGCAAGATCGGGCTGGAGCTCGACGAGAAGGCGAAGCGGTGGCTGTCCGATACCGGCTTCGACCCGGTCTATGGCGCACGGCCCCTGAAGCGGGTGATCCAGAAGCACCTGCAGAACCCGCTCGCCACCCTGATCCTGGAAGGCCAGGTCGCCGACGGCGACAGGGTCGAGGTCTCGGCCGACGACAAGGGCCTCGTCATCAACGGCCATCAGGTGAAGGCGGAAGCGGCCTAGCGCCGACCGCCCGCCCCGGAGAATCCCCCGCGTTCCGGCAACGGGACGCGGGGTTTTTCTTGGGCATGCGCGATCAGTCGAGCCGCACGGCCTTGCCGGACGGCACCGGCTCGCCGGTCGGCAGGGCGAAGCGACCGCGCCGGGTCATGACGCTGAGCGCGAGGCTGCCGTCGTCCGCGCGCACGACCGAAATTCCGGCCAAGAGATCCACCGGCTCGTTCGGGCGGTGGATCCAGGCGTCGGCGAAGGCGGCGATGGTCTTCGGCCCGTCCCCCGACTGCGGGCCCAGCAGCACGATGTCGCGCACGTCGGCCGGCGCGCAGTCGATCTCGCGCAACGCGTCGACGACGTCGCGGCTGAGCGACGGCGCATCGGGCCCGATCAGCACGAGAAGCGCGCGGACCGGCGAGACCAACGCGAAGAGCGGAGGGGCCGGACCGATGCGCAACGCGTAGATTTCGTAGGGGAAAACCTCGGCCATCGCCCGGACTGTCAGGGAGTGGGGTAATGGGATGCGCAAGCGTTCATGGCCGCGACCCTAGGCGGGCCCGTCGCGGGCGGCAAGCCGTAATAGCGCGGCGGTGCAACCGGGCGGGTACATGCCCGACGCCGCCCGCCGGCGGGGCGGTCCAAGCGGCTTGCACCGCCGGTGCGAAGCGCTAAAACTCCGGCCCCATGAGGATGACGATCGAGGATATCTGCCGCTATCCGGTGAAGGGGCTGGGCGCCGACCACCTGGAAGCCGTGACCCTGGAGACCGGACACACGCTGCCGGGCGATCGGCGCTGGGCGATCGCCCACGGCGCCAGCAAGGTCGATCCGGCCGCCCCCGAATGGGCCAAGAAGCAGGAATTCCTCCACCTCGCCAAGGACGAGAAGCTGGGCCAGCTCGGCATCGCCTTCGACGCGGAGACCAACACCCTCACCATCACCCGCAAGGGCAAGCAGGTGAGCCGCGGGCGGCTCGACGACACGACCGGCCGGATGCTGCTGCAGACCTTCCTGGCGGGCTTCATGCCGCCGGGCCCGCGGGCCCATCCGCGGATCGTCGAGGCGCCGGGGCCGCAGCCCTTCACCGACATGCCGGAGCCCTTCGTCTCGCTGATCAATCTGGCGAGCGTCGCGGATATCGAGCGGGTGGCGCGCGCGCCGGTCGACCCGCTGCGCTTCCGCGGCAATTTCTACGTCAAGGGGGCGCCCGCCTGGTCGGAATCGGAGTGGATCGGGCGCAAGCTGGAGATCGGAGACGCGGTGCTCGAGGTGGTCGAGCCGATCGAGCGCTGCGCGGCCACCAACATCGACCCCAAGACCGGGGCCGCCGACATGAACCTGCCGCTGACGCTGCGCAAGGGCTTCGGCCACATCGAATGCGGCGTCTACGCCCGCGTCACCGCCGGCGGCCGGGTCGAGAAGGGCAGCGAGCTGCGGCTGGTCTGAGCCCGGCCGACGCGCCCATCCGCCGATTTTTCACGAAGAGCCGTCCGTCCCGACGGACGCGAGATGCCTCGGATTCCGGGCCGGCGCCAGCGCGCCGTCCGGAATGAGGCGGGCCGTGTCGCGAGGAGGGTCGGCCGCTCAGTCCGCGCCGATGATGGCGCGCACGCCCGCGTCGTCGGCATCGTCCGACGGCCCGTCCGAGGAGCCCTCACCGTTGTTCGCCGGCTTGCGCTTGCGCGGTGCGGCGTCCGGGTTCTTGCGCGGGCGGCCGCGGCCGCGTTTCGGCGGGGCCGCCTCGTCCGTGCCGGCGCTCTCCTCCGCGCGGTCGTTCCCGACGGTCTCGTCCGCGGCCGCCCGGTCATCGCGATTGCCGTCGCGATTGTCGTCCCGGTTGCCGTCGCGGTTGCCGTCGGCGTCGTCGTCCTGGCGATTGCGCGACCCGCGGCCCCGGCCACGCCCGCGGCCGTTATTGCCACCATTGCCGTTGTTGCCGCCCCCGCCATTGCCGCGCTCGCCCCGGTCGGAGGGGCCATCGCGCTGGTCGGTGTCGCGGTTGCCGGCGTCGCGGTTGCCGGCGTCGTCGTCCTGATCCTCGCGCTGGGTCAGTTCGGAAGCGTTCGGCGCCTGCGGTTGGCCGCGCTGCTGGTCGGGGCGCCCGCCCCGCTCGCCGGAATCGGCGTTCAGGATGCGGTAGTAGTGCTCCGCATGCTGCAGCATATTCTCGGCCAGCACCCGGTCGCCGGAGCTCTGCGCGTCGCGGGCCAGTTGCAGATACTTGTCCTGGATCTGCGAAGCGTTGCCGCGGATGCGCACGCCGGGACCGTTCGAATCGAAATTCTGCCGGGCGGGATTTCCGCCGCCTCGACGGCCGCCGCCGCTGTTGTTGCGGCGCCCGCGCTTCTGGTTCTGATTGCTCACACCGATCCTCTTCGCTTGTCGCGCCGGTACGCGCTGCGCACCGGACCCGTCCGGCTGACGGACTTTCGGGAGGGTCCGTGCCGATGGCGCGGCATGGATCGCCACGCGCCGGCCCGACCGCCCATCCGGTCGTCTGTCCCGATCTATTTCCCGGCCGTCTTGCCCGCTCGTCTTGCGTTGCGCCGCCCGCAAGCGCCGGGCGGCGAAGGCGCAACCTCATGGGGGTCGGGCAGGAGAGCCGGCAGTCTTCGCATAATCCGCGAACGACCGACCCGCGTCAGCGGCCCGTCTTCCGACCGGTCGTCCCAGTCCGTCGTTCCGGCTTGTCTGCCAGCGTCGCCTCTCCCTCGCGGCTTCGGACCGTCCACCCGAGTGGAGGGTCCGACAAATCGCCGCAACTCGTGCCCGACGCGGGGTTGACCCTAGCCCGTTCGCCCGACCATTCCAAGCCGTTTTTTGCCGTCCGATCCGGCCCTTCACCGGCCCAAGCGCGCGCCCTCGCCGCCGCGGCCCAGCACCAGCGCGCGGGCGATGCCGCCGGAATCGCGCGCGCAGGCCTCGACCGCGAAGCCCGTCGCCTCGGCCAGGCGGGCGACCGCGTTCCATTGCCCCGCGCCGACCTCCAACACCGCCGCCCCGCCCGGCGCCAGCGCGCGCGCGAGGCCCGGCAGCAGCGCGCGATAGGCGTCATAACCGTCGTCGCCGCCATCGAGCGCGAGCGCCGGGTCGTGGCCCCGCACCTCCGGCGCCAAGCCGGCGATCGCCGCGCGCTCGATATAGGGCGGATTGCAGAGCACGAGATCGACCGGTCCGGCGACGGCGGCGGCCCAGTCGCCGACCGCGAAGGCCGCCCGATCGCCGAGACCGGCGGAGAGCGCGTTCGCCCGCGCGGCGGCCGCCGTCGCCGCCGAGCGGTCGATGCCGAGGCCCCTCGCCGCCGGCCGCTCCGCCAGGACGGCGAGCAGCAGGCAGCCGCTGCCGGTGCCCAGATCGACGACGCGGAAGGGCGCCGCCGGATCCGGGAAGCGGGCCAGCGCGGCCTCGACCAGCGTCTCGCTGTCGGGCCGGGGGTCGAGCACCGCGGGCCCGACCGCGAGCTCCAGCGTCCAGAAGCCGCGCCGCCCCAGGATGCGCGCCACCGGCTCGCGCGCCGCGCGGCGGTCGATCAGCGCGCGGTAGGCCGCCGCCTGCGCCGCACCGACCGCCTCTCCGCCGGCGCCGATCAGCGCGGCCGCCGGCCGGTCGAGCGCATGGGAAAGCAGCCGGCGCGCCTCGCGCGTCGCCTCCTCCACACCGGCCGCCCGTAGGCGCTCCATGCCGTCCCAGAGCAGACCCGCGACGGTGTCGGCCCGCTCGCTCACGGGGCGATCCTCACGCATCCTCGCCGATCGCGGCCAGCCGCGCCGCGCGATCCTCCAGGATCAGGGCGTCGATCACCTCGCCCAGCGCCTCGCCGGCGATCACCTTGTCGAGCTTGTAGAGGGTGAGGTTGATGCGGTGGTCGGTCACCCGCCCTTGCGGGAAATTGTAGGTGCGGATGCGTTCGGACCGGTCGCCGGAGCCGACCTGCGTCTTGCGAGCCTCGGCCCGTTCGCTCATCTGGCGCTCGCGCTCGGCGTCGTAGAGCCGCGCGCGCAGCACCCGCATCGCCTTCGCGCGGTTCTTGTGCTGCGACTTCTCGTCCTGACAGGTGACGACCACGCCGGTCGGCAGGTGGGTGATGCGGATCGCGCTGTCGGTGGTGTTGACGTGCTGGCCGCCGGCGCCCTGGCTGCGATAGGTGTCGACGCGCAGATCGCCCTCGTCGATCTCGATATCGACCTCCTCGGCCTCCGGCAGCACGGCGACGGTGGCCGCCGAGGTGTGGATGCGTCCGCCCGATTCCGTTTCCGGCACGCGCTGCACGCGGTGGACGCCGGATTCGTACTTGAGCTGGCCGTAGGCCCCCTCGCCGGCGATCTCGGCGATGATCTGGGAATAGCCGCCGACCTCGTTCTCGCTCACCTCGACGACGTCCAGGCTCCAGCCCTGCAGCTGGGCGTAGCGCTGATACATGCGGAACAGATCGCCGGCGAAGAGCGCCGCCTCGTCCCCGCCGGTGCCGGCGCGGATCTCCAGGATGGCGCTGCGATCGTCGGCCTCGTCCTTCGGCAGCAGCAGGAGCTTCAGCTCGCGCTCGATCTCCGGCAGCTTCTCGTCGAGCGCGGAGAGCTCCTCATAGGCGAGATCGCGCATCTCCCGGTCGCTCTCGGGATCGTCGACCATCGCCTGCAGATCCGCCCGCTCGGCCCGGGCGGCCTTGAAGGCCTCCGCCTTTTCGACCAGCGGGCTCAGATCGGCATATTCCTTCGACGCCTTGCGGAACGCGTCCGCGCCGAGCTGGCCCGTCGCCATCGTGTCGGAAAGTTCCTGGTGGCGCGCCAGCACCCGTTCCAGATTGTCGGTCCAACTCATAGGCCTAGCGTTCCTCCTCGCTCTGCGCGCGCCCGTCGGACGCGGGCGCGACGCCGAACAGCCGTGCCAGCACCCGGTTGACCGTCACCGTGTCGCGCAGGTCGGCGGCCCCGCCCTCGCCCGCGATGTCGCGCAGCGCCTCGCTCGGCCGGTGCAGCAGCCGGTTGATCAGAAGCCGCGTCGCCTCGTCGGCGTCGGCGCGCGGATGGCGGGCCAGGATATCGGCCCGCGCGGTCTCGAAATGCTCGCGCAGCGCCAGCAGCGCCGGGATGCCTTCGCGCTCGGCCTGGGCGCGGCGCCATTCGATCACCGCGGCCTCGGCCATGCGGGCGGCCTCCTCCGCTTCCGCCTTGCGGTCGAGCTGGCCGCGCTCCGCCAGCCGCTCGATATCGGCCAGCGTGTATAGGAAGACCTCCTCCAGCGCGTCCGTCTCCGGATCGACATCCTGCGGCACGCCGCAGTCGAGCAGCAGGATCGGCCGGCGGCGGCGGCGCGCGAGCGCCTGGTCCATCACCCCCGGCGCCACCAGGTAGCGGCCGAGCCCGCCGGCGGTGACCACCACGTCGCTCGCCGCCAGCGCGTCGGCCAGCCGATCGTAGGGCACGAAATGCCGGCCCTGGCGCAACGCGGTGCGCTCGGTGCGGCGCGAGGGGCCGGTCATATCGAAATCGGTCAGGCCCGCGCGTTCGAACTGCTCGATCATCACCTCGGCCACGTCGCCGAGCCCGATCACCAGCCCGCGCCGGCGCGAGAGGTCGCCATGCAGATCGCCCGCGATGCGCACCGCCGCCGCGGCGACGGAAACCGCCCCCTCGCCGATCCGGGTCTGGCTGCGCACGCGCTTCGCCAGCTGGAAGGCCCCCTGGTAGAGCCGGTCGAGCTCGGGCGACATGGCGCCGGCGCCTTGCGCGCGCTGCACCGAGGCCTTGAGCTGGCCCAGGATCTGCGCCTCGCCCACCATCTGGCTGTCGAGCGCGCTGGCGACGCGATAGAGATGGCCGACGGCGTCCGCGTCGTAGAGCCGGTAGCTCGCCCCCTCCAGCCGGTCGAGCGGGATCTCCGCCCGCTCGGCGAGGAAGGCCTCGGCGCGCACGGCCGCTTCCTCCGGGTCGGCGGCGAGGCCGTGCAGTTCCACCCGATCGCAGGTCGAGAGCAGCACCGCCGGCGCGAGGTCCGCCGCGACCAGCGCGCCGTAGGTCTCCTCCAGCTTCGCCTCCTCGACGAACAACGCCTCGCGCAGCCGCCCGTCCGCGGTGCGATGGTTCGCGCCGACGATATAGGGCCGCGCGGATGCGGGCCGATGGACGGAAGCGGGGTCCGCCACGGTGCTCGATCCTTGCGCTGTTGGGACGCTACTCGGCGGCGTCGGCGGGCTGGGTCTTCGGGCCCTCGACCTTCTCGGCCTCGGCGCGTTCGGCCTCGATCTCGGCCGCCTTGGCTTCGACCAACTCGACCAGATGGTCGACGATGTCCCGGTCCTTCAGCCGATGCGCCGGCTGCCCGGCGAGATAGACCTGATGCGTGCCCTTGCCGCCGCCGGTGAAGCCGATATCGGTCTCGCGCGCCTCGCCCGGTCCGTTCACGACGCAGCCGATCACCGAGACGGTCATCGGCGTCGTGATGTGGGCAAGCCGGTCCTCCAGCACCTTCACCGTCTCGATCACGTCGAACTGCTGGCGCGCGCAGGACGGGCAGGAGATCACGTTGACCCCGCGATGGCGCAGGTTGAGCGACTTCAGGATGTCGAAGCCGACGCGCACCTCCTCCTCCGGCTCGGCCGAGAGCGAGACGCGGATCGTATCGCCGATCCCGGCCCAGAGCAGCGAGCCGATGCCGAGCGACGACTTGATCGTGCCGGCGCGCAGGCCGCCCGCCTCGGTCACGCCGAGATGGAGCGGGTAGTCGCAGGCCTCCGCCAGCTGCTGGTAGGCGGCCGCCGCCAGGAAGACGTCGGAGGCCTTGACCGAGATCTTGAAGTCCCGGAAGTCGTTCTCCTCGAGGATGCGGGCGTGCTCCAGCGCGCTCTCGACCATCGCCTCGGGGCAAGGCTCGCCGTACTTCTCCAGGAGATGCTTCTCCAGCGAGCCGGCATTGACACCGATCCGCATCGAGCAGCCGTAGTCCTTGGCCGCGTTCACCACCTCGCGCACCCGCTCGGCGCTGCCGATATTGCCGGGATTGATGCGCAGGCAGGCCGCGCCCGCCTTCGCCGCCTCGATCGCGCGCTTATAGTGGAAATGGATGTCGGCGACGATCGGCACCGTCACCTCGGGCACGATCTTCGCCAGCGCCTCGGTCGAGGCCTCGTCCGGACAGGAGACCCGCACGATGTCCGCGCCCGCGACCTCGCAGCGCCGGATCTGCGCGATCGTCGCCTCCGCGTCCGCGGTCAGCGTGTTCGTCATGGTCTGGACCGTGATCGGCGCGCCGCCGCCGACGGGAACCGGACCGACCATGATCTGCCGGGACGTCCGCCGATAGATGTCGCGATAGGGCCTGACGCTCATCACTTTCCGCTCGCGCTGGATGGTCTCGCTCACGCCGGAACGCTCGGCGCCGGGCCCAGACGGGCCGGCGCGCCCTGCGCTTGATTCGAAAATGCGGGTCTTGGCGGCTTAAATCAAGCGGCGTCCATGCGCGCGGGCGGGCACCGGACGCATTCAGCCGTCGGTCGCGACGCCGGCCTTCAGCTTCTGGGGGTCGAGCGCGACGCCACGCCGCACCGCGCCGAGCGGCCCGATATCGGGCGCGCGCTGGCCGTCGACGATGATTTCCAGCCCGCCGGCATTGCCGGTCACCAGGGTGACGCCGGATCGGTCGGGCACGCGGTAGGTTTCGCCCGCGCGCAGCAGCCGCGCCATCAGCGTGCCGCCGTCGGGCCCGCTCACCTCCACCCAGGAGGCGACGCGCGCCGTGATCGAGACGCGCGACTGACCGGCGGGCGCGCCGAAGACCGTCGCCTCCGGCTCGGCCGTCGCAGCGGGCGCGGACGGCTGCTCATCCGGTACTTCCGGCAGCTCGGCGAGCGGTTCCTCCTCGACCGGGGCGGGCGCGGGCGCCGTCTGGCCGGTGGGCTCCGTCGCCTGCTGCGCCGCGGCCGCCACGTCGGCGCCGCCCTCAGGCTCCGGCGCGGCTTCGGGCGTCTCCTCGGAAGCGGGCGTGGGCCGGGGTTCGGGCTCCGGCGTCGTCTCGGCAAGCGTCGCCGGCTCCTCCGCCGGACCCTGGTCCGAGGGGGCTTGGTCCGACGAGACCGGATCCGATTGGGGTGCGACGGGCGCGGGTTCGGCTGCTTGCCCAGCGGTTTGCCCAGCCGCTCGATCGGCGACCGCGTCGGCGTCCTCGACGCCCGCGTCCTCGGCGTTCTGGGCCGACTGGGCCGAAGCCTGCTCGGCGGCTGCCGCCTCCTCGGACGCGGCCTGGCGCGCGGCCCGTTCGGCCTCGGCGGCGATCTCCTCCTCGCTGCGCAGCGTCGGCTGCGGCGTGGTCGAGGCGGCGGAGGCTTCCGGCGACGGCTCGCCGGCCGTGTCGCCCGCCGGGTCAGTGGTCTCGGTCACGGTGACGGCGGGCTCTTCCTCGGCCGCCGGCGCCTCGGCGTCCATCGCGTCCGGGGCCGTCTCGGCATCGGCCACCGGCATCGGTTCGGGCTCGGGGTCGGGGCTGGGCGCGCTCTCGGTTTCGGCAGCGCTGTCGGCGGCGGGCGCCGCCTCGACCGGCTCGGACGCGCTCGGCTGCGGGG
>MRWG01000440.1_pt1 | contig 50506 bp, 49 predicted proteins | sample 1013341 | NCBI WGS metagenome assembly MRWG01 (sample SAMN06117577, study PRJNA244670) | biofilm metagenome | biome: Water; feature: Cathode Biofilm; material: Biofilm; isolation source: microbial consortium enriched at the cathode of a solar microbial fuel cell | place: USA: District of Columbia ... | reverse complement strand
CGTCTCGATGAGCATGGCCGCCTGACCACGCAGCAGCGCAATGTGCAGGAAGAGGATCAGCTGGAGATTCCCGCTTTCCTTCGCCGGCAGGCCAACTAGATCGCCGCGCATCCAATTGGATGCACAGAGGACGATCCAGGTTTTTGAAGAGCATCGGAATCAACCGAAAACCGGATTCCGCTTTTCGGTCCGATGCTCCGGCGGTAACGCCTGTAACGAAATGTCAGGGAGGGGGATGCGGCGCATCCCCCTTTTTGTTAAAAATTCCTAAACAAATCATGTCGTTATGGCTGAATCTGATTTTTGTGATGCCGTAACAAGAAGTAAGAAAGCGTGATTTGGAGTCTGTATTTGGCGACATTATCTTCCGTCGCAACTAAAGGCGGGGCGTGGGACGCATTTTGGGGGTGTTGTCCTGAAAACCATGGACGTGCTGGCGCTTGACTGAGCGCAGGCCTTTGAGAGCTTACGGGGACCATTTTGCTCGAATATCAGACGACACTCAAATCGCGCTGTTCTCTCTCGGGTATCGGCGTTCACAGCGGTAAGCCCGTTTCCATTCACTTTTCTCCGGCTGAGCCTGACACGGGTATCGTGTTTCAGCGGATCGACGAGGCCGGCACCGGTCGCGTGATTCGAGCGCTCGCCTCTGAAGTCTGCCAGACGGATCTCTGCACGGCGCTGGGCGATGCCCGCGGCGAATATGTCGCCACCGTCGAGCATCTCATGGCAGCGCTTCTGGCTGTCGGCATCGACAATGTCGTGATCGAGATCGATGGCACCGAAGTGCCGGTTCTCGATGGCAGCGCCATCGGTTTCATGGATGCGTTCGAGCAGGCCGGCATTGCAACGCTTGCCGTCAAGCGCCGCTATATCCGCGTCGTCAAACCGGTTCGCGTCGACAATGGTGGTTCCTGGGCGGAGTTCCGCCCCTATGACGGTACGCGTTTCGAGGTCGATATCGATTTCGACACTCCGGCCATCGGCCGGCAGGCGCTTGCGCTGGACCTGAATGCCGGGAACTTCCGCAAAGAGGTTGCGCGCGCCCGTACCTTCGGTTTCATCAAGGATGTTGAGCGGCTGTGGGCTGCCGGCTATGCGCTGGGTTCTTCGCTGGAGAACTCGGTTGTCATCGGTGAGGACCACAAGGTCATCAACATGGAAGGCCTGCGCTACCCTGACGAGTTCGTGCGTCACAAGATGCTCGACGCCGTGGGCGATCTGGCTCTGGCCGGTGCGCGTTTCATCGGCTGCTTCCGCTCCTACCGTGGCGGACACCGACTCAATGCGGCTGCACTGCGCCACCTTCTGACCGACCATTCTGCCTACGAGATCGTTGAAACGACGCGTCGTGAGCAGGGACGTCGTGCGGAAATGGTTGCCGTCAGCGCACCCGTTTACGCGCCCTGGACGCTTTAGTTCTGCGCTTTATGCGCCAGTTCAGGGCCTGCGCTTCCTTCCTCGTGCCACAAAATTGTACGATTGGCGGGCAATAGCGTTGCCGCGTGGCGGTCATTTGCTCTATGACTGCGTTCCGATATCGATTTTCCGTTTGCGAGAGGCGAAATGCGTTCAACTTTTGTTGCCGGCATGACCAGGACAGGCAGAGCTGCCATCACGACAGCTTCCGTGCTTGGCGTTTCGCTTCTTCTTTCCGCCTGTAATGCGGAGAAGGACCTTGATCTGTCGACCTATGTCGAACAGACCGATCCGGCTGACGTGCTCTACAATCAGGCGCTGGCCAATATGAATGCCGGACGGCTGAAGGAGGCGAGCGCGAAGTTCGAGTCCATCGACCGTCAGCACCCCTATTCGGAATACGCCCGCAAGGCGATGGTGATGAACACCTTCGCCAATTACCGGCAGGGCAAGTATGACGAGGCCATCAACAGCGGCAAGCGCTATGTGGCGCTCTATCCGACCACGGAAGATGCAGCCTATGCGCAGTATCTCGTTGGCCTGAGCTATTTCCGCCAGATCCGCGATGTGACGCAGGACCAGCGCGAGGCGCGCCGCACCGTCGAAGCGATGGAAGAGGTTGTGCAGCGCTGGCCGGATTCGGAATATGTGCCGGATGCCGAAGCCAAGATCCGCATTGCCCGCGACCAGCTCGCCGGCAAGGAAATGCAGATCGGCCGCTACTATCTCGAACGTCGTGAATATGTTGCCGCCGTGCGCCGCTTCCGTGGTGTGGTGGAGAGCTATCCCAACACACGCCATGTCGAGGAAGCGCTCGCGCGCCTGACCGAAGCCTATTACGCGATGGGCCTGGTGTCGGAAGCGCAGACGGCTGCTGCCGTTCTGGGTCACAACTACCCGGACAGCCAGTGGTACAAGGATTCCTACGCATTGCTGCAGTCTGGCGGGCTGGAGCCGCGTGAAAACAGCGGTTCCTGGATTTCCAAGGCTGGAGCGGCAATTCTGGGCGGCTGACGCATTAGGGTCAGGACCTGTTGATATGGTCGCAATGGCGTTCGATAGACCAAGAGATGCAAGGAAAAGCCCGCAGAGCGGGGGCTTCCCCCCGGTCAAGGGATTTGACACGGCAGGTCGCCGGTCTACCGAGCGTCCTTCGGATCGGCCTTATTTGCACGGACTACTTTGTCGCAAGGCCTTGAAAGACATTAAGTCTTCCTGCAGCCTTGCTTCGCGTATCCGTACAAATCAGGCCGACCATTACGGCCATATCAACAGGTCCTGACCCTAACCATGCTGTCTCATCTGTCGATCCGCGATATCGTCCTGATTGAACGCCTCGACATGGATTTTTCCTCGGGGCTCTCGGTTCTGACCGGTGAGACCGGCGCGGGCAAGTCCATCCTGCTCGATTCACTCTCACTGGCTCTTGGTGGCCGTGGCGACGCCTCACTGGTGCGCCATGGCGCAAATCAGGGGCAGGTGATCGCCGTGTTCGATCTGCCGGCGGCACACCCCGTGCGCGCCGTGCTGGCCGAGAACGCCATTGACGATGAGGGCGACGTCATTCTGCGCCGCGTGCAGAGCGCGGATGGCCGCACCCGTGTTTTCATCAACGACCAGCCATCCAGCGTTGCGCTGATGCGGCAGGTGGGCCGACAGCTTGTCGAGATCCACGGCCAGCATGATGAGCGCGCGCTTGTCGATGCCGCGATGCACCGCGACCTGCTTGACGCATTTGGCGGGCATGGGCCTGACGTTGAGCGTGTGCGCACCGCATGGCGCGATCTGCGCCAGTGTGAGCAGGAGCTTGCGCGGCACCGTGCGCGTGTTGAGGCTGCGGCCCGTGAGGCCGATTTCCTGCGCGCCTCGGTGGAGGAGTTGACCAAGATCGATCCGCGCCCGGACGAGGAAGCGGTGCTCGCCGGCGAACGCGCGGACATGATGCGTGCGGAAAAGATCGCGTCCGACATCTCCGATGCGCAGGAAGTGCTGTCTGGCCATGCGTCACCCGTGTCACAGCTCTCCAGCCTGCTGCGCCGCTTGCAGCGCAAGGCGGAAGAAGCGCCGGGCCTTCTTGACGGCATCATCGAACCGCTCGATTCAGCGCTTCTGTCGCTTGATGTCGCCCAGTCCGGCGTGGATGAGGCGATGCGCGCAACCGAGTTCGATCCGAAGCGTCTGGAAGACACGGAAGAGCGCCTCTTTGCGCTGCGCGCCGTTGCGCGCAAGCACAATGTCCAGGTGGATGATCTGGCCGAGCTGTGCGCCCGCATGGTGGGCGATCTGGATGACCTCGACGCCGGTGAGGAGCGCCTTGGCGCGCTGGAGGAGCGGGCGAAGGCTGCGATCGGCATCTACAGTGCCGCGGCGGAAGAACTCTCTCAGCGACGCCGTGAGACGGCTCTGACGCTGAGCAAGGCCGTCATGGCGGAACTGCCGGCCCTCAAGCTGGAGCGCGCCGAGTTTATCGTGGAGATTGCCACCGAGGCCGACGACCGGGGCGAGGATGGCATCGACCATGTGGAGTTCTGGGTGCGGACCAATCCGGGCACCCGCGCAGGCCCGATGATGAAGGTCGCTTCGGGCGGCGAGCTTTCGCGCTTCCTGCTGGCCCTCAAGGTGGTGCTGGCGGATCGCGGTTCTGCGCCGACGCTCGTTTTCGATGAGATCGACACGGGTGTGGGCGGTGCGGTGGCAGATGCCATCGGTCAGCGCCTTGCGCGCCTTTCCGACCGCATTCAGGTGCTTTCAGTGACCCATGCGCCGCAGGTGGCGGCGCGCGCGGGCACGCATTACCTGATCGCCAAGAGCGGCGATACGGACCGCGTCGCGACCGGCGTTTCGGTGATGAACACCGACGCACGGCGCGAAGAGATTGCCCGTATGCTGGCTGGCGCCACGGTGACCGACGAGGCGCGTGCAGCCGCGCACAAACTGCTTCAGGGCAACGCAGTCGCCTCCTGATCCATTCTTCTGTTCGGGGTTTGCCGGCGACCCTTGTCAGCAGGCTTCAGGCGCTTAAAAAGACCGCTGCCCCTATCGGGCGCGAATGTTTTACACTGCGCGCCGTTTCACACAGTCGGATCCATTGTCATGCCCAAAGCCAAGCCCGCCGTTGACACGCTGACGGAAGCCCAAGCCAGTGAAGAACTCGAGGCGCTCGCCCTTGAGATCGCCAAGCATGACCGGCTCTATCACGCTGAAGACGCTCCGGCGATTTCGGATGCTGACTATGACGCGCTGCGGCGGCGCAACCTGGCCATCGAGCAGCATTTTCCGGCTCTGGTGCGGGACGATTCGCCTTCGCGGCGGGTTGGTGCGCCTGTCTCCGGGAAGTTCGAGAAGGTCCGGCACAAAGTGCCGATGCTGTCGCTCGACAATGCCTTTTCCGACGAGGACGTGATCGACTTCGTGGCGCGCATCCGCCGCTATCTGAAGCTTGCCGCCGACGCGCCGGTGGTGATGACCGCCGAACCCAAGATCGACGGCCTGTCGCTTTCTCTGCGCTATGAAAACGGTCGCCTGATCTCCGCCGCCACCCGTGGCGACGGGCAGGAGGGCGAGAACGTGACGGCCAATGCGCGTGTGGTGGCTGACATCCCGAGCGTGCTTGCGGGCAATCCGCCCGAGGTGATCGAGGTGCGCGGCGAGGTCTATATGACCCATGCCGACTTCTTCGCGCTGAACAAGCGCCAGGAAGAGGCGGGCAAGCAGACCTATGTGAACCCGCGCAACACGGCTGCCGGTTCGCTGCGCCAGCTCGATTCCTCCGTCACCGCCGCCCGGCCGCTGAAATTCTTTGCCTATGCATGGGGCGAGGTGTCGGAAATGCCGTCCGGCACGCAGACGGGCATGGTGGAAGCGCTCGAGGAGTACGGGTTCCGCGTCAACGATCTGATGAAGCGCTGCGAGAGTGCCGAAGCGCTTATCGCGCAGTATCGCAAGATCGAGGAAGAGCGCGCGATGCTGCCCTATGACATCGACGGCGTGGTCTACAAGGTGGACGATCTTGAACTGCAACGGCGGCTCGGCTTCGTCTCGCGCAGCCCGCGCTGGGCGATTGCCCACAAATTCCCGGCCGAGAAGGCGACGACGATCCTGCATGGCATCGACATTCAGGTGGGGCGCACGGGCGCGCTGACGCCGGTTGCGCGGCTGGAGCCGGTCACGGTCGGCGGTGTGGTGGTGACCAATGCGACGCTCCACAATGCCGAGGAGATCGAGCGGCTGGGCGTGATGGTCGGCGACACGGTGACGGTTCAGCGCGCCGGCGATGTGATCCCGCAGATCCTCGGCTTCATCGAGGAGAAGCGTCCCAAAGACGCCGTGCCCTTCGCGTTTCCCACGGTCTGCCCCTGCGATCTCAAGACGCCGGTGGTGCGCGAGGGCATCGGCTCTGGCGTTGAGGGTGTGGTGCGCCGCTGTTCGGGCGAGTTTGCCTGCCCGTTCCAGCGCGTGGAGCATCTGCGGCACTTCGTGTCGCGCCGCGCCTTCGACATTGACGGGCTTGGCGAGAAGCAGATCGAATTCTTCTTCAACGATCCCGACCTGCCGGTGAAAGCGCCGGGCGACATCTTCACGCTGGCTGCGCGCGACGCCGAAAGCTTCAAGAAGCTGAAGGACAAGGAAGGCTGGGGTGCGACCTCCGCCGTCAAGCTGTTCGAGGCCATTGAGCAGCGCCGCACGATCACGCTGGAGCGCATGGTCTATGCGCTTGGCATTCGCCATGTGGGCGAGCAGACGGCCAAGACCCTGGCGCGCGCCTATGGCAGCTGGCAGGAGTTCCACGACGCCGCGCTGGCGGTGGCCAATGGCGACGTGCAGGCGCGTGAGGAAATGGACGCGCTTGACGATATCGGCGATGCGGTGATCGCTTCCATCGCGCAGTATTTCGGCGAGGCGCACAACCGGGAACTGGTCGAGCGTCTGGCATGCGAAGTGACCGTGAAGGAAGCCGAGCGCCCGGCAGCCGATTCGCCCGTGGCCGGCAAAACCATCGTCTTTACCGGTAGTCTGGAACGCATGTCGCGCGATGAGGCGAAGGCCATGGCCGAACGGCTGGGCGCGAAGGTTGCCGGCTCCGTCTCCAAGAAGACGGATCTGGTGGTGGCCGGCCCCGGCGCAGGCTCCAAGCTCAAGAAGGCGGCGGAGTTCGACATCGAGGTGATTGACGAAGACGCGTGGTTCGAGCGTGTCGGAGGTTAGAGCACCGTGCGTCCGTTCGGACGCACAACGGACGCTCTAACCCCTTGAAAGCACTATGCACCTCAAAAAGCGCGCCGTCGCTGGTGCACTGTTTGAAACGCACCGTGCGGCTGGCCGTCTTTGGCTCGGTGATTATGCGGTCGTGGCGTTCTGGCATGGATCCCCGGGTCAAGCCCGAGGATGACGAAGGGGGATAGTGTCCAGTCCAGTTTGAATGCGATTGCGTGCAAGCGTTAAAACACGCTCGTCATCCTCGGGCTTGACCCGAGGATCCATGCCCGGGCATCCGGGCAGCGCCAGCAACGCTCTAACCCCTTGGAAGCACGATGCGTCAGGTCAGCTTCGGTATTCACTGGTCCGTGGTTCAAAGGAATTCACGTGACTGGTCAGCACTGCTGACCTAGGGTCGCGCTTTTGAGGGTTTGATGTCAGTCGAAATTGCCAGAGAAGATGCGCCTCCGCGCGAATTTATGGACGGGTTGCGCGACAGCGTGCCTGTGGTCGTCGCGGCGATGCCGTTCGGCCTCCTGTTCGGGGCGCTGGCCGTCGAAAACGGTTTCACCACGTTCGAAGTCGTGCTGATGAGCGCGACGATCTTTGCGGGCGCGAGCCAGATGGTCGGCATCGACCTGTTCGGCCAGAAGGTTGCGCCATGGCTCATCGTCCTGTCCATCTTCGCCGTCAATTTCCGGCATGTGCTCTATTCGGCCACCACGGGCAGGCGCATTGCGCATTGGGGGCCGGTGCAGCGTCTGATGGGGTTCTTCCTGCTGGCTGATCCGGTCTTTGCGGAAGCCGAGCGCCGTGGCGAGACACATGGCAAGATCACCTTCGGCTGGTATATGGGCTCCGCACTGCCGCTCTATCTGTGCTGGGTGGCGGAAGGCTGGGTTGGCGCGCTGTTTGGAAATCTGGTGCCTGATCCGCAGGCTCTGGGCATCGACTTCCTTCTGCCGATCTATTTCCTCGGCCTCGTCATGAGTTTTCGCAAGCGGTCTTTCTGGCTGCCGGTGGTGCTGATGAGCGCCGTTGTCTCGGTGATCGCGTATCGCACGGTCGGCTCGCCCTGGCATGTTTCGATCGGAGCCATCGCCGGTGTGGCGCTTGCCGCTGCCGTGGCGCCGGGCACGCGGGCAGGGAAGGAGAAGTCATGAGCACGACAGTCTGGATCATTCTGGCAGGCGCGCTCCTGACCTTTCTGACACGCGTTGGCGGCCATGTGGTGCTGTCGCGCTTCGAGCGCATTCATCCGCGTGTGGAGGCGGGCCTCAATGCGGTTCCCGCAGCGGTTTTGACCACACTGGTCGCACCGGCGGCGATGAATGGCGGTGTGGCCGAAACGGCGGCCCTTGTGACCGGCATCGCCGTTTCGCTGGTGACGGGCGGCATGATGCCGATGTTTCTGTCATCGGCGGCGGTGCTGATCCTGCTCCGCCACCTGCTTGGTTAGATGCCCGAACCGAACCCGCTCAATCGAGCGGGGCGGTCACTTTCTCCAGCCAGCCAAGCGCTTCTCCATCGAGCAGGGGCGAGAGCGTGTCACGCACCTGCGCATGATATGCATCGAGCCAGGCGCGCTCCTGCGTTGAGAGCAGGGCGGTGTCGATCAAACGGCGGTCGAACGGGCACAGGGTGAGCGTTTCGAAACCGTGCATGTCGATCTCGCCGCCTTCGATTGCGGTGGCAGGCTCGACGACGATCAAATTCTCCAGACGAATGCCATAACCGCCCGGTTTGTAATAGCCGGGCTCGTTGGAGAGGATCATGCCGGCTTCCAGCGCCTGCGTACCGGTTTTGGCGACCCGTTGCGGCCCTTCGTGAACGGCAAGATAGGAGCCGACGCCGTGGCCGGTGCCATGGGCATAGTCGAGCCCGGCCTGCCAGAGGGCGTGACGTGCGAAGGGATCGAGATCCATGCCGCGCGTGCCTTTGGGAAAGCGCACGGTGGTGAGCGCGATCAGCCCCTTGAGAACCCGCGTGTAGCGCTCGCGCATTTCATCATTTGGCGTGCCGGAAATCACCGTGCGGGTGATGTCGGTGGTGCCGTCTTCATATTGCGCGCCGGAATCGACCAGATAGAGCTCGTTCTGGCCAAGCGTGCGATTGGTTTTCGTGGTCACACGATAATGGATGATCGCGCCATTGGGGCCGGCGCCGGAAATCGTGTCGAACGAGATGTCGCGCAGCGGCATCTGCAGGTCCTGCCCGGTATCCGCCCGGCTTTCTTCCAGCTTGCGCACGGCGCTGATCTCGTCGACCGTGCCGGGGTTCTGCCGGTCCAGCCAGCTCAGGAAACGCACCATGGCGACGCCATCGCGGCGGTGCGCCGCGCGCGCGCCCTCAAGCTCCGTCGCGTTCTTGATGGCGCGGGGCAGGCGGGCGGGATCGCCCAGATCGACAATGCTTCCGCCGGCCTGTTCGGCAACCTGCCGCAACCGCTCGGCGACCAGCACCGGGTCGAGGCCGATTGCGTTGCCGCCCTCGGCGCGCTCGGCCAGCACGTCGTCGAGCGTGGAGGGCGCTTTCAGATCGGCAAGCTGCGTCAGATAGGCTTCGGTCTCCCGGTCGAGCTTTCGCTTGTCGATGAACAGGATCGGACGCCCTTCGCCGGGGATCAGTGCGAAGCCGAGCGCGAGCGGGGTGTGCGGCACGTCCTGACCGCGAATGTTGAACGCCCAGGCGAGTGATGACGGATCCGTCAGAACGGTGCAGTCCGCGCCGCCTTCGCGCACGGTCTCGGCCATCCGTTCGAGCTTGGCGCTCGCCAGTTCGCCTGCGTATTCCTTCGGCTGGATGCGCGCCGGTCCAAGCGGCGGGGCGGGGCGATCATCCCAGATACTGTCCACCAGATTGTCATCGACCGGCACCATCTCGACGCCGCGCGCCGCAGCCGCTTTTCGCAGTGCGCGCAGTTCGGCAATCGTGTGCAGCCAGGGATCGAAGCCGATGCGCGCGCCCTTCGGCGCGTTCTGGCCGATCCAGTCCTTTGGCGGATTCTCGATCAGGCTTTCCACGGTGAAGGTGGATGGATCGGTCTGTTCCGCTGCCTGAAGCGTGTAGCGGCCATCGACAAAGAGAATGGCGCGGTCCTTCATGACAAGGGCAGCGCCGGCAGAGCCGGTGAAGCCGGTGAGCCAGGCAAGCCGCTCCGAGGAGGGGGCGACATACTCGCCCTGATGCTCGTCCGCCCTGGGAATGAGATAGCCGTCCAGATTGGCCTTCAGGAGCGCTTCGCGGAGCCGTCCAACGCGGGATATGCCCTGGCTGGGATCGGCGGTGACATCAAAAGACTGAAACATGGAACCCTGTCGCTTCTTCGAAATCGGCCCGAACCTACAGCATGGCCGAAGAAAGCGGAACGGGTTTCACGCGAGGCGGTATGCTGCGCTGCACAATTTCAAGTGTGCAATGCAAAATGAGATGGTAGCCATGCGCAAACTGCGCTGGTTGTGCCGGAAAGACAGGCCTATCTACTGGGCCACGGGCGAGGGAACATCCTTCGCAGGATTTTTAGGAGAACTCAGATGGCCAATAAGCGTGGCTTTTTCCGCGGCGCATTCGACGCGCTGATCGAAGCTCGTCAGAAGCAGGTCCGGAGCTATGTCAACGGCGCGCTTCTGATGCTTGACGACGAGACCCTGCGTGCTCACGGCTACAACCGTGAAGAGCTGAAGCGCAGCCGTAGCGTGTCGCACATGTTCTGATCCGCTGGAAACAGCGTTTGACCGAAACCCCGGAAGCTCTGCTTTCGGGGTTTTTGTTTTTTGTTAAGCATCCTTGAGAATTTCGCCGGCATATTAAAAGTGTTCTTTCCGCTTCCATGTAAGGAAGACGGAAGTCTGCCGGGTTTTATTGTTTGCCGGCGCGAAGCTTCATGACCATCGTTGGCCTGAACCATGCAACTTGATTTCCAGACCCTCTACATCATCATTCTGCTGAACTCCCTCGGGCTGATCGTGGTCTGGACCTCCGTTGCCTTCGTTTACCGGGAGATCGCTGCCGCGCGGTACTGGCTGGCAGCGCTGGTCGGAACCAGCATTGGCGGGCTTCTTCTCACAGTTGATGCGAATGGAGCGGTCGGTGTTGCCACAGTGGCCGGCATGGTCTTCATCGGATGCGGCTTCGCGACGATCCTTCAGGGCGTGGCTGTGTTCTATGACGGCCGCGCGCGCTGGAGACTTTTAGCCGCCTATGCGGTCGTCTGCGCGGTTCTGGCGGAAATGGCGGGACCTGACCGGGCCGTGCAGAATGTCGTTTTTGCGCTGCTTCAGGCGCTGCCGACATCACTGCTGTTGCTCGTGCTCGCGACAAGACGGCCCGTCCGGCTCGGCGCTACGGTGGCGACCTTTGCTGCCGGCATTGCGCTTTCCGGTCAGGTTCTGGAGATTGCGGCCAATCTTGCCCGGATTTCCGGTTCTCTGTCCGATGCGGGGTACTACGCGTTTGCGCCATGGCTGCTGGTGGCAAACATTCTGGGAACGAGTGTTCTCAATCTCGGTTTCCTGCTGATGACCATCGACCGGTTGAGCTCCGCACTTGCTGATCTCGCCAGCCGCGATGACCTGACGGATTTGCCCAACCGCCGTGGGCTGCGCAACCGCGCACGGCGGGTCGAGAGAAGGGGGCGTGAGCAGGGGGAGTGCGTTTCGGTGATGATGCTGGACGTCGATTCCTTCAAGCAGATCAACGACACATTCGGCCATCATGCCGGGGATGCCTGCCTCGTGCATATCGCCGGCATTCTGAGCAATGGTCTGCACCGCAAGGACATTCTGGCCCGTGTGAGCGGTGATGAATTCTGCGCCATACTGCCGGCGACGGATATGCGCGATGCAGCGCAGATTGCCGATATGCTGGTGAAGCAGATCTCCACGACACCGTTCATTGCCGGCAAGAGCCGCATTCCGCTGTCGGTGAGCATCGGCATTGCCGAGTGGAGTCCGGTGGGAAGCGAGGGGCTTTTTGAAGCGCTCACGCGCGCCGATGCCGCCCTTTACGACGCCAAGCGCTCCGGCCGAAACGGCTATGCGACGGATGTGCCCGAAGGGGAAGACAGGCGTCGCGCCCTGGGCTGACAGGGAACCCGGGCGGTGCCGGGTTCCGCTTTCCTGACCCTAGCGCTTCATGTGAATGGTGACCCAGCCCTCACGCGCCTGCGTGCGAATGTGCCGGAAGCCCTGAACGCTGTAGGCCGCGATGACGGCGCGGCGCTGACGCTCGAGAATGCCTGACAGGATGATCGAGCCGCCCGGCGTGAGATGCCGGGCCATGGCCGGTGCAAGGCCCATCAGCGGCCGGGCCAGAATGTTTGCCACGATCAGGTCGAAGGGTTTTTGCTGGGCAAAGATGGCGTGGTGAAAGCCCGGCGCCGTCTGCGTGTCGACCAGGCTGGTCACGCCGTTGAGCTGGACATTGGCGCGGGCGACCTGCGTGGCGATGTCATCGATGTCGGTTGCCAGAACCGGGATGCGCGCGGCCTTGGCCACGGCAATCGCCAGAACGGCGCTGCCGGTGCCCAGATCCAGCGCATTGCGCGGCTGCTCGCATTTCAGGACGTCGGCAATCGCTTCAAGGCAGCCGGCAGTGGTGCCATGATGGCCGGTTCCGAAGGCGAGGCCCGCATCGATCTCGATGGCGATGTCGCCGATGCGCTGCAGATGCCGGTCGTGGCTGCCGTGAACCAAAAAGCGCCCGACACGGACGGGCTGCAGCCCTTCCAGCGAATGGCTGACCCAGTCGATGTCCGGCACCGTCTCGCGCTCCAGCGCGGGCATGGGCGATATGCCGGCCAGACATTCGAGAACCTGCTTTTCGAGCTGGTCGACATCGTCTTCCGTGTAGACGGAGATCTGGAAGATCCCGCTGTCTTCTTCCGGTTCGAAGATGCTGATCGGCAGCCCATCCTCTTCAAAACGGGTATCGAGGATAGAAAAGATCGCTTCGGCTTGTTCGCGCTGAGCGGTCAGGAAAAGTCGTGTCTGGCCCATGGATTTCCGATGTCAGGTTTCGTTCGCCAGACGCTTCAGCTTGGCGATTGCGGTATCACGATTTTCTTCATAGGCGATCGTTCCGAAAAAGTCGCCATCGCTGTCGAGCAGCAGGATCGATGCGGTGTGGTCCATCGTGTAGTCGTCACCTTCAAGCTCGACCTTGCGCACATAGATGGAGAAGCCCTTGGCCATGGCCGCCACCTTCTCGGGATCGCCGGTGATGCCGGTGATGCGGTCGGAGAAGTTGGAGAGATAGGTCTTCATCACTTCGGGCGTGTCGCGCTCGGGATCGATGGAAACGAAATAGGGCTCGATCTCCTCGCCTTCCTCGCCAAGCTCTTCCAGATAGCCATCCAGTTCAAACAGCGTGGTGGGGCACACTTCCGGGCAATGGGTGAAGCCGAAGAAGACGACGCGCGGCCCGCCCCTGAAGGCGGCCTCGGTGATGGTGTTGCCATCCTGATCGACCAGTTCGAACGGCACGCCGAAGGCCCTGCCGGAATTCTGCTGCTGGTACCACTGGAAGGTAAGAAGTCCGACGCCCACGGCCATGACCGCGAGAATGCCGATAAGAATGGATCGCATCATTGAAGTTCACCCGGAAACAAGAGAGCGCTGAAAGGCGGTGTCAGAGGCACCAGGCCAGCCCGGACTGGGCCAGCGCGAGAAAGATGTCGGCTCCGTTTTCCAGCCACATGGCAAAGACAAGACCGGTCAGGGCGGCAAGAACCAATGCTGCCGCGCCCATCACGATCCAGTTGGCCAAAGGCCTGGAGCCGTTTGTTTTCATGCCCTATGATAGGCGAAATGCGCTGCCGGACGCAAAGCCCATCTTGTCGCAAGCCTGTGCAGAAGATCGGAAGGGGAGGGAACCTCCCGTCGCCGGGAACGCGACGGGAGGACTGCGGGGTTGAGGTGTTTTGCCTGGAGGCATTGCGCGGGTTTCTGGCCCGCAGGAACACAATAGGCATTCACGGCTAGGAAATGGTGTCCTTGATCTTCAATCATCGGGTGTGGATGATTGTATCGCCAATCAGCAGGAGACCGGGCAATGTCGATTGCGGGCATTCGTCTCAAGCGGATCTATGATCCTGTCGAGCCGGAAGATGGGGCGCGCATCCTCGTCGACCGGCTGTGGCCGCGCGGCGTCAGCAAGGAGCGCGCTGCGCTCGAAAGCTGGCTGCCTCAGATCGGGCCGAGCCACGAGCTACGCCGGTGGTTTGCGCATCAGCCGGAGCGCTGGGACACGTTCTGCAACAGATATTGCGCTGAATTGAAGGCGCAGCCTGATCTTCTCGAAGACTTGCGTGAAAAAGCGCGGAAAGGACCTGTGACGCTGCTTTTCTCGGCGCGGGACCGTGAGCGCAATCAGGCGGCTGTGATCCGCAATCTTCTTCAACAAAGCACGGATGGCTGAGGGAAAAAGTATACGAATTCTGAAAACGGCAACCTGCCATTGTACTTTTTCGCAAATGACTGTTTCTTGTAAAAAAGAGTAGAGCCGGTAATGAAACCTGTTTGCCTTTAGCGTATACGCAGGGGCTCTCTCTTGACTTCATTCATACAGACAGAGACATATGTGTTCAGGCAGCGCGCTTGTTTTGGGCAGCTGCGGCATCGGGGCGGATTTTATGATCAAGGATTTTGACAAGTTAAAGCAGCAACTTGCCGAGCTTTCCGAGGCGGTGAACAAGTTCGAGTCTGAAGCGGTGCAATTGCGCGTCGTGGAGCTTGTTCTGGGCCAGCGCGACGGTCAGGTTGCCGGCCTGTCCGAAAATGGTATCGATGGATACATTGCCGGACCGGGCATGATGCACATTGTGCGCAACACGCCGCGTCCCGGACGCAAGAAGACGACCACCGACAGCGCCAGGGGCGCCGTCGCGGCGCTGAATGAGCTGCTTGAAGGCGATTTCTTCAGCGAGCCGCGCACGATTGGCGATGTCGTCGCCCACTGCCAGAGCCAGTTTGGCACGCGCTACAAGTCGAACGCCTTTTCAGGCCCGCTCTCGCGCCATGCCCGCAACGGCATTCTGACCCGCGAGAAAAATGAAGACGGCAAGTTCGTCTACGTCGATCCGCAAAAGGCTGCCTAGAGCAGCGCGCGCACATTGCGGGCCGGGTGAGTGCGCTTACAGCCGCCCGGGTTTGCTCCTTCCAGAAAACCGAAACGCTCGATTCCCGTCGGGGCCGCGCATTTTGCGGGTCAGGTGATTCCACCTGACCCCTTGTTCCTGTTTTCACGAAATTCTGGACGGAAAACCGTTTCCCGATTTTGCCGCTGGGTCTAGGCCGGCTCTAGGCCGGCTTCACGAAGCCTTCGAGAACGCGTTTCTGGCCGGCCTTGTCAAAATCGATGGTGAGCTTGTTGCCCTCGATTGCCGAGACATTGCCATTGCCGAACTTCATATGGAACACGCGGTCGCCGACCTTGAAGGTGGACGGCTTTTCGGACACGGATCTGGCGACCAGCTCGCCCTCGATCACACGGCCCTTCACCGAGCCGCGCCCCGCGCCATAGCCCGAATCCGCCTCGCCATAGCCGATGCGCTCGACCTGATGGCCGGAGCGATTGCCCCAGTTGCGCGCGGTTGCGTCGGTGCGGTTCTTCTGGGCGCGCTGCCAGCCGGGCGTCGCGTAGCTGTTGGAGAACACGCTCTGGTCGTCGAAACGCGATTTGCCATAGGGGTTGGGCCGGCCGGGCTGGCCGACGGAATACCCGCCATAGCTGTTGCTCTCTTCGGCCACGTCCACATGCGCTTCGGGAAGCTCGTCCAGAAAGCGGGAAGGAATGGTCGACTGCCACAGACCGTGGATACGCCGGTTTGAGGCGAACCACAGGTGCAGGTTCTTCTTGGCGCGCGTCAGGCCCACATAGGCCAGCCGCCGCTCTTCCTCGAGGCCCGAGCGACCGCCTTCGTCAAGCGCGCGCTGATGCGGGAAGAGGCCTTCCTCCCAGCCGGGCAGGAACACGGTCGGGAATTCAAGACCCTTGGCCGAGTGCAGCGTCATCAGGCTTACGGCGTCGAGCTCTTCATGGCGCTCGGCGTCCATCACCAGCGCCACATGCTCCAGAAAACCGCGCAGGCTCTCATATTCCTCCATGGAGCGGATCAGCTCCTTGAGGTTTTCAAGCCGTCCCGGCGCTTCGGCCGAACGGTCGTTCTTCCACATTTCCGTGTAGCCGGATTCCTCGAGGATCATCTCGGCCAGTTCCGTGTGGGGCGTCCGGTCGAGCATGCTCTGCCAGCGCTCGATGTTCTCCACCAGCGTGCGCAGCGAGGCGCGCGGCTTTGGCTTCATCTCCTCGGTGCCGACCAGATCGCGTGCGGCCTGCAGGAGCGTTGCCTCACGCATGCGCGAAACATCGTGGATCTGGCGCACGCTGGCTTCACCCAGCCCGCGCTTGGGCACATTGACGATGCGCTCGAATGCCAGATCGTCGGCGGCCTGCGCGACGATGCGGAAATAGGCCATGGCGTCGCGGATCTCGAGGCGCTCATAGAAGCGCGGTCCGCCGATGACGCGGTAATTGAGCCCCAGCGTGACGAAGCGGTCTTCGAACTCACGCATCTGGAAGGAGGCGCGCACGAGGATGGCGATGTCGTTGAGCGCGTGGCCCTTGGACTGCAACGCCTCGATCTCTTCGCCCACGGCCCGGGCCTCTTCCTCCGAATCCCAGGCGGCATGCACCTTCACCTTGGGATCGTCGGGGTCGGAATGCTCGGTGAAGAGCGTTTTGCCAAGCCGCCCTTCATTGTTGGCGATGAGGTGCGAGGCAGCGCCCAGAATGTGCTTGGTGGAACGGTAATTGCGCTCCAGCCGGATCACGGCAGCGCCGGGGAAATCCTTCTCGAAGCGCAGGATGTTGTCCACTTCCGCGCCGCGCCAGCCATAGATCGACTGGTCGTCATCACCGACGCAGCAGATGTTCACCGGTTCCGTGCTCTTGGGGCGCTGGGCGAGCAGCCGCAGCCACATGTACTGGGCGGTGTTGGTGTCCTGATACTCGTCCACCAGAATGTATTTGAACCGGCGGTGATAGTCCGCAAGCACATCGGGATGATCGCGCAGAATGCGGATCGGATGGCAAAGGAGATCGCCGAAATCGACGGCGTTGAGCGTCTTCAGGCGGTTCTGATAGGCGGTGTAGAGTTCACGGCCCTTGCCATTGGCGAAGGCGCGGGCGTCGCCCTCGGGAATTTCCTTTGGTGCCAGCCCCTTGTTCTTCCAGCCGTCGATCATCTGCGCGAACTGGCGCGGCGGCCAGCGCTTGTCGTCCAGCCCTTCGGCCTGAATGATCTGCTTGATGAGGCGGATCTGGTCGTCGGTGTCGAGAATGGTGAAGGAGCTTTTGAGCCCCGCCAGCTCGGCATGCTTGCGCAGGATCTTCACACCGATGGAGTGGAAGGTGCCGAGCCATGGCATGCCCTCGATGGCCTCGCCGACCAGCGTGCCGATACGCACTTTCATCTCGCGCGCGGCCTTGTTGGTGAAGGTCACGGCCAGGATCTGCGAGGGATAGGCGCGGCCGGAGGCCAGAATATGCGCGATGCGCGTGGTCAGAACGCGTGTCTTGCCGGTGCCCGCGCCCGCAAGCACCAGAACCGGGCCTTCGGTGGTTTCCACCGCGAGCCGCTGCTCGGGATTGAGCGCATCGAGATAGCGTGTGTCGGGTCCGCCCGTGCGCGCAGCCATGGCGCGCGCTGCAATGCCTGAAGGCTTCTGCGCAGCCGGGGGCGTCGGGGCGGGTTCGTCCTCGTCAAAGAACGGAATATCATCAGGAAAGCCGGACATCGCACCTGCTTATGGTGATTCGGGGGGCATAGCCCATGGATGTTTTCTATTTGTACCGGTTTGCGCCTCACGAACCAAGGGGGTGCCAAGCCGGCAAAATGCGGGGGAACAGGGTCGTCAGTGCTCGCTTTCGCAGAGTGAATGGTCGGATAGCGCCCGCAGCACATAGCAATCGCAAACCGAGCCGCTGTCGCAACTGTCGACGATGCGCTGGAGCTCATGCTCCAGCCTTTGCAGGCGGGCAATGCGCTCGCGCACTTCGGTAAGGTGCTCGCGGGCAATGCTGTCCGCCGTTTCGCAGGGTTTTTCGGGATGCCCGCTCAGTTCGATCAGCGAACGGATTGCGTCGATGCCCAGCCCCAGGTCGCGGGCGTGGCGGATGAAGGCGAGGCGCTCCATCGCCTGCTTTCCATAGCGACGCTGGTTGCCGGAGGAGCGCTCGGGCGGTTCGATCAGCCCGGTTTCCTCGTAATAACGGATGGTCGGCACCTTCACGCCCACCCGTTTCGACAGTTCGCCAATTGACCACATGCCGCGCGGCTCCTTCAAAATCTCTAGTCTATATAGGTATTGCCGGTCTTCTGCGAAAGGCCAAGGGGGGAAAGCCAGACGGGGGGCGGGCGAAGAGAAAATTGGTTCACGCGGGCGTGAATGGACGTTTTCCCGGCTGGCCCTACCTTGGACTTCGGCGGGAACCAGTCAACGAAATGGGAGTGAATTCATGCAGGATCAGCCGAAGATCACCCAGGCGATGATCGACGCCTATGACGAATACACCCATCTGACCCTCGACCGCCGCGCCTTCATGAACAGGCTGACGCGACTGGCCGGATCGGGCGCAGCTGCGGCCGCCATCGCGCCTCTGTTGGCGGCAAATTCCGCCCGCGCGGCCATGGTCGCAGACGATGACGAACGCCTTGAAGCCGAAGACATCACCTATCCGGGGGAGGGCGGCGAGATGAAGGGCTATCTCGTGCGGCCTGCGGATGCGGGCGAAAAACTGCCCGCCGTGATCGTCGTTCACGAAAACCGCGGCCTGAACCCGCATATCCGCGATGTGGCGCGGCGTGTGGCGCTGGAAGGCTTTGTGGCGCTTGCCCCGGATTTTCTGTCGCCGCTGGGCGGCACGCCGGAGGATGAGGACAAGGCGCGCGGTCTGTTCGGCGAACTGGATCGCGATCAGACGGTGGGCAATGCGGTGGCCACGCAGGCTTTTCTGGCAGGCCATGACGCCACGACCGGCAAGGTGGGCGTGATCGGCTTCTGCTGGGGCGGGGCGCTGGTGAACAATCTGGCCGTTGCCGATCCCGAACTGGATGCGGGCGTCGCCTATTACGGCACGCAGCCGGCGGCGGAAGATGTGGCGCGGATCGAAGCACCGCTGCTTCTGCACTATGCCGGGCTGGATGAGCGCGTGAATGCGGGCATCGACGCCTATCGGGCCGCACTTGAAGATGCGGGCAAGACCTTCACCATCCATGTCTATGAAGGGGTGAACCACGCGTTTAACAACGACACGTCCGAAGCCCGCTATGACAGTGCTGCGGCGGAACTGGCCTGGGAGCGCACGATTGCGTTTCTGAAGGAGAACCTGACCTGACTTCAGTATGAGCCGAAGGGCAGGGGATCGAAGTCCAGAAAAATGCGTTTCTGGCGCGCGGTGCGCACGATGGCGCGCACATAGATCAGATCGATGGGAATGGGCCTGCGGTTGCGCTCCAGCCAGTAGAGCTCGTCCTCGATGGATTTGAGCGCGCGCCAGAAATCATAATCGGAGATCTCGTGCGAATGCGCGAGACTGTCCGACAGGGCTCTGGCTTCCTCGTTCAACAACTGGCTTCTCGCCGCCTACGAATCGACTGGTTTCAGGCGATGGTCTGCGCGGGGAGGGGCCGCTTCAAGCGGGCGACATGGTTAAACTTGTGCAAAGATCTGGCCGCTGGCGTTATGGTTAACGGAGCCTTTAACCAGTCCTTATCCCTTTAAGCCTTTGGCGCAAAAGGACTATCGGTGCTCCTCCTCGCTGATGTCCACCAGCGCGCGGTTGAAGAAACGCAGCGCCCGCACATGGCTGGCAAAGGCGATGACGCGGCCCGGATCCTGCAGATCGACCACGGGCAGGCGGTCATAGCCGCCCTTGTCGAAGGCGCGCAGCGCCGCCTCCAGCGTGTCGGTCGGTTTGAGCGCCGGCGCGCCCGTTTCCGGGTCGAAGGCCACAGGTTCCTCATCCTCCGGCAGTGGCTCCATGAAATCCATCACACGGGTCATGTGGCCGAGCGTCTTGTGCGGCCCCTCCACGAGAAACAGCCCGCGCATCTCCAGCTGCCACTGGAACCAGGAGTGGCCGTGAATGGCCTGGGTGATGCCATGCGCCACCGCAACGGTGAGCAGGAGCGCGATGGACAGTTCGTAGCCGCCCGTCAGTTCGAACACGATGACGGTGGTGGAGATGGGGGCGCCGAGAACGGCTCCGGCAACGGCACCCATGCCGAGGATGGCGTAGAGGCCTTCGCTCGATGCCATGTTGGGGAAGGCTGCGGCGGCGATGATGCCGAATGCGCCGCCGGTGAGCGCGCCGAGGAAGAGGGCTGGGGAAAAGATGCCGCCGCCAAACCGCATGGCGAGCGTGATGGAAGTTGCGGCCGTCTTGACGACAATGAGCGCCAGCATGGTCATGAGCGGCAGGCGGTTCCACAGCGCCATGTCGGTGATCTCGTAGCCGACGCCGAGGATCTGCGGGAAGACCACGGCCATGCCACCGACGATGAGACCGCCGACCACGGGGCGCGTCCATAAGGGAATGCGCACGCCGCGCGCCGCATAGTCGGAGACGAAGAGCGAGAACTGGAACAGGATCGCGACCACGGCGGCGGTCACGCCGAGCAGCGCGAAGGCCGGAAACTCCCAGAAGGACGTGATCTGGTGGGTGGGCACCAGAAAGGCAGCCGAACTGCCGAACCAGAGGCGCGAGGCCACCGCACCCGCCGCCGAGGCGATGACGATGGGCACGAAGGAGCGCATGGCGTAGTGCCCGAGGATGACCTCATGGGCGAACAGGACGCCGGCGATGGGTGCGTTGAACGAGGCGGAGATGGCGCTTGCAACACCTGCGCCAAGCAATGTGCGCCGGCACCATTCGGGCAGGTTTGCGCGCCAGGCGATGGCGCTGGCAAGCACTGCGCCCAGATGCACCACGGGCCCTTCGCGCCCCGCACTTGCGCCCGAACCGAGCGAAAGCGCGGTGATGAATGCGGACAGGATGCCTTCGCGGAAGGAAAGCTTGCTGCGGCCGGAAAGCGCGCGCGCCTCGATCACGTCGGCCACCGCGCCGGTGCGGCGCGCTTCAAGCCGCGTGAGCAGCAGGCCGACGAAAAGCCCGCCCACGGTGGGGCCGGCCACGATCCAGTACCAGGGCAGCGACAGGGCGGCGGTGAACACGCGCTCCGAACGCGTGCCGAGCCAGAAAAGCTGGAAGACGCCGATCAGCTCGCGGAAGATGATTGCGGCAATGGCGACGCCGAGCCCCAGAAACAGCGACAGAAGCCAGACAAGCGGCAGGCGCGCGTTGAGGAACGCGCTGACGTTTGGTTCAATCCACGTCCGCAGAATTTGCGGAAGCCGCTGTATCAGCCTGAGAATCGACATGCCTGCCCCGTTTTCCCGAGCCTAAAGCATCGGACCGGAAAGTGGAATCCGGTATTCGGCTATTCCGGTGCTCCATCAATAGTTTAGATCGGCCTTTTGCGTCCGAAGGGACGCTGGCGATCTAGCTCTTTCGGCGGCGGATTGCGATTGACCGGCCGGCGCGGGCGGGCGTTTCGAGCGTCGCGTGGAGCGTGCGCATCGCTTCGACCCGCTCAAGCACATCACGGGGGAAGGGGGTGACCTTCGGCCCCGACATGTCGATGTGAAGCGTCATGGTTTCGCAGGTGGCCGCCAGCCAGCCCTCGTCGGCGTGGCGCAGCTCCTGATAGGAGTGAAGCCGCTTTTCGTCATGGTCGAGCAGCTGGTAGGTGCCGCGCACCCGGTCGCTGAGATGCAGTTCACGCACATAGCTAAGATGGATTTCCGCCGTGTAGGTGGTGAGCCTGCGGGTGGCCGCATAGTGCGCGCCCATGCCCAGGCTCTCCCCCACTTCCTCATAGGCGCGGTCGAAGAGCACGGTGTAGTAGGCCATGTTCAGATGGCCGTTGAAATCGATCCAGTCTTTCTGCAATTCGAAGACGCGGGAAGTGTAGGGCGCGTTGTCTGGCATTGTTCTTCCGTATTTCTGGCCTGTGGACTGTTTCGGACCTGCGGCGTTTGTGTCACCCAAATTGATCCAAACTGCCTGTAAAGGTGCTTTATTGCGGCAGATTCGGATAGAAACGAAAACCACCCCGCTGGACAAGTGTTGGACCACGCGAAGGGTTGGACCAGGTAATTGGAGAACAGGCATGGCGCTGGCGGAACTGGAAAAGCTGGATCGCAACGAAGAGGGCATTGCCCGCGTTCTTGAGATCCTCGGGGAGCGCTATGGCGAGCGTTTGCTGACGGGACATTCGGTGCGTGAGCAGCATGCCCACTCGACCAGCTATATTCCCGCGCAATTGCCCGATGGCGTGTTCGCGCCGAACAATGTGGAAGAGGTGCAGGATGTGGTGCGCCTGTGCGCCGAGCACCGCGTGCCGGTCATTCCCTTCGGCACGGGGTCTTCGCTTGAAGGGCATGTGAATGCGCCGGCCGGCGGCATTTCGCTCGATCTCATGAACATGAACCGCATCATTGCCGTCAACGCCGAGGATCTGGACTGCACGGTCGAACCCGGCGTGACGCGTGAGGATCTGAACCACTATCTGCGTGATACGGGCCTGTTCTTTCCGATCGATCCGGGCGCGAACGCCAGCCTTGGCGGCATGGCCTCGACGCGCGCTTCCGGCACCAATGCCGTGCGCTACGGCACGATGCGCGACAATGTGGTGAATGTGCAGGCGGTGATGCCCGACGGGCGTCTCATCACGACGGCGCGGCGCGCCCGCAAGACCTCTGCCGGTTACGATCTGACCCGGCTCATGGTCGGCTCCGAAGGCACGCTCGGCATCATCACGGCGATGACGCTCAAGCTCTACGGCATTCCGCAGGCGGTATCCGGCGGCGTGTGCTCGTTCCCGGATGTGGAATCGGCCTGTCAGGCGGTCATCATGACGATCCAGATGGGCGTGCCGGTGGCGCGCATCGAATTCGTCAACGGCCTCGCCATGAAGGCGATCAACGCCTATTCCGATCTGGATTACCCGGAAGGCCCGTGCCTGTTCCTGGAGTTCCATGGAACCGATGCAGGCGTGAAGGAACAGGCCGAGACCTTTGGCGAGATCGCCGAGGAGTTCGGCGGCGGGCCGTTCCAGTGGACGAGCGTTGCCGAGGAGCGCACCAAGCTCTGGAAGGCGCGTCACAATGCCTACTGGGCCTGCGTGGCGCTGCGCCCCGGTGCGCAGGGGCTTTCCACCGATGTCTGCGTGCCGATCTCGCGGCTGGCCGAATGCATTGTCGAGACCGAGGCCGACATCGCCGAATCGGGCCTGATCGCCACGGTCATCGGCCATGTGGGCGATGGCAATTTCCACGTGCTGGTTCTGATGGACATGAACGATCCGAAGGAGATCGAGCAGGCGGAAGCGTTCGTTGCGCGTCTCAACCGGCGGGCCCTTTCCATGGACGGCACCTGCACCGGCGAACACGGCATCGGCCAGGGCAAGATGCGCTTCCTCGAAGAGGAGCTGGGCGACGCGGTGGACGTGATGCGCGCGGTCAAGGAAGCCATCGATCCGCACAACATCATGAACCCAGGCAAGATCATCGGGGCAAGGCGCACATAAGCCGGATCTGTGCGACCATGCGTGGTGTTAGAGCGCCGTGCGTCCATTCGGATGCACAAAGGACGCTCTGACCTGTTGAATCTGCGCATCGTGCTTTCCGAAAATCGATCCCGATTTTCGGGCCGGTGCGCTAGCCCCTTTAACGCCACTGAAATACGCATAGTGTAGGGGCTGAGGACGCATATTTAGGAGACGGAACTGGCCCGGCTGTTCGTATTCTTCGGTGGACTTGTGGTGCTGGCGCTGACCTCGGCGCTGGTGGCTCCCTATTTCATCGACTGGAACCATTATCGCTCCGCCTTCGAACGTGAGGCAGGGCGGGTGCTTGGCCGTGAAGTCCGGGTGGAAGGCTCTGCGCGCGCACGGCTTCTGCCGTTTCCGTCTCTGACCTTCACCGATGTCGTCGTGGCCGGGAAGACGCCGCAGGCGCCGGGCATGACGGTGGACGAGTTCTCCATGCATGCGGAGCTTGCGCCCTTCCTGCGCGGCGAGGTGCTGATCTTCGACATGCAGCTCACGCGGCCGCATGCGCAGATCGCGATTGCCGCCGATGGCGGCATCGACTGGGCCGTGCGTCCGTCCGGGCCGTTCGATGCGCGACAGGTGACGCTGGAGAATGTCTCCATCGTCGATGGCTCGGTGACGCTGGCGCATGCGGCAAGCGGGCGTCAGCACGAACTGACCGACATCGATGCGCAGCTTTCCGCCCGCAGTCTGGCCGGGCCGTGGCGTATTGGCGGAACGCTCTCGCTCGACGACATGCCGATGCGCGTTTCCGTTTCCACCGGCTCGCTGGGCGATGATGGCCGCATGCGGGTGCGTTTCGAGGCGCTGCCGGACGACCTGCCGGTCAGGCTCGCCACCGATGGACAGGCGCGGATTGAGGAAGGGGCCGCCTTTTATGACGGCGCCTTTGCGCTCAACACCTATTCCGATGAGGCCGTGGCCAGGCTGCGCAAGGAGGCCGAGCGGCCGCTGGCGCTGACGAGTGCCGCCGCCACCAACCGGCTGACGGGTCTCTTCGACCTGCGCCACGACCGTCTGGCGGTCGAGCAGTTCCGTTTCGAGACGGGGCCGGCCGACGCGCCTTACACCGCCGAGGGGCGGGCCAGTCTGGAGCTTGGCGGCGAACCGCGCTTCTTCATTTCAGCCGACGGCGCGCAATTGCGTTTCGATGGCGAAAATGACGGCGACAGCGCGTCGGGCGGTCTGGATATCGCCAGGCGTTTTGAGGCGTTTGCCGCACTGATCCGCGCCGTGCCTTCGCCAACCATACCGGGCGAGGTTGCAATCAACCTGCCGGCGATCGTTGCCGGCGACACGACCATCCGCAACATCGAACTGCGCGCCGAACCCGCCGAGGGCGGCTGGGCGGTGGGGTCCGTCGCGGCCACACTTCCCGGGCGCACCCGCTTCGAGGCGAACGGATTTCTGGCGACGGATGAAGAACTCGGCTTCAACGGGCACATGCTTCTGGCAATCGCCCAGCCCTCGGGCTTTGCCGCCTGGGTTTCGCGCGATGTGGACGATGCGATCCGCCGTCTTCCGGCTGCGGGTTTCAGCGCCGATGTGGCGCTTTCGCGCCGCGCGCAGACCTTTGAGGGGCTTGAACTCATCCTGGGTGACGCGCGTTTCAACGGACGCGTCGAGCGCCGGGAGCCGGAGAACGCAAAGCCCTGGCTCGATGCAAAGCTCGACGGCGAGACGCTCGATCTGGAAGGCATTCAGGCCTTCATGTCGCTGTTTGTCAGCGATGCGGGCGTGAACCGGCTTTCGGGCCATGATGTGGATCTCGACATCAAGGCCGGCCCGGTGGCGGCGCTGGGCATGCAGGCCAACACGCTCGACACGGCACTTCGCCTGCGCGAGGGCGTTCTGGAAATCGACCGGCTGACGCTCGGCGGGTTTGCCGGCGCGCAGCTGAGCGCGACCGGTCAGTTGCGCAATTTTGCAGGCATGCCCACGGGGCAGGTCGATGCGACGGTTCTGTCGACCGATCTTGGCGAGCTGGTTCTGGCGCTGGCGGGACGCTTTCCCGAGAACCGTGTCTTCAGGGCGCTGGCGCTGCGCGTTCAGGCGTTTCCCGGTCTGCTTCAGGACGCCGAGCTGAACCTCGTCGCCAGTGCCGCCGAGAATGGCGATGAAACCATGGGCATCGCCGTCAGCGCCGAAGGCGTTGCCGGCGGCACGGATCTGAGCCTTTCGCTTTCCGACAGCGGCGCAGAGGACGATCTGGCGCGCGGTGATTTCAAGCTCTCGCTGACGGCGCGAAACGACGAAGCCGCCGTTCTTTATGGACTGGCCGGCATTCCGGCCCTGCCGCTTGGTCTGGTCGGCGAGGCGCGGCTTGAGCTTTCGGCCGAAGGCTCTCTGGCCGATACGGTTGACGGGCAGGCGCGGGTGATGGGCGAGGGGCTTGTCGCCTCCTTCAAGGGGCAGGCGCTCAATGCGCTTTCCGCGCCATCGCTCGACGGCGAGGTGAAGCTTGTCAGCGATGACATCGAAACCTGGCTTGCCGTTGGCGGCGTGGTTCTGCCCGGTTTCGGGCTTGGCATGCCCGTTGCGCTTTCCGCTGATCTTGAATGGAGCGAGAAGCTTGCCGTTCTGACCGATCTCGAAGGCGAGGTGGCCGGCAGCGGTGTGACGGGGGACCTGAACATCGCGCTCGATGGCGGCAAGCCGCATATCGATGGCGCGCTCACCATGACGCGCTTTGATCTCGCACCGGCTGCCGAACTCGTCATGGGGCCGGACGTGCTTTCGGGCGAAGAAGACGGGGCATGGCCGCAGGCGCCATTCGGCAACGACGTGTCTTTGCCGTTCTCGGCCAATCTCGACCTGCGCACGGATGCGCTTTGGACGGGATTTCTCTCGGCTGGCCGCGATGCGCGCCTGAAACTCAGGCTGGACGATGAGGGGCTGACGGTCTCCGATCTCAAGGCGTCCCTGTTCGATGGTTCCGTCGAAGGCTTTGCCACGCTGAAAAACAATGCAGGCACCGGGCTTCTTTCGGCGCAGATCGGTCTCAACGACACGGCGCTTGATACGCTGATGCCGCAGGGCAGCCTGGAAGGGCGCATGAGCGCGCGCGCCAGCGTGACCGCCAGCGGCAAGAGCGTGAATGCGATGGCGGCGGCCCTGACGGGCTCCGGTTCCGCGACGCTGAAGGATCTGGTCATCAATGGGCTGAACCCGAAGGCGCTGCCGCAGATCCTTGAAGAAGCCGATGCGGTGGGCAATGGGATCGATCTTGAAAAGACCGAGGCTTTCGCGCCGTGGCTGATCCGCGAAGGACAGTTTTCCGCAGGCGAAACGGAATTCGCCTTCACCATTGCCGGCGGCATGGCGCGCACGCCGCCCGTGCAACTGGAGACGGATGGCGCGACCTTCAGCACCACGGCCACGGCCGATTTGCAGAAGATGGAAGTCTCCACCGATGGCGCGCTGGTCTTCGATCCCGGTGTGGATGCGGTGGTGGGGGCGGAGCCGCGTGTCGAGGTGGTTGCCTCCGGGCCATTCGGCTTTGTTGGTTCCCGGCTTTCGGTCGAACCTCTGGCGCAGTATCTCACCCAGCGCGCGCTTGAGCGCGAGCAGGTGCGTGTGGAGCGCATGCAGTCGGTGCTTCTGGAGAAGCAGCGCCTACGCCGTGAAGCGCGTTATTTCGCCGAGCTTGAGGTCAAGCGTGAGCAGGCCGAAGCCGAGCGGCAGCGGCTTGAGCGCGAACTCCGGCTGGAGCGCGAGGAGGCCGAGCGCCGCGCGGCTGAAGAGGCGGAGCGCAAGGCGCGTGAGGCGGAAGAGGCCCGCCGCCGTGAAGCCGAGGAAGCGGCCCGGCTGGAGGCTGAAGAGGCCCGCCGCCGCGAGGCGGAAGCCGCTCGCGCCGCCGAAGCCCTTAAGCGCACGCAGCGTGTCGCGCCGGCTCCTTCTGGAAATGGCTCCGCATCAGAGATCGAGCGTGCGCCGCTTGAGCCGCCGTCAGGCGGCATCAATACGCCTGATGCGGTGTCGGAGTTTTTCCGGGCCAAGGATCTTTCAGCGGATCGTCTGCGCGAACTTCTGGACGGTGGCCAGTAGAGCGGTCGCCGCTCAATTCTCCCGGCAGGCTCTCATGCCTTGCCGTTCGTTTCCTCAAGACGCGCCTTGAGATCACGCAGCACATGGAGGCGAAGCTCGGAGGACAGATTGTTGTCCGCGCTGCGGTTCTCATCCACCTCGGCAATCAGCGTGGCCAGCGGCATGTTCTGCCGCCGGGCTATGGCTTCAAGTTCCTGAAGGAATGGTTTTTCGAGGGAAATGCTCGTGCGGTGGCCGCGAATGCTGACCGAACGCTTGGCAATTCCGCTCATTTGGGATCGCGTTCCGGGCGACCGGTGAGCCGGTGCCCGTCCAGCTGCGCGATGGTCTGCGATCTGTCGCTCTCATCGCGCATGCGCTCGGCCTTGCTGCGGCCATGCAGGATACGGTTTTCGGCGGCGCGCTGCTCTTTTTCCGCACGCGCACGCTGCTTGCGGCGCTGGCGAAGATTGACCAGCTCGCCCATCGTCACTTCTTCCGGAAGGCGTCCAGGGAAACCACTTCCGCACCCTTGTTCCCGGGCCCGGCGTCGTCTTCTGCCTCATCGGCTGCCGTCTCGGCATCCGCATCGGCCTTTTCCTTCTTCTTCGGCTTGCGGGCGGCTTTCTTTGCGCCGGCCTTTTTCGCCGATCCCTCATCCGCCTCGTCGCCATCGGTGTGAACCGCGGTGATCTCGGCGCCGGGAGCGTCTTCCTGCTCGGGCTTCACATCGAATTCGAGCTCGAAATTCACGGACGGATCGTAGAACCCGCGCACCGCAGAGAAGGGAACGCTGAGCATTTCCGGCACATCGGCGAAGGAGAGGCCCACTTCGAAACCCGTCTCGCTGACTTTCAGGTCCCAGTACTGATACTGCAACACGATTGTCATCTGTTCGGGATAACGTTCACGCAGGCGTGACGATACACGGACACCGGGTGCATTGGTCAGAAAGGTGATGAAGAAGTGATGCTCGCCGGGAAGCCCCGTGCGCGCAACTTCAGTCAGGACTTTGCGCATGACGCCACGCAGCGCATCCTGAGCGAGAATATCGTATCTAATGCGGTCTTCGGCCATTCTGCGAACCGGTTGTTGAATCTTTGACTTACCTCTAATCAAGGACCGTGCTCACGTAAACCGGCAAAAGGCGGCTTATGTCTGTTCGCACGCTCCCACCCGCCTGACAGACCAGTTTTTTCAACCATGGCCCTCTTGTCTGTATTGCAGACAATCGCTGCGGGACGCTGCACTGCGCCGGAGACATTGCCTGACAGCTCCGCTGTCTGCGCGCGAATGTCGATGCAGGGAAGGGGAGATTGAAAGGAGAGGTCGAGAGCGGGGCAAGAGTGGAGGCTTCTGTTGCCAGGTGCCTCCGGACCCCGCCTAAAGGTGCGAACCCTTAGGAGTTCAAGTGAAGCTGTCGCACTGCATTAAGCAGCGAGACGTGCCTCCGCATAGTTGTCGTTTGCAACTACTAGTTTGACCCGATAACGGTGGTATCATGCCGAGCGAAAGTCCGATCTTTACACCCTCGTCGATCCTGTTTCGCCCCCATCAGAAGCCGCCCTTGGGCCGGAGCCCTGCGGCGGTTTGTGGTGGAGGCGCCGGGCACTGCCCCCGGGTCCGAATGGCTTATTTCACCGGCAGTTTATCGCCATAGTCGGTCAAGCCGACGCAGCGAATATAGTGACCCGGCCTTCGCAAGAAAAGGGGTCTTCGCGTGAAACCCGTGGGGTTTTCGCATTGACTTAACGTCAACCTTTAATAAATGTCTTTTTTGGTGTGAGGCGGCTTTGGCAAACGCACAGGTTGCGTGAGGTCCGGCCGTTTCTGTGGAAGCGTACCCACGTTGAAAAGTGAGGGAAAAGATCATGGCCGATTATCTTGCGGATGTCCGCAAATACGATGCCACCGCGAGTGAGGAAATCGTCAACAAGATCGTGAAGCATCTTGGCATCGCGTTGCGCAACAGGGATTCCTCCCTGGTCTCCTGCAGCGATTCCAGCGAGCTTGACCGCGTTCGCACCAGCTGGTGCATGAAAAAGCTCGGACAGACCGACGCCGCAAAATGCGATGCCGTGATCGAGACCGTGTGCGAAACCATGTCTGGCGACCGGTCCAAGAGCCGCGTGACGTTCTACTATCTGGTTGCGAAGCATCTGGGCCAGCTTTCCGAACTTTGAGGTTCCGGCTTCGCTGAACTTCGCCGCCTCTTTCTGCCGGGGGGGAGGGGCGGCTTTCTCCTTAACCCTGTTGCCCGAATGTGCGCCGGCGTATGTGGATGGCGTCGCCAAACCCTGTGGCGCGCACTTTTCGTGGCAGGTGGCTGCTTTATGATGGCGCGATAACGCCAGCCCGAATCGGACAGCCATGCGCCAGTATCTCGATCTTCTTTCCCATGTTCTCGAAAACGGTGTCGACCGCGACGACCGCACGGGAACCGGCACGCGCGGCGTGTTCGGCCATCAGATGCGTTTTGATCTGGAAGAAGGCTTTCCCGTTCTCACCACCAAGAAGCTGCATCTGCGTTCGATCATTCACGAGCTTCTCTGGTTTCTGAAGGGCGACACCAACATTCGCTACCTGAAGGAAAACGGTGTTTCCATCTGGGATGAGTGGGCGGATGAGAATGGCGATCTGGGGCCCGTCTATGGTGCGCAGTGGCGCTCCTGGCCGGCGCCGGATGGCGCGCATATCGACCAGATCGCGAATCTTCTGAAAGGTTTGCGCGACAATCCTCATTCGCGGCGTCACGTGGTGTCGGCGTGGAACCCGGCCGAGGTGGATTCCATGGCGCTGCCGCCATGCCATTGCCTTTTTCAGTTCCACGTGGCCGACGGGCGGCTTTCCTGCCAGCTCTACCAGCGCTCCGCCGACATTTTTCTGGGCGTGCCCTTCAACATCGCCTCCTATGCGCTTTTGACGATGATGGTCGCCCAGGTGACCGGGCTGCGCGCCGGCGATTTCGTGCACACGCTGGGCGACGCCCATCTTTATTCCAACCATTTCGATCAGGCGCGCGAGCAGCTGACGCGCACGCCCAAGCCCTTGCCCACCATGTGGATGAACCCGGATGTGACGGATCTCTTTGCGTTCCGCTTTGAGGATTTCCGTCTCGATGGCTATGTCGCGGATCCGACGATCCGTGCGCCGATTGCCGTTTGAGCGGGGAGGGGGCGATGAGCATCGAACTTGTTGTGGCAATGGCCGAAAACGGTGTGATCGGCCGTGAGGGCGACCTGCCGTGGCGGCTCTCGACCGATCTGAAGCGCTTCAAGGCGATCACCACGGGCAAGCCCGTGGTCATGGGGCGCAAGACCTGGGAAAGCATCGGCAGACCGCTGCCGGGACGGCGCAACATCGTCATCACGCGGCAGGCGGGATACGAGGCTGAAGGGGCGGAATGCGTCTCTTCGCTTGCCGTTGCGCTTGCGCTGGCCGGCGGTGGCGATGCGAAGGCCGATGTCTGCGTCATCGGCGGCGGGCAGATCTACCGCGAGGCGATGGAGATGGCCGACCGTCTGCATGTCACGCATGTGCATGCCGAGATCGACGGTGATACGGTGTTTCCCGAAATCGACCCGGAAATCTGGGAAGAAGTCTCGCGTGAGGACGTGCCCGAAGGCGAAAAGGACGTTTACGCCACAACCTATGTGGTCTACCAACGGCGCTGAACAGGCTGGGCAAGGCACTCTTTTCCCTGCAAAGATCAGGGAACGCGGCGGGCTGCCGCGTTGAAAGGGGATTTGCCGCTACCTATAACTGACCGGATGGGAGAGCTGGCCTTTGGCCGGAGCCCGGATCAAGAAAAGGAACACGAATGCCCTGGAACAATCAAAGTGGCGGAGGCGGCCCTTGGGGCGGCGGCAATAACGGGGGGCCCTGGGACCAGGGACCGCGTGGGCCGAGCGGACCGCAGGGATCTCCGCCCGATCTGGAAGAGATCATCAAACGCGGACAGGACCGGTTGAAGAACGCACTGCCCGGTGGCGGTGGCGTCAGCCCGGCCATGATCGTTCTGGTGCTCGTTGCGTTGGCCGGTCTGTGGCTGTTCAAATCCGTTTACACGGTTCAGCCGGACGAACTGGCGGTGGAACTGCGTTTCGGTAAGCCGAAGCCGGAGCTCTCCGAGCCGGGCCTGCACTTCCATTGGTGGCCGATCGAAACGGTCGAGAAGGCCACGGTCGCCGAGCGTCTGGTGGACATTGGTGAGACGCGGGGCGGCACGTCCAGCGGTCTCATGCTGTCCGGTGACCAGAACATCGTCGACGTGAAGTTCTCCGTCGCCTATCAGGTTGCCGATCCTTCAGCCTATCTGTTCAATGTCGCCAATCCCGACGAAACCCTGCGCCAGGTTGCCGAAAGCGCCATGCGTGAGGTTGTCGGTCGCAGGCCGGCTCAGGACATTTTCCGCGATGACCGTCAGGGCATTGCAGAAGATGTGCGCACGACCATCCAGACCGCGCTTGACGAATATGGCACGGGTCTGACGGTCAACGCCCTGTCGATCGAGGACGCTGCGCCGCCGCGCGAAGTGGCCGATGCGTTTGACGAGGTGCAGCGCGCCGAGCAGGACGAAGACCGCTTCGTTGAGGAATCCAACCAGTACTCCAACCAGCAGCTCGGTCAGGCCCGTGGTGAAGCGGCCCAGATTCGCGAAGAAGCCGCGGCCTATAAAAACCGCGTCGTGCAGGAAGCCGAAGGTGAGGCCCAGCGCTTCGTCTCCGTCTATGACGAGTACGCAAAGGCCCCGGCCGTGACACGCAAGAGGCTGTTCCTCGAAACCATGGAAAACGTGCTTCAGGGCTCGAACAAGGTGATTGTCGGCCAGGATGGCGGTTCGGGCGTTGTGCCCTATCTGCCGCTGCCTGAACTTCGCCAGCAATCGCAGCCGCGCACGACTGCGGGAGGGAGCAACTGATGTCCAACCGTTTCCCCATTCTCGTCGTCATTGGCGCGGTCATCCTGTTCCTGGTCTATTCGTCGATCTTCGTGGTCAATGAACGCCAGCAGGCCATCGTTCTTCGCTTCGGTGAAATCGTCGATGTGAAGACCGAGCCGGGTCTCTACTTCAAACTTCCGTTCGGCTTCCTCGAAGCGGACAACGTGCAGATCATCGAAGACCGCATCCTGCGCTTCGATCTTGACGACATCCGCGTTCAGGTCTCGGGCGGCAAGTTCTACGAAGTGGACGCCTTCATCGCTTACTCGATCAGCGATCCCCGCCGTTTCAGGCAGGCCGTTTCGGGTAGCGTCGCTCTTGCCGAGCAGCGTCTGCGCACGCGTCTCGACTCCGCCCTGCGCGGTGTCTATGGCCGTCGCGGCTTTGAGGCTGCTCTCTCGGAAGAGCGCGCATCGATGATGCGTGAAGTCGCCGACGAACTGCGTCCCGCCGCTGCATCGCTGGGCCTGGAGATCGAAGACGTGCGCATTCGCCGGACCGATCTGACGGCAGAGGTCTCTCAGCAGACCTATGACCGGATGAAGGCCGAGCGTCTGGCCGAGGCCGAGCGCCTGCGTGCCCGTGGTCGTGAGGCCGCTGCCCGCATCCGCGCCCGCGCCGACCGTGAGGTCGTCGAGATCCTGGCTGCTGCACAGCGTGAATCGGAAATCCTGCGTGGTGAGGGCGAAGCAGAGCGCAACGCCATCTTCGCCGATGCTTTCTCGCGCGATGAGGACTTCTTCGAGTTCTACCGTTCGATGAATGCTTACCAGCAGGCGCTGAACCCGGAAGGCACGACCATGCTGCTTTCGCCGGATTCGGAGTTCTTCCGCTTCTTCAACGACTCGACCGGCGGTGCCTCGGGCTCATCCGCTCCGGCGGCTCCGGCCGCACAGGGCGCGACGGCCGGCCAGTAGCCGGCGGTCGACATGAGCGACTTCCTTGCCGCTCTGGGCCTTGTCCTCGTTATCGAGGGTCTGGTCTACGGCGGCATGCCAGGGCTGGCCAAGAGGCTTGCCGAGCAGGTCCTCGAAATGCCGGACAGTGCGCTTCGCACTGCCGGCATCACCGCCATGATGCTGGGGGTGTTCGTGGTCTGGCTCGTCAGAGGATGAAACATTTTGCGGCCCGTACGGAAATCCCGTGCGGGCCGCAAACGTGCCGTAATCACGGCGAATCATGGAAATTTGAAGCGCCTGTTAATGGAATCGGCCCAGCATAGGGCGTAGAATTCCGGCCAATCGTCGTTCCACCAAGCAAGCCATCTGGAGAAATGCTCTTTATGACCCCATCCAAGATTTTACGCGCCACGCGGGTGGCGCCAGTGGCCGCTCTCCTTGCGCTTGGAGGTCTTGCCGCAACGCCGGTCATCGTTGCGCAGGAAGCACGGGCCGAAGGCCCGGCCTCGGTTGCAGACCTTGCCGAGCGGCTTGCCGGTGCGGTGGTCAACATTTCCACCTCGCGCTCCGCAGGTGGCGGAAGCTCCGGCCGGGTGCCGCTGCCCAAGCTGCCCGAGGGCTCGCCCCTGCAGGAGTTCTTCGACGATTTCTTTCAGGATGAGCCGGAGGCCGATCGCGGTCCGCGTCAGGCCCAGTCCCTGGGCTCGGGTTTCGTGATCGACGCCAAGGAAGGCATCGTCGTCACCAACAATCACGTGATCTCCGATGCCGACGAGATTGTCGTCAACTTCACCGATGGCGGCAAGCTGGACGCCGAGCTGCTGGGCGTCGACACGAAGACGGATCTTGCCGTTCTCAAGGTGGATGCGAGCAAGCGCGAATTGCAGGAAGTGCCGTTTGGCGATTCCGACAGGATGCGCATCGGTGACTGGGTCATGGCCATCGGCAACCCGTTTGGCCTTGGCGGCACGGTGACGGTGGGCATCGTTTCGGCCCGCAACCGCGAAATCGGTTCCGGCCCCTATGATGATTTCATCCAGACGGATGCGGCCATCAACCGGGGCAATTCCGGTGGTCCGCTTTTCAACATGGATGGTGAGGTGATCGGCATCAACACGGCGATCATTTCGCCGACCGGCGGTTCCATTGGCATCGGCTTCTCCATTCCCTCGGCGCTGGCGATCAAGGTTGTCGATCAGCTGCGCGAGTTCGGCGAGACGCGTCGCGGCTGGCTCGGCGTTCGCATTCAGGAAGTGACCGACGACATTGCCGAGAGCCTCGGCATGGACGAGGCCATGGGTGCGATGGTGAGCGGCGTGATCGAAGGCGGTCCGGTCGATGACGGGTCGATCCAGCCCGGTGACGTGATCATCACCTTCGACGGTCAGACGGTCGAGAATGTGCGCGAACTGCCGCGCATCGTCGCTGAAAGCCCGGTGGGCAAGGAAGTGGATGTCACCGTTGTCCGCAAGGGCGAAGAAGAGACCGTGAAGGTCACGCTCGGCCGTCTTGAAGACAGTGAGAAGCTGGCTTCCACCGAAACGCCGGGCGATGAGCAGGCCGGCGAGAGCGAAGCCGTGTCGTCTGCTGCCGTTCTGGGCATGCACATGGCCGAGCTGAATGACGCGCTGCGCGAGCAGTATGAGATTTCGGCCGATGTGAACGGCGTCGTCATCACCAAGGTGGATGAGGATTCGGTTGCCGCAGACAAGGGCGTTGCCGTTGGCGATGTCATTGTCGAGATCGCCCAGGCGACGGTCTCCACGCCGAAGGAGGCGCTGGACCGTCTTGAGGAGCTGAAAGGGCAGGGTCGCCGCAATGCGCTTCTGATGCTGGCTTCCAAGAATGGCGAGCTGCGCTTCGTGACGCTGCGGATGGACTGATCTTCAGGCAAACTTGCCAGATCAATGCAAAATGGCCCGGAAGCGATGGTTTCCGGGCCGTTCTCTTATATTTGGGGAGAAAAGTGCCGGCTATGCCTGCCGGGCTTTCCAGTCCGCGCGGGACAGGCGGTAGAGCACGTGGCGCTTCAGCCCGGGGTGCGTGTCGGGCACCGCGGGATGGTCGAAATCGTCAGCCGCGTCGTGGCGCATGCCGATGCGGCGCATGACGGCGGTGGAGCGCTCATTGCCGGCAACCGCAAACGAAACGATTTCATCGAGGCCGAGCGTTTCGAAACCATGGGCGAGCCATGCGCGCGCAGCCTCCGTGACATAGCCCTTGCCCCAGAATTCAGGCGCAAGCCTCCAGCCGACCTCGATGGCGTCTTCGGGCAGGTTGGAGAGCCCGCGCGGGCGATGCAGCCCAACAAAGCCGATGAGGTCGCCGGTTTCCTTCAGTTCCACCGCTGCAAAGCCGAAACCGTTCTGTTCGATGCCATCGCGGATGAAATCCATCGCTGCGTCGGCGTCCTCGCGGCTGCGACGATAGGGGAAGAACTCCATGATCGTCTCATCGGAGTTGATGTGGTGGAAGAAGGCGCGGTCTTCCTCGCCCCAGTTGCGCAGGATCAGCCGGTCGGTCTCAAGAAGCGTCATGTGACGAAGTCCGCTTCGCGATAGCCCTGCAGGAAGAGAAGGGCGGTGAGGTCGCCATGGTCGATGCGCACCCGCGCCTGTTCCGCAACGGCGGGCTTGGCATGGAGGGCAACGCCGAGGCCGGCCAGGACCAGCATGTCGAGATCATTGGCGCCGTCACCCACGGCCAGCACATCGTCCGGCGTCAGGCCGTGTTCTGCGGCAAAGCGGTTTAACGCGACGGCCTTTGCCTCCCGCCCCAGAATGGGCTTCTTGACCTCGCCGCTCAGCCGGTCACCATCGGTCAAAAGATGGTTGGCCTGCTGCGTGTGGAAGCCGAGTTTTGCGCCGACCGGCCCGGTGAACTGTTCGAACCCGCCCGAGACGAGGGCGGTGAATGCGCCTGCGGCTTTCATCGTGGCGACGAGCGCCGGGCCGCCGGATGCGAGCGTGATGCGCTTTTCGATCACGCTGTCGATGACGTTGAGCGGCAGGCCTTTTAAGAGCCCGACGCGCTCTTCCAGCGCCGGCTCGAAAGCGATCTCGCCATTCATCGCGCGCCGCGTGATGCCGGCAACGGCGTCTTTCAGACCAAGTTCGGCTGCCAGTTCATCAATGCACTCCTGATCGATCATGGTGGAATCCATGTCGGCGATCAGCATCTTCTTGCGCCGGTTGTCGGTTTTCTGCACCGCGACATCGATGGGCGCACCGGCCAGTGCTGCGCGCAGGCGTGCTTCGGCCTCTGCGGCATCGGAACCGGCTGCGAGGGCGATGTCGCAGGCCAGGTTTTCACCCAGCCAGTCGATGGCGCTTGCATCGAGCGCCTCCATGGCCATAGTCGCAACCGCGGGCGTGAGAGCGCGCTTTGCCGGATGAGAGATGAGTGTGGCGACGAGGGACATGAGCGTTTCCGGAATAGTGAGCGGCGGGCATGTTGAATAATGCGATCCTGATAGCGGGGCCGACTGCCAGCGGCAAGTCCGCTCTGGCGCTGGCGCTTGCGCAGGAAACGGGCGGGGTGGTGATCAACGCCGATTCCATGCAGGTCTATGACGTGCTTTCGCTCCTGACCGCGCGGCCCTCTGCCGAAGATCTGAAACGCGCGCCGCACTTTCTCTATGGGCATGTGCCGCCATCGGTCGCCTATTCCACGGGCGCGTGGCTCGACGATGTGGCGAAGCTTGTCGAGAGCGGCGCGCTTGAAGGAAAGCGCCCTGTCTTCGTGGGTGGTACGGGGCTTTATTTCCGTGCGCTTCTGGAAGGGATTGCGCCGGTGCCGCCGGTGCCCGATGCGGTGCGCCGGCACTGGCGTCAGCGCATGGAGAAAGAGGGGCCGGAGGCGCTGCACGGGCTTCTGGCCGAGCGCGACCCTGACGCCGCTTCCGCCATCGGCACGGGAGATGCGCAGCGCATCACGCGCGCGCTCGAGGTTTTCGAGGCTTCGGGGCGTCCGCTGAGCGCCTGGCAGCAGGAAAACACGCCGCCGCTGGTCGACCGGGTATCCGCTTGCTGCATTGTTCTGGAGCCGGAACGCGAATTTGTCAGGCAGCGCATCGGCCAGCGCTTCGACCGCATGGTGGAGGAAGGCGCTCTGGAAGAGGTGAAGGCGCTATTGGCGCTTGATCTGCCACCCGAACTGCCGGCGATGAAAGCCATTGGCGTGCCCGAACTGGCGGCCTGTCTGGCAAATGCGTGCACGCTGGAAGACGCAATCGAGCGGGCGAAAACCGCCACGCGGCGCTATTCCAAACGCCAGGGCACCTGGTTCCGCAACCAGCTTGGCGAAGACTGGCTCCGTGTGCCGCTTTCTTCGGAAAACGCGCTTCCGCGAAGTCTTGCCGGGGTTCTTCAGGCGAGCGCCAAACCGGCGGAATAGAAGCATTCCGCCTGTGGAGATTAACCTTGCGTAAGTGAGACTGTGCGAGAAGGCGATAAAGGGTGTCATTCGGGGCAGGCATGCGTTTCCACAAAGCGGAATCCGCGTTCTTTGTTTTCATTTTGCTGGTGCTGGGCGCGGGTGCCCTGCTTGCCTACGCCTATTGGCTTTTACGCTCCGACATCAGCATTTTTCCGGCTCCGCAGGATCTGAAGAGTTTTATCCAGATTCTGTTCGTCACCGGCGTCCTTCTGGCGACCGCCATCATTTTCGGCATCTTCTTCATCTATCCGCTGATCCGCACCCAGGTGCGCGAGGAGGGGAAGTTACGGGCCATGACGGAAACGCTGAGCGCCCGTTCGGAATCCCTTCAGCACGCCGCCCTGACCGACAGCCTGACAGGCATGCAGAACCGGCGCTTCTTCGATGATGCGCTGCGCGAATATCTGCAGGAGTTCCGCCGCATCGAAAAGCCGGTCGGCCTGATGGTTCTCGATCTCGATCATTTCAAGCAGGTCAACGACACGCATGGTCACGATGTGGGCGACGATGTGCTGCGCGAAGTGGCGCGCTGCCTGAAAGACCTGACCCGCTATCATGATGTGGTCGCGCGCATGGGCGGCGAGGAATTTGCCGTTGTCGCGCCGAACATGAACAATGAATCTCTGGTCAAGCTTGCCGAGCGCATTCGCCGCGCCGTGTCACAGCTCTTGATCGAAGCGAGCAATGTGAACATCCGGGTGACGATCAGCGTCGGCCTGTCCATCTGGGACGGGCGGGAATCGGCTGAGGAATTCTACCGTCGCGCCGACAAGATGCTCTATGAGGCCAAACGCCTGGGCCGCAACCGCGTCTGCGCCTGACAGGCGAAACTCTCTCCCAACGCTCAACTGAAAGAGCTGAACGGCTGCGCTGGCGCGTGGCGCGCTTACGCATGCATGGCGTCCGGCTCCGGCAGTTTGCCGGAACCTTCATGAGCCGTGCACTGAAAAAATGGGGAGCGCTAGCGGTTTCCGAAATGGCTGCGCGACGGCACCGTGTAGCTGGCCGGGCGCGCGTAATCGTCGGACGGCCGGGACCATTGTTCGAAGGTCTCGGGCTGAACAGGCGTCCTTGCGGGCCGGGGCCGGTAGTCGCGGTCGCCGGCCTGCATATCTGCGGGGACGGGCGAGCCGATATCCGGTGGCGACTGCACCTGCGAGCGCATGGAGCGGCCGGCATCGCGCAGATTTGCCACGATCGAGGCGAGATCCACGTCATTGTCGATGTCTTCGGGGCGCGCCGCCTTCTTCTTCGCATCGTCCCGCTGGCCCGGAAGCGCATGTGCCGGCAATTGCTCGAACTTCATGCGCATGGTCGTCGCGACCCCCTCGCCAAAGGCGATGGCTTCGCGCCGGCCCATGGCCGAGAGGAATGACAGCATGGACGCAGACGAGTCCGCGATTGCCGAACGGATGATCGCCTTGTCCTGATCGTTGGCGAGCCGCATGGCGAACACGGTGGAGCACTGCGACAGGACCGTCGGGTCCAGTTCGCCCGGGCGCTGTGTCACCACACCGAGATAGCAGCCATATTTGCGGCCTTCCTTGGCGATGCGCGCCAGCGCATGGCGCGTCGGCGCAAAGCCCAGGCGCGGATCGGCGGGCATGTAGCGGTGAGCTTCCTCGCACACCACCAGAAGATTGAGCTTGCCATTGCTCCACAGCGCCAGATCGAAGGCGAGGCGGGCCATGACCGAGCAGACGGAATTGACCACCTCCGGCGGCATGCCGGCCATTTCGAAACAGGTCACCGTCTTGCCGTGGCTGGGGATGCGGAAGAGCCTGCCGATCGTTTCGTGGATCGAATCCTCAATGAGGCGCGAGGCGAACATGAAACGGTAACGCGGATCGTTCTGGGCAGCCTCGATGCGTGTGCGCAGGCTGCGATAGATCGGCCGGTCGGACTTGTTGGCAAGCTGGCCGGTGCGCTCCTCGATTTCCTTCAGCACATCGGCCATGCGGTAGGGGACCGGCGTGTCGGCCGTCAGCCCGCCCGTGTCGTTTGACCGTCGCAGCGAGGCAGCGCTTCCCGGATTGCGGTAGAGATGCTTGGCAGCGGGAATGATCTCGCGCAGCAATTCCACCTCTTCCGTCACCGGCTCGCGGCCCCGGAAAAGCACTTCCACCAGTTCTTCAAGGCGAAACAACCAGAACGGCAGGTCCAGCGTGTTGGTGTCGATGCGCACCGCGTATTCCGGCAGGGCGGAGGCGAATTCATTGTGCGGGTCGAGAATGAGCACGCGCAGATCCGGGCGTGAGGCGATGGTCTTGCGCAGAAGAAGCGATACGGCCGACGATTTGCCGACACCGGTGGTGCCGACCACTGCGAAATGGCGGTTCAGCGTGTCATCCACCGCAATACAGGCATCGATGCTTTCGTCCTGCGACAGCTTGCCGATCACGGCCTGCTGGCGGCCGGCCAGATCGTAGACCGCCTGCAGGTCGCGCGAGCGGATGCGGTGGGCGGGAGCGCCGATATGCGGATATTCCGTGATGCCGCGGTCGAACACGGGCTCGGCGCCACGGTCGCGCACTTCGCCGACCAGTTCGACCGAGATCGCGATGGGGTTCGCCTCGCCATCGCGCCAGCGGTGTTCGGGCCGCTCCACCGCATAGACGAGACCGACCGTGCGGATTGCGCCGAGATTGATGGAGATCATTTTGCCGACGGTCCAGTAATTGGACTGGCCGCTGTCATCGGTGTCGGTCTCTGCGGCAATCGTGGCGCGGGAGCCGTCGCAATGCACGACATGGCCAAGCAGGCGCGTGCGCGGCTGATCGGCTGCGCGCCTTTCCTGAGATGTCGTCTCGCCCTGCGTCGTTCCGCGTTCCACAAACATCATGCCACCCCATTATCCCTAACGCTCAAGGCTAGTGCCGCGAAGTTAAGGCGGCGTGTCGCGGCATGGTTGAAGAGGGGTAAACGGGGCTCTTCAAATTGGCCTTATCAAGCTGGTTGACGATGCGTTCAAGCAACCTTATTGTGCGCAGCCATGATGACAGGAAACATTCTTATCGTAGGAAGGCGCATGGGCAAGGCAGCGTAGCTGTCTGGCGAAAGCACCCCATGCGCGAAACACAGGCTCCCTCGGGGGCCTTTTTTATTGGCCTGGTGTTTCCTTGGGGGCGTTGGGCAGCTAAACAAATCGCCGGTAGAGAGAACGGAAAGACCAAGATGAACAAGGCAGTGTCGGAGCCAGCAGCGGACGCATCCGCCCAAAACGAGATGACGGGCGCAGAGATCGTCGTGCAGGCGCTCAAGGACAATGGTGTCGAGGATATTTTCGGATATCCGGGCGGCGCCGTACTTCCCATCTACGACGAGCTCTTCCAGCAGGAAGATGTCCGGCACATTCTTGTACGCCACGAGCAGGGAGCAGGCCACGCAGCCGAGGGCTATGCGCGCGCCACCGGCAAGGCCGGCGTCATGCTGGTGACCTCCGGCCCCGGCGCGACCAATGCGGTGACGCCGCTGCAGGACGCGCTGATGGATTCCATCCCGCTCGTCTGCATCAGTGGTCAGGTTCCCACCGCGCTGATCGGCTCCGACGCTTTCCAGGAGTGTGACACGGTCGGCATTACCCGTCCCTGCACCAAGCACAACTGGCTGGTGAAGGACGTGAACCAGCTTGCCGCGATCATTCACGAGGCATTCCACGTGGCGACCACGGGCCGCCCGGGACCGGTCGTCGTGGACATTCCCAAGGACATCCAGTTTGCCAAGGGCACCTACACCCCGCCGCAGACCGCGCCGCGCACCAGCTATCACCCGCAGGAGCAGGGCGACATCAACCAGATCAAGGCGGCCATCGAACTGATGGCCAACGCCAAGCGGCCGGTGATCTATTCGGGTGGCGGCGTCATCAATGCCGGTCCGGAGGCGAGCCATCTGCTGCGCGAGCTGGTGGATCTGACGGGCTTCCCGATCACCTCCACGCTGATGGGACTGGGCGCTTATCCGGCATCCGGCGACAACTGGCTCGGCATGCTGGGCATGCACGGCACCTATGAAGCCAACATGGCGATGCATGACTGCGACGTCATGCTGTGCATCGGTGCGCGCTTCGATGACCGCATCACCGGCCGTCTCGACGCCTTTGCGCCGCATTCGCGCAAGATCCACATCGACATCGATCCGTCCTCGATCAACAAGAACGTTCATGTTGACGTGCCGATCATCGGCGATGCAGGCCGTATCCTTGAAGACATGGTGCGCCTGTGGCGCGCGACTGCGAAGGCGGACAAGGCCGCGCTCAAACCCTGGTGGACGCAGATCGACATCTGGCGCGCACGCGACTCGCTCGCCTACAAGCCGAATGACGACATCATCATGCCGCAATACGCGATCCAGCGGCTCTATGAGCTGACCAGAGAGCGCGATGTCTATGTGACGACCGAAGTCGGTCAGCATCAGATGTGGGCGGCGCAGCATTTCGGTTTCGATGCGCCGAACCACTGGATGACCTCCGGCGGTCTGGGCACGATGGGCTACGGCCTGCCGGCGGCGCTTGGCGTGCAGATCGCGCATCCCGACGCGCTGGTCATCGACATTGCAGGCGATGCGTCGGTGCAGATGACCATTCAGGAGATGAGCGCGGCGGTGCAGCACAATGCGCCGATCAAGATCTTCATCCTGAACAACCAGTACATGGGCATGGTGCGCCAGTGGCAGCAGCTGCTGCATGGCAACCGCCTGTCGCACTCCTATACGGAAGCGATGCCTGACTTCGTCAAACTGGCCGAAGCCTATGGCTGCCACGGCATCATGTGCGACAAGCCGGGCAAGCTGGATGACGCCATCCGCGAGATGATTGAAGTCGACAAGCCGGTGATCTTCGATTGCCGTGTTGCCGCACTCGCCAACTGCTTCCCGATGATCCCGTCGGGCAAGGCGCATAACGAGATGCTGCTTCCCGACGAGGCCAGCGACGAGGCGGTGGCCAACGCCATCGACGAAGAGGGCCGGCAATTGGTGTGACGGTTATGAGGCGTCCTGTCTCAGCGGCAGGACGCTTTGTTTTCAGTCAGTTACACGATGGTTTTGCAAAAGAGATTCATGCAATGAACGCGCAGCTACAACCCACCGGCTCTGCCTATTTCATCACCAAGGAAACCCAGGTTGCCGAGACGCGCACCCTGGCCGTTCTGGTCGACAACGAACCGGGCGTCCTTGCCCGCGTGATCGGCCTGTTCTCCGGTCGCGGCTACAACATCGACAGCCTCACCGTCTCCGAGACCGAGCACGAACGCCACCTTTCGCGCATCACCATCGTGACGCGCGGCACGGGCCATGTGCTTCAGCAGATCAAGCATCAGCTCGAGCGCATCGTTCCGGTGCACCGCGTGGTGGACCTCTCCATCGTCGCCGATGAGCGCGGCCATGACCGCCCGATGGAGCGTGAACTGGCGCTGGTCAAGGTTCGCGGACAGGGCGAGGACCGCGTCGAGGCGCTGCGCCTGGCAGACGCTTTCCGCGCTCAGGTGATCGACGCCAACACCGAGCACTTCATCTTCGAGATCACGGGGCGCGTCTCCAAGATCGAGCAGTTCATCGCCATCATGAAGCCGCTCGGCCTGGTCGAAGTGTGCCGCACGGGCGTTGCCGCCATGAATCGCGGCCCGGAAGGCATGTAGGCGCAGCCTCTCAGTGAACGGATATTTTCTGCGGGCAGGGCGATCTGTATCTTGCCCGCAGGAGAAATAAGGTCAATAATACTGACCTAATTGCCCCTGCGCCGGGCGACCGTTTGGGAGTTGGCGGATGTCGCCGGACGTTTTCCTTGCCCTCTTGGTTTTCTCCTTCGTTGCTTCGGTGACGCCGGGGCCGAACAATTTCATGTTGCTGGCCTCGGGCGTGAATTTCGGTTTCCGCCGCACCATCCCTCACATGCTTGGCATTGCCGGTGGCTTCGCGTCGCTCCTGCTCGCGGTTGGCTTCGGGCTTGGCGCTGTTCTGACGGCGTTTCCCGCGCTCCACACGATCCTGAAAATCGCCGGCGGGGCCTATCTTCTCTACCTCGCCTGGCGCATCGCCATGTCGCGCGCGCTGGGGCAGGGCGGTGAAGGCAATGCGCAGCCGATGACGTTCCTGCAGGCCGCCGCGTTCCAGTGGGTCAATCCGAAGGCCTGGGTCATGGCGCTGACCGCCATGGCGGTCTACACCGACCCCACGGCGCCTTTTGCGACGGTTCTTCTCGTGGCGCTCGCCTTCGTCATCGTGAATTTCCCGAGCGTTTCCGTCTGGGCCGGGTTCGGCGTGGTTCTGCGCGGCTTTCTGGCCGATCCCGTGCGGCTCAAATGGTTCAACATCGTCATGGGGCTGGCGCTCGCCGCCACCTTATGGCCGATGATGCGCTAGCATTCGCGGACACGCTGACAACAGTCCATTCCACAAAATGCGGGGTGAGCGGGTCTCTCAGCCACAATTTCTGCGGCTAGATAGTTAGTCGGCTATATGATTGAATGCGCCCCGCGTGAAACGCGGAGCGAGCAAATGGCGGAATTCGACGAGGCCGCCCTTACCTGGCGACTGTTTCTGGTGACGTCTGGCATATGCCTTGTGCTGTTGGCCATAGGCTGGGTGACCTGTGAGCGCGCCGAGGAGAAGCCGCTGCTCGCTGTTCTGGGCGGTGGTTTCACGATCGATCACAACTCTTCGGAAATTCACTACGATCTGGCGGTGCGGGAGATCCGCCATCTGCGCCACGGCATGATCATCGAGGCCGACTTCGAAGACCCTGCGGGCAATGGCTATTATGTGGTGCGCGAGCGCGTACAGCGCTGGCGCAAGCGCTACAGCCTGCGTTCACCGCCCGTTTGCGGGGTGCGGGCGCGCAAGCGCTATCTCGTCATGCTGCGGGTTCTGAACGATCAGGGCGAGGAAGAGCTGTGGAGCGACATCATCTATGTGAGCAGCCATCTGGGCGAAGACGTGATGCCCGAGCCGCCCCTGACCACCTGGCCCGGCCGGGACCTCTCGCCGCACACGCGCTAGGGAGGGGGCGGACACCGGTTTCAATGCCCTGCTGCATTGATGTCTTGCGTGGTTCGACAGGCTCACCATGAGGGAGGCCGGCTTTGCGTCAGAGGCTTGTTCCATGATGCTTCAGACGGGTTTTGCCGTCCCATACCCCACCCTCATGGTGAGCCTGTCGAACCACGCACAACACTGATGCAACGGGTTTGAGCACGAATGGCGTGAGCGATCCTGCTGCCTCCGGTGTGATTGCAGCCTGTTCATTTCGGGCCGAATCTGCTTTCTGGACGGCATGGAATTCTCCCCGCAACAGGATGCAGCGCTTAACGCTGTGGCGAGCTGGCTCAAGGCCGGTCAGACCCAGGTTTTCCGTCTGTTCGGCTATGCCGGAACGGGCAAGACCACGCTGGCGCGCTATTTCGCAGAGCATGTCGATGGCGAGGTGCAGTTCGCCGCATTCACCGGCAAGGCCGCGCAGGTGCTGCGCTCGCGCGGCGCCAAGAATGCCCGCACCATCCATTCGCTGATCTATCGCCCGCGCGGCGAGGAAGAGGTGGAAGACGAGGTGACGGGACGGACCTCCATGTCGCCCACCTTCTCGCTCAACCGCCAGAGCCCCATCGCCAAGGCTGCGATGGTGATCATCGATGAATGCTCCATGGTGGATGAGGCGCTTGGCCGCGACCTCCTGTCCTTCGGCACGCCGATCCTCGTTCTGGGCGATCCCGGCCAGCTTCCGCCGATTTCCGGTGGCGGGTTCTTCACCGAGCATGAGCCGGATCATCTCCTGACCGAAATCCACCGGCAGGCGCGCGACAATCCCATCATCCAGCTTGCGCTCGATGTGCGCGAGGGGCGGGATATCTCCTATGGGGATTATGGTGCGGCCAGGGTCATTTCAAAGGCCGAGGTCGATCAGGATCTGGTGCTTTCTGCCGATCAGGTGCTTGTCGGCACCAATCGCACGCGCCGCCGCTACAATCAGCGCCTGCGCGAGCTGAAGGGGTTCGACGCCGACTATCCGCAGGCCGGCGACAAGCTCGTGTGTCTGCGCAACGATCCCGCCAAGGGGCTGTTGAACGGCTCGCTGTGGAAGGTGATGACCTCGTCGCGCGAGACCGTGAAGCCGGGCATCAACCTTCTGGTCTCGCCCGAAGAGGACGATCCCGATCGCGGCGTGGCCAAGATCAAGCTTTTAAAGGCGGCGTTCGAGGATCCCACGGCGGAAATTCCGTGGCAGACCAAGAAGCGTTACGACGATTTCGACTATGGCTACGCGCTGACCGTGCACAAGGCGCAGGGTTCGCAGTGGGATGAGGTGGTGCTCTTTGATGAGAGCTATGCCTTCCGCGACACGCGCCAGCGCTGGCTCTACACCGCCATTACCCGTGCCTCCGAGCGCCTGACCATCGTGCGCTAAAGCATTTTGCAGCCGGATGCGCGCATCCGGCGTCGCACAAATGCGGGAAATCAAAGAGCATTTTGCAGCCGGATGTGCGCATCCGGCGCAGCACAAATGCGATAGGGCACTGGCCAATGCCAGTCAGCCCGGCGGCGGGGCTGGTTCCGCGCCCAGCCAATTCCAGGCGTCCTCCACCTTCTCATAGGGAAAATACTCCATCTCCATGGAGAAGAACGGACGGAAAAAGGCGATGGTCGTGCCCATCCAGGCCGGTCCGCCGGCCACTGCATATTTGCGGATGTGCTTCAGTGCGTTGGTCTTGCCGATCATCGTCTGTTCCTTGAAGGCGGCATGCCAGTCGAAGCCTTCATAGTCGTGAATGATGACCAGCACGTCGATCTTGTCGTGCACTTCATAAGCGCCTTCGAGAAGACCGTAGAGGTTTTCCATGTCGGCTGCCGTGATGTGGCCGACGATCTCGAAGGCATAGGCGTCGTCGCGGTCTGTCTCGATGCGCCGCACATTGGGGGGATTGTCGTTGACGGTCATGGTCTGCTCCTGACGCTTTCCGGTTTGCCTCTATCGACCCGGCTTGTCTGTATCGACAACGCGATCTGGGCCTGTCCGTTCCCACCCGAACGCGGTATGGAGCGATGGTAACGCATCGAGCGCAACAGAAAAGCGGGACGCAACAATGCCGGCAAAACTCTCAGTCAATCTCAACGCTGTCGCCATGCTGCGCAACCGGCGCGATCTGCCATGGCCGAGCGTGACCGGGCTTGGCCGCATCGCGCTTCAAGCGGGCGCCTGCGGGCTGACCGTGCATCCGCGCCCCGACCAGCGCCATATCCGTTTTTCCGACCTGCCGGAGATCCGCGCGCTGCTTGATGACGAGTTCCCCGGCCGCGAGTTCAACATTGAGGGCTTTCCCACCGAGGAATTCCTGGCGCTCGTCGAAGAGCATCAGCCCGAACAGGTGACGCTGGTGCCCGACGATCCGGCGCAGGCCACCTCCGACCATGGCTGGGACTTTGCCGGGCAGGGCGGCTTTCTAAAACCCGTCATCGCGCGGCTCAAGATGCAGGGCTTTCGCGTTTCGCTTTTCGCAGATCCCGATCCCGATCAGGTGCCGGCGGCGGCAGCACTCGGGGCGGACCGTATCGAGCTCTACACCGGCCCTTATGGCGGTTGCCATGATGATTCCGAAAAGGCCGCTATCGAACTGGAAAAGCTCGGCAAAACGGCGGACGCCGCTGCCGCGCACCGGCTCGGCGTCAATGCCGGTCACGATTTGACGGTGGCGAACCTTCCGGCCCTTGCGCGCCGCATGCCGGAACTCTGCGAGGTTTCCATTGGCCACGGTCTCACCGCCGACGCGCTGGAATACGGCATGGCGGAAACCGTGCGCCGCTTCATCCGCGCCTGCGAGGGCTGATCCACCTCCAAATCGCCCGCAAATGGTCACGGCTTTGCCCAGACCGTTAACGCGCATGCACAGGGTTTCTTAGGATTCCCTGACCTATGCATGGGGTGGGTTTTGAGGTGTTTTAATGCGTATCGTTGCAGTGACCGTGCTGCTCGCGCTGGCGTTGGCAGGCTGTGCCTCGACGCCGCGCAGCATCAACAATGTTTGTACCGTGTTCGAGCAGAAGCAGAGCTTTTTCGGCGGCTGGTATACGCAGGCCAAGCGCGCCGAGCGCAAATATGGTGTGCCGGCGGAAGTGCTGATGGCCACCATCCGCATCGAATCCGGCTTCGACGCCGATGCGCGCCCGCCGCGCCGCAAGCTGCTCGGCTTCATTCCGTGGAAGCGCGCCTCCAGCGCCTATGGCTATTCGCAGGCGCTTGATGGCACCTGGCAGCGCTACAAGCGCGAGACCGGCAATATGATGGCGCGGCGCAGCAGCTTCGCCGACGCGGTGGATTTCGTCGGCTGGTATCACCAGACCAGCAACCGCACCAATGGCGTGGCGCTCAACGACGCCTACAGCCTTTACCTGAACTATTACGCCGGCCATGCGGGCTATCGGCGCGGTGTATGGCGCAACAATCCGCAGATGCAAAAATCCGCCCGCAAGGCGGCGACCATGTCCAGCAATTACGGCCGCCAGATGCGCCAGTGCGGGCGCTGAACGACCTGCTTCCAGCGGTCTCCACTCTTCATTGCATAGCGAAACGCTCTCATTCATTCTTCTTGGGCAATTGCGGGCGCCGACTTCGAAGCCCCCTTCTCCCCGCGCGTGGGGAGAAGGAGGCTGTCATCCACGTGGAGCGCTTCCGCTTTTTCTGAAAAGCTCATAGCCAGAGCCTGGCCTGACCGCCTGTCTTCATCGCTGGGTCCCGTATCCACCGGATGCGGGGCCGTTGCCGTTTCGCAGGGCCGGGCGGGCGAGGGGCGCAATCTCGCCTGCCCCTGTGGCAAAGCGGCTTGCATTTTGTTTTTCCCTATGACAGAACCGTACCGTACGGTACGATCCGTAAACGGGAACAGAGACCTTCGTGCGCCACATGTCGGAAATGCAGGATACATTCGCACCGCGCCAGCGCGCGGTTCTGGACAAGGCGCTGGGCCTCCTGCTGGAAGGCGGCGAGCGCGCGCTGACGACCGCCGGGCTGGCGCGCGCGGCCAACTGCTCCAAGGAAAGCCTCTACAAATGGTTCGGGGACCGCGACGGTCTTCTGGCGGCCATGATCTCCCATCAGGCGAGCAAGGTGCGCGCCCAGATCGACGGCGGCGAGCGGCTGGATCTTGGCCGTTTCCGCACGCATCTGGTGGATTTCGCAAATGACCTCTTGCAGGTTCTCGGTGGAGATGTATCGCTGGCGCTTAACCGGTTGGCCATTGGACAGGCGAGCCGGGAAGGTAGCCGGCTTGGCGCGCTTCTTATTGAGCGGGGTCGGCATGGTATTGATAAACGCGCCGGCGCGCTTTTGGAGGCCGGCAGGCAGCGCGGCCTTATTGCCTATCACGACCGCGAAACTGCCTATCACACATTATACGGCCTGATCGTGCGCGACCTTCATGTGCGCATGCTTCTGGGCGAGGCCGGTGTGCGCCGGCCTGAACATTATGCCGCCCTTGCAGAAGAGGCGGTGGACCAGTTTTTCGTGCTTTTCGGGGTGCGGAAAAACGAGACGACCGGCCGCGACAGCGTCTAAGGCGGTCGAAGGTGAACAACAGTCAGTTGGATCAGGAAAGGAATTGAGTATGCGGGTGTATTATGATCGCGATGCCGATCTCAATCTCATCAAGAGCAAGAAGGTCGCCATTATCGGTTATGGCAGCCAGGGTCGCGCGCACGCGCTGAACCTGAAGGATTCCGGCGCCAAGGAAATCGCCGTGGCGCTGCGTCCGGGTTCTGCAACCGCCAAGAAGGTCGAGGCCGATGGCCTCAAGGTGATGTCGGTGGCCGAGGCTGCTGCATGGGCCGACCTGATGATGATGGCCACGCCCGACGAGCTGCAGGCCGGCATCTACAATTCCGAGATCGCGCCGAACATCCGCGACGGTGCGGCCATCGCCTTCGCGCACGGCCTCAACGTGCATTTCGGCCTGATCGAGCCGAAGAAGACCGTCGACGTGCTGATGGTCGCGCCGAAGGGCCCGGGCCACACCGTGCGCGGCGAATACGAGAAGGGCGGCGGCGTGCCGTGCCTGGTCGCCGTTCACCAGGACGCTTCCGGCAATGCGCTGGATCTCGGCCTGTCCTACGCCTGCGGCGTTGGCGGCGGCCGTTCGGGCATCATCGAGACCACGTTCCGCGAAGAGTGCGAGACGGATCTGTTCGGTGAGCAGGTCGTTCTGTGCGGCGGTCTGGTCGAGCTCATCCGCGCCGGCTTCGAGACGCTGGTCGAGGGCGGTTACGCTCCCGAAATGGCCTATTTCGAGTGCCTGCACGAAGTGAAGCTGATCGTCGACCTCATCTATGAGGGCGGCATTGCCAACATGAACTACTCGATCTCCAACACCGCTGAGTGGGGCGAGTATGTCTCTGGCCCGCGCATCATCACGGCAGAGACCAAGGCAGAGATGAAGCGCGTTCTGCACGACATCCAGTCCGGCCGTTTCACCACCGAGTGGATGCAGGAGTGGCACGCAGGTGCGGCCCGCTTCAAGGCGACCCGTCGCCTGAACGACGAGCATCCGATCGAGGAAGTTGGCGAGAAGCTGCGCGGCATGATGCCGTGGATCTCCAAGAACAAGCTGGTGGACAAGGAAAAGAACTGATCTTTTCCAAAGTCTCAGAGAGAAGGCCGCGGCATCGCCCGCGGCCTTTTTCTTTGCCGGTCTTTAGCCTGCCTGTCCCGCGATGAAACAGGTTTCTGGCACGGTTTTCGCTGCATGACCCGTAAGTACCGCAAGAACCGCATGGGCCTCTTGCCGCCGGTCAGGCGCGCCTGACGGGCATGGAGGTGAACGGGCATGGAGGCGTGCGCCTGCGGGCGTGGGCAAGGCCAGGAGGCGAAGATGATGTCGGACATGAAAAGGCCGGTGGACGAAAGACGGGCGGGCGAAAGACGGGCGGGCGGAAAAC
>MRWG01000439.1_pt1 | contig 50546 bp, 64 predicted proteins | sample 1013341 | NCBI WGS metagenome assembly MRWG01 (sample SAMN06117577, study PRJNA244670) | biofilm metagenome | biome: Water; feature: Cathode Biofilm; material: Biofilm; isolation source: microbial consortium enriched at the cathode of a solar microbial fuel cell | place: USA: District of Columbia ... | reverse complement strand
CTAACGGTGCCATCACCGAAGACATCGTACTTCAGTACCTGGAACAGCACATCGCTGATCCTACCGGCGCCAGCCGGTAGTCGTTCAGTGAAAATTTAACCCTTGAACCTCTAGTGGCTAGACGTTTTAGTTTTGTGCAACTCGGTCTGGTAGATCCAGCACCAGATTAGAAATCTGCGCGGAGCACGATACATGCTGACAAGACGACATTTCATTCAAACGACCACGTCACTATTTTCGACAGCCATCTCCACTCCGCTCCTCGCCGACTCGTGGCCCACTGAGGCGCAAAAGGCGGCCTGGGACGCACAGGTGACGCCGCCCGGATACGATCCAGCCACAACCAACCCGTGGGGGATCGAGCCCCGATTTCTTCCAAAGCGGGTAATCGCCAAGGATGACTTAATCCCCGGCGATATCCATGTGGATGCCATCGCGCGCTATCTGTATCATATCGAAGAAGGGGGCACGGCGATGCGCTATGGGGTGGCAATCGCGCGCGGCAAGCTTTATGAGCCGGGCATTTACACGATCAAGCGCAAGGTCAGGTGGCCGCATTGGCAGCCGACACAGAACATGATCAATCGCGATCCCGAGCGTTATGCCGAGGTTGCAGATGGCATGGAGCCGGGGCCGGAAAATGCACTCGGGTCGCGGGCGCTCTATCTCTATGTCGGCAACCGAGACACATATCTACGCATTCACGGAACACCGGCCCCAGAGACAATTGGTGGACGGGCCAGTTCAGGTTGTGTGCGGATGGTCATGGCGCATATAAATGATCTCTACCCGAAGGTGGAGCTCGGCTCGATGGCCTTTTTGTACTCGGCCGAGGACAGTGTAGCGCCGCGCGATACGAATTCAGTGTAATCCCGTCTCGCCGGTGAGCTTCATTCGAAGCACGCCTGTCCGATGCGAGTTCGCAAGGCTGAGTTGATCACGATGTCCGAAGCGAGATGCAGATCGGACGCCCACCGGTGGCGCGTAGCGGCACGAGGGTCGTTTCTACCGGGCCGCTGTGCATGTACCAATAGCAGTTGTCTTCTCTACGGAGCCGCGCGGTCGTGAGATCCTGTCGCGGCGCGGCAATGGCTGCAACTGCTTCGGGAACGTTGCCGATCATGTAGATTTCATCGTTGTTCTGCTCAGGCACGGTACAGCCGGCCAGAACCAGTATCAGTATAGTGATCGAAACGTTCCATTTTTGCATGGTTTAACTCACTCTTTGTGGTTTCCTAATACGGGCGTCGCTACAAGCCTCCCTACGGCGCAATACGACAGGCGCTGCAGGATTCGAGGTATTGCAAAGCGCGCTCATCACTCGAGCGATACCCATTTTTCTCTTGAACCTCTAGTTGCTGTAGAAGCTATGTCAATGTGGAATCAACAGATCCCGAGGTCAATCCATGTCGTCCAACAGCCACGGCCACGATCACGCCCACGGCCCCTCAGGCGAAGGTGAACAGCCGCAAGGAGACTGTGGTGCGTGCTGCGGTGCTGGAGCCACCAAAGGACCGGCACAGCCCATTCCCTCGAACGGACGAAGCTTTCAGGTGTCCGGTCTGGACTGTGCCGAAGAGGTGGCGATCCTGAATAGGGTTGTCGGTCCAAAAGTCGGCGGGACTGAGCATCTGGCCTTCGATGTCATCAACGGGCGGATGACGATTCTGGATACCGCAGTCGGGATTTCGGACAACGAAGTTTCGCAACTGGTCGCGAGTACCGGCATGAGCGCAAAACCGTGGGACGCCGACAACGCAGCAGACGATCAGGCCGCGCATTTGGCACGTCAAAAGCGGTTTACCGCGCTCAGTGGCGGCTTTTGGGTGGCAGGTTTTCTCTATCACATCGTCGAAACCGGAATGGGGGGTGCGCTCGGGCTATTCGCAGGCCACGGAGAAACAACGATGCCACTCGCGGAAGCAGGGTTATTCGCGGTGGCAATTCTCCTCGGGGTCTGGCTGGTCGCGCCCAAGGCTTGGTCTTCTGCGCGACGGTTTTCCCCTGACATGAACTTGTTGATGGTGGTCGCTGTGGCGGGTGCCATCGGGCTGGGCGAATTCTTCGAGGCTGCGACGGTTGCGTTTTTCTTCTCACTTTCGCTTTACCTTGAAAGCTGGAGTGTGGGGCGGGCCCGCAACGCAGTGTCAGCCTTGCTGGATCTGGCGCCGCCAATAGCTCGGGTGATACGATCAGATGGCAGCGAAACAGATGTTCCTGCGGCAGAGGTCGCCGTGAACGACCACTTCGTTGTGCGGGGCGGCGACCGCATCCCTCTCGACGGTGAAGTTGTAGAGGGGGCTGGAGGCGTCGATCAGGCTCCCATTACCGGAGAAAGCGCGCTTGTGCCAAAGGAGCAGGGCGATGAGGTCTATGCCGGCACTATCAACGGCGAAGGAACGCTGACGGTGCGGGCGACCAAGGCAGCTTCCGACACGGTACTGGCCAAGATCATCCGCATGGTCGGTGATGCTCATGCCCGTCGCGCGCCGGTCGAGCAATGGGTTGCGAAGTTCGCGCGCATCTACACACCTATCGTGATGGCGGTGGCGATCGCCATCGCGGTGGTGCCGCCGCTCCTTGTGGGCGGCGCGTGGGACTATTGGTTCTACAATGCGCTGGTCCTTTTGGTCATCGCATGTCCTTGCGCGTTGGTCATTTCGACGCCGGTGTCCATCGTAGCAGCGCTGGCCGCTTCGGCGCGAGCAGGGGTGCTCATCAAGGGCGGCGCTTATGTCGAAGCGCCAGGGCGCACCACCGCCCTGGCAATGGACAAGACGGGAACGATCACTATGGGCCAACCCGAAGTTGCGGCCGTTCACCCACTGGGTGATGTTTCAGCTCGTGAAATCATCACGCTGGCGGCCAGTCTGGAGGCGCGGTCTTCGCACCCGCTGGCACGCGCCATCCTTGCGCGCGCAGAAAGCGATGGTGTTTCCGTGTCTGCCGCAGAGGACACGCGGACCGTGCCTGGGCGCGGGCTCGAAGGACGCGCCGACCGGCGCGCGATCTGGCTCGGCTCAGATCGGTTTGCCCAAGAGAAAGGTTTCGCCAATGGCATTCCGGCGGATCTGCGGGGCCGGATCGAAGGGGCAGGCAGCACCCTGGTTGCCGTGGGTGACGAGACCGGCGTGACCGGCGTACTGGAGCTTCGTGACCGAATTCGCCCCGATGCAAAGGGGATCGTTGCGCGTCTGCACGCGCAGGGTGTGAAGACAATCGTGATGTTGACGGGCGACAACGAACACACCGCACGTGCGGTGGCGGCCGAGGTCGGCATTGACGAGGTGCGCGCCGAACTCTTGCCAGAAGACAAGGTGAAGGCCATCGAGGATCTGGTGGAAAGGCACGATATGGTGGCGATGATCGGCGACGGCGTGAACGACGCGCCCGCAATGGCGCGCGCGCATTATGCCATTGCCATGGGGGCTGTCGGATCGGACGCGGCGATCGAAACGGCAGATATCGCACTGATGACCGACGATCTGGCTCGAGTGCCGTGGCTGATTGCTCACTCTCGCCGGACAATGACGATTATCCACCAGAATATCGGTATATCGCTGGCAACAAAGGCGCTGTTCGTCGGACTGACCGCGTTCGGCATGGCCTCGATGTGGGGCGCCATTGCTGCGGATGTGGGCGTATCCCTGTTGGTGGTGGCCAATGCGCTGCGGCTTTTGAACGGCCATCGGATCAAGGACGGGCCTTCGGGCGGCAAACCGGTGGGCGAGCAGATGGCGAAGGGAGCACTGGCGCACGGTCATTGATCCGACGTCTTCGGTGGAGTAACCTCTGGCATCAACAGACCTCGCAAAAAGGGGCGTAGAGCAGTGACAAACACCAGATTTCCACGGCGCGCCTTTTTGATGGGCGGATTGGCCGCCTTCCTGTCAGGTTGTGCCAGCAAGTTCCGGTCGTACAACGGACCCGAAGTGACCCGGCTACGCATGTATAAGGCACAGCGGTTTCTGGTTCTGGACGGGGTGGATGACGTCTTGCGGACCTATCCCATCGGATTAGGCTTCGCGCCCGAAGGTCACAAGCAGTTCGAGGGGGACGGCCGTACGCCGGAGGGCTCCTACGTGATTGATCGGCGCAACCCGGAGAGCCTCTTTCACCTGTCAATTGGCATCTCATATCCCAACGCGGCAGACATCGCTTTTGCGCAGGCTCAAGGAAAGTCGCCCGGTGGCGACATTTTCATCCACGGCGGACCGCGCAAGGGGACCGACCCAATGAATGTCCGCGACTGGACGGCAGGCTGCATCGCTGTCACTGACCGCCAGATCGAGGAAATCTATGCCATGGTCAGGGACGGGACACCGATCGACATATACGCTTAAGGATCAGGTGAAGCGGCGCCGCAGCGCGACGTTGATCGCCTCAATGGCGATGACCATGACGACGACCGCCATCGTGACGCTGGCGGCCTTATCATACTGGAAGGATCTTACGTAGGTCTGGATGTAGAAGCCGATCCCACCCGCGCCGACGATGCCGAGGATCAGTGACTCGCGCAGGTTCAGTTCGAACCGGAAGATCGTGTCGCGGGCGATGACTGGGGCCATCTGCGGCCAGATCGCATGCCTGAGCCGCACGAGCGGTCCGGCGCCGGCGCTTTCCAGTGCTGCGATCGGCGCGCGGGACACGCCGTCGATTGCTTCGGCATAGAATTTTGCGAGCATCCCGGTGGCATGAAAGGCGATTGCGATGATGCCGGGTAGCGGCCCGAGCCCGACTGCGCCGACCATAAGCATGGCCACGAGGATCAGCGGCACGGCCCGGATAAAGGCCAGCAGCGCGCGCACAGGGCCGAACACCATGCGCGAGACCATGGTCTCGGAGGCGAGAATGGCCAGAGGGATCGACAGGATCACCGCGCCGAGGGAGCCGAGGATCGCTATTCTCAGCGTTTCCGCGCTGCCCTTCCTGATCTCGGCCATCACTGTCGGATCGGGCGGGAACATCCGCCCGAGAAAGTCAGCGATCCGCGGACCGGCCGAAACGAGACGCGACAACTCGACATCGGTCGTAGCGAAGGACCAGAGGATTGCGCCTGCGATCAGGGTGCTGGTCGCGAAGCCGCCGAACTTGCGGGGGCCCATCAGGACACCGCCCGGAGGCCGGAACCGGGCACCGGCTCTGCCTCCCGGTAGAGAGCCGCCGTCGCCTCGTCCTTCAACTCGGACGTCGGCACATCGAACACGATCCGCCCGTTCCGCATGCCGATGATGCGCTGCGCGAAACGCCGCGCCAGATCGGGCTGGTGCGAGGAAAATAGTGCTGTCGCTCCGCGCGCTTGCGCCGCCCCGGTCAGCAGCGCCAGGGTCTCACCTGCACGCGCGGGGTCGAGGTTGCTCACCGGTTCATCGGCCAGAATAAGCCGTGGTTCCTGCGCCAGACACCGCGCGATGGCGACGCGCTGCCGCTGCCCGCCGCTGAGGCTGTCGACCCTGCGTTCGGCAAGATCGGCAATGCCGCAATCGGCAAGTGCCGTGCGCGCAATCTCCAGATCATGTTTGGTCGTTGATCCCATCAGGGCCCGCAGCGGCGACATGCGCCCCAGGCGGCCATTCAGGACGTTACGCAGAACCGTCGAGCGTTCGACCAACGCAAACTCCTGAAATACGAAACCGGTATCCGGACGGCGCGCGCTCGGCGGCGGGCGGGCGGGATCGAGCGGCGCACCCAGAACCGATACCCGTCCGCTCCAGCCTTGGAGCCTGCCGTCGAGCAGTGCCAGCAGGGTCGTCTTGCCCGCCCCGGACGGGCCGAGCAAAGCGACGCTCTCGCCCGCCGAAACCCGAAACGAGAGCCGCTCCAGCGCCGGGAGGTCCGTGCCCGTATGGGCAAAACTCAGGTCGTCTATTTCGATAGCTGTGCTCATCGCAACAGCCCGTATTGCCGTGCCATATCGCGTACGCCGTCATAGGCGGCGCCGTCGGCTCTGACGTACCCATCCGGTCCATAAAGATAGCGCAGCTTGTTGCGGTGCTCCGGCTCGTTGAGCCGCAGCATTGCGTCGACAAAACGGTCCCGCAGAGCGGCATCGAGCCCCGGGCGAGCGATCACCAAATGGCTCGGGATCGGTGCGCTTTCCGCGATCCAGGTTACCTCCGCCTGTTGCTGCGGTGTCAGAAGCAGGTCGGCATACTGGCTGGCGCCTGCGGCATCGACCAGGCCTTCGGCCATCGCCTGCATCGCCTGCTGGTAGCCGCCCGCGAAGAAGATGCGGCCGAAGAATGCCTCTGCCTGTCCGGGGCCTTCGACCAGCCCAGCCTCCACGAATTCGGCGAGCGGGTAGAGATAGCCCGATTCCGAGATCGGATCCGCGAATGCGATGTCGCGTCCGCGCAGGTCTGCGAGCGCGTCGATGCCGCTGTCGCGCCGAACGAAAATGCGGCCCGTATAACTCGGCGCGTCGCGGTAGACCTCGGACAGAAGTGGCACGGCACCGATCTCGGCCTCGGCCAGAACGAAGGGCAGGGCGCCCATGAAGGAGATATCCGCGTCGCCGTTGCGCAGCGCCTCGACCGCCGCTGCATGGTCGATGGTAACGAACCCTTCGACAGGGACGCCGATCTCACTGGCCAGCCAGCCGGTGATGGCCTCGATATCGCCAAGCAGCTTCTCCGGGTTCTCCTGCGGGATGAAGGCAAGCCGCAACGCAGTGTCCTGCGCGGCGAGAGGTGTCGCCAACGACACTACGCCCGCACCGGCCAGTGCCAACATCGTTCTGCGGTTCAGATGGATTGCCATCAGAATGCCCTCTCTTCGATTGCGTCGGCTTCGGACTTGAACGCGGTCCAGCTTGTTTCGGCGGCCACCCAGTCATCAGCACGAACGGCGTCACCAACCTCGGCCAGACGTTCGGCCAACATGTAGACTTCAGGCCGCGCGGCAAGGTTCGACATGGTGCTGGCGTCGGCCGCGAGGTCCGCGGCGACAGTGTCGGTCAGAAGCAGGATGTGCTTCGCGTCCCGCCGGGGCAGCAGCGTGTCGAGCGTCGAGGCGAAGGTCGTGAGTTCCGAGAACGCCAGCCGGAAGGCGGTGTTCTCGGTGTCGAAGGCCTCATAGGACTCGTCCGCCGCGCCCACGGCCTGCAGATAGGCCGTCAGGTCGGCCCGTTCCGCCCCGGTCAGCCCCAGCGATTTCGTCTCGTCGAACCAGCCCACGACAGCGGCCAGTGTCGGCAGCGAGCCATCGTGGAAATAGGGCGCGGTATAGGTGGTGCCGAGCAGCGTGGGCGTGTCCAGCGCACCGGCGCGCGCACCTTCATAGGCCGGCGCGACGGAGCCGATGTCATGTGCCTGCCGGTCGAGGAAGTTGGCGTCCGGGACGTGGCAACTGGCGCATGAGCGGTCGCCGAGCCCGGTGAAGGGCCGGTTGAAGATCTCCTCGCCGCGCAATGCGGCCTCTGGGGCCGCGTCGGTCAGGCTGCCATCTGTCGTTAGCATGGAATTCGGCAGGAAGTCGAACTCGAGCATGTAGGCAACGAGAGCGTCCAGCATGAAGGGCGTCGGTTCATCCCCGCCGAACTCATTGACGATCACGTTTCGGGTGAAATCGCGCAGGGAGGCGAAGCGGCCGTCCCGGCCGTAGGGCCCGGTGAAGCGCAGACCGCGCAGGCTGGGAATGTCGATCGGGTCGTCACGACGGTCGTTGAAGATCGGGTTGAAGAAGGCCCCGTCGACATCGATCGCGCCCGGCTGGTGGCTGGCACCCGGAATGAACAGCCGCTGGTTGACGTCCGAGCGGTTGTGACAGGTCGAGCAAGCAAGCCCGAGATCACGCGCCGGGCTGCCGAAGACTTGCGCGCTGTCGAACAGCATGTCGCCATAGGCGACGAGCGGCAGATCGGTCTCGTCGATGCCTTGCTCCTCGAAGTTGAGGACGAGGCGCGGCAGCGGATCCTGATCGAAGATGTCAGACCCCGGCGGCAGGCTAGGCGGCACCTCGATGGTGCGGCCACTCAGGACAAAAGTTTCCGGCAGCGCGCTCAGCGTCCGACGCGGCGCGAAATCGTCAACGAGGTAATTCTCGGCGAGATAGCCGGAGATGACTTCGCGCGCGGCTTCCATGGTTTCGCGATTCGAGAGCGTGGCACCAGCACCAAGAACACCGGCGGAACCTGTGCTGCTGTTGAGTTCCAGCCAGGCAAGGCCGATGCGTCTCGAAGCGTCGGGATCAGCAGCCGCGATACCGTCCGCGAACGCGCGATAGAGTTCTCGAGCTGTCCGCGCGGCTTGCTGTGCACGTGCAGGGTCGTCGGCCATGACTGCCCGGCCCAGTTCCTCGTCGATCCTGCGCGCGATCAGCCGCGTCGCCTCGGCGAAGACCGCTTGGCGGTCTTCGCGAGTGATGGCGTTCAGAAGGGGGGCGGGTCCGATGTCGCTGTTGCCGTCCAGCCATGCCAATGCACCGACAGAGAATTCCGAACCTCGGTAGGGTTCGGCCCAGGCGGTCACGACGTTATCCCAGGGCAGCGGTTCGAGATTTCCGAGGAAGAGAGTCAACCGGTAGGCCGCCGCCTCGGGAAGCCATGGAGCCTCCTTGGCAGGCGTCGCAGCGACAGGTCCGGACAGGACGAGCGCACTTGCGAGTGCGGCAATGAACGCTCCAAGGAATTTCTGAATCACCGCAGTCTCCGAATTCAAAAGTTAGACATGGCTAACTTATCTACCCTAAGCAAACAAGTTGTCAATCCTGCAGTTTCGCTGCAAAGTCCCAAGTATGACAAAGCTGCAATCACAGGAACATGAACCGTTCGAAACTGTCGACAGGGCTCCCGAAGCACAGGCTGAGGGGTTCGCGACCGTGCGTCAGGCACATGAGAGCGAAATGGCGGAAGATTACGTTGAACTGATCGCCGAACTGATCGAGTCGCGCGGAGAGGCAAGGCCGGTGGAAATCGCCGAACGGTTTGGAGTGAAGCCGCCGACTGTGACCAAGAACATCTCGCGGCTCAAAGCTGCTGGCCTGGTGCGGCGGGAACCTTACCGCGCCATATTCCTCACGCATGCCGGTCGGGAGTTGGCCGAGGCCTGCCGCCGGCGGCACAGGATCGTCGTCGCGTTTCTCCTCAGCCTGGGAATCGACGAAGAGACTGCGGAACGGGATGCGGAGGGGATCGAGCATCACGTCAGCACGACCACGCTGGAGGCCTTCGAACACGCCCTCCTGCAATCTGAGAGCGACAAATAACGCAGCATCAAGTTCTCGCGAAATTCAGAGAAGCAAGACTCAGGAGGCGGCGGCGTAAGCAGTCAAAGGCTGGTTGGTTGGCATTTGTGCCAATGTTCAACTCTGGTCCAACCCATCGCATCCTCTGAGCTTGGCTAGTCGGCGATTGTGCGGCCAAAATCGCTGACTGCGACGACGTTGCAGCGAAAATGTCGAACGCAGGGAAAGACGTGGGTGCAACCCTTGATTTGGTCCTCTGTTCAAAGCGCATAGACAATTGTCACCACCGTCGTCATGACGATCAAGAACATGACCAACGCGCCTATGGCGAGCGTCCGGCCCATGTCGCGGTTTGGCTCTGCCACTTTCAGACGCAATTCTTCGGCCGTTTCCGGAAACTCGAGCGCCGCGGAGTTCGACCCTCTCACCAAACCGTATCGTAAATTCCAGCGACGCACCTCGGCCGCGTTCCACCCGTTCATGACCAGAATGATCGCGGCGATCATCAGCATCGACGACGGGACCCAGATCGTGTAGCCACCCATGGTTTCGTCGGACAGGGGATCGAGCAACCCGGTTCCCGCCGTTTGGTAGGAGACATAGAGGCTCACCTCTTTGAGTGTCGTCAAGGAACCCAGAAAAATGTTTGAAACGATCACCGCAAAACCGGAGATCAGCCTTGCGCCGCGCCTCGCGCCCTCAGGGGGATCTCTCGGGTCGAAGAGCAGGCCGAAATACCAGATCCCTGCCAGCACCATCGCAAAATGGGCGAACACCTCGATCGCCGCGATGCGCTGCGCAAGTCCGTAAAGCACTGGAATCTGCCAGATAAAGAGCGACGTGATGAGCGCGGCAGTGGCGGTTACCGGATGTGCCAAGAACCGCAATGCAAAAGATTTTCCAAGAGCGCCGAGGTACCGACGCCACCGTCTGTTCAAACCGGCTTGCAATAATCGCCACGGCTGAGAGACCGCGATGAGTAGTGGTCCTGCAAGGCGGAGGAGAAGGTGCTCCACTTGGTGCACCGAAAAGAGGCTGTGCCCCAACGAAGCCAGAGGCGCATTCGTGGCCGCGAGAATACAGGTCAAGCCAGCGAAGAACAGAGCTTGCCGCCAAACAGAAACCGTCCCGCGAATGCGAGCGGATCGCGCGAGGCCGCGCACGTAGAACCATGCGGCCAAACTGACGGAAACAAGGGACACTGGCGAAATCGCATATCCAAACGGGTCGAAATTAAGGAAGTAGGTGATCATTGGCTCCTGTCATGTTGTATTGCTGGCCCATCGACGGACACTGGTGAAAGTCGAGATGTTCCCACTGCGCCACCTTGGGCCAAGGACAGATCAGTGGACATCGGAAGGTATTTGCCCTGCATCCACATGGGGAAAAGGTTTTCATAGAAACGTGAGAGCGGGTGGCCGGACTGACCGGCGGGCGCGATGAAATAGGATCCGGCTTCTTCCGAAAACGACATGACCGCCTGAAAATTGGTGCCCGCGCTGGTCGCGAACGGGCGGTCATTGTCAGAAGTGAACAGTGTTGCAATCAGTGTGTCGGGATCGCCCGAAGATGGGGCTTCGAGAGACAGCAGATCGCTGATGATCCCGCTCGATCGGATTGGTGCCCACCCCATATTCAAAGCGTGTGCTTCGCCCCAGGCCCAGGCGGACGGATCGGGTCCGTAGCGGTCGACAAGCCAGCCGATGGCATCATCCAGGGCCGCACGAACCTGATCCTGGCAGGTCTCGATGCGGGTAGACGGGCGGATGTCGCACCAGATTGCGCTCCCTCCGCGATCTGAAAGCACCGCAAATAGGACATCGGGATTTGGCCTGGCCCAGACCTTCGTCGCGGATGGAAATTCATCCTGAAGTATTCGTTTTTGCAACGCGCGCGCCCAGGCCCAGAACTCGAGCGGCTCCGGTGAAAAGCGATCCATGTCGCCATTCCATTGGGCAAGTTGATCCAGAATATCGCCGCGAAGCTCATCTGCGCGGTTCTCTTCGAGAGCACCTGTGGAACCCACGAACCAAAGCTCTTTTGCCATTATAGGAAGAAGCGCCCGCGCGGCAGCGCTGACCGTGTCGCGCTGCACCGTAATCGCGCCCTCGACCGAGAATATCGGCTGCCGCTCATCAAGAGCAGCCAGACGGGCGTCTCGAAACGATAAAGGAGTTTCGACCTCCCTGTCAGGCCAGCGAGCAAGGGTTTCTCGGTCGATCGCAAGAATCTCCAATCCGGCTGGTGCCAGGTTCATGCATGCGTCCATAGCATCGTTCACATCGGCGGACCGCGCCAGACGGTCAAGCATCATCAGAAAATTGCTGGCCTGCGCGGCCGTGGGATTCTCTGGCTCTTTAACGGCTTTCTGGGACACAGATCGGAACGCCCAAGCGACGCGTTCGCTGCGACCGACGACAATGAAGGGCACACCCGGCAATGTAGCCCCAATCGCGGCTCCGGTCGGGAGTTGAATATCCGCCAGGTACCATTCAGAAGGCAGCGATAAGGGGCCACGTATATCGGCGGCGAGAATTGGTGCTCCGGTAGCTGTTCTGTCTCCAGGCAACGCCCAAGCATCGAGGCTGACCTTGGGCGAGGTCACAAACAGCTCGGGCAAAAGAGGTCGATCCGACGGGATCGGTAGATCTGACAAGCCGGACAGGTCATTCTGCCGTCTCTCGGGTTGAAGATCGTTCAGAAACGCTTGGGCAAGTCTGAGACTATCGACGGGTCTCCAGGCTGCGATCATTCTCTCATCCGCGATCAACAGATCGGGTGAGCCTCTGCCGCGCCCGCCTTCGGACACCAGGCCAAGCCACGCGTTGACACCTGCGGCATATGCGTCGAGCGCTTGGGCTGTCGAAGGCTCAACTTCGATCGTCCGGTCAAGTGGCATCAAGGCTTGCGCTGCCCGCCTTGCCCTCAATAACTGGCCAAGCCTGTCCTGAGCGTGAACGAAACCAAGCGCGAAATAGGCGTCCGGAGCGGAGTCTGCAGAAATGTGCGGGATGGCCGCAGCATCTCGCAGAATATCGACTGAGCCTTCGATACCCGCAACGCTGAAGTCCTCGCCATAATCGGGAACGGAGGCGCGCAAAAGAAAGTAGGCGACACCGGATACGGCCAGTCCGGATGCAAAAGCCGCCAGGAGCAAATAAAGTAATATGTTGAACAGTCGTCTCAATTCGTTGCCGGTGCCAAAGTTGTCTCACGACGTGATGCGCAAGAGGATCACCGAAGCGAAAAAGGCGAGTAGGCCGAAGGCAATTCCGAAGCTTGTCGCATATTGAAGCATATCCAGGCGGTTCCCTTTCCGTCGCCGCGCCAGATAGCCACCCCCGATCGCCCCTCCGACAAAGCCCGCGAGCACCAGCATCACGATTCCTCCGATCTTGAATTTTCTGAATTGGGACCTCGACTTGCCAATCCGACAGCAAAGGCGAGGACCCATGCCGCACAGATGAGCGCCAGCGACGTCCAGTCACCGAAACGTGCGTAAGGCGTGGGCGCAAGCGCTGTCGGCAGGCTGGCATCTATGACTCCAGTTTGTCCGGTCTCGAGGCGCGCGATGACCTTCCCCTTGGCGTCGATGATCGCGGAAATCCCGGTGTTGGCCGCCCGGACTACAGGAAGCCCTTCTTCGACCGCGCGCATGCGCGCGGATGCGAGGTGCTGCTCGGGTCCGATGCTGGTTCCGAACCAGGCATCATTTGTGGCGTTGAATATCCAGTCGGGGCGAAAAAGGTCATCGACCACCTGGCCCGGAAAAATGATCTCGTAACAGATCGCCACCGCGACCAGAGGCGCACCCGGGATCGCCAGCGTACGTGGCCCTGGTCCTGGCGTGAAATCGCCCAAACCTTCGGTCAGCCGCTCGATCGGCAGCCAGCCTCTCAGGGGCACATACTCCCCGAACGGAACAAGATGATGTTTTGCATATCCCGTCAGAATTTCGCCGCTGCCGTCATAGGCCTGAACCGTGTTGAAATATCGGGTTTCCCCATCGCCCTCTACGCGGTCAGGCGCACCTGTCAAAAGGATCCTGCCGTCTGGCAGAACCGTGGATAACCGCCTACGCGCCAAGGCATCCTCGTCCAGAAAACCGGGAAAGGCCGTTTCCGGCCACAGCAGCAGGTCGAAGCGTCCAGGTTGCGCCGACAAGCCCAAGTATTTTTCCAGCGTTCGCTCGCGGCTGCCCGGTGCCCACTTCTCGACTTGCGGCACATTGCCTTGGACGATGCGCAAAGCGCTATCCGTCGGAGGCACATCCGTCCCTAAACGCAGCGCGCCGCCACCCCAGAGGCCCATCACCGCAGCGGCGAAGAGCACGAGAACAGGCACGCGTCTGTTTGGTGCCGCCACAATCAACACACCGGGCAACAGCCCGATAAAGACCGTGAGAAAACTTAGCCCATAGCTTCCGACCCAGGCGGCGGGTTGGCGCAGGGCGGCATGTTCGACAAGGGCATAAGCGGCAAGGTTCCAGGGAAACCCCGTCAGGACATGACCACGCAGCCATTCTGCGGCAACCCAGCAGGTTGCAAGCAGAAGACCTGCCGTAATGCCGCCGACAGCACGGCGCTGCATGATGGTGGCAAATAACATCGCCGCAATAGCTGGGAAAATGGCCAGTCCGGCGGACAGTCCCGCGACTGCCGGGATCGCAAGGGCACCGAAACGTTCGGAATCGACGTAAAAGCTCTCGGCGATCCAGGAAACTCCAAACCCAAACTGGCCCATTCCAAAGACCCAGCCGATGAAGAAGGCAGGCGCTGTCGAAACCTGCCGGAGCATGAGAAAAAGTGCTGAGAAGGCGACCGGAACAACGATGAGCCATGAGAATGGTGGAAGGGCTAAAACCGTTAAACCGCCCGCCATAAAGCTAATCCCTGATCGCAGGGAAATGTAACGGCCACGACCCGTCAGTGGTCGCAAGCCCGTCATCATGTGCCAGTCTGAAACTTGGCGCTCAACCAAGGGGCTATGAGCAGTAGGCCCACGCCGCCGACCACGAAAACATCCGCCATGTTGAAGGCGGGCCAATGCGTGGATCCGGCGTAGAAATCGAGGAAGTCCGTCACACCCCGAAACCGGATGCGGTCGAGGACGTTGCCGAGCGCGCCACCGATAATCGCACCATAGGCGATAGCCTCAACCGGGTTGGCAGTGCGCACCAACATGACGGTCAACCAGCCACAGACAGCGAGGGCCAACACTGTAAGGCTCCACCATGGCGCTCCACCAAGTAATCCGAATGTCACGCCATCGTTGCGCAGGTAGATGAGATTGAAACCGGGAAAGACCGGAATTCCGGCGCTCAAATCTGCCGCATTGGCGACGACAATTGCTTTTGTCACCTGATCGACAAGAAAAGCAGTTCCAGCCGCAATGAAACCTTGGAAATGGGACTGTTTCATCTCATCCTCCCAGCCATACATCGAGGAACAACATGATCACGAGGCCAACTGCGAGACCGAGTGTCGCCCTGTTTTGATGGCCGGAACGGTGGGTTTCGGGAATGATTTCGTGGCTGATGACGTAGAGCATCGCCCCGGCGGCGAAGGCGAGGCCCCATGGCAACAGCGGCTGCGAGATGCTGATGATCCCAGCCCCAAGAAGCCCGCCTACCGGCTCGACAAGACCTGTCAGGCCGGCAATCCCCCACGCACGGCGCCTGGAATACCCCTCACCAAGCAATGAAACCGCTACGGCGAGACCCTCGGGAGCGTTTTGCAGCCCGATGCCAATCGCAAGCGGCAAGCCACCAGAGAAACCGTCAGCCCCAAACCCGACACCAACGGCGAGTCCCTCGGGGAAATTGTGGATCGTGATCGCAATGATGAAGAGCCAGACGCGGCGCAGCGAAGCGGCGTCGGGGCCTTCCCGCCCCGTCTTGAAATGCTCATGCGGCAGCCGTTCGTTCATCAGAGCGACCGCGCCCATGCCAAGCAGGATCGCAACACAAACGATGGCCGCAGGGAGAGCACCTTTGTCGAACTGTCCTTCGGCTGCGTCGAGAGCCGGGATGATCAGCGAGAAAAACGAAGCAGCGAGCATGACACCCGCTGCGAAGCCAAGCAGCAGATCGCGCGTAGCCCGGGAGGGGATGCGCCCGAAAAGAACGGGGATCGCCCCGACCGCGGTCAGCGATCCGGCGGCCAGGCTTCCAAGAAAGCCAAGGGTAATTGGGGCGAAGGGTTCCAAGCGCTGAGGTCTCGCCGATACGTCAATCAGCGGCCGAATAGCTGCTAAAGATCTCGGTCGATCCATCGCCGCGGACCAAGAAGACGTCATAAGCCTCACGATCATCCTCCGGTCCCATGCCCGGCGAGCCATAGGGCATTCCCGGCACCGCCAGCCCCACTGCATCTGGACGCTCATCCAACAAACGCTGAATGTCTGATGCCGGTACATGACCTTCGATCACGTAGCCGTCGACCAAAGCCGTATGGCAGGAGACCATGCGCTGAGGCACGCCATTGTCGAGTTTGAAGCGCACAAGAGATCCCCCGAACATGTCCTCGCCTGTCGGCGCGAATCCGCTTTCCTCGAGGTGCTTCATCCAGGACAGACAACAGCCGCAGCCGTTTGTCTTTCGGACGTCAATCTGGATCGAATCTGCGACAGCTTGCGCCGCGGGAAACAAGGCCAGCGTGACTGCAAGGGCGGGAGCCAGTCTTTTCATGGATTAAAGCCTTTCGGTTGTTGTTTGCACAAATTCGCTGGTGAGCCTCTCGGCCAGTAGCGAGCGTGCCTCAGCCAATCGCTCAAGTGCAGCCGTGTCATCCGCATCTCGCTCAGCCGCCTCTGCCAGTCGGTCGTCTGAGAGAGGATCGGTCGGGCGACCATCGACCAGAACCTCATAATGCAGATTTGGGCCGGTCGCGGTGCCGGTTGCACCGACGCGACCGATCATGTCTCCGGCCATCACGCGCTGCCCTTGTTCGAGTGTGTCCGGCACCTCGCTGAGATGTGCGTATCGTGTCAGGGTGTCGGATCCATGCGCTATCTCCACCACCCGGCCATATCCACCACGACGTCCGATGAAGCTCACGCGTCCGGGTGCCGTCGCTTTCACCGGCGTACCGCTTGCCGCAGCAAAGTCGACGCCGGTGTGCATGCGCACATTCCCATAGACTGGGTGTGTGCGACGGCCAAAGACGGAACTCAGCCGCGCTCCTTCCACCGGTTGGGCAAAGACACGCAGGACCTCTCCATCAACATAGATCGTCGCTTTACCGCTGCCGTCATCCGGCCAGACGATCTCGTAGACCGTTTCACCAAGATTCAGTGCGGCAAAGGCAAGTTCGGGCTGACCGATCCTCTCGTTTCCGTCGCGCGCTTCGCGCCAAAGAAGACGCATCGTCTCGCCACCGGAAAGTTCGTGTCGAAAATCCACTGTGCCGCCCAGCATCTGCGCCATGTCGACCGCAAAGCGAGCAGGGATGCCCGCCTTGTCCAAAGCCGCGAAGACAGAGCTTTCGATCACTGCCTCGCCCGCGAACGTCACCATTTCAGGGTCTGGCTCCAACACGCGTGTGACAGGTTCTTGACCAAAGACCGTTTCGATCCGCACCCCATCGTCAACTGCCAGTTCCACGCGGCTCGGATTTCCGTCCACCTTTGAGATCACAGTGATCTCATGGCCCGGGCGCAATCGGCGCAGGTCATATTCTGCACCAAGCGCGAGCGCGATTTCGGCACGCGCAGGCGCAGCGATGCCCGCGTTCGCCAGGACCGCATCCAGCGTCTCGCCCGACGCGATCTCACGCGACCAGGTGATCAAAGGCGGTTCAATCTCGGGCAAGGCGGTTTCTGCGAAGACAGATTGCAAGAGCGGCAGAGGTCGCATTGGGCTAGCATTGTCGGCGTGAAATGCGGCGGGCGGTTTCACATCGTAGTCGGCGATCTGAGGCATCGAGAGCGGATCGGGAGTCCAGAGGGTCGCTTCAGCAATCGCAGGAGGCACTGGCTCTTTAGAAAGAACGCCAGAAATGGCGATGGCGGTCACCGAGAAAGCGCCTGCGACCACAGCGCTCGCCAAAATAATTCTAATCTTCATGTTACCCCCTCTACGTCTTCTTTCAGCGCACGCCGGATCTTCGGCACTGCGAATTCTCTTGGCTCGTGATAGTCGATCATGGTGACGAGTTCACCCTTGGCATCGAACAGGAATACGCTTGCCGTATGGTTCATTGTATAGTCGCCGCCTTCGGCCGGGACGCGCTCATACGAGGCACGAAATCCTTCTGCAGCGCGGGCAACCTGGTTTGCCGGCCCAGTCCAGCCGCGAATAGCCGGATGAAAATAGCCGACATATTCGGCCATGGCCTCGACCGTGTCCCGCTCCGGATCGACTGTGATGAAGACCACGTTCATCTGCGCGGATTCGTCTCCGAGATCTTCAAGCCAGCCTGAGATATCCGATAACGTCGTGGGGCAGACATCTGGGCAGTATGTGAACCCGAAAAACACCATGGTCGGGCGTCCGATCAGGGTTTCTGGGCCCACTTCATTGCCTTCGTGATCGGTCAGTCGGAAATCCATCGCCGACAGGGGGAGAGGCCTTTGCCCGGCAGGTTTTGGTGCACCGGGACCGTCCACGCGCCACCAGCCGACGCCGAGCATCAGAGCGACAGCGCCTACACCGGCTGCACCGTATTGGACCACATGCCGACGCTGCATCAGCTCTCCGGCCCGCGCGCGGCGATCCCCAGAATTGGGACCTCAACAGTCACTTCACCACCGTCCGAGAACGTCAGTGTCAGTGGGAAGGTCTCGCCTTCGATCATCGGGTTTTGCAGCTTCATGAGCATGGCGTGCAGTCCTCCCGGTTCCAATGCTACGCTTTGGCCCGGTTCAATCGTGATTTCGTCAGCAGGCGCCATAGAACTGACGCCGTCGGCGTTGGTTTTCGTCTCATGGATCTGGGGCATCACGGCCAGTGGTGTTGTAAGCCCGGTCAGCGTGACCGTGTCTTCACCGGTGTTGCGCACAGTTATATAGGCGGCACCAGGGCGGTTGACCCCGATTGAAGCACGGGACCACGCGTTTTCGACGACCACATCCTCCGAACCGGCAGATGCCGGAGTCGACATGCCCGAGAGTAGCAAGACAAGGGGCAAACCATTGATGTAAGATAGTTTTGTCATGAAGAATTCTCCTGTATCTGGCCGAGCATCAACTTTGGCTGGCCGCAACTTCTGCAGCCACCAGTCGCCGCAGTTCGGCCTCACCGAACGGGTCTAATGGCTTGGCGTTGACGAAGAACGTGGGCGTTTGTCGCACGCCTACCGCTTCGACATCAGCGCGGTCCTGATTGAGCACCGCCACGACACCAGGGGCCAGCATCTGTGTCCGGGCAGCTTCGACATCCAGACCTCCGCTTGCGGCAATCTCAAGGATCAAACCGGGTGCCGGAGTGCCATGAGACGCCCATCGGGGCTGCTCTCGCAGGACCGCTTCCAGCACGGGTTCGAACACGTCCTGCATCCGCGCAGCTTCAAGAACACGGATCGCTTCCACCGAAGCTTCGCCGTGAAAGGCAGTGTATCGAATCACGACACGGACCGCATCGCCGTGCTCAGCCATGATATCCTTAACCACGGGATAGAATGCGCGGCAGGCCTCGCAAGCTGGATCGAAAAACTCGACAATCGTAACCGGCGCGGTCTCGGGTCCGAGGATCGGGGAATAGGGCCGGATCAGCACGTCGTTCACCTCGGGCGCGACGGGTGCTGCCTCGGCCACGGGTTGGGGGCGGGTGGCATACCAGGCCGCGCCGCCAAAACCTGCGACACCAACAGCCAGAACGGATAGAATGAGGCCGCGTCGATTCATATTTGTTTTTTCTTCAGTGAAAGGGCCGAAAGCATCCCGATCATCGTGAAGGCGACAAGCGCCATCAGCGGAATCGGAATGCCGAAGACCACCTGGTTGTCGTCGGTACAAGAGGGGCCGGTCGCCGTGCAGGGCTGGATCGCCTCGGGGATCAGCCCGACATAGAGGCCGATGTGATACAACGCCACTGCCGCCCCCCCAAGCGCGAGCGCAACGCCATAGCGCCCCACGCGGGGATCCTGCCACCACAGCCCGAGCCCAAGAACGATAGCCAGGGGGAACATGAAGGCGCGCTGGAACCAGCAAAGGACGCAAGGCGTTTGACCAAGCACCTCGCCAATAAAGAGCACGGCAAGCGATGAGACAAGCGCAATGATCCAAGCAAGAACAAGGGCCGTTTCTCCGGAAAGTCGGGTCATGGCGATCAGATCCTCTCTCTCAGATCCGCAAGGATCTCTTCGGCGGGTGTGCCGTAGGGCCAAGAATCGGCGAAGCCCGCCTGCGGATCAAAAAGAAACAGGTGCGATGTGTGCCCCATTGTATAGCCATCCGGCGCGCTGGCCTCGTCGATCCGTTCGAAGTAGATCGGAAAGGTTTCAGCGGTCTCTGCGATCTGATCGGATGTTCCGGTCAGACCGATGATGCCTGCGTCAAAGCGCGGCACAAAGTCTGCAAGAGCCATTGGCGTATCCCGTTCGGGATCAATCGAGATGAAGATCGGCTGCACTTTTGCGGCATCCTCGCCAAGGCCATCCATGACAGCCGCCACCTCTGCAAGCGTCGTCGGGCATATGTCGGGACAATTGGCGAAGCCAAAGAATACAAGCATCCAGCGGCCCGCAAAATCTTCCTCTGTTTGGATCATGCCGCGATGATCGGTCAGTTCGAAGTCCGCAAAAAACGGTGGTTCATTCTCGGCGCGGGCAAGGTCGGAACGGTAGTCGGACCACAGCAACAGCCAGATGAAAACGAACGCCGCCACGCCCGCAAACACCCATAGTACTTTCTGAAGACCTGAAAGCTTCACGCCGCTCCGCCCGAATTTGATTCTATATTTTGGGCGCGTTTACACCCTCTAGCCACTGTAGGTTCAAGACCTATTATGGACGGAAGAGCGATGTTCACCGATCTGTGAGATGCCAGGCGGAACTTGTGCTAAAAAACGCTTAAAGCTACACGGGCTGTAGATAGTTTGGAGAGGTGATATGCTGACAATCGGCACTTTGGCAAAAAAGACCGGGACGAAGGTGCAGACGATCCGCTATTACGAGCAGATCGGGCTCTTGCCCGAGCCGGGGCGATCGGCTGGCGGTCAGCGGCGCTATGGCGATAGCGAGCTTGACCGCTTGTCTTTCGTCCGGCATGCGCGGCAACTCGGGTTCTCGCTGGACGCGATCCGTGAGCTTCTCGATCTGAGCGATCATCCAGAAAAGTCTTGCGCGGAGGCCGATGCCATCGCTCGCCGACAACTCAAGCAGGTTGAGCAACGTATGGCCCGACTTGAAGCCCTTCGGACGGAATTGCAGAGGATGGTGCATGAATGCAGCGGCGGTCACACCGCCGATTGCCGGGTGCTGGAGGTGCTGCGTGACCATTCCGAATGCCTGACGGACCACGACGAGATCGGCGCCTGAGATGCCGGCAGCACTCGCCTATCCGCTCGCGGCATTGGCCGAGATCGCCGGATGCTTCGCCATCTGGGCATGGTGGCGCCTCGGCGCGTCCGCCCTTTGGCTCGTGCCCGGTGTGGCGGCGCTGGTGGCGTTCGGCTGGCTTCTGGCGCAGGTCGACACCGTGGCTGCGGGACGCGCCTTTGCGGCCTACGGTGGGATCTATATTGCCGCGTCCATTCTTTGGATGTGGCTTGCGGAAGGACACCGGCCGGACAGGTGGGACCTGCTCGGGACCACTGTATGCTTGTTGGGTGCCGCCATCATCCTCGCGGCACCCCGCGGAGCGTAAAAACGGCATTGCTCCTACAGTAGCTTTAGCTTTTACAAAGGTGCGCGTTTCACAGGCTAAAGCAAGGCAGGAATTGAATGTTTGAAATCTCAGGCGTTGGAGTCGTCGCGGCCTTTCTGGGTGGTGCTATATCCTTTCTGTCGCCTTGCGTCCTTCCTCTGGCACCTGGCTACGTCTCCTACATCGCGGGACAGCCCGCCGCGATATCCGGGGAGGAGCGCAGCATTAGCGAACGTGCGCGCAGCGTGGTCCTGAGCTTGTGGTTCGTGCTCGGATTTTCGACAGTCTTCGTGGCGCTCGGGGCCGGGGCAAGTCTACTTGGCGGGATGCTCTTGCGCTGGAAATACGAACTCGGTCTTGCCGGTGGTGCTTTGATCGTTCTCTTCGGACTTGTCATGATGGGGGCGATTAAGATCCCTGCCATGATGCGTGACACAAGGCCCGACGTAAAAGTCGACGGCGGCAGCACGGTCGGGGCCTACCTTTTGGGCCTTGCCTTTGCCTTTGGCTGGACGCCCTGCATTGGCCCTGTGCTCGGGTCGATCCTCGCGGTGAGCGCGACGTCTGGAGCGGACGGGATGGCCCTGCTGGCCATCTACTCCGCAGGGCTTGGACTGCCGTTTCTGATCATAGCGCTCTTCACCAACGAGATTGCAGGCAGGCTAAAGCGGATCAGTGCGGCTGGTCGATGGCTCTATCGTATATCGGGCGGACTGATGGTGCTGATGGGTATCGGCGTGATGACAGGTCAAATCAGCCGCCTTGCCTTCTGGCTGCTCGAAACTTTCCCAGTCCTTGGCATGATCGGATAGAATTATGATCGAAAGTAACATTTGAGAAAAGGCTTGTCTCTCTAGTCACTGTAGAGACTAAGACTCCTCGTGAACGATTCGAGGAGAGACCCTGTGGCACCCACCGATTCCTATTTAACCGCAACAAGACTGCTGGATTTTGACTCGCCCTCAATCTCAAACCTGGTACGAGATCATGGCTGGTATGACCTTGCCCGTGTCGACCGGATTGGCGCGGTTTATGACTTTGTCCGAAACGAGATTGCGTTCGGCTACAACCGCGTCGACGACATTCCCGCCTCTGCGGTGCTGACCGTCGGCTACGGGCAGTGCAACACGAAAGGGACGCTTCTCATGGCACTGCTGCGCAGCGTAGGCATCCGCTGCCGGCTGCACGGCTTCACCATCCACAAGGCCCTGCAGCGTGGCGTGGTGCCCGAATTGGTCTACCCCCTCGCACCGTCCGAAATTCTGCACTCGTGGGTTGAAGTCGAAACCGATGAGGGCTGGATTAATCTGGAAGGATTTATTCTGGACGCGCCCTTCCTGCAGTCGCTTCAGAAGGAATTCAGCGAAACAGAAAGCCTTTGCGGCTACGGCGCCGGAACGGATTGTCTGAGTGCGCCACCAGTCAGTTGGAGCGGCGGCAGCACTTATATTCAGAAAACCGGCATCGTTCGTGATTTCGGAACCTTTGATACGCCCGACGACTTTTATGAGAAATATAGCCAGAACTTCGGATTTGCGCGTGACTTTCTCTATCGCCACGTCATCCGTCACTGGATGAATGCCCGGGGTCGCCGCATCCGTCGTGGAGTCTTGCCGCGGGTCTCTGGACTCAGTCGGCCGAACCACAGCCATGAGGAGAAGAACCGTGCCGCATGATCACGGCCACGCTCACATCGATCCTGAATCTGGTGATCGTAGGGTCTCCATCGCCATCTGGGCCAACGGCCTTCTGACCGTCGCGCAGATCGTCGGCGGCATCCTTTCCGGCAGCCTCGCGCTGATCGCGGATGCCCTGCACAATTTTTCGGACATGGCGTCGCTGGTGATCGCCTTTGCCGCCCGGAAAATTTCGCGGCGACCCGCGGACGAGCGCATGACCTTCGGCTATGGACGGGTTGAAATCGTCGCAGCACTCATCAACTACACGACCCTGATCCTGATCGGCTTCTACCTGATCTACGAAGGTGGCATGCGCATGATCGACCCTCCCGAGGTCGCTGGCTGGACGGTGGTGATGCTGGGCGGTGTGGCCCTGGTCGTCGACACGCTGACGGCGCTGCTTACCTATTCCATGCAGAAAGGCAGCGTGAACATCCGCGCGCTCTTCCTGCACAACCTGTCGGACGCTTTGGCCTCCGTGGCAGTCATTATTGGCGGGTCCCTGATCATCCTCTACGACATGCGATGGGTCGATCCAGCAATCACCATCGGCATTGCCCTATACATCCTCTATCTGGCTTTGACCGAGATCGGCGGTCCGATCCGAACACTGATGCTCGGCAGTCCTCCCGACATCGAAAATCAAGCCGTCGTTGAGGCGATGCGGAGTGTCGATGGTGTCGCGGACGTTCATCACGTGCATCTGTGGCAGATGCAGGAGCACAAGGCGGCGCTGGACTGCCACGTGGTGTTGACAGCGGGCGGCTGGGGGGAAATCGAAAAGATCAAGGCAGCGATCAAGGACTGGCTGAAGGAGGACTTCAACATCGGCCATTCCAGCCTTGAGTTCGAGCACGAAGACCGTGCACACGAAAACGCCGACCTCTACGGTCACGGCAAGCCGGAAGAAGAGGAGAACCATGTTCACCGGGATCATGAAAGGTCATGACGACGTGATCGGCGTCGCCTGCGAGTGAAAGCTCAGCGAAAGCGACCTGAAACGGATGCACGGCCTGCTTCAAGAGCGCCTGCAGGAGACACGCAAGCCTGGCCTGGTCCTCGAACTCACGAGGTTCGATGCCTTCAAGGTTCCGTCTGCTTTTGAGCCGGTCCAGAACTGCTGAGAGCCCGAATGCGTCCTATCCGCCACACAGATTTAGGCAGAACCAATTTTAGGGCAATTCGAGACTCATATGACGATCGAGATGGGCACCATTGAGGGTGACTGTGACAAGGGCGAAGTGTAAGCATCCGGCGTAGGCCGCGATTATGCGGCTTTGGCGATCATGCTTTGCTTCCAGTTCCATGGCAGAAGTTCATGGATGCGCGAGACGGGCATGTCGGGCAGCCGGGCGAGAACATCGGCAAGCCAGGCTTGTGGGTCGACGTCGTTCATTTTGGCCGTGACGATGAGGGTATACATGGCGGCCGCTCGCTCACCGCCGCGCTCGGAACCCGCGAAGAGCCACGACTTCTGCCCAGGGCCACGCCACGCAGGGCACGTTCGGCTGCATTATTCGTCAGACAGATGCGCCCGTCATCGAGGAATGCCGTGAACGCCTGCCAACGGCCGTCTTTCTCGAACATGTAGTTGATCGCCTTGGCCACCTTGTTGTGCATGGACAGTTTTGCGCGCTCTTCCTGCAGCCAATCATGCAGGTTATCGACCAGGGGACGGGACAGCTCCTGGCGGGCGGCAAGCCGGGCATCGCCATCCAGCCCGTTGATCTCGCGCTCGATGTCGAAGATGGCGTCGATCCGTTTTACCGCTTCCAGCGCGACCGGCGAGATCTGATGGGCGGGTTTGCCCTTGCGGACATTCCCGGCAATATCCGCCAGTTCGAAGAACTTCCTGCGCGCATGCGCCCAGCACAACGCACTGGTCACGGCACCCGCTTCACGATCGGCGCGATAGAGGTCGTTGTAGCCGCCATAGGCGTCCGCTTGCAGCACGCCTTGCCATCCGGCGAGGTGCTGATTGGGATTGGTGGCCGCGCGATCGCGGGAGAAGCGGAAGAACGCGGCCGGTGGCGCGCCGCCATTCCAGGGCCGGTCATCGCGCACATAGGTCCAGAGCCGGGCTTTCTTCGCGCCACCTCGCGCCAGAAGCGGCACGGTCGTGTCGTCGCCATGCAGGCGGTGAGCGGCACGCACATGGGTCTCGATCAGGGCATGGATGGGCTCCAACGCAACAGTCGCGTGCCCGACTAGGTCTGCCAGGGTCGACAGGCTCAGCTCGACGCCTTCACGGGCGAACCGCTCGGCCTGCCGGTTCAACGGCTGGTGCTGACCATACTTTTCAAAAACGAGCATGGCGATCAGGCTGGGTCCGGCCCATCCGCGCGGGATCGCATGGAAGGGGGCGGGCGGCTGGCTGATCTTCTCGCAGGCCCGACAGGTGAACTTCTCGCGCACGGTCTGGATCACCTTCCACTGCCGCGGGATCACCTCCAGGGTCTCGGTGACATCTTCGCCCATCTTCACGATACGATCCGAACCACAGCAGGTGCAGGCGGCTGGCGCCTCGATCACCACCCGTTCGCGTGGCAGGTGATCGGGGAACGGCTTGCGCACAGGAGGACGGCGCGTGAAGGCCCGCACCGTGGTGCCCTTGTCGGCCGCCTGTTCTGCGGCCAGGGCATCCTCGGTGGCCGCCGTTTCCAACTCTTCAAGCTGCAGTTCCAGCTGATCGATCAGCCGGGCGCGCCGTTCCGACGAGATGCCGTATTTGTCGCGACGCAGCTTGGCGATCTCGAGCTTGAGCTCCTGGATCATCGCCTCCGAGCAGGACACGACCGCCCGGGTCTGTGCCAGCTCGCTTTCCGCAACATCTGCACGAGCCTCGGCGGCGGCCAGGGCAGCGCGTAATTTGGCGAGTTCGGAGGCGGCGTCAGACATGGTGGATGTCTACCACTCAGGTCCATGAGACACCAATAAAAACAGGCCTTTCAGTGCGATTTATCCAGCCTTTGCAGGGCGTTGCGTCCAGCGAGGGTTGCGCCAGTCGATGCCCTCCAACAGGTAACCCAACTGCGCCGCCGAGATCTGCACCGCTTCGCCCGACCGGCTTGCCGGCCAGATGAACTTGCCCGCCTCCAGGCGCTTCAGATAAAGCGACATGCCCACGCCATCATGCCACAGGATCTTGACCAGATCGCCTTTGCGGCCCCGGAAGCAGAATATCTCGCCCTCATGGGGATCGCGACCGAGACCCTCCTGCACCTGTAGTGCCAGCGTGTTCATGCCCCGCCGCATATCGGTCACGCCGCCCGCAATCCAAACCTTCACGCCCGCCGGAAACGCGATCATTGTCCGTCCACCACGGCCAGGATCCGGGCAAGCGCTTCGGGCTCCACGCCCGCCGGCACGATGACCCGGCGCCCGTTCGGCAGGGCTATCTCGACCTGACAGTCTGGAGGCAGACCGGGATCAACTGAATTGGTCCGCGACGCGGGCGCTTTCGTCACTGTCACCGGCGCGAAAGATATTGAGCGAGAAGACCCAAGCTCACCGTTTCGATACTGCCGCCGCCAGGTTGTCAGCAGCGACCGGCAAATGTCGTGTCGCCGCGCTGTGGCTGCCACCTGGCGGTGGCCGATAAAGCTCTCCTCCACAATGCGCAGTTTGTCATCATCCGACCAATACCGGCGGCGTTCACCATCGGCAGCAGACAGAACTTCGATTTGAGGGCGGTTGATAAAGTCGGACATAAGGTCGGACTTACCATCGGAGCGAACCCAAGATCAGACGGCCGCCCCCGGAGGCTTACTTTGCAAACGCCATCCGCTATCACAGAATGGAAGCTTTCGACGCATGGAGAACGGCCGCGAGCATCTGACGCCCACTGACCCGACATTTATTCGGTTCCGTCGAGTTAACGTGACATCACCGTCAGGCCACCTCCGTCAGCGCGTCGATCACGGGGCAGTCCGGCACATCGTCACCGGTGCATTGCGCCACGGTGGAAGACATCACGTGTTCGATGCGCTTGAGATCGGCGATCTTGGCGCGGACCGAGGCGAGATGGGCGTTGGCGAGGGCCTGCACCTCGCCACAGGTCTGGGCCCCGCCATCGACAAGTGCGAGCAGATCGCGAACCTCGTCGAGCGTGAACCCCAGCTCTCGCGCACGCATGATGAAGCGCAGACGCGCGACATGGCTCTCGTCATAGGCCCGGTAATTCTTTGACGTGCGCGGCGGCTCAGGCATGACGCCGATGTTCTCGTAGTAGCGGATGGTCTCGAAGTTGCATCCGGTCAGTTTGGCCAGATCTCCGCGCCTCAGGATCTTCACCGTTCTGTGATCCATTTTCACGTCAGCCCCCTTGAGCCTGTACCAGCTACAGAACCTAGGTTGGGATTATCACCGAGGCAAGGACGATTCGAACCATGACTGAAACCATATCCGCAGACCGCCAGGCGGCAATCGATGAAACACCGGCTGCCGACAAGAAGGCATGGGCGACAACCGGGCTGAGCGCGCTTGGCGCGCTGGCCATGACCTCGTGCTGTATCCTGCCGCTGGTGCTGGTCAGCTTCGGCGTTACCGGCGTGTTCATTGCGCAGCTGGGCGTTCTCTACCAGTACAAATGGATCACCTTCGCGCTGAGTGCCGCCTTCATCGGTTACGGCTTTTACAAGGCGTATCGCCCGATCCCGGCTGAGGCCTGTGCCGATGGCACCTGCGCGTGTCCCGTGAACCGGACACTCATGCGATCCATTCTCTGGGCTGCAACCGTGATCGTCGCCGTCGCGATGATCTTTCCCTATCTCACTCCATACATTCTGTCCTACTGAAAGGCCAAACCCATGAAATCATTCCGACTCGCCATCGCGGCCTTGGGCATCTTCGCAGCGGTTCCCGTCAGCGCCGAAGAACAACGCATCAATATCGGGGTTGGCGAACTGACATGCCCGACCTGCTCCTACACGGTGGCGGCGGCCATGCGGGGCGTTCCCTCGGTCGAGATCATCGACTTCACGGAAGGAGAGGAATTCGGCACCGGCACCTACATCGTCGCCTTTGATGACGAGGCCGCCGATCAGGAAATGATCGTCGAAGCAATCCGCGCCACCGGCTATCCGGCGGACATCGTCGAGTCCGGCGATTCCTGATCGCATTCACGGACCCGCCCCCGGAGCCGGAGACAGCATGACAGACATGAACATTGAACCCACGACCCTTCTGCGGCGCGGCCTCATCGGCAGCGTCGTAGCCGCGATCTGTTGCTTCACGCCGTTCCTGGTGGTGATCGTTGCCGGGGTAGGGCTTTCGGCCATTGTCGGCTGGCTCGACTACGCGCTTTTCCCGATGCTGTTCGCCTCGCTGAGTGTGGTTGCGTATGCCCTCTGGCTGCAAGCCGACAGACCGGGGCACAACCCGAAAACCCTTCTCATCGGCCTGGCCGTTGCTCTTTCCGCTCTGCTGTTCTGGCTGGAGTTCCGCTTTGCTTTGCGGATCTCGGTCGCGGCGGCGTTGGCCGTGGCCGGATATGCACTTTGGTTGCGAAAAGGGCCCAGCGGCAGCTGAACACGTGGACAGCGGACCGCGATGAAGCCCGCTTCAATTTGAGTAAAGGACGTTGCACATGATAAACTTGGCAACGAAATGATGCCAATGGCACGGCAGATGATGGGGTGCTGTTCATTCGGTTTCCTTGGCATGTTCGCGGGTCTCGTATCGATGGCCGCCCTCCTGATCGCGGTTGCCGCCATTGTGTACCTGCTTGCAAAGCGCCCGCAGGCAAACATTCGCTCGCATGAAGCCTGAAACACGGTGCCGGAAAGGCAGTAGACCATGACAGATCGTTACGACCTCATCGTGATCGGCGGCGGCACCGGCGGCAACGGCGTCGCCCGAATGGCCACCAATGCCGGCTGGAAGGTGGCCAGTATCGATAGCCTGCCACATGGCGGCACCTGCGCCCTGCGCGGCTGCGATCCCAAGAAGATGCTGATAGCGGTCACCGAAGGCGTCGAATGGACCGAAAACATGAAGGGCAAGGGGCTTGAGGCGAAAGCCTCGGTCAACTGGCCCGACATGATCGCCTTCAAGCGCACGTTCACCGACGCGATGCCGCCGCGCATTGAAGCGGGGCTGAAAAAGGCGGGGATCGACGTCATACACGGCGCGGCGCGGTTCATCGGCGCGGACAGCATCGAGGTGAACGGCGAGACCCTGACCGCGAAGCATTTCCACATCGCCACCGGCGCGCGGCCGATGACATTGAACATCCCTGGAGAGGAGCATCTGACCACCAGCACCGAGTTTCTGGAACTGCCCGGGCGGCCCGAGCGGATCGCCTTCGTCGGCGGCGGTTTCATCGCCATGGAATTCGCCCATATCGCCAGACGCGCAGGTGCCAGCGCAGTGACCGTGCTCGAGATGATGGATCGCCCCCTGGGCAACTTCGATCCCGATCTGGTCGCGATGCTGGTTGAGGCGACTGAAGAACTGGACGTCGATCTGAGAACGCAGGCGAAGGTGCTGAGCATCGAGAAACAGGGCGATGAATTCATCGTCACGGTGGAACGGCCCTCGGGCATTGAAACCGTGACCTGCGACCGGGTGGTGCATGGCACCGGCCGGGTGCCCAATATCGACGGACTGAACCTCGAGGCCGCCGGCGTCGAATACTCACGCCGTGGCATCAAGGTGAACGCCGCGATGCGTACCACCAACCCGGCCATCTTCGCCGCCGGCGATTGCGCCGACAGCGGGTTGAACCTGACCCCTGTCTCGGCGGCAGAGGGACGCGTTGCGGGCAAGAATCTGCTCGCCGGCAAAGACGCGCGCGAGATCAAGTATCCGCCGATCCCGTCGGTTGTCTTCACCCTGCCGATGGTTGCCACCGTCGGGCTTTCAGAAGCGGTGGCCAAAAAACAGGGCCTGAAATTTGACACGCATTTCGAGAAGACCGAGGGCTGGTATTCGTCGCTGCGCGTCGGCGCGAAGCGGACCGCCTACAAGGTTCTGGTCGAACAAGACAGCGGCAAGATACTCGGCGCGCATCTGATCGGGCCGGGATCCGAAGAACAGATCAACCTCTTTGCCATGGCCATGGGCGCCGGGCAGACCGCCAACCAGATCAAGGCGATGATCTTCGCCTATCCGAGCTTCGCCTCCGACATCGGGGCGATGGTGTGAAACGAATTTTGACCGGGTCAGGATGGCGGCGCGGGTTGCCAGAAAAAGGGAAATGAAAATGGACCAGACCGTCAAGGCACATGATTGCTGCTCGACCAAAGACGCCAGCAGCGATAGCTATGACCTGATCGTGATTGGCGCTGGCTCGGCCGGGTTCTCCGCCTCGATCACCGCCGCCGAAGCCGGCAAACGGGTGGCCATGGTCGGGCACGGCACCATCGGCGGCACCTGCGTGAACGTCGGCTGCGTACCATCCAAGGCGATGATCCGTGCCGCCGAAGCGGTGCATGGCGGCGCGTCGGCGGCCCGGTTCCCCGGCATCTCGTCCTGTGAGCATGCAGTGGACTGGCCCGCTGTGGTGAAAGGCACTGCCGATCTGGTGGGCGAGATGCGGCACAAGAAATACATCGATCTGCTGCCCGCCTATGAGACCATTACCTATATTGAAGACGGCCCGGCGCGGTTGGTCGAGGGCGGCGTCGCGGTCGGTGGACGGGTGATTTCCGCCCCCCGCATCCTGATCGCCGCCGGCTCGCGCCCCCACCTGCCAGCGATTCAGGGTATCGACGCCGTGGACACGCTGGATTCCACCGGCCTGCTGACCCTGCCAACGCGGCCCGAAAGCATCATGGTGCTGGGCGGCGGTTATATCGGCTGCGAGCTGGCACAGATGGCCTCGCGACTGGGGGTGAAGGTCACGCTGGTTACCCGCACGCGCCTTCTGCCCGGCGCCGAGCCGGAGGTGGCCGAGGCGCTGGTGCAGGCGCTGAAGGCGGAGGGCGTCGCGGTCGAGACCGGCCTGGCCTACGTTTCGGTGGCGCAAGGCTCGGGCGGCATCGCCTTGACGATCGAACGGGGCGGCAAGACCGAGGCGCTCACGGCAAAGCGTCTTGTCGTGACCACCGGCCGGATCGCCAATACCGAGAACCTCGGACTGGCCGATCTGGGCATCGAGACGAATGCGCGCGGCTCGGTCATGGTCGGTCCTGACATGGCCACCACCCGGCCCGGCGTCTGGGCGGCGGGCGATGTGACGGATCGCGACCAGTTCGTCTATATGGCGGCCTATGGCGCCAAGGTGGCGATCAACAATGCCCTTGGACTGGAGCCGAAGCGCTATGAAAATGCGGCGATGCCCTGGGTTGTGTTTACCGACCCGCAAGTGGCCGGCGTCGGCCTTTCGGAGGCTGAGGCCAAGACGGCGGGGCACGACGTCAAGACCAGCGTAATCACGCTCGACAACGTGCCGCGCGCCGCCGCCGCCCGCGATACCCGAGGCGTGATCAAATTGGTTGCAGACGCAAAGACCGACCGCCTGCTGGGCGGCCAGATCGCGGCACCGGAGGGGTCGGACACCATCCAGACGCTGGCCATGGCGCTCAAGTTCGGCATGACCACCAAGACGCTTGGAGAGACGATCTTCCCATATCTGACCACGGTTGAAGGGCTGAAGCTCGCTGCGCAGACCTTCGACAAGGACGTGGCCAAACTCAGCTGCTGCGCGGGGTGACACGATGAAAGATACTGGTGGCAAGGGTTCGTTGGCTGTGCTTCTCGCGCTCAAGTTGGTCTGTTGCGGCGGGCTGTTGCTGGCCACCGGGGCATTCTCGCTTGGCGGACTCTTGTCAATAATGGATCAGCCTGCGGTCAAAACTGGAGGCGTGCTCCTCCTGGTCTTGGCAGCGGGTTGGTTATTGCGGCAGGCGCTTTCGAACAGACCAAACCATCGGTCGCAGAACGAAGGCAGGCATGCCCATGAACACCGCCAAGACATTGCCTGACGGTGACGCAAGCCGGGTCTGTTTGACCCGCGGCGACACGGCGCTTGTCCTTTGTGGTGGCGGCGGCCACGGGGCGCTGGAAGTCGGTTTTGCCCGCGCCCTGTCGGATCTTGGCATCGGGTACGACCGGATTCTTGGAACCTCGATCGGTGCGGTGAATGGTGCGTTTCTCGCGGGTGGCATGTCCGCCGATGACCTTGCCGATCTGTGGCGAACGGTTCGGCTGCGGCAGATGCTGCAGCCAAACTGGAGTTGGGTTCTGCACCCGCGCTCCCGATCCGGCCTGCTGTCGCTTGGCGCCTTCGGCCGGTTTCTGGAACGAAATCTGCCCAGTCGCCGGTTCGAGGACTTGGCCGTTCCCTTGACCATCGTCACGACCGACCTGATCACCGGCAAGGCGTGCTACTGGGAAGGGTCCGGCGACATCATTGCGCCGCTGCTCGCTTCGGTCAGCCTTCCGGGCATCTTTCCACCGGTGCAGCTTGATGGGCATCCACATATCGACGGAGGCGTTGCCGAAAACGCGCCGCTGGCACGCGCGGCCGCGACCGGTGCGCGGCGGGCATTGATGATCGACTGTGCATGTTCAAACCCCTGCAAACTGGCGCCATCCGGACTGATCGGCACAATCGGACGCGCTTTCGAGATCGCCCTCGCGCGCAAGCATCGGGCCGAGTTGCAGCTGCATGAAGGTCGGATGGATGTTGTGCGGGTTGTACCTGATCTTGATGACGAACCGGGGTTTCTTGACCTCTCCCAGACGTCAACACTTCTAGAGGAGGGCTATCAGCAATCGATGGCAACCTTGTTTCAGCTGCCGGACCGTACCGTCAGCATTGCGGAAGCGAACATGGGTCCGGTCTCATCCAATTCAAATGTTTGAAAATAGGGCGCTCATGGTAGATCACACGGAAAACGTTGTTCCGGACACTTCGATCATTTCGGAGCGCAACGTCCTGGAAGCCTTGTCCGCGCTCATGACCGAGGCCCGGCTTGCGGCACGCTGGGGCGGACTTTCACCCACGTCCCGGCGCGCGCATCAGGCGATCCTGCAGGCGTATTTGGCGCGTGGCGAGCCGCCTTGCATATCTGAGTTCACCGCGGAAACACTTTCCGATCTGGGACAGCGCGATCTGGTGCATGTGCGTGACGGGCGGATAGCGCTGGCCTATCCGTTTTCTACCCGACCGACAGAGTTTCAAGTGCGCTTGGGAGAGGTGGAGGTGCATGCGATCTGTGCGGTCGATGCGCTCGGCACCGCGGCCATGGCCCGACGACCGGCCGAGGTCACGTGCGTCTGCCCGACCTGCCGGGCAAGTGTCAGCATTGGCATTTCGCCGGATGGCCTCACGGTCAAACATGCCTCCACGCCCGATCCCCGGGTCTGGACCGGGGTCAAGGACGTCGGGACCTGTGCCGCCGACGGCCAGTGCAAGTCGATGCTGCTGTTCTGCAGCCCCGAACATCTGGACGCCTGGAAACAATCCCAACCGCCATCTGCGCGGGGATTCGACCTGCCGCTGGCCCATGGTGTGCAACTCGGCGCTGCGATCTTTCGACCATTCATACCGGGACCGAAAGGGAAGGCAGCGTCATGAGTTCACTCGTCCTCTATGGATTCGCCGCCGGCGCGGTTGCGACGGTCAACCCCTGCGGCTTTGCCCTTCTGCCTGCATGGTTCGCAAGTGAAATGGCGGTACACGAAGGCCGCCCCGCGGCTGATCGCTTGATCCGGGCGATTTGTTCGGGCGGAATGGTATCCCTCGGGTTCGTCTCGATATTCGTGGTTGCCGGTGTCCTCCTGGCCGCCGGATCCGAGTGGCTTGGGCCGGCGTTGCCGTGGATCGGTGTAACGCTGGGATTGGCGCTGGTGCTGATAGGCATCAGTTGGGTTGCTTCAGTCCGACTTCCGGGCGTTCCGGTCGTTGAAAGATGTCGCCGGGTCAGCACGCGCTATGGTGCGTTCGGATTTGGCCTCTTCTATGGACTTGGGTCTATCTCTTGCACGCTGCCGGTGTTCATGTCCGTGGCCGGTCTGTCGTTTCTTTTGGAGAGCGAAATTTCCTTGGCCGGATTTCTGGCCTACCTGGCCGGTGCGACTATCGTTTTGACCCTGGTCGCCTTGGGCGGAACACTCGTTGGGTCGGGGTTGTTGAAGCTTGTGCAGGTTAGCGCCGGGTTTTTGCGACGGACTGCCGGCGTACTGATATTGCTGGCCGGTCTCTATATCGCCCTCTACTGGGGACGGCTGTTCCTCGACAATGCGACATGGGCGGACGAAATCGCCTATTCGGTCGGAGGGTATGCATCGAGGGTTGGCATGTTTCTGTCCTCCAGGACCGGCTTGACAATATTGCTGTCAGGTTTCGCCGCGATCGCCCTGATGGTATGGATCGCGCGCGTTAGCGGGGCCAACCGCAAATAGGTTTCCGGTCAATCGACCGAATACCCGAAAGCAGCTGCCCAAACAGTTCATCGCCAGAGTTAATGCCCAAATTCGCAGCCGGACTTCATGAAGGTCATGGCACATTTGAGCCGTTTGATTTCTCGGTCGGTTTGCTGTGAAGCAGGCGCCGGGTTTCGATTTTCTTTCGTTTGATCGTTTCTCGTTATTGCAAGTTGGCTAGCGAACTGGCTCGCGGTGGATCGTTTATTCTGGATTTATTTTCCATAACTCAGTGTGTTTCCTGCTTGACCCCGCACTATGGTGCAGGGTGTAGAGCTATTAACAAGGAGAGAAACATGGCGAATCTGACCATTGGCAAAGCCGCGGAATCGGCGGGTGTACGTATCGCGACCATCCGGTTCTACGAACGCCGCGGCTTGATAGCACAGCCGCCCAAACCGCAGAGCGGTTACCGGATCTATCCGCCCGAAACGGTGGCGCGTATCCGGTTTATCCGGCAGGCGCAGGATATCGGGTTTTCGCTCGCGGAAACCGCTGAACTTCTCTCGTTGCAGGCACGACCAGACTCGGATTGCGCCGACATCCGGGAGCGCGCGCAGGCCAAGCGCGCGGAGGTGGAGCGAAAGATCGATCAACTGGTCCGCGTCCGCGCTGCCCTCGACGATCTGATTGCGGCCTGTCCGGGAAATGGCGCGCTGCGCGCATGCAGCATCCTGAGCGCGTTGAGTGAGGGTGAACACAAAGTTCACAACTGAATGAAAGGAAGGAAGTCACGGATGCGAAAGCCGCTATGGGCAGGTATGACCAGCCTGTTTCTGACCGTTGTGGCGGGTCCGGTGATGGCGGGACCGGCCTACGAGGTCCACGTTGCCGGGCTTGCCTGCCCGTTCTGCGCCTACGGGATCGAAAAGGCCTTTAATGAAATCCAAGGTGTCGAAAGCGCCCTTACGGATCTCGGTGCCGGGGTTGTCGTGGTCGAAATGGCCGATGGCGCGACGCTGAGCGAAGCACAGGCCAGAACAGCTGTCGATAAGGCCGGCTTTACGCTGGAGGGCCTTGAGAAGAAGGGAGACTGAGATTGAAGCACGCCTTCCTCTCAAGCGTCGACCGGTTTTTCCGCGCCTCGGGCGCCGTTCTTGCCAGCACTCTTGCCGGGCTCTTTTCCGGTCAGGCGCTGGCGGCGCCGCAAACCTTCAACACCGCCTTGCCCGTCGCAGAGGGCGAGGCCGTGTTTCGCGAACAGTTCCTTTACCGCAAGGCCGATGACGACCCAGGCCCGGCCAACCGCGATCTGGAGGTGTCGGGGGGCATATCCGTGCTGGCTTATGGCGTGACGAGCGATCTTACGCTATTCGGCATGCTCCCTTACCTTGACAAGAGCCTCGATCTGACCACGCCCGCCGACGCGCGGATTACCCGCGGAACCAGCGGGTTCGGCGATGCCCGCATCTTTGCGCGCTACACGATGTACCAGAAGGACGGGCGCGGCCGGAGTTTTCGCATCGCGCCGTTTGCCGGGATTGAGTTGCCCACAGGCGATGATGATGGACGTGACAGTTTTGGCCGCCTGCCTCAGCCGTTGCAATCGGGCTCAGGCTCGTGGGATCCGTTCCTGGGCGTTGTCAGCACATTCCAGACGCTCGATTTTCAGTTCGACGCGCAGATCGCCTACAAGGCCAACACAAAGGCGAACGGGTTCGAGTTCGGCGATGAATTGCGGCTTGACGCCTCTGCGCAATATCGGGTCTGGCCGCGGGAGTTGCGTGGCGGCGTGCCGGGATTTCTCTATACCGGGCTGGAGGTAAATTTCCTCCACCGCGACAACAATCGCGTCGCGGGCACCGACGATCCGCATTCGGGAGGTGAGAGCTTGTTTCTGGCTCCGACGCTGCAATACGTAACCAAACGCTGGGTGCTGGAAGGGGCGGTGCAAGTTCCGGTCTGGCAGGACCTGAATGGGCAGGCACTCGAGGATGACATGACCGTTCGTGCCGGTTTCCGGCTGAATTTCTGAAGGACCGAAATGAAGGTGCGATCGGTGATTCTGAAGGGGCTTACGGGTATCGCCGGTCTGGCCATTCTTCTGCTGGCGGTCGGATGGCTCGTCTTCGTGCCCTCCGCACAAGAGCCCGGCTACGAGTTCGTCAAGGCATTGGGCGGCAAGGGCACCGCGCCGGGCGAGTTTAACGACCCAACCGGGCTCGCCGTGGCCGGTAATGAGCTTTTCGTCGCTGATTCCCGCAACGGCCGCATCCAGGTCTTCGACCTTGACGGCAGGTTCAAGCGGTCCTTCGGCCAACCGGGCGATGGTCCGGGTGATCTCGGGCGGCCAATGAACCTGACCATCCATGACGGCACGCTCTATGTGCCGGAATATTTCAACGACCGTATCCAAGTGTTCGGCCTTGACGGTACATCAAGACGCATCATTGGCCGCAAGGGTGATGGCCGTGGCGAATTCGACGCGCCGGGCGGTGTCGCGGTCGCTCTGAACGGCGATCTCTATGTTGCTGACTTCTACAATCACCGGGTACAGCAGCTGCGCCCCGACGGCTCGTTCGTCCGGCAGTGGGGCGCCACCGGAGATCCGGGCAGCGGGGCCGGCGCTTTCATCTATCCAACCGATGCCGCCCTGGGGGCGGGTGGACAATTGATCGTCGCCGACGGATATGCCGACCGGGTGCAGGTGTTTGGGCCCGAGGGCGGGTTCTCGCATAAATGGGGCGGCCCTTTCGCCATGAACATCTTCGGCCCCTTCAAGGGCTGGTTCGCCACCGTGACCAGCATCGCGATCAGCCCGGAGGGCAATGTCTTCGTCGCGGATTTCTACAACGACCGGGTTCAGAAGTTCGCGCCGGACGGCACCTTTCTCACCGCCTTCGGCGAGACCGGCACGGGCCCCGGCGAGATCCGCCACGCCATGGCCGTCGCGGTGGCCGAAGACGGCAGCGTGTTCGTCGCCGACTTCCTCAACAACCGCATCCAGAAGTGGCGGCCGAAGCGATGACACTAGCCGCCAAGCAACTGATCTTGCGTATGACTACGGCCTTAACAGAGCGCCGCCCATGCGGGGTGGTTGCTGCCCCTCGGGTTTTTGTTCCAAGCCCGGCATGAAAGGAGATGCCCAACATGAAGACGACTATCCTGACCATTGAGGGCATGCACTGCGATGGGTGCGCCCGCACCATTGAGGCGCTGGTGTCCCGCATCCCCGGCGTACGACAGGCCGAAGTCTCCTTCGATGAACGCCGTGCCCGGGTTTTACACGACCAGAACACGGCCTCGACAACCGACCTTACAGCGGCGATCGCCAAGGGCGGCTTCACCGCGAAAGCAACCGAGACATGATCGAAACAACCTTTATGGATCTTGTCGCGATCCCGGCCGCACGCGGCCTGCTCGATCGCTTCGCCGCGCTCTCCGGGCGTTATCGGGTCGTCGCGGGGCTGGTCCTCGTCGCGCTCGGCGCGTGGTCGATCGGGTTCGGCCTTGAAGCCGACATCGACCCGGGGACGACACCCGCCGGATGAAAGGACGCACGCCATGACGACACCCGCAATCTCCCATGACTCCTCGACACCCTGGAGCGAGGAACCCTCCGAGCGTCCGGGCCGTGCCCGCATCCGCGCGCGTATCGGCGGGCTGCACTGCTCGCTGTGCACCGGCACGATCGAGAAGGCGCTTGGTCGGCAGAACGGCGTCGACAAGGTCGCGGTCAGCCTGACCCATGAGCAGGCGCTGGTCGAATACGATCCTCAGAAAGTGACGCCGGATGCCTTGCTCCGGACGCTCAGGGACATTGGCTATTCGATCCACGACCCGAACAAGCTTCGTCCCTTCGAGGAGGAAGAGCGCGAGCTGGTCTCCGAGGGCCGCCGATTCCTCACCGCAACGGCCTTTAGTCTCCTGTCCATTGCCTTGATCACGGAGCCGACGGGGAGACTATCCCTGCTGCTGCCGGCGCTCGCGACTGTCAGCCTTGTCGCATTCGTCTTCCTCGTGCTCAGGGCACGCGGGCTGTGGACAGCGGTTGCCGGTGCCGGCGGACTCGGCGCACTCACGATCGGTCTGCTTGCCCTCAAGAGCGAAGGGACGCTGGGCGGCCTGACGCCCTGGATCGTGGGTGGCCTCGCCGCCGCGCTCGTCTTCGGCGCCGCTCGGCACATCCTGGTGATGGCCGTGCAGGCGCTGCGTCGCGGCATCCTGAATCAGCACGTTCTGCTGGAGGCTGGCGCCTTCGCCGGGCTGGCCGGCGGGCTGATCGGCCTCATTCTCGAGACCCCCGGCTATCCGACCGCGCCGTTCTTCGCGGTCGCGGTCATGGTCGCGACCTATCACATCTTCTCCGAATGGCTGTCGCTGATCGTCAAGACGCGATCCTCGCAAGCGGTCAAGCGTCTGCTCGACCTTCAGCCGGACACCGCCCGCGTGCAACGCGACGGCCGCGAGTCGGAGGTCGCGCTCGCCGAGGTAACGCAAGGGGATCTCGTGCGCGTCCGACCCGGCGAGCGCCTGCCGGTGGACGGCGAGGTCGTCAAGGGCCGCTCGGCGGTGGACCAGTCGCTCGTCACCGGCGAGCCGATGCCGGTCGAGCGGCAGGAGGGCGACACGGTCATCGGCGGCACCATCAACGGCAACGGCACCCTGCTGATCCGGGTCACGGCCGTCGGCGCGGAGAGCTTCTTGCAACGCGTCGCGCGAGAGGTGGAAGACGCCCGCGCCCTTAAGCCCGGCCTGCTGCATCTCGTGGACCGCGTGCTCACGGTCTACACGCCCGCCGTGCTCACGATATCGGTCGTCTCTTTCCTCGGCTGGGCGCTTCTGCCGCAAATGTTCGGCTTTACGCCGGACTTACAGCGCGCGGTGTTCGCGGGCCTCAGCGTGCTCGTGATGGGCTACCCTTGCGCCGTCGGCATCTCGGCGCCGCTGTCGATCGTGCGCGGCGCCGGGGAGGCGGCCGAGCAGGGCATCCTGATGCGGACAGGTGAGGCCTTCCAAGGGTATCGCCTGGTGCGCCAGATCGCCTTCGACAAGACCGGCACGCTGACCGAGGGTCGCCCCCGCGTCCATGAGGTCGAGGCGATGTCCGGGGATACCGATGCGCTTCTCGGCCTCGCGGCGGCCGCCGAGGCCGCGTCGGAGCATCCGCTTGCGGAGGCAGTGGTCGAAGCGGCGTTCGATGCGGGCCTGACACCGCCCGAGGCCGAGACCTTCGAAGCGACGCCGGGCAAGGGAGTCACCGCCCACATCGACGGCCGGGATATCCTGGTCGGCAGCCCGCGCTTCGTCGCGGAGGGCGGCGTGGATCTCAAGCCGCTTGAGGAACGTATCAGCAAGTTGGAGGACAAGGGGCGCACGGTCGTCGCGATGGCTCGGGACGGCGACCTCGTCGGCCTGCTGGCGCTCGGTGATGCACCGCGTGACGATGCGGCCAAAACCATCACCCGGCTTCGCGACGCCGGTGTTCGCACCGTGCTCGTCACCGGCGATAACGAGCGGACAGCAGCCCGCGTCGCCAAGGATCTCGGGCTCGACGAGGTTCACGCCGAAGTGCTGCCGGGCGAGAAGGCCGAGTTGATCCGCGATCTCCAGACGCGCGGGCGCACGGCGATGGTGGGCGACGGCATCAACGACGCCCCGGCCCTGATGCAGGCCGATGTCGGCATCGCCATGGGCTCGGGCACCGACATCGCCATCGACGCCGCCGACATCATCATTCTCAACAACCGCATATCGAATGTCGCCGAGGCGCGCGAGATCAGCCGCGAGGGCTATCGGAAAATGCTCCAGAATGTCTCGCTCGCCTTCCTGTTCAACGGCATCGGCGTACCGGTCGCCGCGACAGGCCTTCTCTATCCCGTCTGGGCGATGGTCGCCATGGCCGCGAGCGTGACCGCGATCTTCGTCAACTCGCTCTGGGGCCGGCCGCGCCTGTTCTTTGACGCGATCCTCAGCGTCGGACGACCGTTGCCGGAGCGCGAGGAGCCGGTTTGATGGGTGAGAAAGCGATCGGAATTGAAGGCCCCGGCCGCCCACGACGGCGTTGGCTCAACTGGCTGGGCGCGGCGATCGGCCTCGGATTGCTCGGCCTGCTCGCCTGGCGGCTCGATTGGCGCCAGTTCGCCGATGTGCTCGGTTCCGCTCGGCCGGAATTCGTGTTCGCCACCTTTCTGGCGATCACGCTGGAGCAGGTCATCCGGGGCTGGAAGTGGCGCCAGATTCTCACGCCCGTCTGCGGCTGCCGCACATCGCACCTGTTCGGCGCGACCATGGCCGGCTATCTCGCCAACCTCCTCGTCCCGCTCGGCCTCAGCCCTTTCGTCCGGTCATGGCTCATCGCCCGCAAACAGAAGCTTTCAATGAGCTGCGTGCTGGCCACGGTCGCCATCGACCGTCTGGTCGACGGGCTGGTGTTCGCGGGCATCGTCATCGTCGTGGTGCTGGCCGCGGTCATCCCCGACCCGAACGGCAATATCGGCCTCGGCCTCCTCCTCGGCGCCGGCGGCAGCGCGGCGGCGATCGTGGCGGTGCTCGTTCTGCTCGTGCACCACAAGCGCCGGTCCGCGTCCGGTATCGGGTTTTTCCTCGCGCTCGTCGACCGGCTTCCGACGCGCTTCGCGTCTCGGGCACGATCGATCGCGATCACCTTCGCCGACGGGATCGTCTGGCCGCGGGAGCACTGGCGGGGTGTCGCCATCGTGCTGGCCAGCATCGTCATCAAGCTGATCGCGGCTTCGCATCTTTTCTGGGCGGGTCTCGCCTTCGGCGTGGTGCTCGACCCGCTCGTCTATCTCGCGCTGCTGGCGATCCTCGGCTTCATCGTCATCCTCGCGCACATGGCCAGGGTGCCTGCCGGCTTCGTCGTCGGTGCCGTGTTCTCGCTCGGGCTGTTCGGGGTCGGCGACGCCACCGCTCTCGCCATGGTCAGCGTCGTCATGGCGGCCAACATGCTGGCCGTTGCCGTCTTTGGCGGCTGGGGGCTCTGGGTTCACGGCGTCGGTCTCGGCGATCTCGGCCGGTGGAAGGTTGCCGCAGATGCGGACCCGTGAACGCACCGGCCGCTTCGCGCGCATTGCCACCACCGGCGCCTTCTTCCAGGCCGGCGCGGCGGCGGTCGACTCCGGCACGATCATGGCGAGCCTCGTCCACGGCCTCACCGGTAGTTCCTTCGCGGTCGGCGCGGTCGCGGCGATCGCCCGCTACGGCTGGCTGTTCCCGCAGCTTTTCGTCGCCTGGTTCGCGCAACAGCGACGGCGGCGCATGCCGATCTACGCACTGGGCGCCTTCGGGCGGGTCGCCTGTCTGACCGGGGTAGCCGGGATCGTCCTGGTTGCCGGCTCCACGCCGACCTCCGGCACAATTCTCGCCTTCTTCGTGCTGTGGACGCTCTACGCCTTTGTCGGCGGCATTCTCGCGGTTCCCTACAATGATATCCTCACCCGCTCCATTCAATCGGCCCGCGCCCCCGCCAACTCCGGATCGAGGCGGAGGATAGGGAAGGAAACCGTATGCCCTGCGTCACCTATATCGTAGAGGGCAAGGAAACGGACGGTAATCCGTCCCTGCGCTACATCACGCGCTTCGAGAGGGGGCCCGCGCACATGGCCTTCCCACGCATTGGCAGGAGAAGCTCGACAGAAATCGGCCCACAGAATGACCCACGGCACTGTAACCTGACGTCTGGAAATTTGCTCGAGGTCGAGGTCATGAGGCCGAGCTCTGCCAGATGCCCGCGCAACGCGTTGATCAGCGTGTGCCGGCGCCGAAACCGCGGGTGCCCGGTGGAGCTTATCGACGCCAAGATCGCCGAACTGACCGCGATGCGCGCCACCGTCGGTCACCTCATCGAGAGCTGCGCAGGCGATCATCGGCCAGATTGCCAGATCCTCGAGGATCTGGCTGTTGTCTCGAATAAAGAGCCAAGCTGATGCGGGTCTCTCGTTCCGAACGGCCGATTGCCGCTGCGCGAAAGGTCGCAGGCTCCTGGCTGGACAGGCCCACCCCTTCAGCCTATCTTCTCCGTATGCGCCGCCTATCATCCATCCTGCTACTGGCATTTCTCGCGGTCTTTGCCGTGGGCAATATCGCGCATGCGGTGAGCGCCTATGATATGGCGCTGGAAATGGCCGTGATGGATGGCGGCGCGATGGCCATAGAGGACTGTCAAGGCTGTCCGTCAGATGGCGAAGGTGCTGACGACACGACGCTGTGCCAACTCGATTGCACTGCACCCGGCGCGATGGCCCTGACGGCGGCTGCGTCTTTTGAGTATATGATACCCACCCTTCGTCAGAACCTCCCCCTGAGCGTGGCCGTGCCGCATGGTCAGCGTTCACCACCGGACCCTTTCCCACCCCGACACCTTATCTGATCCGACGCCACGGGCGCTGACGACAGCGTCTTCGTGACCGTCGGACTACGTCTTCCGGAACCTGAACGGTTTCGGGAAGCACTCGATCGCGCAAACTCTGTGCGCACCCCGACGGCAAAGATCAGATGAGACAAACACATGAAATCGAAAATCACTCCGGCGCTCTCGCGCCGCGGCTTTCTCGCCGGCAGTGCCGCGGCAGGTGTAGCAGTTTCCATGCGTCCTGCATGGGCGGGCACGCCCAATACCTTCACCCTGCGCGCCGCACCGGGACGGGCACAACTGGCCCCCGAACCGTGGGGCGAGACTGACGTCTGGTGCTATGGTGGCGCTGTGCCAGGCCCCGAGATCCGGGGGCGGCAGGGCGACCGGTTACGCATCGCGGTCGAGAACGCGCTGGACGAGGAAACCACCGTGCACTGGCACGGGCTGCGGGTGCCCAACGCCATGGACGGTGTGCCGCATCTGACGCAGGCCCCGATCGCGCCGGGTGAAACCTTCACCTACGAATTCGATGCACTGGATGCCGGCACCTTCTGGTATCACCCGCACCAGCGCAGCTTCGAGCAGGTCGGGCGCGGGCTTTACGGCCCTTTGATCATCGAGGAAGCGGAGCCGCCGCGCGTGGATCGCGAGATGGTCTGGATGCTCGACGACTGGCGCCTGACCCAAGAGGCCGGGATTGCCGACGGTTTCGGCGGATTTCATGATATGAGCCATGGCGGACGGTTGGGCAATACCGTGACGATCAACGGGCGTGTGCCGGATGCGGTACAGGTAAAGGCGGGCGAGCGGGTCCGGCTGCGCCTGATCAACGCGGCCAATGCCCGCATCTTCGCACTGGATTTCGGCGATCTGGCACCGCAGGTCATCGCGCTTGACGGGCAGCCGGTAACGCCGCACGCACCTCAAGACGCGCGCGGATGGGTGGTGATCGGCCCGGCGATGCGGGTCGATCTGATGCTCGACATGACGGGCGCACCGGGCGAGACGGCAACGGTCATCGACCGGTTCTTCTCGGACCGGAATTTCGAAGTGGTCGATCTGGCCTACTTCGAGACGCCCCTGCGCGATGCGCCGCCCGACTGTGACATGGCGCTGGCCCCGAACCCGCTGCCCGAGCCCGACATCGCCCGTGCCCGCCACCACGAAGTGACCTTCACCGGCGGCATGATGGGCGGGATGGTCGAACGCCAGATGGGCCTTTCCGGTAGTGGTGGCATGATGGGCGGCGGGATGATGACCCGGATGCACGACGGCGGCATCTGGTTCATCAACGGCGTTGCAGCCGAAGGGCATATCCTCGACCCGATGCTGGTGCTGGAACGCGATGCCAGCCACGTCATCGCCATGACCAACGCCACGGCGTTCCACCACCCGATCCACCTGCACGGCCATTCCTTCCGCGTGCTCAGCCGCAACGGAACGCCTACGGCGCATCGCGAGTGGCAGGACACGGTGCTGATGGCCCCGCGTGAACGGGTCGAGATCGCCTTTGTCGCCGACAATCCGGGGGACTGGATGTTCCATTGCCACATCCTCGAGCATCAGGCGGGCGGGATGATGGGTGTGATCCGTGTGGAGTGAGGGGAAGGCGATGCTGAATGTAAACTCTGAAAACGGAGGGGGGCCCGGACGGCGCGGCGTGCTGGCCCTGCTGGGCGGTGTGGCCGCCGCCGGGCTGTTGCCAACGCAGCGGGCGCGGGCCGAGGGCACGTCGTCCTCTGCGCTGGCTTTCGACGGCACGGCACTTGTCGTAGCTGGCGCGCAGGTGTTGCGGTTTGATCCGTCCGGCGATGCAATCCTTCTGCCCGCACCGCGCAGCCCGATCCGGGCGCTGGCCTGTCACCCGGACCGGCCGGGGCGGCTTTTCGCAGCGCTGGACGGCGGCGGGCTGGACCGGACCGAGGATGGTGGCCGGACATGGCGCGCGGCCTCAGGCGGATTGCCCCAAGCTCAGGTCACCGCGCTCGCCATTGCGGCGGGGGCGCCGGACACGGTTTATGCGGCGCTCGCGGGCGACGGGCTGTGGCGCAGCGAGGATGCGGGGACCAGCTGGTCTTTCGTGATGGACCGCCCCTGGATCGCCGAGGCCGAGCGCGAGGTGCTCACGCTTGCTTCGGTCGATCTCGCCAGCGGTATGGGCGGTATCTGGATCTATGCCGGGACCGATCAGGGCGTGACCCGAGTACCTGACTGTTTCTGCCGCTGGCAGGACGTGGTGGCGGGTGACGCGATGGATGCGCTTGTCGCAGGCACGCCGCTCGCACCCGAGGCACCGTTACCACAGGGCGAGCCCGTCAGCGCGCTGGTCTCGGCTCATAGCGAGCCGGAACGGCTCTACGCCGCCCTGCCTTCGGGGTTTTGGGCCTCCGCAGATGGCGGCGTGGCCTGGGAAAACAGGTCCAGCCTGCCCGCACAGGCGCTTGCCGTTGATCCGGCAGACCCCGACCACATCGCCGCCGCCTCCGCGACCAAACTGAAGCACAGCCGGGACGGGGGCATCACTTGGGTGACCCTTGCGGCTTTCTGATAGAGGAACACCGATCATGAAAATGGTACTTGCCGTCACCCTGGGGATCGCAGGCGCGGCCACGGCCGCCTATGTCGCGACAGATCGCGAGACCCCGTCACCGGTTATCGCATCCGCCGCCGCGCAGGGCGCGGAACCGGTCACCATCTGGCGCAGCCCCGGCTGCGGCTGCTGCGACGCCTATGCAGAATACCTCCGCGCCGAGGGCTTCGAGGTCACCGTGATCGACGATCGCGACTTCGTCGACCGCTCCGTCGCCGCGGGCGTGCCAGAGCAGGGTGTCGGTTGCCACCTCGCCATGATCGACGGCTATGTCGTGAGCGGCCTCGTTCCCGCCGAGATCATCGAGCGGCTGCTCGAGGAACAGCCCGACGTCACCGGCGTTACCCTACCGGGCATGCCCGCCAACGCTCCGGGCATGGCACCGGAGAAGACGGGCGCGCTGCGCACCTATTCCTTCGGGCCGGACGGCGTCGCCGTCTATGCCGATGAATGACCGGCACGCTGCCGGTTTCACCAAAACCAACAGAAGGAGATTGACATGAACGGAAGTGTGGACGGCCCCGGAACCGGCTTTGCGGGTGATTGCATGGGCCAGATGATGGGTGGCCCCATGATGGGCATGATGATGGGCGGGGGCCTTGTCATGCTGCTGTTTGTCGCGGTGCTGGTCCTCGCGGCGGCGGCGCTGGTCAAGTACCTGCGGCGGCCTGCATGACGCGGCTCGGTCTCCTGGCGGCCGCCCTCGTTGCGGCGGTCGGCTCGGCTGCCTGGGTCGTCGCAGCCGACTCGCCCGCCGTTCCCGACGGGCTGAGCTTTCTCGGCGCGCCGGTGACGGCCGAACAGGTCGCCCTTGGGCAGGCCGTCTATGCGGCCAATTGTGCGTCCTGTCATGGGGCCAACCTCGAGGGTGAACCCGACTGGAAGCGGCGCAAGGACAGCGGACGAATGCCCGCGCCGCCGCATGATGCGAGCGGCCATACCTGGCACCATGCCGACCGTCACTTGTTCACGATCACCAAGCTCGGGGTCAACGCCGTCGTGCCCGGCTATGAGAGCGACATGCCGGGCTTCGAGGAGGTCCTGTCCGACGACGAGATCGGCGCCGTTCTGGCCTTTATCAAGAGCACCTGGCCCGAGCGCGCACGCGACTTTCAGGCCGAAGTGACAGCCAATGACGAGGGCAGATCATGAGCGTGCCGACGACATCGCGAGGAAACCGCGTTTCCCTGCTGATGGTGTTGCCCGTCGCGATCTTCGCCGGGCTTGGCGCCGCCTTTTACTGGGGGCTCTGGAACACGGACGACCGGCTGCCCTCGACCCTGATCGGCAAGCCGGTGCCGGAATTCGATCTGCCGCCCATAGAGGGGCGCAGCGACGGGTTGGCCACCACTGATCTGACGGGCGAAGTGTCCATCGTCAATGTCTGGGCGTCCTGGTGTGTGCCGTGCCGCGCCGAGAACCCGCTCTTGGTGGCGCTTGCCCAAACCGGCGCGGCCCCGATCCATGGGATCAACTACAAGGACGCACCGGGCGCCGCGCTCGCGTTTCTGGATGAGTTGGGGGATCCCTTCACCCGCATAGGGGCGGACCGGAATGGCCGCGTTGCCATCGACTGGGGGGTTTACGGCGTGCCAGAAACCTACGTCATCGACGCCAAGGGTCGCATCGCGATGAAACATGTGGGCCCATTCAACCGGCAGATCCTGGAAACCGACATCATGCCCGTGGTCCGGGCGCTGCAAGCGGAGGCAACCCCATGAGACGCCGAGACTTCCTTGTCGCCACGGCTGCGGCGGCATTGGCCACGCCGGTCGCCGCGGGCCCGGTAATGCCACTTCGGGACAGCCCGCGAGAGATGCCCTCGCCCCCCTTCGTGAACGGCGCCGGGCGCGACCTGATGCTCGATGATTTCCATGGCAAGGTTGTGCTGCTGAACATCTGGGCCACCTGGTGCGCGCCTTGCCGCGAGGAGATGCCGACGCTGGACACCCTCCAGGCCCGGCTTGGCGGGGAGGATTTCCACGTGCTGCCACTGTCCATCGACCGTGCGGGGATGCCGGTAGTCCGCAAGTTCTATGAAGAAATCGGGATCCGGCATCTTGGAATGTATCTGGCCGATCAGACCCGCGTGATGATGGCTTTCGCGGCCTACGGCTTGCCGACAACCATTCTGATTGACCGGCAGGGCCGCGAGCTTGGCCGTCTCGTTGGTCCGTCCGAGTGGGACAGCCCGGAAAATATCGCACTTTTTGAGACAATCATAGCAAAAGGAAAAGACACGCCATGACAAACATACCGCTTGTGCGCCGCCGCCAAGGTGCGCCCGCCCGCTGGCCCCTGAGCCGCCGCCAGACCGTGATCGCGGCGATGATCGTGGTTGGCGCGGGCCTCTGGCTCAACTGGGGCTGGCTTGCCGCGATCGGTGTGGCGCCCCTGATCCTGAGCCTCGCCCCCTGCGCGGTGATGTGCGCCACCGGATACTGCGTCATGTGCAAAAGCAAGGGCTGTGACGCAGCAAAGACCCCGGCCGATGTGCCGGACACGACGAGGGACTGACCTTTAACCTCAACGAAGGAGACGACCATGAAGACGACCACTAGACTGAGCCTCGCCACCACGTTCGCAGCCCTGATCGCTGCTCCCATGGCTCTTGCGAAGGACGACACCGCGCCCGCGCAGATGGACAGGCAGATGATGCAAGGCGGCGGCATGATGGGCGGTGACATGTCCGGGATGCAGAACATGATGGGCATGATGCAGCAGATGGGCCCGATGATGGAGACATGCACTGAAATGATGCAGCAAATGGCCCATCACAGCCCCGAGCATGACATGCCGCCCGCCGGGACCAATGCGGACCCCGCGCCGCAGGACGGTTGAGCGACCGCTGCCCGGGCCGCGGTCTTGGCGCGGGCGGTCCCACTTTTTGAAAGGCCCGATCACATGAACCAAACTTCGAACGGTGGCGGCTTGAGCCGCATCCGTCGCGGTCTCTGGGCAATGACCGGCGTTGCTGTCGTCGCGCTAGGGGCCGCGTTCCTCTGGCGGGCACAGACCCCGGGAGACCTGCCCGGCCCCCGCGTCACCGGCGAGGCGGCGATCACCAATGCCTATACCCTGACCGACCATACCGGACGATCGGTGACGGCGGACGACTTCGACGGCCAGTGGCAGCTGGTTTTCTTCGGCTTTACCCATTGCCCGGATATCTGCCCGACAACGCTGGCCTACATGGCGCAGGTGATGGACGCACTCGGCCCCAAGTCCGCGCAGGTAACGCCGATCTTCGTCACGGTGGACCCGGCCCGCGACACGCGCGACGTCATGGCCGCCTATGTCGAAGCCTTCCATCCCCGCATGGTCGGCCTCACGGGGACGGAGGCGCAGATCGCTGAGGCCGCAGGCAATTTCCGCGTCTGGTACAAACGTGCCAAGGATGCCAGTGCGCCCGACGGCTACACCATGGCCCATTCCGGACACATCTATGTCATGGCCCCCGACGGCGGCTTCGTCGATGTCTGGCTGGAGGGCGACGCGCCAGCTGAAACCTTCGCCAATGATTTCTCGAACCTCATTCAAACGACAGGATCCTCCTCGTGAAAGCCATTGCTCTCGCCGTCTTCTGCGCGGCCCTCCCGACTCTCGCCGCCGCCGATGTGAGTGTCACAGACCCGTGGGCCCGCGCCAGCATCCTGGCCAGCCGCCCCGGCGCCGCATACCTCACGCTGGAAAGCGATATCGCGGACCGGCTCACGGCGCTTGAAACGCCCGCGGCGGACCATGTGATGCTGCATGACACTGTAACGGATACCAACGGCGTCTCCCGCATGAACCATATCGAAGCACTCGATCTCACCCCCGGCACACCCGTCACCTTCGCCCCCGGAGGAATGCACCTGATGCTGATGGATCTGACCGGGAAGCTGGAGGAGGGCAGCATCTTTCCGCTGACCCTGACCTTCGAGAATGCCGGGGAGATCACGGTCGAGGTGCCGGTTCTGAGCGTGACCGCGGCCGGGCCGGGGAACGCGGAATGAGACGCATCCTATTCATTTTGGCCATCCTGTTCCCGGCAGGTTCGGCAATCGCGCATCATCCAGGCGAGCGGATCGACGAGGTGATGGCCGAGCGGGAACCTGCGTTCGAGCCGACCGACCTGCGGCGCACGCCGCGTCTGCGCGGGACCGATGCCGATGGCGGAGCCCTGCGGCTGGAAGCCCTGCAGGACCGGATCGTCGTGGTCACCTTCGCGCCCGAGGGCTGCGGCGCGCCGTGCGAGGCCCAGCAGGCGCTGCTGCGCAAGGTGCAGGAGGGGGTAAACATCACCCCGATGCGCGAGTGGGTTACTTTCCTGACCGTTGGCCCCGCCACAGGGGTTGGCTGGGATCGAGCGAATTGGCATGCGATAACGTCGAAGGGAGACGCGGGCAAAACAAGGGCGAACTTTTCCGCCCTTTCTGATCGCAATGGCAGCACGCCAATGGTTCACATCATTGATCGGGGCAGGCGACATACTGCCATTTTCCACGGCACCGGGTTTGGCCACGTGAATCTCATCCTGTACCTTAGCGAGCTGGCTAACGCACCACCCCCGGAGCCTGGCTGGTTCGACAGCATCTTGGGACTATTCCAATGACGGCAGTCCCGTTCACCCATGTGGCGGAGACGCGCAACTGGCTGGTCACCCTGCGCCGGTATCTCGTATTCTCCGCCATTGCGCACCTGCTCTGGGAGTTCGCGCATATTCCGCTTTACACGATCTGGCTGACCGGAGCGCCCGGGGAGATCGTCTTCGCGGCGGTGCACTGCACCGGGGGCGATATCCTGATCACGCTCAGCACTTTCTTTCTTGCGCTCTTGCTGTTCGGCCGACCCACATGGCCGCAGACGCAAGGGCCCCGTGTTCTCCTTGCTGCGCTGATCTTCGGTGTCGGCTACACGATCTTCAGCGAATGGCTAAACATCGAGATCCGCGAGGAATGGGCTTACCGGGATCTCATGCCTGTCATTCCCGTGATCGATGCAGGGTTGAGCCCGATCCTGCAATGGGTGGTCATTCCGACTGCGGCCTATTCCTATGCTCTTGGTTGGTGGCCGTGGCGACAGAGAACGCTGGAGGCGACGCATGGCTGACCTCTCGCTCATCGGGATGGCCGCGGCCCTTCTGGCAGGTGCGATATCCTTCGTCTCACCCTGTGTGCTACCATTGGTGCCCGGCTATGTCTCCTATATCGCCGGGCGCTCTGTAGGCGGCGCGGTGGCACCCCGGCGCGGTCAGGTCGTCTGGCTCAGCCTCTGGTTCGTGCTGGGTTTTTCCACGATCTTCATGATCCTCGGGGCCTCGGCCACAGCCCTCGGACAATCCTTGCTGCGCTGGCGGTATGAGCTCAACATCCTGGGCGGCGGCATTATCATCCTGTTCGGGCTGTTCATGCTGGGCGCGGCCCGCATCCAGGCGATGGAACGGGATTTCCGTTTTCACCTCGACCTGCCGGGAGGGCGCCCCACGGGCTCTTACGTGCTTGGGCTCGCCTTCGGATTTTAGGAGAGAGATTATTGTAACGAAATGTATCCTTGATCTTTCGCGGCAATCGCGCTCTTTTACGACGATACGAGGCCACGGGGACCCATGCGTTTT
>MRWG01000438.1_pt1 | contig 50695 bp, 42 predicted proteins | sample 1013341 | NCBI WGS metagenome assembly MRWG01 (sample SAMN06117577, study PRJNA244670) | biofilm metagenome | biome: Water; feature: Cathode Biofilm; material: Biofilm; isolation source: microbial consortium enriched at the cathode of a solar microbial fuel cell | place: USA: District of Columbia ... | reverse complement strand
GAGAGGTGCCGGAGTGGTTGAACGGGACGGTCTCGAAAACCGTTGAGCGCGTAAGCGTTCCGAGGGTTCGAATCCCTCCCTCTCCGCCAAGCAGTTGGCAAACAATAATATATTTGATTGTTAATTCCGATTTTCTGCCTACCCGAGAGCGAGATTAGTCGTGGCTGCAAACCGACTGCAAACATGACGTTCGCCAGCAGTTCCCCTTCTCTAACCCTGATCACCACCTTCGCCGCTCCTGCGGCCCTGGCTGAGGGTTTTCCGAATCCCTACCAGACCACGATGAGCCGCTAACGCCCTGTGCGCATCATCGCGGTGGACCTCGCCGCCTTGCCCCCGGCGACTCCCGATCCCGAGCCCGATTTCTCGGCCTGGCAGAGGCCATCGCTCGGCGAGCAAGAATGAGTTCCGCCATAGCTGGAGTTGTTCTAGTTCTCGGTAGCCAAGAACAGGTGTGACGTCTGTTGGGGGTCAAAAGCGGACCATTGGGCTGGTCACATTGCAGATCTGCTACGTGCCATGAGCAGACTTCCTGCTAGCGTCGCAGACGCCAGTTGCATCCGTTGGCCGCCATCAGATCATGTAGGAGGCTCGTGGGCGCTCACGGCCGAGCGCGTTACCAACTTGTACAGCAAGTATCGCGCATAGCTTCAAGCCGCTTCGATGAGCTGCTCCATCCTCGTTAGGAACTCCTCAGACTGGGCATCGTAGGCGGGCTTGTCGTTCGCAAGGGCGTCCTTTAGCGCGGCTGCCTCTTGCGAGAGATCGGCGAGGCCGACCATCGCGGCCGTACCGGCAACCCGGTGAGCCAGGCGCCGCAACTCTTCAAAGGCGCTCGGTGAGTTGGAACTTAGTAGCAACCGGACCCGGGCGAGGTCGTGCGCACAGCGTGACAAAAATTCATCACGGATCTGTCCGGATAGCTCCTGATCTGAGTACGTCAGCAGCTCCGACGACTCATCCGCATCGTCGGCCCACTTGTTCAGCATGGCAAAGAGCGAGGCCGGCGTGATGGGCTTGGGCAAATGATCGCTCATGCCTGCTTCGCGGCATGTCTCCCACTGCGAGGTGAGCGCCTGTGCCGTCATGGCGACGATGGGGAGTGTTTCGAATCCGTCCATTGCGCGTATGGCCCGCGTGGCGTCGATACCGTTCATTCCTGGCATTTGTACATCCATGAGAATAATGTCGTAGCTGCCCGTCTTGACGGCCTCGATCGCCTCGGCGCCGCCTGAAACCTCATCGACGATATGCCCATGGGGCGACAGCAACGCTGCGACAAGGTCGCGGTTGAGGTCGACGTCGTCCACGACGAGGATGCGCAGTCCGGCCATTCTAGCCTCGGGTTCGTCATCGAGGTCGTCATCGATGAGCGACTCGGGATTCATGCAAGGCAGGGTCAGCTCGATCCACACTGTTGTCCCTTCGCCTTCGACGCTGTCCGCGCCTATTGTGCCGCCCATCAACTCGATGAGCCGCTTCGAGATGGCGAGCCCCAGACCGGTCCCACCGAACTTCCCGTGAATTGATGCGTCTGCCTGCGCAAACCGTCCGAATATGGACTCTATCTTCTCTGCGGAAATACCAATCCCGGTATCACGCACCTCGATACGCAGATGCTGCACGGAGTCGGAGTGCTCGGCCGCGGAGAGGGCGATCGTGACCCCGCCCTCCGAGGTGAACTTGAGAGCGTTGTTGACGAGATTGAGCAAGACCTGATGCAGGCGCATAGCATCGCCAAAATGAGCCGCGCCCACCGCACTTCCCTTTTCGATCTTGATCTTTAAATTCTTCTCGTCGGCCATCAGCGACACGCTCGCGGCAATATCCTCCGCCAGCCTGGGGAGAGAAAATGGCACGGGATGGAGCGGCACGGCGCCTGCTTCCAGACTTGAGAAATCCAGAATGTCGTTGACGAGCGCCAGCAACGACTGGCTCGAGCCGTCGATGATTTTCGCAAAGCGGCGGCTTTTCGCGGGCAGTTTAGGGCTCTTGGCAAGCAGTCCGGCAAATCCCACGATGCTGTTGAGCGGCGTTCTGAGCTCGTGTGTCATGTTGGCCAAGAACTCTGATTTGGCTGCCGCCGCTTCTTCCGCTGAGGCGCGCGCTTTGCGCAAGGTTTGCTCTAATTGCTCCTGGAGCTCAAGGTTTCGTCCGAGCCGGTTAGCGATGACGCCCGTACGCCAAACCACAATCACAAGAAGCAGAACGCTCAATAGGGCGAACAAATCGACGCCCAAAGCGGGAGACAGAATCGAGGTGTCAATGAATTCCTGTAGCACCCATCCCATGGCGATGGGCAGGACGACGATGCCCGGAAGCAACCATGGGGCGAAGGATGCGGTGACGGACCCGGGCGCGAGCAAGCTCACCCAACCGGTCTTGGGCCGCGTGAGGGCGGCGCCGACAAAGAGGATGAAGCTGGCAATCGCCGTGTGCAGCGCGATTGAACTGGCCGGAAGCGGCTCGTAGAGGAGCGGCAAATTATACAAATATCCCGCGAAGACGAGCAGCGCGATAAGCATTCCGGCCATCGTGGTTGCCACAAAGGCGAGATCGCTGCCGCGGGTTCGCCGCGGCAGCCGCATGGCAACGGCAAATAGAATCAATTCGACGGCGCTCGGCACCGACATTGGTCTGGTCGCGTCGAGGGCCCAACCTGCTCCGATCAGAGACTTTCCGATCACAAGGTCTATGCCCAGCCAATATTTGATCAGCGTGACACTTCCGATCACGAGGATCGTCGCGCCCAACGCATTCTGTTCCGCTGTAGTGCGTCCATCGTGACGCGGTGTGGCGCGCAAATAGAGCAGGCAACCGCTCAGAACGAACCCGACAGCGGTAATCGGCTTCATCGTCTCGAGCCCGGATAGGACGCTTTTCAACGGTCCAATACCCAGCGACCATCCAATCAGGACAAGTATGCCGAGCATGATGGTGAAGAGGGCGCACAGTCGAGCGAATACTGGGAGGCGCGTGGCCGCGCGTTCGGCGCCGGCAAACGCTTGCGTCACGCCTTCCTTGTGCAGTTCCTCATGGATTTCGACGTTTCTACCGCGGGCCTCCCGCGCCGCCTTGCTTTCGCGATAGGCCGCTCGCAGCCCTCCGCGGATCTGAGAGTTCTGGGATAAAGCTGCGGCCACCGGCAAAGTCGTCAGAGCCGTAAAAGCGAGAAAAAGTTGAAGCACGAACAGGCGTTGCGAGTCGCTCCCCTGGACGAGCTGCGTGGGACCGTAGCCCGAAAAGCCAAGGGCCAGAGCGATAATGGCGGTAAGCAACATGCCGAGTGCCGCGCCACCGACCCCGAGCCGGAACGCGATTCGCGATGACATTCTGGTCGCGCAGCACGAGCCCGTCTGCCTGCAACAGGATGTAGTCGCCGAACAGATAGTTGACGACGGCAAGGCCAAACACAAACAGCAGCAGGAGATAGATCGTTCGCCCCGTCTTGCCGCGCATGACGCGCTGCTCGTTGGGAAGATTGTCCGGACGCAAACGCTGCTTTAGCGGTCTCATTGATTACCTCCGCGCACGATGCACTTTTTGCGGCACGTACGTGTCGCGATAAGACGCCCGGAAAATCCATTCCTCGAGATAGGCGCCGAGACGGACGAAGCGCATCAGAAAGCCGTTGAAGAAACTGTAGCCCGGGACATAGGGAAGTAGCCCAACGGCATTGACCCTTGGCGTCACCAATGCGGCAAGCGTGAAGGCCGCGCCGTCGAGCAGCAACATCCCCGCCTGCGCCCCAATCAGAATGATCACGCCCAATTCTCCGAAGGTCGCGATCAGCCATACGATGTAGATCGGGAAGAACACGGCCGAGCCCAGATTGAACACCAGGAAGTCGACCTCGTGCGTGAGTTCCCGCAGGCTGAATCGCGGGCTGAAGGGATTGATCAGGTCGCTGTGCTTCCGGTAGCGCAAGTGGACGGCATCGCGCTCCCAGCGGAAGCGTTGACGGACCAGCACGCCGAGCTTCTCGGGTACATCAGTGTAGCAAAGTGCCTCGGATGCGAAGACCGTCTTCCAGCCCGCCTTTCGCAGAGACAGCGTAACGTCTGAATCCTCGCCGCCCCCGGCGTCGTAACCACCGACGCCGCGCAGGGCCTGGATGCGAAAAGCGCCGAAGGCACCGGAGATGCAGCTCACCTGATCGGTGAGGTCGGAGGCTTGTTTGCCTTGCGAAATCGAGATCAAATACTCGATGGCCTGGAAGGCCGTGATGAGGTTACGGTTGGCATTCCGGACCACGATGTTTCCAGCCACGGCGCCGACCCGCGGGTCGGCAAACGGCTCCAGGATATCCCGGAGCGCGTGGCGATCGAAAGTACAGTCGCAATCGACGATGATGACGATGTCGCCTGTCGCACGGGACAGGGCGAGATTGAGCGCCGCGGACTTCCCCGCGCGCACTTGCGTGCTATGGCCTTCGGTGATCAGGCCCGCGTCCTGTAAGTCGCGAAGCTTCTCGGGCATGCGGTCGGCCGATCCGTCGCTGACCACGATGATCTCGTCGGGGGGTCGGCTCTGCTCATGAAGCGCTTGCACACACCGCTCGATCGACTCCTCTTCGTTGTGACCGGCAATCAGAACTGTCACCTTGCCGAGGTAGGGATACTGCTTGCCCTTCGGGTAGAAGAGGATGGCTGCAACGGACAGAAAACTCAGCGTGTAGCGGGGAAACTCGAAGATGGCGACAAACCAAAAGAGGCGCAGCAAGCTCTCGCCGCTCTGCGCCGTCAGATAGATGATACCGTCTGCAAGAGGCTGCATCACGCAAAGTCTCCAGGACCGAAAACCTGAATTTCCGGGCCGAGGTCATAGCGGAGGGCATTCTCCGCGCTCACCACGAGAAGATCGAAATCCGCCCTCGTCTCCTGAGGTTCGCTCCCGGCCAAAAGCACGAAGTCCTGCGAATAACCCTTGACGATGAGATCGGCATCGCTGCGTAGCGCCGCGCGCAGGTTCTCGATGAATAGATCGCGGACCTTGGTGAAGGCTCGGGCCCCCTGCTGTGCGACAATCTCCTTCTCATTCCGGTAAGAAATATTGACCAGGGTGAAGGGTTGCTGCTCCTCGTTGTATTTCTTAGCCGCGGTATTCAACGCCACGACAAGCTCGAGCGGCAGGTCGGCGAAGCGAAGTGCGTGGCTCGCGGTTCCCAGCAACGAGTGACCATGCTCGGCGAATCCTGTTCCCTGGTCGGTCAGGTGATAGGCGTAAACGTCGCGGGGCGCCGCGGCGTCCGAATCGACGTGACCGCCGCAATCGACACACATGAATCCGACGGCCGGCTCCGACGCGGCGTGTCCGCAGGCATCGCACACCACCATCGAGCCCGGGCGGTCATAGTCGAAGCCGAAATGAGTCAGCTCGTAACGGCATTTGGGGCACACCAGTCGATCGCCGCGGCGGAACTGCGTCTCAGGTCCCTGATACGCGCAGCGAAAGTGATGCAGATATTGCTCTTCCTCGAGGTGTGCGGAATGGCATTGGCGACACTCCTCCCGGACATGAAGCCGGAGTGAGTCGCAGCGCGGACAGACATGAAAGCGGTCGAAGAACTCGCGCCGCAGCAGGCCACGCTCGCACAACGCTTCGGCTTCCCGTGCAGTCGTGGCGGCGCCGAGCGCCACGTTATAGGAGACGAGCCACTTGGAGTGAGGGTCGTAGCTTGGGTTCAGAGACCGGCCGGTCACGAACATACGGCCGATCAGCTGCTCTCCGAGATCTTCGCTGAACCGCAAGTCGCGGTGCAGTCTGGTCCTTCGGTCATGGACGTCGCTCAACGCCTGGTCGAGGTACGCTGTGTCGCGCGCGGTCAGCTTCGAGGCGTCGATGTCGGCGATGCGCCCGAGATGCCCAGTCAGGTCGACGATCGGCAGCACATAGAGCGCCTTGGTGCGCCAAATCGCGCCGAGCTCTTCCACGGAGACCGTTTCCTTGATCAATATCCCGTCAAATCGGGGATCGCCAAGGCTGGCCTGCATGGCGCGCGCCGATAGCCGTCCATCTTCGATGTCACCCGGCCAAGCAAGAAAGTTGTGGCCGAGATCCTCGAACGGAGAGCGCGGTCTTGGCGTCACGACCGAAAACTTCGCCGACGCTGTGGAAACCGACTCCTCGGCCTCGATGTCGGCGATGTCCGCCTGTTCCTCGACGACGCTAGCGACTTCGTAAATGTCGAGCGGCTTCGGCAGGACGTGATCGAAGTTGTGACACCCTTCCGGATGCGCCAACAGGCCTTCGGTATCCAAGGTAATGGCGATCAATTTTGGAACGGGCCGGTCGCCGGCCTCATGCCGGATCGTGGTCGCCACCTGAAGGCCGTCCATCTTCGGCAGATGAAAATCGAGCAGTGCCACGTCGTAGCGATTGCCCCGCAGTGCTTCGAGCGCCTGCTGCCCGTCGGTGGCAATATCGACCTCATGCCCCCGCTGACTGAGCAGAAGTTTCAGGATCTCGTGCGTGGTGGGGCTGTCTTCGGCGACCAAGATTCGGCGGGCCACGGTAGGGCTGCCCACGTTCTTGATCTGCGTGGCTGTCGCGGTTGTCATTTCACAAGGACCGGCTCTTCTGCGCGTTTCGGTTGCTGGGGACCGTAGAGGGTCGGCAATAAGTTTGGGTAAATCACCCCTAGATTGTTGGGATAATTTTGCATGTGGGTCAGTTATTTAGCGTTAAACCAGCACAGCCTGGGGCACCGCATTTTGGTCGATACACGCCATGCGCGAGTTCCGAACCTTTAATTTCCGTTTATTGTTGAGGCCTTAGGGTGTCGGCCAAGAAAGGCCCTCTCACGCATGAAACCGGTTCTCGATCACAAGAAATTGCAGGGTTTGAGAGCTGTCCTCGGCCAGGAAAAGTGCGACGCCGCCCTGAATCGATTCCGGGACGAATTAGGCACATGTCTGTCGGCCATCGAGGCTGGAACGCCCGAACGCGCCGAAAGCGCGCACCGTTTGGCGGGGGTCGCGGGCCTTTTGGGCTTCGACGATCTCGAGGATCACAGCCGGCAGTTTCTCGCTGCGGTCCATCAAAGCGATGGCGATATTGCGTCCTCGACCGATGCGCTCGTACAGGCGGCCCATAGGGTGGAAGCAGAACTCGCGCAAAGGGCCCTGAGTAACCGCGGCCCAGTCAGCTAAAATTGCCGCTTTGGGTCATAAGCGGACATGGCTGATGGGTCTCGGAGGTCGGAAGAGAGTTCGGAAGCTGACATTTCTGCCGGTCGGAGAATTGCAAACGCAATTGCAAACGAACGAATTGGCACGGCGCAGCATCAGGCATGAACGGATGGACGCTCAAACCGGAAATACGGAACTGGAGCGTACAGTTAGCCACGGTGCGGTAGGCACTAGGATGAGTACCGCAGAACTCGAAAACCGTTGAGCGCGTAAGCGTTCCAGGTTCGAATCCCTCCCTCTCCGCCAAAGCCTAACGCCGCACCGAGAGCGGGCCGCTCTTTGGCGCTCTGGCTCTAGTCGGCTTCCGGCCCCGGCCCGCCCTTGGCCTCGACGCAGATGCTTGGGGAGAGATACTCCCGGAGCGGGACGTCCTTCTTCCAGACATTTTCATAGAAGCTGGCGGGCCAGATCAACGCCCCGATAATGGGAGACGGGTAGTTCGCCGTGACTTTCGGGACCATGCGCGGGGGATCGCAATGGGTTCCCGTGAAGCGCTGGCCCGCAACGATCGCGATGCCGATGACAAGATATAGGACGATCGCGTTCTTCAAGACCTTGCCCTCCGTCGCAACGCGGTCGAGGGCCAAAGGAACGGGCGCCCCCACCCGGCGATTGATAGGGCCGAATATGGCGAAGGAACAAGTGAGGTTCAACGTGGCCAAGCCCTCCGCCGGCCGAGGCGCGCTCGGCTTCAGCGTTTAGCGCGTCCCTTTCGAATGGGGCGCCCAAGTCCGTTCGCAGCTTGACAAATGGAGCTCTGAAAACTATACCGACCAGACGGTAAACTGTACCGGCTGGACGGTTAGTCTCAAATCATGCCCCAAGCGGACCGCCGCATCTCCAATTCAAGGGAAGACATTCTCGACGCTGCTCAGCGCGTGGCGGTTAGAGAGGGCCCGGCCCATGTCACGCTCGACGCCGTGGCCCGCGACTGCGGCTTGAGCAAAGGGGGCGTTCTCTACAACTTCCCGAGCAAGGACGCGCTCATTTCCGGGATGCTGGAACGTCTCATCGGGACGATTCGGCTCATCATCGAACAGCATCGCGAAGCGCGGAAGGGGCAGCCGAATCCAACGCTACGTGCGGTGGTCGCGGCGTCGAAGTTTACGGACGAGTTCGATCCAAATGTCCAAATGGCGATCCTGGCCGCCGCCGCTCAGAACCCCGAATTGCTGGAGCCGCTGCGCGCGGAATTCGCCGAGCAGTACGCGAACATCCAGCAGGAAGCCAAGGACCCCGACCTCGCCATGGTGTTGTGGGCCGCCACACACGGCCTCATGTTCCAGACGCTCCTGGGGATCGCGCCCTTTCCGGCAGAACGCCAGAACGAACTGATCGATCGCCTCCTTGCCCATATCGAGAAGTCAGCGCGGTGAAAGGCGAACGTTCACTGTCGCGCAGGCTGTCAACGACCGGCCTCGCGCTGCTCCTCGCAGGCCGTATGAACACAACGACATCCTCCTAGTGGCGTGACCATGAGTAAATGGCGTCGCAGGGTTCTTTCGGCCGCTTTGGTCCTTGTTGTTGCCGGCTGCGCTTCCCTGCCTCGCGATCCTGTCCCCGTCGAATTGGCCGACAGAGCTGCCGTTCTCGATGGCACTCAGTTCCGCTACTGGGGCGATGAGCCTCCGGTGAACATGGACGGCCTGATTGCCGAGTCGTGGGGGCAGGCAAGAGCACGCAGACCCCACCTCCTAAAGAATGGCACGCCACCGGCGATCAGTTTCCTCGCTATTTCTGGCGGTGGGTCTGACGGCGCATTTGCTGCCGGGCTGCTGGTGGGTTGGACCTCACGGGGAGACCGTCCCGAATTCGACATCGTGACCGGCGTCAGTGTTGGCGCGCTCACCGCGCCGTTCGCATTCCTTGGCCCGCGCTATGACAAAGCGCTGAAAGCGGTCCACACGACCTATTCCACGGACCAGCTGGTCAAGAAGCAGTTTGTGCGCGGCCTTCTTGGAGGGGAGTCACTCGCAAGCAACGCTCCGCTGGCCAGGGTCATCGCGGCCTATATCGACGAGGACTTCATACGCAAAGTGGCCCATGAACATAGCAGGGGCCGCCGGCTGCTGATTGGAACCACCAATCTCGACGCTCAGCGGCCGGTCGTTTGGAATATGGGGCGCATTGCCTCAAGCGGCCATCCCCACGCGTTGCAGCTCTTCCGCAATGTCCTTCTTGCTTCCGCAGCGATTCCCGCCGTGTTTCCACCCGTCCATATTTCGGTGCATGTTGAAGGCCAGCTACACGAGGAAATGCATGTGGATGGTGGTACCACCAATCAGGTAGTTCTATTTCCCATGCAGATCAGAAGTGACGGGACCGATGCGAAGCTGGGCATAAGGCCCACCCGCCGCCTGTATATCGTGCGCAATGGACGCGTCACGCCCGAGTTCCAAGTTGTGAAGGCAAGCACCTTGGCGATAGCGGGCCGCTCGATTTCCACCCTGATCAAGACACAAGGCATCGGCGACCTTTACCAGATGCATGCATCCGCCCAACGCAATGGTATCGATTACAACCTCGCCTACATCCCCGGTGATTTTCCCGACACCAGCACGGAAGCCTTCGATCCGATTTACATGTCCCGGTTGTTTGAGCTCGGCGCCAAACTCGGACGAAGCGGTGGTGCATGGACCAAGACACCGCCTCGACTCGGCGCCCACCCATGAGAGACGAAACCCATACCCCCGGAGGCGACCGCTCTCATTCTCACCCTTGGACGGGTGGATCATCCGATATATTCATCTGCTGGCGGCCCCATTCCTGAGCCGCGAGGAGTTCAATATGAAGCCGCGTCCGATCCCCGCTTTTCATCTTGCGCTTGGCCTGGTCCCGGCAATCCTCTTGCTGTGTCCTGACTCGGCCCTGGCCAACCGCCGGGCCTGCCAAAATCTCGAGCAGCACTACGCGCAGATCCAGCGCGGCGCCGGAACCGTCCAGATCAACAACACGTTGTTTGACGCCACCGACAAAGGCTGCCCCGAGCTGGCGGCCTTGGCTCTGAGGGACGGCGCATCTCTTGAGGCGCGCGACAGGTTCGGCTCGAAGCCTTTGGCGCACGCAGCCGCCTCGGGCCAACCGGACTTGGTGGCCTTGTATCTGGATCACGGCGCTCCGATCGACGCGCGAAATCTCGACGGCTCGACCGCGCTCTTGAAGGCTGCGGAGGCCGGACGCCTGGAAATCGTGAAGCTCCTGGTCGAACGAGGCGCCAAAGTCGACCTTCCGGGCCGCAGCGGCCTAACGCCGCTCGAAGCCGCAGCCTATATGGGCAGCGAACCGATCGTCGCCTATCTCATCGAGAAGGGAGCCGACCCGAACTGGATCGACGCCACGGACAAGACGGCTATCGTTTACGCGGCGGGGCGTGGATTCCTGCCGGTGACCCGGCTGCTTCTGGACAAGGGTGTCGATATCAACGCCCGCTACGGCAACGATCTTACGGTGTTGATGTGGACCGCCGGGCATTCGAGCGAGGCCGGTGTCCTGGATATCGTCGATGTTATGAAACTACTTTTGGACCGCGGCGCCAACATCGACGATCGGGATAACCGCGGCCGCACGGCGCTCATGATCGCGGCCGAGCTGAATCATGCCGCCGCCGTCGATCTCCTTCTGGAACGCGGCGCCGATAAGAGCCTGCGCGACGACCAAGGCAAGTCAGCCGCCGATCTCACCTCGCTGACGGCGCTCCGCGAAAAGCTGGCGGCGGCACGCTAGCCGTCAGCGGCCTCCGCGGCCGATATATTGATCGACCTGCAAGCCCGCCAGGTATTTCGAGAGCGGCTCGAGATCCTCTTTCGGCGTCGCCTTCATCAGATCCGACATGCCGGGATTGTTGCCGCGCGAGCCGTCGCGGAATGCCAGCATCTGGTTCAGGAGATATTCCTGCCACTGACCCGAGAGACGCGCTGTCGTGCCGTCGCCTTGGAAGTGATCAAGATGACAGCCGCGGCAGCCGATCGACTTTGCGGCAGACTCGGCCTTGGCGGCAACGTCCGACGGCGCCGACGGCTGGCCGAGATTGGGCCACTTCTTGTTCGTGAAGTAGGCTGCAAGATCGTACATGTCCTGTTTTTCGAGGTCCGCGACGATGGGCTCCATCAGCGGGCTCTTGCGCGTGCCCTTCTGGAAATCGCGCAGCTGCAAATAGAGATAGCCTTCGTCCTGGCCCCAGATTACAGGCGTCGTGTTGTTGATCGGCACGCCGTCGGCACCGTGGCAGGTGGCGCAGATCTGTGCCTTCTGCTCGATGTCGTCGGCGGCGATGGCGCTGCCCCCTATCACCAGGGCGGAAGCGAAGAGCACGGCAATCAAGGCCCAGCCTGAAATTCGAGACATTCTTGTTACTCCCCGCAGGGTAGACATGGAAAAGGACGGGGCACGATCATGCCCCGTCCTCTCGTTCTCGCTAAGCGGAAACGCGATCAGTCGGCCGTGAAGGCGATGATGTTGTTGCCACGCTTGAAGTCGATCTGGGTGTTACCACCCGCGCCGACCACGATGTATTCCTTGCCGTCCACCGAGTAGGCGGCAGGCGGTGCGTTGACGCCGGCGCCGGCGAAGAACGACCACAGCACGTCGCCGCTCTCGGCATCATAGGCCCGGAACCAACCGTCGCCTTCACCCGTGAACACGAGCCCACCGGCCGTGGCCAACGCGCCGCCCATCATCGGCAGCGGCGTCTTCTTCTGCCACTTGATCTTGCCGGTGTTGTAGTCGACGGCAGTGACGTTGCCGAACTGCTCGGAACCCGGGATCACCTTGAAGGCGCCACCGAGCCAGAGCTTGCCGCCCGGATAGGGCGAGCTCTCGACGTGGTAGGTCATGGGCTGATGCAGATTCACCGCATAGCTCAAGCCCAGGTCGGGGTTGACCGCCATGGGTGACCACTCCACGCCGCCATTGGCGCCGGGAAGCATCTTGGCACCTTCAGGCGTCGGCAGAGTCCACATGCCCGTCTGGTCCACCATCGCTTCGGAGAAGCGGATGAGGCTGCAGTCGTCGCGATTGTGGACGTAGACATTGCCGGTCTTGCCCGCGTGGATCACGCCGGGGACCGTCTTGCCGTCCTTGTTCTTCACGTCGACCAGGATCGGCGGGCTCACAGAGTCCAGATCCCAGACGTCATGAGCGATGTATTGGAAGTGGCACACATACTCGCCGGTGTTGAGGTCAACCGCCACGAGCGAGTCCGTGTAGAGGTTGTCGCCAGGACGGATCGAACCGTCGAGGTCGGGCGACGGATTGCCGACCACGAAATAGATGCGCTTCTTCTCGAGATCGACAGCCGGGTTCTGCCACACACCGCCGCCGAGGGTTTTGTAGGGGTCGCCCAGCTTCTTGAGCGCCGCCTTCTCCGCCTCGATATCGCGATGCATATCCTTGCCCGTGGCGTCATGGGTCGCCCAGACGCCAACGGAGTTCTCCGGGATCGTGTGGAAGTTCCACACTTGCTTGCCGGTCTCGGCGTCGTAAGCGCGGACAAAGCCGCGGATACCGTATTCACCGCCGTTGGTGCCGATCAGGATCTTGCCGTCGACCGCGGTCGGCGCCATCGTCTCCGAGTAGCCCAGTTCCGGATCGGCGATCTGCGTTTCCCAAACAAGACTGCCGGTCTTGGCGTCGAGCGCGACGAGCTTGGCGTCGAGCGTGCCCATATAGACCTTGTCTTCATAGATGGCGACGCCGCGATTGTTGGGACCGCAGCAATAGGTCGTAACGGGACCCATCTTGTGCTTGTAGTGCCAGAACTGCTCACCGGTCTTGGCATCGATCGCGTAGACGTGGTTGAACGACGTGGTGACATACATCACCCCGTCGACCACGATCGGCGTCGTTTCCAGTGACTCGACGACCTCGGTTTGGAAAATCCAGGCCGGGCGCAGCTTGCCAACATTCGACTTGTTGATCTGCTTGCCCTGATAATACCGGGTCTGCTCGTAGTTCAGATTGGTGTGAAGGTTGTTCTTCGTGTCCGTCGCCGCGCCACTCAGCATGTCCTGCGACACGGATGGCACAGGCGCCTCTCGCGTTGTGGTCGTCGCGACGGTTTCAGTTTCAGCTCCAGCCAAGGCCAGAGTCGTTCCGGCAAGGCTAAACGCTAGCGCGCCAACAATCGTGGCGGCTGTCTTACAGCTCCCCATGTTTTCCTCCTTGGGTGCACCCGATTCAACCGGCCTGACTGGCCGGTAGCTCCAGACGGGTTCGCACCAGAAGCGTGCGCGCCGCTCGGGAAGATGTCAATAAATCCATGCCAAAAGTCCAATGACTGACGGCATGTACGTAGCAACGTGTACCTGTTATTCCCGTTCAAGTTGCTACGTACACCACGTCAGAACAGGTAGACTTCCCGGCCGCATCCTCGCTCGTCGAGAGATCCTTGGTGTCTCAGCAGGTTATCGTATGGCGTTCCATGCTCCCGCCGGTATTTCCGGAACACAGAGGCAGACTTGGAGATGTCTGCTTATTGCGGGATTTCTGGGCTTTTGTCTCTCCGGCACCCTCCCCGCGGTTGCGGTGGAGGATGGGCCAAAAGCAGCAGCGGACAAGCCCACTTTGGTCCCAATCGGCTACCTCAAACAGGAGGTGGAAGAACTCATTCCCCTGTCGCGGCTGAACGTGAAGCCCCAAGACCTGGGCATCGCCGGTGCGGAGATCGCTCTCAAGGACAACAACACGACCGGGAAGTTCACCGGCCAGACATTCACGCTCGATGTCGAACGTGTCCCGGTCGGCGGAGACGCCGTCGCCGCGCTTCAAGACCTCGTCGCGAGCGGCCACCAGTTCGTGCTCGTGGACGCGCCGGCCGATGTGCTGCTGCAGCTTTCGGACTCGGTCAAAGGCCAAGACGTCGTGCTCTTCAATGTCAGCGCACCGGCGGTCCGCCTGCGACAGGAAGATTGCCGTGCAAACATCCTGCACACCGCGCCCGACCTCGCCATGCTTGCCGATGCCCTGGCCCAGTATCTGGTTTGGAAGAAGTGGCAGCGCTGGCTCGTGGCGAAGGGCGTCTCGCCGGAGGATAAGGAGTATCTCGAAGCGATCCGGCGATCCGCCAAGCGCTTCGGCGCAACCATTGTCGAGGAGCGCCCTTATGAGGTAACGCCGGGCGCGCGCCGCTCCGATACCGGCCAGCAACTGATCCAACTGCAGATGCCGGTCTTCACCCAAGGCGCACCAGACTACGATGTGCTGATCGTGGCCGATCGCCGGGGGGTTTTTGGACCTTACTTGCCGTTCCGCACGTGGGACCCGCGCCCCGTTGCCGGAACCGCGGGCCTCGAGGCCATGAGCTGGCATCCGGCGCACGAGCAGTGGGGCGCCACCCAGATGCAGAACAGGTTTCAACGTTTCGCCCACCGCTTCATGTTGCCCTTGGATCACCAAGCCTGGATCGCGGTTCGCGCCGTGGGCGAAGCCGCATCGCGAACCCAGTCGGGAGACTACGCGCCCATCAACGCCTATATCCGTGGGGACAAGTTCGACCTCGCGGCGTTCAAGGGGCAGAAGGTCACCTTCCGCAAATGGGACGGCCAACTCCGCCAGCCCATCATTATCGCAGGACCCGAGTTGCCCGTGTCGACCTCGCCGCAAACCGGCTTCCTGCACGAGCACGAAGAGGTCGATACGCTCGGCATCGACGCGCCTGAGACCAAATGCAAACTTCAATAAAAACGAGCCGGCACCGCGCCTTGCTCATAATGTCCCCGGGAGGGAAACGTGACAGCATCACGCCTTGCAGCATTTCTCATCGCAGCGGCCTGGTTGGGCTGGAGCGCCGCCCCGGCGCACGCCTATACCGTCTATGTCTCCAACGAAAAGGGTAACTCCCTCACTGTCATCGACAGCGAAACGCTCCAAGTCCTGACGACGATTCCCGTAGGCCAGCGTCCGCGCGGCATCATGCTGTCCAAGGACGATAAGACAGTGCTCATCTGCGCAAGCGACTCCAACACCGTCCAGGTTCTTGACGTCGGCACGCGGCAGATCGTGGCCGAGCTCCCCTCCGGACCCGACCCGGAGCTGCTGAACATTCACCCCTCCGGCAGCCCGATCTACGTGGCCAATGAGGACGACAATCTGCTCACCGTCATCGACCTCAACACGAAGGAGGTGCTGGCGGAGGTCGAGGTTGGCGTGGAGCCGGAAGGCGTCGGCGTCAGCCCTGACGGAAAGACCGTGGTGGTGACCTCGGAGACCACCAATATGGCCCATTTCATCGATACGGAGACCTATGAGATCACCGACAACGTTCTCGTCGGGACGCGGCCGCGCTTCGCCGAGTTCACTGCGGACGGCGAGCAATTATGGGTGAGCTCGGAAGTGGCCGGGACGGTCTCGGTGATCGACGCCAAGACCCGAAAGATCATCAAGGTCATCGACTTCGAGGTCCCGGGGGTGCAGCAGATCTATATCCAGCCTGTCGGCGTGCGCGTGACCAAGGACGGGACGAAAGCCTTCGTGGCTCTGGGTCCCGCCAATCGCGTCGCGGTCATTGACGCCAAGACATTCGAGGTCGAGGACTATCTTCTTGTGGGAAAACGTGTCTGGCAGCTCGCCTTCACACCAGACCAGAAGTTCCTGTTCGCGACGAACGGGAACAGCAACGACGTCTCTGTGATCGACGTGGACCGCCAGAAGGTGACCAAGTCCATCCCGACGGGAACCGCACCCTGGGGCGTGACGGTATCGCGACAATGAGCCGTTCGACGAAATCATGCGGGCTGGTGGCCGGCTGCCTTGCGGCGGCGTTCGTGACACTGTTCGGGGGGAGAGCCGTGAGCCAGGAACCCGTCGCGCCGCCGAAAGTCACCGCGGCCTCCGTGTTCGTGATGAATGCCGACACGGGGCAGGTTCTCTACGCCAAGAACCCGGACAAGGTCTTTCGAATCCTGAGCCTCACCAAGCTCGTCACGGCCTATATCCTGGTCGACCAGATGGGAGACCGGCTGTCGGAGACGGTGGAGATCGACCGGCCGCATCTGACCGGAGGCTCTTCGGCCGGTCTGAAGCGCAGCGACGTCTGGACCTTGCAGGACCTACTCTACGGCATGGTGCTGGTGTCCGGCAATGACGCCTCGCTCGCCATCGCCGACCATGTGGGCCACGATCTGCTGGCCCGAGAGGACAGGCGCGGCGATGCCCGGAAGCGCTTCGTCGAGGAGATGCGAGCCACGGCCAAGGCGCTGGGAGTCGAGAATGCCCAGTTTGCCGATCCCTACGGTCTTTCTCCGGCCAACGTGGCCACGGCCCGCGACATGGGCCTCATTGCGGCGGAGGTCTTCACCGATGCGAGGCTCCTGCCCGCTTGGGCCTGCACCGAGCGCACGCTCCAGATCGGCGGAAAAACGCCGCGCACGGTCGCCCTAAAGACCAGCCTCGAAATCCTTGGCGAAGGTAGCGTGCTCGGCGCCAAGACCGGCTCCCATGTGTCCAACGGCATCTTCAATTTGGTGACCGCTTGGCGCGCCCCGAACGGCCAGACCATTGTCGGCGTGGTCTTGGGAAGCACGAGCAACCCGGCCCGTTACAACGAGATGCGGGCGATCATGGCCGCCCTGCCGCAAGAGTTCCCGGCCCTGGCCGAGCCTGCTACGGGGGCGACGTCGCAAAACCACGGCGCGGGGTGCCGATAATTGAGTACAATCCGCCATCGCCCCGCCGCAAACCTAAGACAGCGTGGGTAGAGTTGGCCGGGAACAGAAGGGGGCGCCGATGATACCATTCCATACAGGACCGCTGACCGCGCTTGCCGCGATGGCATGCCTCGCGCTTGCGAGCCCCTCGGCCGCCTGGGCGCAGGCCGGCACGGTCACCAAGGACATGCAGAACTTCTGCGTTAACGACTACAAGAAGTTTTGCGGCGACTGGGGCCTTAACTCCAGCGGTCTCAACCTTTGCATGCGCAAGGCAGGCCCGAGCCTCTCGCCGGCCTGCGTGCAAGCCCTGGTCAAGGCCGGCAAGGTCTCGCAGGCCGAGGTCGACAAGGTCAAGGCCCAGGCCAAGGGGCGGTGATGACCGCGTTCGATCCGGCGCCCCGCCGGGCGCATCTGAGAAATCCTAAACCGGGAACAAGGACGAAGACGATGAACCGATCTCTCTGCCTGAGCGTGCTTGTTGCCCTGACCCTTTCCAGTCCCCCCGCCCTCGCCGCGGAGACCTGCACCCAGATCGTTTCGACGGGGCACCCTCAATATCCGGCCATCGCCTTCAAACAGGGCGACCGCATCGTCGGCGCAGCGCCGACCCTGGTCGAGACCATTGCCAAGGATCTCGATGTCCCGCTCAGCTCCAAATACGAAGGCACATGGGCCGAAGCGCAAGAGGCCACCCGCGAAGGCAAGGCGGACATGATCGTCGGCATCTATTACAACGACGACCGCGCGCAATATCTCGACTATGTCCGGCCGGCGTTTATCTATGATCCGGTCGTGGTCTTCGTAGCCAAGGACCGCAAGTTCTCCTTCAAGGACCAGCAGGACCTCATTGGCAAGAAAGGCGCGACCAATAAAGGCGAGAGCTACGGCACCGCTTTCGACGCCTTCATGAAGGACAAATTGACGGTCACCCGGACGGACGGCATCGGCGCGGCTTTCGAAGCCCTCCTGAAGGGCGACGTGGACTATGTGATCGCCGGGTTCTACCCGGGCGACGCCGAAGCGGAAAAGAGCGGGATCGAGGATAAGGTCGAGGCCTTGGAACCCGCGCTTCTGTCGGCCGAGATGTTCGTTGCGTTCTCCAAGAAATCGCCTTGCGCAGCCATGGCGTCGAAGTTTGGCGAGGACGTCACCAAGCTGACCACCGACGGCAGCTTCCATAAAATGCTGACCGACGCCCGGGCTGAGTGGGATGCGAAATATGAGCCAAAGGGCGGCGCCGAGTAATCGGCCGCGGACTGCAGATTGGGTTTCCGTGGCACCGACCCGGTGGATTGGGGTGCCGGGCCGTGCCATAATCTCCCGGAGGGAGTAGCGTAGATGGCCGAGCACAAGATTCTCGGGATTATTCTTTCCGTCGGCCTGCTGATCGTCGCTGGCATTTTTTGGATGCTTGACGACGCGGAGACGGGGACAGAAGATTCCGGGGTGGAGACCGTTTCGGTAGCTCCTCCCGACACGTCCACAGGCAACGAGGCCGCCGCGCCGGAAATCGTCGGTGAGCCGCTGGACGAGGCAATGGCCGGGAAGGTCCTGGTCTCCAATCGGCCCGTCCAAGTTCTGGCCGAGCCCTCGGCATCCGCATCGGCGATGTTTGGCTTCCCCGCGGGACGGCCGTTCCGCCCAATCAGCCGCAAGGACGGCTTTATCCGCATCCAAGACGTGCGAAGCGGGGCAAGCGGCTGGATCGAGGAAGCGGCGCTTGCGCCGGCGCCAACCATGCCGGTCGAAGCGGCCCCGAGTTCCGCGCCGACACAAAGGTCCGCAACCTCCGGTAGCCAGCCTTCCAACAAGCGGTCCTCCGAGCCGGCGACGGCTGCCGCCGAACCGGCCCCAGCGCCCCAGCGCCGTGGCCTCTTTGGCGGTGGCGGAATTCTCGGCGGTCTATTCGGCGGCCGCTAACCCGGCACGACGGGCTTGCGAATAGCGCTGTCGACTGACCTTCATCAGAGCTTTGGGGTACGAAGAGCGGAACGCTGGTTCCGAATGGGGCGTTTTACGCTCATGGATCCAGCCTCGGAACTCTCAACCCGGTCACGAATAGGGCTCGTGATCTATGGCATGACGAATGCGGTGCTGTTCGGCATCGGCATCGTTCTCGTGCTTTCGATCGAAGCCCTGTCACAACACGCGTGGGTGTTGATCCCGCTCGTGGTTGCGGTGAGCTTGATCCTCGCTTGGCCGGTTGCCTGGTGGGTGGCGCCGCGCTTGCGAAAGCCCTTGTGGCGCAGGCGGGAGCTTGCCGTCGAGAGAGAGCCTGTCGGCACCCCGGAGGAGCGACGGGAGCTCGCTGCTAAAGCGGCCGCCGGCCCGTCCCGATCGGAACACCAATGATCAGGTCGACGCTGGCGGACTCCACGCCCGCCGGTTCGGGCGCTGCCCAGGTGTTGCGCTCGTTGTCGAGATGCGCGCCGAGCCACACGAGTACGATCGCACCGGTAAAGGCGAGCAACTCCAGGATCTGGTAGCGGCGAACGGCGCCCCAGACGTTCCTCGGCCGGCGGGGCCTAAAGAAGCTCCTGCGCTGATAATGGGGCGTGATCAGGTGGACCATCGGTGTCTGCTTGGCACGGTTTCCGGCGGGGGTTCCGCGCCGGGGCTCATCGGTATACGAGTGATCTCCGAAAAAACCGTTCACTGCGGGCCTCGACGGCCATCCGCCGCCGGGTAAAGCGACTCAAGGTGAGCAAATCGTTGACGGTGGAAATGCCATGCGCCTGCTTCTCGTCTCCGATCTCCACTATTCGCTGCCGCTCTTCGATTGGGTCGCGGAGGTAGCCGGCGACTTCGACGTCGTCGTCATGGCCGGCGACCATCTCGATCTCGCCTCGCTCGTGGACGGACGCGCTCAGGCGGCCGTCGTGAAAAAGTATTTCAGCCGGATCGAGGCCAAGACACGCCTTCTGATCTGCTCCGGAAATCACGACCTCGATTCGAAGAACGCCGCCGGCGAGAAGATGGCCAAGTGGCTTCTGGGCGCCCGCAACAAGGGCGTGCTGTCGGACGGGGAGTCGGTCGCGATCGGTGACACATTGTTTACCATGTGCCCCTGGTGGGACGGGCCCGTGTCGCAAGCCGAGATCGGCGCGCAACTTGCCGAGACCGCGAAGGAACGGCGGACGCGGTGGATCTGGATCTACCACGCCCCACCGGCAGCCTCTCCGGTCGCTTGGGGCGGCCAGCGCTACTTTGGCGACGATGCTCTGCGAAAATGGATCGAAAAGTATCAGCCCGACATCGTCATGTCCGGCCACGTCCATGAGGCGCCCTACGTGCAGAACGGCTCATGGGTCGACCGCATCGGCGGCACCTGGATCTTCAACACCGGCCACTATCTAGGCGCGCCGCCGGCCCATATCGTGATGGATACGACTGTTGGCGAAGCGCTGTGGTTCTCCGCCGCCGGCAATCAATACATCCGATTCGAAGAAGAGCTCACGCGTCCCGTGCCGAAACTGACGGCATTGCCGGATTGGCTCACAGCCGGGGATCCGCCTCCCGCTCCGAGCCAAGGCTGAAATCCTCATCCTGCTGATGGATCAGCACGTCCAGCACCTCTCCGACCATGCCGAGATGATTGCTCTGATGCTCGAATTGCCGCTTGAGATCGGCCAGATAGGTCGTGGCCGCATTCAGCCGTCCGGCAAGGAGACGGCCCACATGGAAAGCGATCTCGGGATTTGAGCGGAGAAAGCTTCCGGCGTCGTCGAAAGCGTGGACCTCGACCGGTGTCAGCGCGCGCACCGTTGCCGTATGCGGCCGGTTGAGCAGGACGGACATTTCGCCGAACACCGCACCTGGTTCCTCAACGACGGCGACCTGCGTTTCGCCGCGCAGCACCTCGATGGAGCCCGACTTGAGCACATAGAGGTGACCCGACGTCTGGCCTTCGGGCAATAGCACCGAGCCGGCCGCCAATTTCAGGAGCGGCGCGTCCCGGCACATGTCGAGAATTGAGCCCATTGGGCGAGCGTATCGCGCACGCGAGACTTGTCAAACGGACGAATTCTCGCGCTGCGGGCGGGGCCCTACTGGCCGGTGAGGAAATTATCCAGAAGCTGCTTGGCCGCGTCCTCGGCGTCGAGCTTTTGGGTCTGCTGCTTGTTTTTCTTTTTCTTGGCCGACTTTTTCTTGTTGGATTTATCCGCTTTTGGCTGTGCCTCCGGCGTCGCCGCCGCGTCCGTCTCCGGCGTGGGTGCCGCTTGCGTGCCGCCGAGCAAGCCGCCGATGCCCCCGATCAGCGCATCCTTGTCGACCTTGCCGTCTTTGATCACGTTCGACAGCGCGCCTGCGCCAGTGCCATCGAGGCCCGGAAGATTCTTCACGCCCTTGCTGAATTCCTTGTAGCGCTGATAGGCCTCGGCCGGATTCTCGAGGATACCCTTGATGTCGGGGTAGAATTTCGGGTGCGACCACGGACCGGTAATCATCACCGGCACGCCAAGACCGGCCATATCCTTCTTGCCCCCCTGCCCTTCGAGCGAGGCGACGAGCTGCGGATCGACGCGGAATTTGAGCGTCTGCCCGGGAAGATCGACCGTACCGGCGCCGTTCATGCGCACGAGGGGCCCGACCAGATGCAAGTCCTTGGTCGTGGCCTGCCCCTTGGTAACCTTGAAGGTCGCGCCGAGCGAGGCGAAATCCGTCTTCTCTGCTTCGTTGCCTTGCCATCCCTCGACAACGCCCGTGCCGAGACTGCGAATCATCTTCGCAATATTGACTCCGCGTATGGCGCCGTTGGCGAACTCGAGATTGGCGTTACCGCTCAGCGCTGAGACGATGGCCCGCTGACTCGCCCCGTAGCCGCTCAGATCCATCGACACCGTTCCGCGGCCTTGCAACCGCTCGAAGCCGGCCGCGTCGCGCAGGAACGGATACGCATCGAACTTTGCGAGCGAAAGCTTGACGCGCTGCGCCGGCGTCTTGCCGCTGGCATCAACCGCGATGGCTATGTCCCCGGTACCGTCATAGAGCTTGAACTTCGAGAGAGTGGCATTCAGCTTTCCCCCATTGAGCGCCGCCTGCAGTGTCACCGGCGCAACTACGATTTGATCGTAAATGAGCTGCTCGGCGGAGATGTTGAATTTGCCGTTGACCGCCTTGAGCGGCGAGAAGTCGATCTTGTCGTTGCTCCATCCCGCGGTCGCTTTCTTTCCGCCGCCACCACCGCCGCCGCCACCGGTCGAGGGCTTCGACTTCGCGGTCCCCGTCATCGCATTAACGTCGAGGGTCTTCGCAGCCAGCGCCGCCACCACGTAGGGAACCTGATTGGCGAGATTGGCGGAGACCTGCCCAGCCAGCACCGTGCCGCGCACATTGGCGCGCAGCGGATTGATGGTGACAATATTGTCCTTATAGACGGCGTTGCCGGCGAAGGTGTCCCGGCCCATGGTGGCCGTGAACTGGCTCAAGGTTGCGGTGTCATCTTTATAGACCGCGGTCCCCGACAAGGTCTTGTCGCCGGACTTCGCGCTGAATTGAGTGAGTGTCACCGTATCGTTCTTGTAGGACGCCGTGCCGCTCACGCTGACCGGTGCATCGAGCATACCCGGCGCCGAGGCCGTGATCCGCACAGGGGCGGGCGCACCTTCGAGAAACTGGCCGAAGGCTCCGATCGACCCGTTGGCCTCCATCGCCTTGCCGTCGAAGACGGCGCTCGTCTCGAACGACAACGGCGCGTTGTATCCTGGAAGCGATGCATCGAGATTGAGTTTCTCGATGCGCTTGCCCGCTTCGCCGCCGGAGGCGGGCAGGATCACCGTACCGTTCTCGATGACGAGCTTGTCGAGCGTAAGGTTCTTGAGCTTCTCGGCGATACCCGTCGTCCCGCTACTGCCGCCAGCGGGCGCACCTTGAGCGGCATCGGACGCGGCATCTCCCGAAGCGGCCGATGTCTTCTGCGGTACGGCGATGACCGGATCGACGAGCGTGACCTCGGTCACCCGCATCTTGCCGTCGAGCAGGCCGCGCAGCATCAAGCCGAACTTGAGCTTTTGGGCCGTGGCGAATTCGGCATCGCTGCCGGTGGCGGGCTGCGCGACCCCGACATCCTCGGCAACGAGATCGAGCGAAGGGAAAAACGTGATGTCGACAGGACCGCTGACCCGGAGCCGGTAGCCGGTGTTCGCCTCGACCTGCGCGAAGAGCTGATTGCGCAGCTCCTCGGTAGAGATGAACATGGGGCCGATGAAGACGACGGCCGCGATGAGGACGACGATGGCCGTCAGAATAGAGAAAATGAGCCGCAAAGCGCCCCTCCGCACGTCGAATGCAAGCTGATTCACGAATTACAACCGATTCCCAGGGTAAGGAAAAGGCGTTTGAAGACGGCCGCTAGTCCTCGGCGTCATTCAGCGCAATAGCCCCGAAATACGGGCAAATGACGGCCAAGACCAACGGGAGCTGTCGGCGCGGATGGGCTTGCTCTGGAGGGCCGGGGCTCATACACCAGGGGGTCGTACCCTGCGACGGAGACTGTCCTATGCCGCGACTAATACTCCTGCGACACGGCCAAAGCGTCTGGAACCGGGACGCCATCTTCACCGGCTGGACGGATGTCGACCTTTGCGACAACGGCATCGACGAAGCCAAGCGGGCGGCGGCGCTCCTCAAGGACAGCGACATCAAGTTCGATCAGTGCTTTGCCTCGTATCTTCAGCGCTCCGTGCATACGCTTTGGCTCGTTCTGGATGCGCTTGAGCTTACCTGGCTGCCGGTGCGCCGGAGCTGGCGTCTCAACGAGCGCCATTACGGCGCGCTGCAAGGGCGCAAACGGGACGAGGTCATGGAGGAGGTCGGCCAGGAGCAACTGCACATCTGGCGCCGCAGCTACGCGGTCCGGCCGCCTGAGCTTGCCGAGACCGACCCGCGCTTTCCGGGCAATCAGGCTAAGTATGCCCGCGTTCCGCGCCGGCACCTGCCACTGACCGAAAGCCTTAAAGACACCGTGGCGCGCGTCTTGCCGTTCTGGCAGGAACGTGTCGAACCTCTTCTGATGGATGGACGCACGCCGCTCATCTCGGCCCACGGCAATAGCCTGCGCGGACTCGTGAAATATCTCGACGGCATTTCGGATGAGGATATTCCCCATCTCGAAATCCCGACCGGGAAGCCACTCGTCTACGAGCTCGACGATGGCTTGCGTACGATCCGCAGCTTCTATCTGGAGGACGGCCGGGAGGCGCACGCCCTGCCGAAAGCAAAGGTCGCGGCCTCGACCGCGTGAGCGAGAAGCCGCCGCTCCCTATTTGTCGGTGAGAACCATGATCCCGTCCCAGCTCTCCGCGACGCCGCTTGCGTTAAGGGTTTCGGTCCGAACCAATAGCTCGGATGCGCTGACGTCCCCGGGCCTAAGCTTCAGGAGTTTGTCGCACGCCGCTGCCGCTCCATCGAAGTCCCGCGCAAGATAGGCGCTCATCGCCTCTTCCCCCAGAGCTTCCACAAGCAGCTGATCCGCGGTCGCGAATTCGCGGAGTGCGATCAATTCATACACCACGATCCCCTCCACCTTGCCCCTCACCGCAAGTTTGTCGAGCGGCCGCGCGACGACGTCCGCACCTGCAAGCTCCCGCGTCCGCTGGCCAATGATGATCTCAAGCCCCGCACGTTTGCACTGCATCTCGAGGCGGCTTGCCACGTTCACGGGATCGCCCATTACCGTGTAGTTCATGCGCTCGTCGGAGCCGATATTCCCAACCAGCACGTCACCGGTGTTGATCCCTATGCGCGCACGAAATGCCGCACGGCCTTCCTTCGCCCAAACTTGGCGGAGGTCCTCAAGCCGCGCTTGACATCTGAGTGCAGCCTTACAGGCACGCAGCGCATGATCCGAAACGTCTTGGGGCGCGCCCCAGAACGCCATGATGGCGTCGCCGATGAATTTGTCGACCGTGCCGTCTTCGCTGCGGATCACCCCGCTCATCTCTTCGAAATAGTCACCCAATTGATCGACCAGCTCATTTGGCGAGAGCGTCTCGGCGATGGCGGTGAACTCTTCGATGTCCGCGAAGTAGACCGTAAGCTCACGTGTTTCGCCGCCAAGCGCCGCCTCCTGCCCGCGCAGCATGAGGTCGCGCACAAGGCCTGCGGGCACATATTTGGCAAAAGAGCGCAATCCGCCGGTCATGCGGTCCCGCGCCGCGTGCATGGCGGCAATCTCTCGAATGGCGCTTGTCTGGGACGCACCCTCGGCGCTGAAATCAAGCCGCCCGATCTGATCGAGATCCTTGGCGATGCCGCGCAAAGCCCGGCCCATGGTGCGCTCGGCGATGAATATGCCCATTAATACGCTGAGCAGCGCCGCGAGGGCCGCGATCCACGCAGCCGCGCGATTGTTGTCGTAGATCCGCCCGAGAAGCGCTTGCGCCGGCACGGCGATCAACACCGTCCAGTCCGGCGTGCCGGTTTCCGAAAACGGCGCGCTCACGGCGAGATAGCGCTCGCCGTCCGCCATAACCTCGAAATGCCGTTCGCCGCCGGGAGACGCCTTCGTGTGCGCGTAGGCCTTGGCCAACTTCTCGTCCTCGTGCTCTTCGGCCGGTATCAGCTCCGGACCGCTCTTCCGATCCCGCACCGTCTGCGCCAGCGGGTGACCGATGACGCGTCCCTGCCCGGAGACGATGTAAATGTCGGCATGGGACTGCGGTCCGCCGAGTGGAACGGCCGATTCTCGAATGTCGCGCAGATATCGCGCGATGGCGCTGAGCTCGTACTCCATAAGCCAGACGCCGATCATATTGCCCTCGGCGTCGTCCTGACGCTCCACCAGCACCACGCCAGGCTGGCGCCGCGAGGCGAAGAGAAAGGGTTCGGACCACGACGGCTCGTCGGAATCCTCGGCGACCGGCCACCAGGGCCTGGTGCGCGGATCGAAGTCGCCGAGCCTGTCGACGATGAGCGCGTAGGAGCCGTCAGGCTTGATCCGGTAGTCGCGATAGCGCGTGCGACCTTCCTCCCGCTCGCGATCGGTGAGGCGGATTGAACCGTCCGGTTCGCGATAGGCCGCGAGGTAGGCGCCATCGGCACCGCCATAGGAGCACCAGGTGACGTTGAGATGCGCGAGAAGACAGCGATGGAGATAGTCGAGCAAGCCTTCGCGATCCGCCGGGTCGATTAGGCCCTTCTCGGTCAACAAGCGACTCAAGCGGAGCTGAGCCCCTGCCGACTCCACATAGCGAAGCGCCTTCTGTCGCGCGTCCTCGATCATCTCGTCGGCGAGGTCGCGCCACAGAAGTTCGACCGTCGCCCGCGAGTTGAGATAGGCCGAGACGCCGATGCCCGTGGCCGTGGGCACGATCGCCGCGAGCAAGAGCGCGATCAGCGCAAAGCGAATGGTAATGCGCGGCATGCTGTTGGCCAATTCACTCCAACGTCAGCCGAACCCCGCCGGGTGAATGCCGACTAGCGATACAGGTCGCGTGAATATGCGCCGCACGCGCCCTTCAGGCGCGTGTCGCCGCCGAGCGCCTGACAGATATAGACCTTCTTCAAGGGATCGTTGCGGACCTGTGCGTCGGTCACTTTCCAACCATAGCTGCGCGCCACCCGAGCAATCTCCAGCTCTTGACAATAGGGCGTAGAAATCAGGCCGCTCTTGTTCACCTGAAAAATGCCCTGGCATTTGATCTTGGCCTCAGCATCTGGAACCACGGCGAAAGTCAGAACCGCAGTACCGACAACAGCAGCCACGGATGTCAGCTTCGAACGTTCACGCATCTTCGCCTCCTTCCACAAGCTTTGCAGCTTGTTTGCGTCAGCCCTCGGCACGTCTGACACTACCATTCCACCGATTGTAGAACGGGAATAAGGCCTTCGTCCCCATTGGCGTAAGCCTCGCCATTCGGCCAGACGGCGGCGGGACTGCCATCGCTGACAAGCGCCCCGTTTTCAAGGGCCAGGCGCGGCAGGGGCAAGCAGACGAACCGCTCGCCGACGATCCAGAATGAGCCGAGACCCGCCATGAAAGCGTCCGCGAAGGGCAGATAGGCATCGTTCAAATCTTCGAGAGCCTCGCTCTCCACGCTCGCGCCGGCGATGACGTCCCGCAAGGCGGAAGAAACGAGAGAGGCCACGTTGTGGCCCTGCTGGCCCGCCTCACCCGACAGCAGATTGAAGAGGGTCAGGCGGAACAACTCAAGATGCAGCGCCTGAGCGATCCGCTCCTCCGCCGCGCGTTGCGCCTCTTGGTAGGCTTGCCATACAGCTGCGTCCCGCTGGAGCTCGGCCACGGCCTGATCTTGCATGGCCTGCATGGTCAACGGCCAGCGGGAGGCCTCCGGACTCTCGAAGTCGACCCCTTCGAGATCGCCATTGGCCTGCCGAGGTCCCATCGCCCAGGTGAAGGACACGTCGCGAAAGCCGATCAGCCGGGCATGCCGACGCACGGCTTCCTCGACCGCGAGAGGATCGAAATAGGGCCGCTCCGGGTCCACCCCATTCAGCCGCGAAATAATCTTCTCTACTTCATCCACGGCGTTGCCCTCCCGTGAAGCGCCCTCCCAGGGACGCGGCCAACAGAACGCCCAGCCCTTTTTTGGGTCTTGGTCTTGAGACAGTCAGCCTAGTTGTCGCTGTCCGCCTCGACGATGATTTTGCCCACCATGCCCCGCTCTTTCATATTCTGGACACCGAACTCATAGGTCCCGGGCCGGATGGCGACAAAAACCAGTTCCACCTCGCCCACATCCTCGAACGAAATTTTTTCGAGCGTCTGCGTGCTGATCTCGATCTCTTCCGCTTCGATCTTGCGGATGAAGATATTGCGAAAGAACTCAGGGGCTATGACACCGTACTCAAAATCCGTTTCCGCCATTATTTCCCAGCGATAGCCCTGGCCGACCTTCAACCGGTACTCCTTGGGCTCCATATGAAAATTGTTGTCTTCCGAGCCGAGGATGAGCGGCTCCATGTCCTCCAGATGATGGACGGCGGGATCGAACATGAACTGAGCCTGGGTCAGGCCGAACGATCCCAGCAGGCAGGCCGCACCGGCAGCCAATACGATACCGATTTTCCACATTAAGACGCTTCTCCTTGTTTGAGCTTTGTCAGCGAAACGTCTCCTTCCCGGGGGCGGACTATAGGCCCACGGGGCGCCGCTGTGAAACGCCTTGCGGACCGTGCCCGCCGACAAAATCAGGGGTGAGAAGCAAGGGAGCCCGCCGGGGGCATCGAGCGTCCGAGTCTGCGCTAATTTCCGGTGCTTGCAGGATCTTCCGCCAGGCCGAGGGCAATAAGCGCAATTCGGTCCGGACGCCTCGTCTCGTCGGGGGACATCAGGCTCATACCGTGCGGATTTGCGTACTCCCAGTACGCCCATGCCGCACCAAGCGCATCGGTCTCGCGCCGCACCGCATCGAGCCAGAGGAACCGGTGCGCGTCGAGCGCGCCGCCGTGCCACCCGCTCTCGGCCATGGCGCCAAACTCGCCCAGCAAGAGGCGATCGCCGGGCACGCCGTTCTTCTCGGCCCAGGCACGGACTTGGCCGAAGCGTGCCCTGAGAGCGTCTTCGTTCCAGCCTCCCGCAGCATACTCGTCGAGATAGCGGCTGATTTCAGCGAGCTTTGCTGAGCGCTCCGCAGGGGTGGGGTCTTTTTCGTCGACCAGAAGCTCCGAATAGACAAGCGACAAAGCCGTTTCGTTCTCGGTCACCGGCCAGGGTGCTCCCTTGACGAGGCGGCTTTGTGCCGTGCCCTGATGGGTGAAGCCGTGCGGCTCGTAGAAGTGGAAGCTGTACAGCAGGCGATCATCGCCGAGGCGACCCGGATCGAGTTGGACAAGGCCGGTAATATTGCCGCCGCAAGCGCCCGTCACCACCAGCGTCAACTCGGGCGCGGCCTCACGCGCCGCACGGACGAGACCGGTCAGCACGGTCTCCCATTCACGCCCGCCCGAACCGTCGCAAGGATAGTATTGGGGCTCGTTCATCAGTTCGAGCGCGACCTTGTCCGTGCCGACCCGCTCGAGCATGCGCGCGACCGAAGACACCGCGGATCGGTAGCGGTCACGTATCGCTTGGTCAGATCCGTTCTCAATTGCTTCCGGAGACCACGCCTTGACCTGGCCGACCGGATGAAGATCGAGAACGACTTTCAATCCCGAATTCGTCACCGCGCGGACGGCCTCCTCCAACCGGCCGACGGCAACATCGCGGCGCGTGCCTTCCGAGGCGAGCAGCGGGCCCGGATCAACCGAAAGGCGCACGAAATCCAATCCGAGCGCCTTGATGCGCGCAAAGTCATCGGCGCTTCCCCATTCCACCATGTCGCGGTAGGGCGGCCATTTGTAGTCGCCCTTCGGCGTGAGCGGCGCCCAGTTCAGCCACTCATGGATGCTTACGCCGCGCTTGAGCTGGAGAGGCCCCTCGCTGGCGCACACATTCGCCGGCGCGCCGGTTCCGACAACGAGCGCGGCGATGAGACCCAAAACAAGCAGCAACGCGGCTAGCCAGCGCGACGGCGCCCGGCGCTCCAAGAGTTCATCTGCATGGGTCATGTCGCATTGTCTCCGGCGAGGTTCAGTCTCTGGTCGATGAAAGGACGCTTGCCGCGCGCGTTGCCCGCGAGCTCGGAGACGAGCGCGAGATCGAAGCGGAGGCCCGCGCCGACGCGTCCCTGAAGCTCGTCGATGAAGAGCCGCGCTTCCGGCTCGCCGCAGCCTGTCCGCGGCACGACCTTGACGACACAGCGCCCCGGGGCGTCCTGGTAGAATTGGAACTCGGAAACCCCAAAGAATTTGTCGGGATGCACCGGCACGATCGTCGGTGTGACGATGTGGTTGCCCTCGGCTCCGACGAGGAACTCGGGCTGTCGGCGCGGCGTAATCGCGCGAACCTTCAGGCGGCAGGCATTGTGCTCGTCGGGAAGGCGCACAAGCTCGGCCGTATCGCCCGTCTCATAGCGAATGAAAGGCATGCCTGTGGAAACAAAGCCGGTACCGACGATGCGGCCGCGCTGGCCTTCGCGCGTCACCGGTTGGCCGTCGCGGCCGATCAGCTCCGCATGGCCGTAAAGCGGCTCGAACGCGTACACATCCTCCGCCCCGGCGATCTCCGAGGCGAATAGAACACGCTCGCTCAAACCGTAGAACGGCGCGATCGTGGCTTCAGGCAACGCGGCGCGGATTGCGTCGCGTTGATGCTGGAACAATGGCTCGGAGATGGGGAATACGCCCTTGATGGGACGCTTCAGCTGACGCCCCGTTTGCCAGATATGGCGGCAGAGAACCTCGATGGCCGAAGGATAGCCGTGGAGATAGGCGATGCTACGCGCCTCGATCTGATCGAGATAGAGATTCATGCGTGACGCCGTCATGGCAAAAGGCGAGCAACGCAGCTCCTTCAGGCTGGCTTCCCATTCGTAGGGATGACGGTCGACATCCGCCAGGAGAAGTCCGCGCAAGACACAACGCGCCGTACCCTCCCGATAGCCCGTGCGCGCCCAGACGTCGTTGACGAAGGCGAACTCACGCGGACTGCGGTCCTTGTCGAGCCAGAACAGAAGCGGCTGCCCCGAAGAGCCGGACGTCGAGGCGCGGTCGAGTGTCGCCGCCGGCTTTGCCAGCACCGTCTCTCCGGCCGACCGCACATCCTCCTTGGTCAGAAGCGGCAGGGCCCGCAAGGTGTCGAAATCGGCCTGGGTCAAATCGGGACGCGTGCCGAGGGCTTGGCTGATCCGCTCCCGCCAGAACGGGCTCCCCGCGTAGGCGTTGACCAGCAAAGCCCTCAAGGCGCCGAGACGCCGCTTTTGCGCGAATCTCGCATCGCTCCGGCTGCGCGCGACCGCGCCGCGCCAAGTCTGATAGGCACGCCCGTACTTCAACGAGACAGGGAGCAGCGCCAAAGCGGGACTCACCACGTCGCGTAAAGCCTTGGGACTGCGCACATAGGCGCCGCGGGCGATATCGAGGACGCTCAACCTACACCTCCAAACACGGACCCCAGCCCCTCCTTGCATCTCTCGGGCCAATCGCTTCCCGCGACGCCGGGCACTCAGGACCTCGTGACCGGCGCCGTGTCGTAGCTGGCGATCAGGTCGGACAGCACGACGTCGCCGGTGAAATGCGTGACGATTCGCGCCCGGGCGGCAGCCGACAACGCCACCCAGGCGCCGGTCTGCCAGAGTTCCGCGATCGCTTCGGCGTATTCGGCGGCAGACGCATCGACCGGCAACACGCGCCCTGCGTCCGCGACGACCGAGCGGTTGAAGCCCTGCTCAGAACAGACCGGCACGAGACCCTCGGCCATCGCCTCGGTCAGTGCGTTGGAATGACCTTCACCGAGATGACTGGAGGGGAAGACGAAGAACTGCGCTTGCGCGGCCCGGAGGCGGGTTTCCTCCGGAGACAGCGGACCGGCCCAGATCACGGGCAGGTCCTTCGTACGGTCTTGCAGTCTTGCGAGATAGTCCGCTTCGCCGCTGCCGATCACCTCGAGCGTGGCGTCCAATCCTGCTCCAAGCAGGGCTTCGAGCGCGCCGATGACTTTCTCGATGCCCTTCTCAGGCACGATGCGGCCCAGAAACACGAGCCGGATCGGCCCTCGAGTCGAAACGATCCGCTCCCCGGAAGCCTCGGCTCCCGGTACGCTGACATAGTTCGGAAGGTAGACAATCGGTCGCTCACGGCGCGCTTCCATGAAGGCGAAATATTCCTTGCCCTCGACCGCGAGCGTATCGACGTGCCGCAGCAGTGCATCCGTGAGGGCGCGATAGACCGAACCGTACCTTCCATAAAGTTCGATGAAGTATCCGGCGCGAATGTCGAACAAGACCCGCTTGCCCAAGGCCCGCGCGATCAAGCACAGCATCGCCTCGGGATAGAGGAACCCCCGGTAGAGGGGGGTTAGGTGCAGAACATCGAAGTTGTTGCGCTGCCGTATCATCTCGAGGGCAATACCGGCGAACCGACGCAAATAGGCGAGCCCCTTGGTGGCCTGCGTACCGCGCGTCACAGGATATGGCAGTTCAATCACGTCGCGCCCGCGCCGTCGAAGGTCGTCGATGAGGCGGCGATTGGCCGACTCGTAACCGCCACGCGCAGGTTCTCCAGGCTGGGCGATGGGACCACAATAGGCGATACGCGTTGAACGCGGATGCGTGTCACTTCTGATGATCGCCTCCAAACACGGCGCTTGACTGATCGACCCGGTCACGACGCACCCATCGGCTTTTGCACAAGGCGCGCGAGATGCGTCGCGAGCGCCGTACGCATTTCCAGTACGTTGAGAGCCAGGGCAGCGCCGATATAGGCAACCCCGCCTGTCAGGATCTCGATCACAAGTCCGACCACGCCGTCGGGGGGCTGAATGGCCCACAGGGCTGCCAGCATGACGCCGACGGCCACCATGATGCGGCCCACCTCACCGAAGGCATGCGGGATGTCGAGCAAGCGGCGGCCAACGAGCCAACTCGCGGCGAGCGATGCGGCGAAGGCCAAGCAGGCGCCCGCGGCCGCCCCCGGAAGGCCCCACATCTTCAAAAAGACGAAGATCAGCGGGGCCGTAAGGAGCGTCGCCGGCAACAAGGTCGCCAACTGGACGAGCAGGCGCCGCGTCACGTGAAATGCCACGTCGAAATAGTGGTACTTCAGGTTGACCAGGAGCGCCGTCACGGCGACCCACGGGACGATGGCGATGGCGCCGGCGCGGAACTCCTCGCCCAGCACCACGGACACAATCTCACTCCGCAAGGCGATGATGCCTGCGACAGCGGGAAGACCCAGCGCAAGCAGATAGGCACCGGCCTCGCGCATCCGGGACTGAGCGCCGGGATGCCCTTCGGTCTCGGCCGAGCGCATGATGATGGGGAACGCCGACAAGGCCACGGCCGATGCCAGCATGCTGATCGGCTGTTGGACCAGGTTCTGAACCGCCGCATAGATACCGACCGCGGCAGGACCGGCCACAAACTGAATGACGTACCGCTCGGTCAGCGGGATGAGCGCTTGCAGCGCCGTAAGCGGCACGATCGGTCCGGCGTAGGACAGGATCGACTTCACGACCGTCCTATCGAGCGCCATGCGCGGAAGGTCCGGCGCGAACGAAAGGAGACAAACCAACGCGACGGCAATATTGGCGCCCACGAAGCCGGCGCTCAACGCCATGAAGGTCGGCTCCACCAGCGCGACCAAGGCCAGGCTCGCCCCGAGCGACAAGATCGCCCGTGCCACCTCGATCATGAAATAGCGCGAAGCGTTCTGCTCCGCCTGAAGCTCCGCCAAGCGCAACCGGACAACGCCGCTCGCAAACGTCATGGCGACGAGCAGGGCGAAAAAGCCGACCCACTGGTCCGGCGCCGCGAGCAGGGTCAACAGCGCGGAGAGAGGAACGGACACGACCAGCCCCAGCCCCGTCATCGCCAGGCACGTACGGCGCAGCACGGAAAGCCGGCCTGCCGTCTCATGCTCCGGATGAAGGCGCAGAACAGCGATCCTGATCCAATTCAGCAGGACCGTGTCCATCAGCTCAGCGGAAATCACGAAAAGCGCGAAATAGCCGTATTCCGCCGGCGCCAAGAGTCTCGAAAACAGAATGAGCGCGACGAAGGCTGCGAGCCGCGGCAGGAGGAGCGCGCCGCCATAGATGACCGCGTTGCGCCCCAGCTCGCTTTTTACGCTGACGCTCATGACCACACTCCATCGCGCATGGGGGGCTCGTAGCGGAGCGGCGCGCCCGCCGCCGGAGATCTCCGTCTCTGCACCAGCAGCGGGATGCCGATCAGCGCGATGGAGAAAAGAGCAAGGGACGGGCTCTTGGTGCTGAGCGAGTTATTGGTGCTCGCCACCAGAACGAAGTTCATCACGGCAAAGGCGATGAGGGCGCCGCGGCCCCGGGAGATCGATCGGAAGAAGCCCAGCAAGGACAGCGCAAAGACGACGAACAGGATGGCGCCGAGCATCAGGAGAATGGCAATCCAGCAATTCTCGATGATCTGAACGTCCTTATCGAGCTTCAGAATGAAGTTCACTTCCGCGAAGTCGACGCCGTAAAGCACGTCGTTCAGGCTCAAATAGTCGAAGAGCTTGAAAGCATCGACGCGCGCCTGCGCGCTTTCGTCGAACCGCGCCAGCGCTACGATGCGCTCACCAAGCACCGTACCGAAGGTCAGTACCGCACCGGCGGCGAGCGCGAGCGTCCCGACCAAGGGCGCGTTGACCAGCGTGGACAAGCGCATTTCGCCGCGAAGCAGCGCCCGGGCCCCGAGCAACACTGCCGCGGCCGTGCCCATCAGGAGCGTGATGGCGAAGCCGCCCCGCGCGCCAAAGGCCAGAATGCCCGCCATGCACACCGAAAGGACGAAGGCCTTGCGCCGGGCGCTCCACGGCATGGCCAGAACCAGGAACATCATGGACGAGGTGATGAGCGCGTTCTCGAGCGGATGGCCCATGAAAGCCGTGGCCCGGAAATGCGCGAACCCGTCCAAGTCGCCGAAGTGGAACAGGTGAATACCTAGAATTCGTTCGAAGACGCCGACGGCGGCGTTGAAGGTCACGAACCAAATCAGGAATGCCGTGAGCCGCTGCCGGCGTTCCGCGTCCAAATAGGAAATGAGCATGACAGCGAGCGGCGCGGCGAAAAGCGTGTCGACCATATAGGCCACACCGCCGATGCCTTGGCGTGCGATCGTGACCGTGGCGCAGAACATGACGACGACGGCGAATTGAACCACGCCGGGCCGTTCGGACGTCTGCGTCGAGAGAAAGCGAATGCCGCCGACATTCGCCGTCACGAACAAAAGAGCAAGGAACAGCGTGTAGCTGTAGAAGTGGACCTTGAAGAGCGGATTGCCGCCGCCAGGTTCCGCGTAGCCGGTGTAGTGGGTGAGCAGCGGGTTTGGCAGCAGCAGCATCTCGAGCAGCGCAAGGCCAATAAGCGCCATCAGCACACGCTGGGCGCTCTCGCTGAGACCGCGCGCCGGCGCACGCGGCAGCGCGTAGGCATAGGCTGCATCGAGATTTGTCATCGTCCGGGTGCCGCCGTTTCCAGCACGAGCGGTGCCTTGGCTGCGCGATTCCGGCCGTTGCTCTTTTTGTTGCTCTGACGCGGGGGCGCCGCGACGACCTCGAGCTCGATCTCGAAGCGGCGAGCGTTGCCTTGCGGCTTGAACACAAGCTGCGGCGCCGGCCGCAGCGAACCGAAGCGCTCGGAGTACCAGCCCCGCGCCGGCTCATGTTCGCCCCTGTGAAGCGTGAGCCCGAGCCCATCGCGGCCGGTGACGCGAAGCAGCACCTCGCCATCCCGCGCAAGTGTCGCCGTAGCGCCTTCGATCGTGACATCGAGGTCAGGGTGAACCAGGAAGCCGATTTCGACCTTGGGTGCCGCGGCGTCGGCCACGCCTTCGCCGATCAGGGAATCATGCACCGTGAAGCCGGTCGCATGCGCCATCAGACGTCTTTCGTGCAAAAGACCATGAGAGGCGAGATATCCGTCGTGGCGCGCGCAAACCTCGGTGAGGTCGGGCGCACTTTTCCATGCGGTCCGCTCGCAATTGGCTTTCCGGCTCCAGTTGAAGGCACCGGCGATGCGGCTCGAGTTGTGGCCGTCGAGGCACAGCGTATTGTGCAAACCGGTACCGCGGAAGCGATCGCGCCACGCTCCGCCGGAGTGGTAGAGATAGGTGCCGGCGTCGACCAGGACCGGTTGATCGTCGATGTGCAGCCAAAGTGCCAGCGCGTCGGCATGGCCATGGGCGGCGATGGACAGATGCCCGAGCGGACCGTGATCCATCACCATCATGGGCTTGCGCCCGGCGATGCGGCGGCGGAACACGGAATAGCCGCCATGAGAGAAAATCTTCGCGCCCTTGGGACCTGACGGGCACACCGCCGGCAACCCAAAATAGAGATTGCGCAAGGAGGGCGAGACGCGCGGCGGCGCGAGGTTTGGCCGCTTCAGGGTCGAAGCGATCGACCCGAGGATCGACGCCACATAGTCACCCTGCCCTGCCGCCACGTCCGCGAGCACGCGGCCCTCATCGTCGTCGCCGATGCGTGGAAAATTACCGGCTTCGTCGGTGATCCAGCGCAGGAACAGGCCGGCTTCGCCCAGACGTTTGCTGACGCTCTTCGGAAAGGGCGTGCCTGAGCGCGCAGCGACCTCGGCGCATAACAGATACCACTCCAGCGTGAAGGCCGTGTAGGTCGGAGACTGCTCGGCACCGACGCCGTCGTCGGAGATCTGTCGCCCGATCTGATCGATCAGAACGGCCCGGGCGCGCTCGGCGCGGCCACCAATGCCGAGCTCTGGCCAGAGCGTACCGAGCACGAACAAGGCGCCGGACTCCGCGATCAGGTGATTGTTCGCCGAGGAATGACGCGACGGGTAGCGCGCGAGCCAATAGGCATGGGCATTGAGGCAGGCGCGCACCTTCCGCCGCTGCACCGGGGTCGCGTGGTCCTCGCCGACCAGCCCCCACACCGCGAGAATGGAGACGAGGCGCAAGGCAAGCTCGATCCCCGACGCCCAGTTGATGCCGCGAAACGGCGGGTTGGCGTCGATCCAACCCTCGACCTCCCCGAGACAGAACCTGGCAAGACCTGCATCGCCTGTCTGGGCGGCGAGCGCCGCGGCCGGCTGTAGGAACTGAAGCCGGTTGAGCTCCCAGACATATTTGACGTCGCCGAGTCCGCGCTCGCGGCGATACGGAATGTCGAAGCAGTAGCTGCGCGAAGGCCAGCTTCCCCCGGTCACGGGATCGAGATGCCAGCGCCCGGCACCGCGATCCGCAGGCCAGACTTGACCGAGCAGCGCGACATCTCCGCGTTGGGCCTGATCGGACGCCGCGCGCCATTCCTGAAGAAGCTCGGGCGGAATCACCGCGAAAGCGTCGGCGCGCGGCGCAAGTCCAGGCACCACCCCGTCGCCAATATCGAAGGCATCCCAGCCGGAACGGCTGAACCGCGACAGCCGGCGCTTAGCAGCCTCGCCGACGCGGTGGACAACCTCCACGCCGTTCATGGCGCGCAAGCGATGATAGTACCAGGCCACCTGGTCGAAGCGCGCCTCGAGGCCGGACTCCTTGACCGCCGCGCTCATTCCGCGTGCCTCGGCTGGGGCGATGCGACTGTTTCCGGGGAGTCGAACGCCGCGTCATACGCCGCCAGCAATTTCGGCGCCTCGTGCTCCCAGGACAGCCCCTCGAGCACACGGGCACGGCCATAGGCGCCCATGGCCTGACGCTGCGCCGGATCGTCGACGAGCGCGACAATCTTCGCCGCCATGTCCTTCGGATCGTTCGGACGGGCATAGAGCGAGGCCTCGCCGGCGGACACACGGCCCTCGCACAGCTCGAACTGCACGATGGGTTTCCCCAAAGCCATATACTCCATGATCTTGTTCATGGTCGACTTGTCGTTCATCGCGTTCACCCGGTCCGGGTTCACACACACATCCGCCGTGTTGAGCATTTCCAGAAGAGCCCTGTCGGAGACCCTTCCCGTAAAGGTGACGTAGTCGGCAACGTCTAGCCGCACAGCGAGCGCCTCCATGTCCTTGAGCGCCGGGCCACCGCCGACAATGCCGAAATGGATGTCGTGCCGCCCATGATCGGAAACGACAGAGCGAACCGCATGCAGCAGGAGATCGATGCCTTCTTGCTGACCGATCACGCCCACATAGCCGACAAGGTGAGCGCGGGCTTTTTTCAGTTCGGGCCGAGGCGGCAAGATCTCCATGCGCTTGAGGTCGGGCCCCGACCGCACCACAAACACGCTGTCCGGCGCCATGCCGCCGCGATCGATGGCGATACGCCGATAGGAACCGTTCGTGGCAATGGAGACATCCGCCGTCTTGAAGGTCAGTCTTTCGAGCCACACGAGCAGCTTCCAGAAGACATCGCGCCGCCCGAACTTCGCCTCGTAGAGCTCCGGGTTAATGTCGTGATGGTCGAACACGAAGCGCGTACCGGCCAGGAATTTGAACAGCCCGCCGATAAGAAAAATCGTATCCGGCGGGTTGCAGGCGTGGATGACGTCGAACCCGCGGCTGAAGAAGACGCGGAACGCGAGCCAAAGCTCGAAGACCAGCGCCGAGAGATATTCCAGCGGATAGGCGAGCACACCCTTCGCCTCGATCGGCAGAGGATGCCGGAAGACGTGGATACCTTCGAGCACTTCATAGGCGCGCTCCGCGCCCTTGCCCTTGGGACAGATCACGGAGACGTCGTAGCCGGCGCATTGTAGCGTACGTGCCTGCGACCACACCCTCCGGTCGAACGGCACCGGCAGGTTCTCCACGATCATCAAGACGCGACGCGGCCTCATGCGCACGCCGCGCGCCTTACCAGTTGATGCCGTCATAGCGGTCGCCGAGATGGTTGGTGCCGCCGAGGCGGACGAGATCGATGAGGGCTTGGTGGGGGCCGACACGCGACGGTACGTCCGCGAATTCCTCCGCGTTGTTGCCGATGATCACGACTTCGCCATGCGCAAGCGCCTCGTCGAGACTCTCGACCATGATCTGATTGATGTGCGGAATCGCATTCTTGATGTAATCGCGATTCGCGCCCGTCAGCGCCGCGAGATTGACGCTCCGGTCATACAGGCGGAGATCGTAGCCCTTGCCGATCAGACGCTCGATCAGCTCGATCTGAGGACTCTCACGAAGATCGTCGGTGCCCGCCTTGAAGCTGAAGCCGAGCACGGCGATCTTCCGGCGTCCGAGGGCCATAACGCGCTTCGCAGCGCGGTCGATCTGGACCGTGTTGCTCGGCATGATCGAGGAGATCACCGGGATGTCGAGATCGAGGCTTTTGGCGAGATGCGCGATTGCGCGGGTGTCTTTCGGCAGACATGATCCGCCGAAGGCGAAGCCCGGCTTCAAATAGGCCGGCGAGATATTGAGCTTGGTGTCGCGGCAGAAGAGGTCCATGACCTCGTGCCCATCGATGCCGACCTCTTTACAGACATTGCCGATCTCATTGCCGAAGCACACTTTCAGCGCGTGCCAGACATTGGCGGTGTATTTCACCATCTCACTCGTCTCGATGGACGTCACGACGAGTGGTGCGTCGATACCGGCATAGAGTTCGGCGGCCTGGCGGCCCGCCGCTTCGTGGCCGGCGCCGATCACGGTTATCGGCGGGTTGTCGAAATCCTTGATGGCGCTGCTCTCGCGCAGGAACTCCGGATTGTGAACGACGGAGAAATCCTGAACTGCGCGCTTGCCCGAGGCACGTTCCAGGGCGGGCAACACGATGTCGCGCACGGTTCCCGGCAGCACCGTGGACCGTAGCACGATGAGATGCCGATCATCCTTCTGAGCCAAGCTTGTGCCAATCTGAGACGAAACCGTCTCGACGGCATCGAGGTTCAAACTCCCGTTGGCACGGCTGGGCGTTCCCACGCAGACCATGGAGACGTCCGTGTTGTGGACGGCATCCTCGACGCTCGACGTGGCCCTGATGCGCCCCTTGCGGACACCCTCGACCATCAATGTCTCGAGCCCCGGTTCCACCACGGGCGCCTGCCCGGCGTTGAAACTCTGGACTTTCGAGGGGTTGGTATCGACGCCGACGATGTCGTGACCATTGCGGGCGAGACAGGCGGCCGAGACCGCGCCGACATAGCCCAAACCGAACACACTAATTCTCATTTTGGTTTCCCGTGCCGTGCTGAATTCGACGGGAAACTGGCAAGAGCTGTGCCACCCGAAACGGCACGCCCTGCAATCGCAGCCAAGCCGAGCGCATCCGCGCACGACGAAGCCATGGCATGTGCTTTGCACTCATCGTGATGCCTCGCGGGAATGACCCGCGCATTAAGAGGGCGTTAACGATGGTTCAAGACGCGCGCGCACGAATGACGCCAAGCACCGCAGGTGCCCTGGTTGAGCGGAGCTTTGCCCCGTTGGGCCCGGCGCGGCCGGACGAGTCCATGCTGGACCTGGTTGGGCTCATTGAAATACTGCGACGCAAGTTTGCGCTCATCGCAATCACCACCGTGATCGTGGTGGCAATCGCCGCGGCCTACGCCTTCCTGGCCACGCCGCTCTATACGGCCACGTCCAAGATCCTGATCGACGCGCGCGAAAAGAACACGCTGGGTACGGAGGTTGTTCCGTCGGGACTCGGTACGAAGCTCAGCGATAATTTCGCGCTGGTCGACAGCCAGGTGAAGATCATCATGTCGGACGCGGTTCTCGCTCCCGTGGTTCGGTCGCAACATCTCGACACGGATCCGGAATTCGGCGCGCGAAAGCCCGGCCTCCTTGCCAGCGCGGTCTCGAGCATCACGGGTCTCTTCAAACCATCGGGCGTCGCAACGGCGAACGACGATCCCAATGAGCGCGCCCTTTTGATACTTGCGAAGCAGCTCGAGGTTTCGCGCGACGATCAAACCTATGTCATCGATATCTCCGTTTCCTCCATCGATCCCCTTAAGGCGGCCCGTCTGGCACAGGCGGTTGCCGAGGCCTACCTGACCGATCAATCCGACGAGAAGGTCTCGACCTCGGAACAGGTCAGCTCCTTGATGGACGGGCAGCTTGCAGCGCTGCGCGACCGTCTCCTCAAGGCGGAAAACGACGTGCAGCAGTTCCGCGCAGAGCATGGCCTCCAGGAGGCAGGTGGCGACTTGCTCGACACCCGCCAGCTGGAAGCGCTGAACGAGCAACTGGCCTCGGCAAAATCCGAGGTCACTCAGAAGCAGGCCAAGCACCAAGAGGTGCATCTCCTGCTCGACAATGACATTGAGCCGGAGATGATTGGTGAAGCCGTTGGCTCGGACACGGTTTCCCGCTTGCGCGAGCAATACGCCATCGCCGCGCGCCGCGAGGCTATTCTCGGCGCGGAACTCCTGCCATCCCATCCGCAGTTGAAGCAGGCCCGTTCGGAAGTCGAGCGCTTGCGGGGGCTCATCCGCGCCGAGGTGGAGCGCATCGCCAAAGCAGTCGACCTCGACTACGCCATGGCAAAGCGCCGGCTGGCCGCGGCGGAGACAGCACTGGCCGCTTCGCGCGAGCATGCCAATACGAATGACAGCGCCCGCATCAAGCTGCGCGAGCTGGTTCGCGAGGCCGACAGCACACGCTGGGTCTACGAGAACTTCCTAACGCGCGTGAAGGAGATCGACGAGGCGCAAGAGATTTACACGGCCGACGCGCGCATCATCTCGCCCGCGTCGATCCCCGAGGATCCAAGCTGGCCGAAGAAGCGCTTGATCCTGGCGCTCGCCCTTGTGTTCGGCTGCGGTCTCGGGGGCTCACTCGCTTTGGCGACGGAGCATCTCAATCGCTGCATCCACACCGGCACCGAATTGCGCGCCGCAACCGGGCTCAAGTCGCTCGTCACGATTCCCGCCCTCAACGGCAGACGAGGTCGTGTGGCCGGCCTTCTCGGGAGTTCGCCGAAGCGCGCAAGCTTCTACGATGTGGTCGTCGAAGTGCTCGAAGGCGGCGCGCGCTCGACCTTTAGAACCGCGGTGCTCCGACTGCTCTCTTATGTCATGGACTTCGACACGGCCGGACAGCCGCGTGCCGTGCTTCTTACCTCCTCGGAGCCGGGAGAAGGAAAGAGCGCGCTTGCCTTGGGCCTGGCCGTGGCCGCGGCGTCCTCGGGCATGCGCACATTGCTGATTGACTCGAACGCCGCCGACCCGGCGCTCACAAAGGTTCTCGGCGCCGGTGAGCCCGGGGACACGTTGAGTGATCGCGTCGTCAACGATAGCCGCATCGGTCTCTCATTTCTGTCATTGACGGCCGACGATCCCCTTGCGGGCTGGTCCAGCCGCAACGCCTTCGCCGACGAACTGCGAGGTCTTTCGGCAGATTACGACTTGACGCTCATCGATGCTGGCGTTCTTGGCATGGAACGCAACGCAACAGCCCTCATCTCCGTGTCCCAGGCCATTCTGTTCCTCGCGCGCGCCGGCGTGACAACGCAGAAGACCGCTTCCTCCGCGGCCTCGGACCTCTTGCAAATTGCAAACGGTCGGCGCTGCGCCGCAGTGCTGACCATGGCTAACGCGGAAACCAGCTGACCGCAAAACCAACCCATCCCTTAAGACCATGCGCGAAAGAGGTAGTCATGAGTGAGAGCATTCTGACCTGGGACGAGAAATACAAGAGGCTTTGGGGCAATCAACCCATCAAGCTTCAACACAATCTGCACACGTCGCCGCTGTTCTCTGAAGACAAGCTCGCGCAGCTGATCGAAGCCTACCCGCGCGAGGCGTACAGCATCGTTCATGTTGGCATCAAAGACGGCAAACGCATTTGGCGCGAAGGCGACATCAGCGGCCTCTCCGGCAAGCAGGTTATCGAGGCCATCAACGCCGGCGGCATGTGGCTGAACCTGCGGCGCCTGCAGAATATCGATAAGAGCTACTCGGATCTCCTGGAGCAGATGATCGATGAGTTCCGGAGCATTTCCGATATGCCGCCGGTGACGGCGAGCAATGTAGGCCTCCTGATCTCCTCACCGAAGGCGCAGGTCCACTACCATGCGGACCTGCCCGGCCAGGCTCTTTGGCAAGTCCGGGGTGTGAAGCGCGTTTACGTCTATCCGCCGACCGCACCCTTCATGACGCCTGAGCAGATTGAGCGGATCGTCCTCACCGGTCTCGAGGTCAGCATGGATTACGAGTCCTGGTACGACGAGTACGCGCTGGCCGTCGACCTCCAACCAGGTGAGATGATGCATTGGCCGCTCCATTCGCCCCATCGCGTCGACAACCACGACTGCCTCAACGTATCGCTCACCACCGAGTATTGGACCAAGCCGATCCGCCGCAAGGTGATGATGAACGCCGGCAATGCGGTGTTGCGCTCGAAGCTGGGTATTACCCCGCAAAGCCATGCGACGTCGGGGCCGGGGTTCTGGGCGAAAGCCGCACTCCAGGCCGGGGCGAGACGGGCCGGGCTTTTGGACAAACAGCGCAAGGCATCGAAGCCCATCACGTTCCGTCTCGATCCGGCAAAGCCTGGGGCACTGCTCGAGCTCCCTCAGAACGCCGTCTAACTCAGAGCACTCCACTAGAGCCATGACACTCGCTACACAGATCGCACCTGAGCCGCGCTGGACCGCACGGCGTCTACCGTTGGTGATCGGCCGGGGCCTTTCTATGCTTTGGCCGGCCGCGGACGCTCTTGTGGTTGTCGGGCTGTCCGTTCTTTCCGGGCTCGCCTATCATCTCTTCGCCTATGGAGACGCTGGCCACGTCTTGGATTACGCCAAGGTCGGCGCCGCGGTCGCTTTCTTCCGCTGGGTCCTGCATCACCCCGTTTCGAGCATTTCCGCGCGGCCGCAAAACTCACTGCGCTACCAATTCTATCTCTGGAACGCCGCCTTTCTTTGCCTGCTTGCGTTCGGCTTTCTCGGGAAGATTTCCGGCACGTACTCGCGCGGGACCGTCCTACTCTTCTATGCGTCAGGTCTCCCCTTATTGATCATGTGGCAGGCGGCCTGGAAGCACCTCATCCGGCAAGGTCTCTTCTCGGGACGCCTCGCTCTGCGGCGCGGCCTCCTGATCGGGACATTTGCCAAAGTCGATGAGTTTAGACGGAAGTATCGTCCCGCACGGTCCGGCATGATCGTGACGGATACGGTGATCTTCCCTGAGGACGCATTGGACTCTACGGAGGCCGGTGACGCGATCCTCAAGGAGCTGCTGGACCGCGCGGTCGAGATCGCCCGGCAAACCCACCTCGACGACATTATCGTGCTGCTGCCATGGTCGGCGTCGCGCGCAATCGATGTCTGCACCGACAGGCTGATGACCATTCCGGTTTCAGTTCAACTCGGGCCAGAAGCGGTCTTTGATCGCTTCTCCCAGGTGCACCTCTCCCGCCTTGGCCCGGCAACCATGCTCAATCTCGTTCGCCCACCTTTGACGCGCGTGGAGATTCTGTCGAAGAGGCTATTCGATTTCTTCGGTAGCCTCGCCTTGCTGATCGCGCTCTCGCCGCTATTTCTGGTGATCGCCGCTCTCATCAAGCTGGACTCGCCGGGCCCCGTCCTTTTCCGGCAGCGACGTCACGGCTTCAATCAAAAACAGTTCAGGATCCTCAAGTTCCGCACCATGACCGTGGCCGAGGACGGCGACGTCGTGATCCAGGCGAAGGCGAACGATCCGCGCGTCACTCCGGTAGGCCGCTATCTCCGCCGCTGGAATCTCGACGAGTTGCCGCAGCTTATCAACGTCATCAAGGGCGACATGTCTCTGATCGGCCCTCGCCCGCATGCTCTGACGCACGACCGCGAATACGAACGGCGCATCGCCTTCTATGCGCGCCGCCATAACATCAAGCCGGGGATCACCGGCTGGGCTCAAGTCAACGGATTCAGAGGCATCACCGATACCGAAGACAAGATGCGCGCGCGTCTCGAGCACGACCTCTACTACCTCGACAACTGGTCGATTCCCTTCGACCTCTACATCCTTGCGCTTACTGCCCTGTCCCCCAAATCGTTCAGGAACGCACATTGATGGATATCTTGGCAAAGCACGACTGGCTGCAGCTCGCGAGCCCGCTGACCGAGACAGTCTCTCGAGTTTCGAGGCTCTTGCTCGAACTCGTCCGTACCGATGCATGGATCATCCATGGCTTCGAGGCGACGTCCAACGAGCCCATGAGCATTCTCTATGCCGGCGACCCAATGCATAAGAGCTACATTGCGCGTCTGGTTTTCGGCGACACCAGGAACGAGATCCATATCGGCAGGAAGTCCATCTGGGCACTGCGCAGGCTTGTTCGGGAGCACAAGCATACGTGCTCGCTTGCGGTCATTGAAGGCCATGGGCTCCACGTGACGCTGCTAAAGGGCAGAAACGATCTGTTCGTGCCGATGTGGCTTGATGGGCGTGTGGAGACGCCGATCGTCGCCCGCAACCGTTCGTCCGTGAGTTCGCTGAAGAGTATCGAGAAGAACGGGCTGACATACACGGTGACCATCGAGTCGGATCGGCTGCGCGATTTCTACGACAATATGTACCTGCCCGCGATGCGCGGCCGTCACCGGGACGGGGCCTTCCTCACGACGTTTCAGGAGATCATAGAGCCGGTTGCCCATGGTGACTGCGAACTCCTCAGCATCCAAAAGGGCGACGAAGCTATCGGGGGCGTTCTAATTCTCAAAAATGAGAACCCGCCAAAGCTATGGAAGTGCGGTGTTCGTGACGCCAACCCCATCCATTTCAAGGCCGGCGCCATGGCCGCGGTCTATGCGTTTTCTTCGCGTCACTTGCACGCGAATGGACACGCGATGATGGATCTCGGAGGGACTCGAGCCTTCCTGAGCGACGGCATCCTCTTCTACAAGACAAAATTTGGTGCGAGCTTCGAGCCGCGAGGTTCACGGGGTTTCATTCTGAAGGCTCTCTCCTTTTCAAAGGGTCTTGAGAGCTTTCTCGTGCACAACCCTGTCGCTCACCGCAGCGGGCGCCGGATGAGCGGCGCCGTGTTTGTGGACACGGCCGAACCGAGTCTCGCGGAGCTTCGTAAGACAATCGGAGCCGTACCGGATGTTTCGGGCATGGACCGGACGAGCGCCTTTCACCTCAGCAGGACGACCGGCCAAATCCAGCGCCTACATGAAGAGCCGAACGAAGATCGCCAGAGCTAGTCATGCGCACGAAGATCCTGATCCTCATGGAGCTCTCCGCCCTGGAGCCCGATATCCGGTCGTTCGGCGGCGTCGACAGCGTGTGCCAGATGCATCTCGAGGGACTGCGGCGGCACGGCGACCGCGAAGTTGACTACGTCATTCTCGGCTTCAATCCCGCTAACGATCTTGCCTCTAACGGCGAGGTTCATGCGCTTGCGCCGAACATCGAGCTTCATTGGTACAATTACGATCGCCGCGCCGGCCTGGGACGCCTCGTGCCCAATGTGGCGTTCAACGAGTGTCTGGTCCGGCGCTTCATCAAGCGCCAGAGGCCGGACGTGATCCATAGCCACAACCCGGCGTGGGGAATTTTTCGATATTGCGACGCGCGAAAAGTTCTGACGCTCCACTCCTATCAGGAGATCGGTCGCACCTCGGTCGGCCCGCTGAACGATCTTTTCTACGAGAGGCTGCTCCCGGCGAAGAGTATCGGGGCCGCGGATACGGTCTCCTCCGTCTCCCGAGAAATCGTCGAACAACTGCATCGAGGGCGTTGCACACGGGCCATTCATCTGCCTAATCCCTTCATAGCCGGCTATTCCGGTATTAGGCGCGACTTGGCGGGACTTCCGGACGTCAATCTCCTGATGGTCGGGAATGCCGTCCCGCTAAAGCGCATTCTTGACGGACTCGAAGTCATACGCCGCCTCAAGCCCCGGCATCCCAATCTGCATCTATACGTGGCCGGCCGGTACATACCGGACGATCCCTATTGTCGATCGCTACGAGATTTTTCGGTCAGACACGGCCTCGCGGAGCGTGTGCATTTCCTTGGCCGGCTGGATGCGGCGTCGCTACGCCACAGGCTGAGCGAGACTCATATCGGCCTCTCGCTTTCCGAGAGCGAGAGCTTCGGCTTGGCGCCCCTGGAAATGATGGCCGCGGGCGTGCCCACCATCACCACCGGGGTTGGCGTCTTCCGCTGGCATAAAGATGCGTTCCAAGCGCGCGGTCTCGACATCGTTCGGCCGGGCGACACTACTGCCATCGCGAATGCCATCGAGGCGCGCATTCGGGACCATGCTTACACGATATCCCCAGAGCTGAGCGCGTACGTCAAAACGGCGTTCTCGCTTCGCGACTATGTCGTCCGCACCGAGGCGCTCTATAGACGTTCGGTTTCCTCGAGAGCTTCGGTTCCGAGAGCCGTGGACCTGAGTGAACATGCATTGTAGTCGGAGGGACGGAACATGCTAATGGTCGCAAAGAACCGAGACAATACCGTGAATCTTTTCGAGGAGCTTTCCCGGGTCAGGTCCATGCCGGCACCGTCCACGCGCGCGCTGTGTCTCGACTATCAAGTAAGCAGCACGCTGCCCCGTCTCGGCTGGGCGGCGCTCGTGACCCCCGGCCAAAACACAGTCCGGATGATGGCCGGCGAGGACGTGTCGCGAGACGGGAATGTCTTCTGGGAGGGGCTGTGCCTGTCGCCCGACGATCCCGGCGCCACGCTCGATCATCCGTTCCCGGTGTCCACGGGCGGCATGGTGCGCGCCGACGACGTGGCCTTCTGGACGCCGGGCCACTACCTAGACCGGCTGTTCCTCGTCAAGACCGCGGCGGGCGTCGTGGTGAGCAATTCTCTTCCCTTTGCTTTGCGTGCCTCAGGGGAGACGCTGGCTGCGGACTATTTGCACTACCCCTGGGACTTTGGACGCATTCTCCAGCATTCGCAAAGTGCGCCGCTGACAAGGGGACGCGTTCAGATCATCACCAACGCCAATCTTCTCGTATCGCGCGACGGCGAAATCAAGGTGGTGCCCAAAGCCGCTCCGCCCGAATTCCACGACTATGCATCTTACATCGGTCAGGTTCATGCCTTCCTCGATGAAGTTGCCCACGCCAATCAGGCCCAGCTCGACCGGCCCTATCGTTATGTCTCATCGCTCTCCAGCGGCTACGACTCGCCGGCTGTGACGGTGCTGGGTCGGAGGATTGGCCTTACCGACGCCCTATCCATCATCGATTCACGCGGCGGCACTGCCGGCGACGACAGCGGAGAACCCATCGCCGCCGCCTTGGGGCTCTCCTTGAAGACCGCCCTGCGCTCTGACTACCGGGCAGCCGGCTGGGATGCAGAGCGCCTGTTCTACGTCTTCGGTCTGCCTGAGGACATCTGCCTGCACCCGTTCCGCAACGATCTGAAACGCAGCCTGCTGTTCACCGGCATTTTGGGCGAAACCCAATGGGACCGCGTGCCGCACTATGCCGGCGGCTGCTGGAGCTGGGATCCGGGCGGCGCGACCATGCAGGAATTCCGGCTGCGCACCGGCTTTGCGCAACTCCCTCTCGCCTTCTACGGCTGGCAGCACAATGCCCAACTCGTCCGCATCAGTCAGTCCGCAGAGCTTGAACCTTGGTCGCTGGGGAACAGCTACGATCGGCCCATTGCCCGCCGATTGGTCGAAGAATGCGGCGTGCCGCGCGAATGCTTCGGCATGAAGAAGCGTGCGGTGTCGATCATGGTCGGGGTGCATCACCACGGCTACGTGGACGAGACCGCGTTGGGCATGAGCTCCGAAATGGCCGAGCGGCTCGATGCCCATGCACAGTCCGTCGCTGGGCTCAAGACCAAGATGGAGTTGTCGCTTTCCAACGGCCTGCACGATCTCGTGCGGTTTGCCCACGAGTCCGCCCATGCCTTGAAGAAGAAGAAGTCAGCCCAGGTTCGCCCGGGTCAAAACAACACCGAGAGCATGGCCTGGAAGGCGATGTTCAACGCAGACCGCATGTTCCCGCTGCGCCGGAAGTACATGGCGCCGTTTTCCAACTTGAACTTCTCGACTCAGGTGGCGAACGCCAGCCTGGCGGACGACTACCTGACCTTCGACGATTAGCGCGGGAGTCCCAGGTCAGACGCCGCGGCGCGCGGGCGGCTTGGACGCCGGCGGGAACTCGTCCTCGTCAAAGTCTTCGAATTCGTGGCGGGTGCGCTGTTTTTGCCTGGGCGCGCGGGGTTCTCTGCGTGACTGGGGGCTGGCGGTGCCGATGAGCTCGCGGGCGATCGTGTAGGCAAGGGCGAGCAGCGCGGTTGCGGCCATCACGAGCAAGGTCAGCGGTCCGCGCTTGGGGAAGGACGGCAGGACGGAGGCGTGCGCCCGGGAGACGATGACCGCTTGGGACGGCACGGCGCCCATGTCGTGGCGGGCGGAGGCGTCGCGGTAGCGCGCCAGATAGGATTCGAGCAGGTCGCGGTTGGCCTTGGCCTCCCGCTCCAGCGCCCGGAGCTTGATCTCCGAATCGCCGAGGCCTGCGGATTTGGACTTGGCCGTGTTGAGGCTCTCCCGCAACGAGGCTTCGCGCGCGGCGGCGACCTGGGCCTCGTTCTCGAGGCTCCTGACCACCTTTTGCGCCTCGTCGCGGATCTGGGCGCGCACGTCCGCGAGCTCCGAGCGCAATTGCTGGATGCGCGGATGGGAGGGGAGCAATGTCGCCGACAGCTCCGCGAGCGCGCGCTGCACCGTGACCCGCTGCTCGATGAGATTGATGATCAGCTGCGACTTGAGCACTTCGGGGGTGGCGTCGATGTCGCCGTTGTCCGCCAGCATCTGCTTGATCAGCTTGGCCCGGGCGCGGGCTTCGGATTCTTGCGCGCCGGCCAGGATCAGCTGGCTATTGAGCTCGGAGAGCTGCTGCTCGTTCAGCGTGACGTTGTTCGAGCCCGCGTAAAGGCCTTCCGAGGCCTTGAAGGTCTCCACCGCCTCTTCGGATTCCGCGGTCGCCTTGCGCAAGGCCTTGATCTGATCGTCGAGCCAGACGGTGGCATCCTTGGTCTGCTCGATCTTGGCCGTACGCTGCCAGCCGATATAGACGTCCGCCAGCTTGTTGGCGATCTCCGCGGCAAGCCGAGGATCGCCGGAGGTGTATTCCACCGCGATCACGGAAGACTTCGACAGCTGGAACACGTCGAGATGACCGGCGAGCGCGTTCGCCGCGCGCTCTTCTTGCGACTCAGGGCTGCCGCGCCCGAGCCCCAGGCGCTTCGTCAGACGCCCGAGCAGCGTCTCGCCCGCATCCTTGGCGAAGGCTTCGTTGTTGACCAGATCGAGGTCCTTGACCACTTGCAGGATCAAATCCCGGGAGGTCAGCACCTGCACCTGGCTCTGCACCGCCTGCTCGTCGAGGCTGCTGCGCGGCTCGCTCCGGCCCTGCTCCCCGGTCGGCCGGGTGAACACGGAATCCTCGTTCTGGATCAGAATGCGCGCTTCCGACGTATAGAGCGGCCGCATCATCGACAGGCCGATAAAAGTGATCAGCCCCGCCCCGATGACGAGCCCCAGGATCCAGCCTTTGGCCCGCCACAGCGCGGCCCCGAGCGTCGCCAGGTCGATATCGTCGTCGGCCGGATAGGTCTTGCGGGATGGGCTCACGGGTTCGGACTCACTCGCTCGGGACTTAACGTCTCTCAACTTTTGGGACTCACGCGTACGTTTTGGGACTCACTTGTGCTTTTGGGACTCATTTGGGACCCCGAGCCATTAGGCGCCAGAGCCGTAACCAAAGCCTTAAATGCCGCGCCGCTTCGGCACGCCCGCTCAGCATTCGTTAACCATGCACGGCTTAGCTTCGACCCATGTTGGAGTCTCGAAGCGCTCATCTGGCCAGAATAGGCCTCCTGCTCCTGCTCGTCGCCCTCATGGCGGGCCTCGCAGGCTGCAAAGGCGGCGCCGTGCCGGGCCTGACCGCGCCCGACTTCGCGCTCTCCACCCCCGCCCCCCTGCCCGGACCCGGCGAAGCCTATCCGCCGGGCGCCGGCTCGAGCCCGCCCGGCGTGCCCGTGATCCCCAACGCCACCTACACCCTCGATTCGGGCGATCAGGTCCGCGTCATCGTCTTCGGCCAGGACAATCTCTCCAACGTCTACAGCGTCGACGGCTCCGGCGCCGTGGCCATGCCCCTGATCGGCCCGGTGCGCGCCCGCGGCCTCACCACCTTCGAGCTCGGCAACGAGATCGCCGGCAGGCTCAGGCAAAAATACATCAAGGACCCCAAGGTCACCGTCGAAGTGGCCACCTACCGACCCTTCTTCATCCTCGGCGAGGTCAACACCCCAGGCCAATACCCCTACGTCAACGCCATGACCGTCGAGGCCGCCGTCGCCATCGCCGAGGGATACACCGAACGCGCCAAAAAACGCTTCGTCCGCCTCACACGAAAGTTCGGCGGAGTCATGTCAACCGTCATGGTCCCAACAGACTATCCCGTCCAGCCAGGCGACACTATTTACGTCCTCGAACGCTTCTTCTAA
>MRWG01000437.1_pt1 | contig 50760 bp, 55 predicted proteins | sample 1013341 | NCBI WGS metagenome assembly MRWG01 (sample SAMN06117577, study PRJNA244670) | biofilm metagenome | biome: Water; feature: Cathode Biofilm; material: Biofilm; isolation source: microbial consortium enriched at the cathode of a solar microbial fuel cell | place: USA: District of Columbia ... | reverse complement strand
GGTGGCTCCGCGTCAGCGGGGCCGGGAGGGGGTACGGCTCAGATCGGATCCCAGTCGAAATACTCCGCCGTGCCGTCGAGGTCGTAGAGCTCCTTCTTCAGCGACGGGTAGAACTGGCTGGCCAGCGCGTCGTGGCTCCAGCCGTCGGACTTGTGGATCGTCTTGATCGGCCTGGGCTGGCTGAAGAGATAGATCTCGTTGCCGCGCACGCCGAAGACGTTGGCGGTGACGTCCTTGGCCGCATCGGAGCAGAGATAGCTCACCACCGGCGCGATGTGCGCGGCGGTGGCGTTCTGCTTGAACTTGCGGAAACTCTCGGCCATCTCCTCCGACGTGATCGGGATCGACTCGATCATCCGCGTCCAGGCAAAGGGCGCGATGCAGTTCGACCGCACGCCATAGCGCTGGCCCTCCATGGCGATGATCTTCGACATGCCGGTGATGCCCATCTTGGCGGCGCCGTAGTTCGCCTGGCCGACCGAGCCGTGCAGGCCCGATGTCGAGGTGAAGTGCACGAACGCGCCCGACCCCTGCGGCTTCATGTGATCGACCGCCGCGCGGCTGACCAGGTAGCAGCCGTTCAGGTGCACCTCGATGACCGCGCGCCAGTCGTCTTCCGACATCTTGTGGAACATGCGGTCGCGCAGGATGCCGGCGACGTTCACCACCGCGTCGATGCGGCCGAAGCTGTCGACGGCGCAGTCGACCATCGCCTTCGCGCCCTTCGCGTCGGAGACCGAATCGCCGTTGGCGACCGCCTCGCCGCCGGCGGCCTTGATCTCGGCCACGACCTGTTCGGCCGGGCTCTCCCCGGTCTGTTCGCCCTCGACGCCGCCGCCCAGATCGTTGACCACGACCTTCGCGCCGCCCTTCGCCATGTCCAGCGCCACCTCGCGGCCGATGCCGCGCCCCGCGCCGGTCACCAGCGCAACCTTGCCGTCCAGAATGCCCATTGATCTCTCCCCTTCCCCGGCCCGGCGCGCACGGCCGGGCAGACAGGGGTGTTTCTACAACGCTATCATCGCCGGAGAAAAGCGGTTGCGAGCCCCTGGGGAGATGGCATGAGCCAGGCGAACGACGAACTGCGGGACGAAGCGGCGCGCTTCGTGGCGGCCCATTGGGGCGCGGACCACGGGATCCGGGACTTCGGCCCCATGGAGGACGGCCATGCGGGCCTCAGCTTCGGCCTCACGGTGACGCGGGCGGGCGCGGACGTGGAGGGCGTGGTGCTGCGCCTCGCGCCGAAGGGCGTGCGCCGGTCGGGCAACACCGACGTCTACCGCCAGGCGCCGCTGCTGCGCGCGCTGGGCCGGGCCGGGGTGAAGGCGCCGCCGGTGCTGCACGCGCAGGAGAGCGAGGACTGGTTCGGCACGCCCTTCGTGATGACGAAGCTGCTGCCGGGCAAGACGCTGATCATCTGGCAGCCGGCGTCCGAGTTCGAGGGCTTCGTCGCCGAAGGCTGGCGGCAGGCGGCGGCCGAGCTCGCCACCATCCACCGCTTCGACTGGCGGGCCGAGCTGGCGGACTGGGAAAAGCCCCGCGACATGGCCGCGGAAATCGAGCGCTGGGCCACGATCCTGGAGAAGACCGACGAGCCGGACTGGATCGAGCGCGGCCGCCGCGTCGCCGCCATCCTGCGGGAGCGGCCCATGCCGCCCTCGCCGCAGGGCCTGTTCCACGGCGACTACCAGCCCGGCAACGTCCTGTTCCACGAGGGCCGGATCACGGCGATCCTGGACTGGGAGCTGGCCGGCATCGGCCCGCAGCTGCTCGACATCGGCTGGCTGATGATGATGGGCGACCCGGAGGCCTGGGATCCGGTCTGGGGGGCGAAGAACGTGCCGCCGGTCGACGAGCTGGCCGCGATCTACCAGGACGCCATGGGCGAGCGCTTCGCGGCCATCGACTATTTCGAGGGGCTGAGCTGCTACATCTTCGGCGTCATCTCCTGCCTCAACGTGAAGCTGCACCGCACCGGCCGCCGCCCCGACCCCATGTGGGACGACATCGCCAGCTCGGTCGTGCATCTCTTCGGCCGCGGCGAGGCGCTGCTGACGCGGTAGGGGGCCGCGACCAGCCATTGGTGTCATCCCCGATGGCGCCTGCGCCACTCGGGGATCGGGCGAGGCCGGACGCCGGCGTGCTTCCGCCACCCGATGCCCGCGCGCCTGACGGCGGCGGGCATGACAATAGAGGTGAAGGCCGGGCCCGTCCGGCTCGAGCCCTGCGGGCGGAAAGGATCCCCTCCCGGCGCTGTGCGCCGACCTCCCCCCGTTCCCGGGGGAGGCAATGATCCGCAGACCGCCGGCGCGTTCTCCCTCCCCCTTCCCGAAGGGGGAGGGCCGGGGAGGGGGATTGCAATACCCGGAGGGGGATCGCAGCGCGCCGCGCAGGACGCCCTCGCCCGCCGCGCATGGGGCCATGAGCCGCGCGTGCTGGCGGAGGCGCGCCGGCTGCGGCAGGATGCGCCCGGTTCAGGGGAGGATCGCGCATGACCGGGACGGTAAAGACCGACCGCGGCGACAACGGCTATGGCTGGGTGATGGTGGCCGTGGGCTTCGGCCTGGTCAGCCTCGCCTTCGGCGGCATCGGCTCGGTCGGCGTCTTCCTGAAGCCGCTGGAGGCCGAGTTCGGCTGGAGCCGCGGCGAGGTCTCCCTGGGCTACACCTCGGTCGCCGTCGCGGCCGCCGCCTTCGGCATCTTCTGGGGCTGGCTGGCCGACCGCCGGGGCGGGCGCGGCATCGCGCTGTTCGGCGTCACCATGATGGGGGTAAGCTATTTCGGCCTGAGCTTCACCGGGGAGCTCTGGTACTACTACCTGATGCACTTCGCCTTCGGGGCGCTGGGCAACGCCGCCGCCGGCACGCCGATCTTCGCCACCACCGGCTTCTGGTTCACCCGCAATCAGGGCCTCGCCATCGGCGTGATGGCCGCGGGCGGCGCCTTCGGCCAGGCGGTCTGTCCCTACGCCGCGCGGCTGCTGATCTCCGCCTATGACTGGCAGACGGCCTACGCCGTGCTCGGTGTCGCCTTCCTGGTGATCGGTCTGCCGCTGGCCATGCTGGTGCGCGACCCGCCGGCCCGGATCCAGAGCCGCGCCGAGGCCAGGGCCGCGCGCCAGGGCGGCCCGGCGCTCCGCATCGAGGCCGCCGCCGCGACCAGCCTCGCGCCGCGTCAGGTCATGCCCTGGATCTGCGCCGCCGCCTTCTTCTGCTGCGTCTGCATGACCGTGCCCATCGTCCACATCGTCGCCCTGGTCTCCGACCGCGGCGTCGACCCGGAGCTCGCCGCCTCGGTGCTCTCGGTGCTGATGATCGCCGGCATCTCCGGGCGCATCCTGGGCGGCAAGGTCGCCGACATCGTCGGGCCCGTGCCCGGCTGGATGATCATGTCGGGCGGGCAGACGGCGCTGGTGCTGCTGTTCCCGGTCACCGAGGACCTGATCTGGACCTATGTCCTGGCCGCGGCCTTCGGCCTGTTCTACTCCGGCGACATGGCCTCGATCCTGGTGGCCGGGCGGATGCTGCTGCCGGCCCGCGTCGCGGCGCAGTCGATGGGCTGGATCGTCTTCTTCGGCTGGCTCGGCATGGGCACCGGCGCCTGGGCCGGCGGCGCCATCTTCGATTATGCCGGCGACTATTTCTGGAGCTACGCCACCGCCGCCGGCGGCGGGGTGGTGAATTTGCTGATACTGGGCCTGTTCTGGATCAGGCTGGAACGGGCGAAATCAGGCGCCGCAGGGGAGATGGCGGAGCCGGCCCGCGCAGCGGGGTAAGGGGCATCTGCGTTGCACAACGTGATAGATGATGCACGCATAAACGATGTCAGAATGCCATAATTTCTCGAAGTTCGATGCCAGTCTGATTGTCCAGATTCCGCGGCTCACGTTCATGCGTTTTTGGTTTGCTTGATCCAAGGCATTGACAAATGCAGTGAATTAAAAAGAATAGATTTATTCAAAGGGAGAAATTCAGTTGAGCAACCTGCAATCGATAAATTTTGGGTTCTCGAGTGCTGAGGCAGAGAGATCTCGTGATCCAGGGCTCCTTATCGACGGGTACGTAGATATAGAAGCCGCCAGCGAATCAGCAGTTAACGGGAATGATTTCCTTTTTTTGGGCTACAAGGGCACCGGTAAATCGTCAATTGCAGAGCGCGTAGACCTAATCTACGCAGATGAGCCGAATGTTTTTGTTAAAACCATTTCATTGTCCGATTTTCCATTTACTCAGTTTTCAAAAATTGTCCGCGGAAACATTGAGCCCGAGTCAAAATTCACAACCGCCTGGATGTGGATTATTTTGATTTATCTCCTTGATTCATTTTCAAAAGACTCTGGAATACACCATCCAGACGTCGGTATTTTTAATGATGCTATAAATTCTTTTAAGCAAATGGGGCTTTCTCCCTCCTCCGATATTACTAGTATTGTAAGAAATTCTTCAAAAAAGAATTTTTCTCTAAGCTTGCCTGGAAAACTAGCCTCGTTGAATTGGTCGGGCTCTGAGCAGCGCCCCGCATCGGAGATCCCTGATTTTGTAGAAAGCTTACGGGAAATTATTCGGCCGCTACGGAGCTATAGCAAGCATATACTAATTATTGATGGGCTAGATGATGTACTAACCTCACGCCAGACACAATATAAGTCACTTTCTGCACTTATATTTGAAATGAACCGGCTGAACAATGATCTTGAAAAGAACAATGTTCCTGCAAAAGTCGTGGTTTTGTGTCGAACCGATATATTCGAGCAAATACCTGGTGCAAATAACAACAAAATTCGACAAGATTTTTCTTTGGAATTAGATTGGTATCATGACCCGCGGGAGCCGGAGAAATCGCTCCTGATTCGAATTGCTCAGCTGAGAGCGAAGCGAAGCCTCAAAAGAGAAGTGGATATATTTAAATCATTTTTCCCCTCCTATCTTGATAGAAAGGAAATAAAACAATATTTACTAGATATGACCCGCCATACTCCCAGAGATTTTTTAAGGCTTCTCGAACATATAAAGAAATTTTCCCAAAGCGGTAGACTTTCATCCGATGAAATAAAGTCCGGACTTAGGGATTATTCAATCAGATATTTTCTACCTGAGATTCGAGATGAACTTAGTGGATACGCAGAGCCATCGGAGATAGATTCTTTTATACAGGGACTAAGTCGGTTGCGCCGACGGGATTTTTATATGGACGATCTATTGAAGTCCATGAAGGAAACCAATTCAAATACCGATGAAGAGCGAATATTTGAAATCACAGATTCGTTATTCAGATGTAGTGCTATTGGAAATATACAATATCGGAAAGGCGGAAGCACTTTTTATACCTTTAAATATAGAAATAGACATTCCAGCTTCAATCCAGAAGAGGCAATTATGCTGCATCGAGGCCTCTGGAAGGCGCTAAACTTGATGTAAAAATCCTCCACTTGAGCCAAATGGCCAATTAATAGGCACATTTTACCTGTGCTTAATTTCAATCTCCATGACACCAGAAGTGCGCACCCGAAGTACAACGCACGTGATCCAAGAACTCCGCTGCGCTACGGCCGGGATGACACCAAGGGGGTGGGCGCCTGAACCTCAGACGTTGGGAGAAGGGCGCGCGGGCCGGCCCAGCCATCCCCCGCGCGCCTGAACCGTCAGCGTTTACTTCGCCATGTCCCTTAACTTGAATTTCTGAATCTTCCCCGTCGACGTTTTGGGGATTTCCCCGAACACCACCTCGCGGGGGCATTTGTAGTGCGCCAGGCGCTCGCGGCAGTGGGCGATGATCTCGTCCGCCGTCGCCTGCTTGCCGGGCTTCAGCTCGATGAAGGCGACGGGGGTCTCGCCCCACTTCTCCGACGGTTTCGCGACCACGCCGCAGGCGGCGACCGCCGGGTGGCCGTAAAGCGTGTCCTCGACCTCGATGGAGGAGATGTTCTCGCCGCCGGAGATGATGATGTCCTTGGAGCGGTCCTTGAGCTCGATATAGCCGTCCGGGTGCCAGACGCCGAGATCGCCCGAATGGAACCAGCCGCCTTCGAACGCTTCGCCGGACGCCTTCGGGTTCTTCAGATAGCCGGCCATGACGATGTTGCCGCGCATGAAGACCTCGCCCATGGTCTCGCCGTCCCGCGGCACGGGCTGAAGCGTCTCCGGGTCGGCGATCATCAGGTCCTCCTGCATCGCCGAGGTCACGCCCTGGCGCGCCTTCTTCTTCGCCTGCGCGTCGCCGTCGAGTTCGTCCCACTCGTCCTTCCAGGCGCAGACCACGCAGGGGCCGTAGGTCTCGGTCAGGCCGTAGACATGGGTGACCTGGAAGCCCTGGCGCGCCATCTCGGCCAGCACCGAGGCCGGCGGCGGCGCGGCGGCCGTCATCATGTTGACCGTCTGATCGAAGGGCTGCTTCTGGTCGTCGGTGGCGCCGGTGATCATCTGCATGACGATGGGCGCGCCGCAGAGATGGGTCGCCTCGTGGCGGGCGATGGCGTCGTAGATCGTCGCCGCCTCGACGCGCCGCAGACAGATGTTGACGCCCGCGATCGCCGCCACCGTCCAGGGGAAGCACCAGCCGTTGCAGTGGAACATGGGCAGCGTCCACAGATAGCGCGCGTGGTTGCCCATGCCCCAGGTCACGGCGTTGTTCAGCGCGTTCAGGTACGCGCCGCGGTGGGTGTAGACGACGCCCTTCGGGTTGCCCGTGGTGCCGGAGGTGTAGTTGAGCGCGATCTTGTCCCACTCGTCGGCCGGCATCTGCCAGGCGAGGTCCGCGTCGCCGGTGGCGATGAAGGCCTCGTAGTCGCTCTCGCCCAGCCGCTCGCCGCCCGGGCCCTGCGGGTCGTCGACGTCGATGACGATCAGGTCGCGGTTCCCGACGCCGTCCAGCGCCTCCTTCACCATCGGCGCGAACTCGGTGTCGCAGATCAGCACGCGCGCCTCGCCGTGGTCGAGGATGAAGCGGATCTCCCCGGCGCTGAGGCGGTAGTTCAGCGGGTTGAGCACGGCGCCGATCATGGCGACGCCGAAATGCGCCTCGTACATCTCCGGGATGTTGGGGCAGATGATGGCGACGGTGTCGTCCTTGGCGATGCCGCGCTTCGACAGCGCCGAGGCGAGCTTGACGCAGCGCTGATAGGTTTCGGCCCATGTGCGGGTCAGGTCGCCGTGGACCACCGCCGGATAGTCCGGATAGACGCTGGCCGTCCGCCGGATCAGGCTCAGCGGCGAGAGCGTCTGGTAGTTGGCGGGCTGGGCGTCCAGGTCGCGGGCATAGGCGTCGGCACTCATCGGGGCGTCTCTCCGGCGGGTTTCGGTTCCTGTTCTTCTCCCGCCAGATAAACACCAGAATCCCGCGGGCTTTCAAGCGCGGCGGCGCGAAGCGGCGGAGGCCGGTGGCGACGGCTCTCGACCACACCGCCGCGTCCTGAACGGGCCGCAGGCCCGGTTCGGGACCCATGCCCGAGCAGGTCCGGCCGCGCCTGTTCCGGCGGAAAGGCTCAGGCGTGGGTCCCGCGCCGCCGCTGACGCAGCGCGCAGGACGCGCGGGCCGGAGCCGAACAGACAGGCGTTCCTCCCCCCTTGTGGGGGAGGTGGCCGCGAAGCGGCCGGTGGGGGGTCACCCCCTCCCCGACCCTCCCCCATCAAGGGGGAGGGGGTATTGTAGCGCGCCACTTGTTTCCGGAGCGCCGGACACTTGAAACCGGAGCACTTCAGAGCCGCTTCAAACTGCTCTGAGCGCTTCATCATCGATTGCTTGGGGATCCGGCCCGGGGGGAATCGACGGCGCGCTGGACAGCCTCGACGATATTGATGCCCGGCCCCGCCTCTCCGACCTTGCCGAAGCCGGTATCCTGAGGATTGAAAATGCAGCTGGCAGCATGGTGGAGGATCACGTCGCGGCTGGTGTCACTCACGGCGCTCTTGGCCAGCGCCTCGAAGGTCATCAGGGCGTTGACGCGATGGCGGTTCAGCACCGTGTTGTGACGGTGGGAGAGAAAGTTTTTCGCGCAGATGCCGATCAGAAAGCTGATGGCGCCAAGGGTCACGAGCTTGCTCAACAGATAGGGCAATGGGACGCCAAACACGCCCTGTCCGGACGTCGGGGCCGCGACCAGGGCGGCGAAGGTCGATGGCGAAGTCGTCGAGACGACGTACTCGAATGCGCCGGGCACGGCGACAACCAGGAAGATGCCGACCGACAGAACCGTCCACCCCAGCCACCACCACGCGGCCACTGCATGCCTTGCGGCTTCAATGTCGAAGTGCCTGGCCTCCTGGGAGACGGCAATCTCGGAAATTGCCTTACGTGTCGCTTCCAGGCGCTCCTCGATCTCGACTTCAAGTCCCTCAATCAGTTCCTGGACCTGCGCTTCTCTCCGTTCCGCGGATGTTTCCAAGTCTTTCTTCGCCGTCTCGAATAGCTGGTCTAGTTCCTCGGAGCGCTGTTCGACGGCCTTCCTTATCGAATGGCCTCTCTCAAGATTCTCGGCAAGGTTTGCTGCAGCCTCCGTCGCGGCCCCCTTCAGCTCATCAATCGTCGAACGGAGTTCTGCCAGCTCCGGCCGCTCGGAGGGCGGGACGGCAGCCGTTGCAAGATCGCCAATGATCCGCATTTGCGGCGCCAACTGGGCGTAGCTTTCCCGAACCTTCTGAATCAATTGGTCGCGTTCGTGCTGCGGGTTACCGTAGGAGCCTGCCTTGAATTGTGCCGCCGCTTGGATACCTGGGGCGAACTCATCGAGTGGACTTCTTATCTGGTTGACGATTGTGTCTGGAACCTCTCTCACCAACTCGGGAGTGATAGCCGCTGTCATCTCCTGCATCGAAAGTAGATACGGCACCAGAGGGTCGAAATCCTTCTTCTCGTTAGATTCAATCAGTGTTGTCTGGCGCAGAGAATCTGGATCTATCTCCCAGATCATCTGCAGTCTTGTCATCACCTGCTCGACAATTTTCGCACTCGGCATCGCCACACCCCTCAAATGTACGATCCATATTAAGCAGGATCATGGGTTGGGGCGCTGAGCTAGTCCAGTTCCCCCGCGGCCAGGAGACGAATTCCGGGTAAAACGCGCCGGGCCGGCACACTCCCCCTTGTTGCGCAGCAATCCTCAGAGGGATTCGTGGTCTGAGATGATCAACTCCGCAGCCGGGCGGGAGCGGCCCTTAGTGAGCGTGTAGGTCGTCGTGACCTCTTCGAGCCGGAAGCCGGCGAAGAGCTCCCGGATCTCGGGCGTGTCGTTGATCGAGAGCAGGAAGCGGCCCTGCAGCCGGCCCAGCGCCTCGGCCATCTCCGCGAACTCGTCGCGGCCGAACAGTTCCGCACCGTAGTCGCTCTCGCTGCCCCAGTAGGGCGGGTCCAGGTAGAACAGCATGCCCGGCCGGTCGTAGCGCTCGATGAACGCCCGCCAGGGCAGGCATTCGACCACGACGCCGGCGAGGCGGCTGTGCACGTCCTCCAGCATCGGCGCCAGCGTCGTGACGTTGAAGCGGCCTGGCCGGTCGGCCGAGACGCCGAAGTTCCGCCCCGCGACCTTGCCGCCGAAGGCCGTGCGCTGGAGGTAGAGGAAGCGCGCCGCGCGCTCCAGGTCGGTCAGCGTCGCCGGATCGGTGGCCGACAGCCGCTCGAACTCGGCCCGGGTCGTGACCTGGAAGCGCATCATCTCCATGAACGCCGTGTAGTGGCGCTGCAGGATGCGGAAGAAGTTGGCGACGTCGCGGCTCCGGTCGTTGATCACCTCGACCTTCGGCCGGGCGGTGCGGCGCAGGAAGACGCCGCCCATGCCGACGAAGACCTCGGCGTAGCCGTCGTGCGGCGTGTCGTTGATACGGGCAACCAGGCGCTTCGCCAGGTTGCGCTTGCCGCCGACATAGGGCGCGACGGGGCGCACCGGGTCGACGGGCGAGAGAGCGTTTGGATTCGACTCCATGATCCTCGGGTTTCACTATCGCCCCGCCCCTGCAGGGGTGGCGGGACGGCCGCAGAGCGGCCGGTTGCGGTCGTGGGCGTGAGTACCGCCCGGTTCGCGGTGCGCCAACACCGCGGCCCCCGCCGGCCTTTCCGGCGACGTGGATGGACTTGATCATCGCTGAACGACAGAATGCGCCTGCCCCCAGCGGGGTGACGGGTCAGCTGCAACTGGCCACTTGCAGCCTTGGGGCGCCCCCACGCCCTGGCTCGCGCCGGTAGCTTCATGCGGGCCCCCGTCGGCCACGACGGGAGATCACATGGCTCCGCGATCGCGGTGTTCTCACCCATCGCTGTTCCCCCACCGCCGCCACTCTGTCGGCCGGGCGACGCAGGCCCAGTGGTCGAGGGTCTGGGGCGTGCAGGGCGTGCGCGGAGCGTTCAGCGCCATGGCGGCATCGAGGGCTGTCAGCAGGTCGGCGCCGGCGTCGAAGCGGAGATAACAGGTCTGCATGATCCGGCCTCCTACGCGAGCTTTGTGATCTGGATGAAGTTCTCGGCAGCCGTGCCGCCGGGCAGTACCTTGTTCGTGCCGCTGTCGTGGCTGAGCTGACCGAAGAGCTTTTCACCCACGGCCAGCTCGAAGACCCGGGAGACGTGCAGGCTCTCGTGGTCCGCCGTCGAGGCGCGCTGGGCGACGAGCGTCTTCATCCTGGCGATCACGTTCTCGGTCGGGGTCGGTTCGGCACCGTTCGACTTGACCGCCTCGAGCGTCCAGAGCACGTCCTCCGCCGTGTCGGGACGAACCGACGTGTAGATGTCGATCAGGTACACACCGGCCTCGGCGGCGGTGAAATCGTGGTCGGTGTCACTCCAGCCGCCGACGTCGCCGTTCAGGTACTCGAGGCGCTCGGACCCTGAATGGTTGATCGTCTGTGACCCGCCCGCGATGTCCGCGACCATGGTCGGATCGACGTAGACGCCCTTACAGCCAAAGATACGCCTGGTTCCCGGCGTGATGCCCTCGGCGAGCTGGTTGTCCGGGCAGGCGGACAGGTCGCCGCCTATCAACTCGAAATGGTCAATCGCGCTGACGGGGTCGGCCCCCGAACTGAGCGTGATCCCGTCGTTCACCGTGGCGTCGCAGATCGGCGAATGGACGACGAGGCGGTCCAGGTCGACCGACCCGCCCATCGTGATCAGGCGGACGTCCGAACCGTTGCCCGAGAAATTACGAGCGTGGACCGAGCCGATGGAGATCAGGCGCGCGGCGACGGACGTCTCGACCCAGTGGAAGACGTGCATGATCGGATACGGCGTCGGATCGTCGGACGGTGTCTGCGTCGAGAACAGGTTGTCGTTCGAGACCCCGTCAATGTAGCCGGCCCCGATCCTGATCTCCTTGTAGCCCTGAAGGGTGAACAGGCGGACCGCAGCCGCGGTACCGCCGACCGAGCAGTTGTAGATCGAGTAGCCGTCTATCTGGAGCCTCTCGGACTCCGAGCTCTCGCAGTACACCAGCGCGCCGGAGCCCTGCAAACGGACGCCGGGGTCGTCCGGGTCCTCAATGTCACCGCCGTAGCCCTCGACCGACACGTAGCCGACGCGGATGTCGTCGGTCCCGAAGTACACCGCCGCCCGGTCCTCGCCGTCGTCGGCGAAGAGCTTGATCTTGTCGACGTCGATGTTGAAGCCCTTGGCCTGCGTCCCGGCGGCGCGGCGTGCGCCCTTGAACACGACGCTCGCCTCGTGGTGCCCGGCGTTGATCGCGAGAATCTGGCCGACGCTGGAGTTCTGCCCCTTGAAGTACACGGCGGTCGTGTCGGTCCGGTAGTAGCTGGTGACGCCCTCGATCAGGAGCTGGCCGATGAGCATGTTCTGACCGAGCAGCCGGACGCCGTCGCAGGACGCGACCTGTGGTTCAGGGTCGCCGCTCTTCGGCACTCGGGCGTCATTGATGCCGGCCACTGCGACCCGGCCTATGGACCAGCGGACACACAGGTCCTGCGCGTCGGGGTCGTCGTCGCCGAGCAGCAGGCCGTCCCCGTAGCCCGAGTTGATCATGTCGTCGCCGTCGAAGTGGTCGTCGCTGTTAGGGACGGAGATGTCCCGAACATCGTAGTCGTCCACGTCCGCATACTTGACAGCGAGCGAGAAGGACAGGCCGCCGAGGCCGCCGACGCCGGTGATGTCGAGGAGGCGGAGGGTCGTGAGGTAGTACCCCCCGCCAACACGGCCATAGTCCTCCCTGAGCCTCGCCGTGAACTGCGCGCCGTTGCTGTAGTGCCAGCCCCGGATGTCGATGAGATCGACGTTCCCGGTCAGCTCATTGAAATTGTCGATGAGCGCCATGTTCTCGGTGTAGATGTTCCAGAAGCGGAACCCTGCCGAGAGGGGCCTGAACAGGACCGGGCCGCCGCTGCCACCGAGGAGCTTCGAGTTCCCGATGCCGACGACCGTCACTTCGGTCGTGAGGTCCTGCGTCGTCGCGTTCGGAATGTAGTACGAGCGCCCGTCGAGGATCAGGGTCTTCCCGTTGGTATGGGCGTCCTGAATCGCGCTGTCCCATGCCGCGCTATCGTCGGTCACGCCGTCTCCGGCGGCGGAGTACGCTTCGAGAGTGACGGAGGTGTCCCAGCCCACGGCTGCCTCAGCGGCAGCCTGGGCGGCTTCCGCTGCCGTCTGGGCGGCCTCCGCCGCTGTCTGGGCCGTGCCAGCGTTCGTCTCGGAGGTGGCCGCATTGGTCTCGGAGGTCGCCGCGGCGCTGGCACTGGCCGCCGCGTTCGTCTCGGAAGTCGCCGCGTTGGTCTCCGAGGTTGCCGCGGCGCTGGCGCTGGCCGCGGCCTCGGCGGCCTTGGTCAGCGCCTGGCCGATGGTGTCGTCGCCGGCCAGATCCGCGGCCACGGCCGAGATGTCGGCGATCGTGTCCGCCACGGCCTTCAGGTCAGCAGCGTCGATCGCGGCGGTCGAGCTGAAGTCGATGGTCTCGATCTTGTGGGTGTCGGTGACCGCCGGATCGATGGTCAACGTCGCCCCGTCCAGCGTGAACGCCCGCGTCGGCACGCCGTTGACGAAGACCATGAGCGCATCGGCCGATTTTGGCGTGGTCGACAGCGTCCAGTCGGTCTCCACCCCGTCGCCGGTGAAGTCGTCATGGGCCGGTCCGGCCTGGGCGGTGATGGCGGCGATCGCCTTGGCCAGGCTGTCGACGGTGCCGGCGTCGGTCTCGACGGTCGCCGAGGCGTCGCCGTGGACGATGGCGCCCAGCTTCTGCAGATCGATCATCGCCTGGGCGAGCAGCGGGATGAACTGGCTGTAGTCGGTGGCCATGGGTTCCTCCGATCAGGGGCCTTCGCCCGGGTTGAGGGCGGGTGTCTGGAAGCTCGTCTGGCCCGTCCAGTTTAGCCCGGTCAGGGTGCCATCATGGGCGGCCATGCGGACGTAGTAGGTGTTGCCGCCGTAGAGGCCGGTGAGCGTGATTGACGGGTTGGCGGCGGTCGCCTGGGAGCCGCCCCCGGGGCTGAAGGGCGAAGTGGCGAAGGCGACGACATAGCCCTGGACGTCGGCGTCGCCCACGGCGTTGCAGGAGACCGTTGCCCGGTTCTTGTCGATGACGGTCGTCGTGAGCCCGGTAGGCACCGAGGGCGCCGGATTGGCCCAGGTGTCGGCGGCCGGGTCGGCCACGCCGCCCGAACCGACGCTGCGCACGCGGATCCGCGCGGTGCGGAACGGCCCGCCGTCTGCGGCCTGCTCGTCGGCCGTCCAGGACGCGGCGCCCGTGGCGGCAATCTCGGTCCGCTTCAGGCTCAGGCTGTCGGCCGCGGCGCCGCCCAGGAACTCGACGTCGTAGGAGGCCGCGCCTTCAACCGTGTCCCAGGTCCAGTCGAGGTCGCCGTTCGCCTGCTCGGTCAGCGCGAAGCTCGCGGCGTCGACCGCATCCGGCGGCGTGACCTGGTCGGAGATGTTGCGCACGATCCGCGTGCCCTCGCCGCCCGGCCCTTCGGCCCAGTACTCGACCACCAGCGAGTCGTCGACGTCGGGGACGATGCCCTTCAGCTCCGGCGCGGCCGAGGGCGTAAGCTCCGCGTAGTCGCCGCCATCCGCCCGGAAGCGCGCGCGGTAGAGCACCGCGCCCGGTGCGGACGGGCCGACCAGCGTCATCTCCCGGGCGTCGCCGAGATCGCGGAGCGCGATCTTCACGTCCAGCCAGACCGGCGATGACGAGTTCGCGCCGAGGCCGGCGGCGGCGACCTCCTCGGGCTGGGCGGTGTCGGTCTCGGCCGTGTGGACGCGGGCATCGTCGACGACCGCGGCGATGGCGACCGTGCCGTCCGGCCGGGGCTCGGTGTCCAGGATCAGCAGCTCGCGCCAGACCTGGTCGGCCTTGCCGAACATGGCCCGGGTCGCCTTCCGGCCGTCGCGCTTGAGCGCGATCCAGTCCTTCGGATTGCTGTGATGGTTGCGGCCCTGGGCCGGCTCGGCGAGATAGTCGGCCAGGTCGGCGGCGTCGATCACCAGCGTGCGCTCGTGCGCGCCGACCGTCGCCTTCACCGGGCCCCAGAGCTCGCCGTCCGGCGCCACCAGGCCGATGACGTGGTCGCCGCCCTCCGGATCGAGGGCGAAGGGCTCGTCGAGCGTCAGCGTCCGCCCGTCCGGCGAGAGGCCGGTCGCCATGGCGCTCTGGCCCCAGGCGGGGCGGTAATGGGCCAGCGCGATCTTCTGGCCGCGGCGCAGGAAGCGCCCGCGCTTGAGCGCCGAGAAGGTGACGAACAGCCGCCGGTAGCGGTGCGCCGCCGCTTCGGTCACGCCCTCGCGCCAGGCCTGGGGGAAGTTGTCGATGCCGGTGAAGCGGACGTCGGCGACCCGGTCGGGCGCGATGCCGTCCAGGGCAGCGATGACGTCGCGCTCGACGCCGGCGGCGTCGGTGAACAGCACCCGGGCGGCGTTTGCGTCCTCGGAGGTGACGTGGAGACGGCGGATCTGCAGCGAGCCGCGGACGATGTCGTGGGGCGCGAAGGCGGCGACCGGAATCGGCTGCGGCTCGTCGCGCCAGAAGGTGAGATCCGCGCCGATGCGGATCGGCTGGGCCCGGCCGGCCCGCAGCACGGCGGTGAGCTCCTCCCAGGGCGTCGCATCGCCGGTGAACAGGTGGTTGAACGTGTCGCCGCGCGCCGCCCAGGTCTCGGCCAGCGCCTGCAGCGTGGCGAGATCCACGCGGTGGTCGGCAAGGCCGGCCTGGCGGACATCCTGGGCGATGTGGCGCGCCGCCGCTTCGATCGCCGCGGTCGGGCCCTCGACCCATTCCTCGGCGTCCGCGTCCCAGTATTCATGGATGCCAGTCGCCACGGCGAACAGCGTCCGGCTCTGCGCCGTCGCCGCCGTGCCCTTGAAGCGGATCGCCAGCACCGTCTCGTCGTCGAAGACCTGGTCGGAGGGCACGAAGCCCTTCAGCCCCGACCAGACCGTGCGGTCGGAGGCGGCCGAGGTGCCGACCGTGTTGTTGGTGCGGCGGACGCGGACCTCGTAGCGGCCGCGGTCGACCGCATAGAGCTTGGAGAGCCGCTGCGGTGTCGTGGTGCCGGCGGTGAAGCTCTCCGCGCCCAGCAGCTCGAAGACCGCGCCTTCGACCGGATCGCCATTGTCGTCGATCTCGCGCGCCTCGACGCGCCAGGTCACGGTGGTCTGGCGGATGCGGTTAGAGACCGTCTTGAACATCGCGCCGGGCCATTCGATGTCGACGCCGATGCGGTCGGCGACCTGGCCGGCCGGGCAGGCGGCGAAGGGCCCGAGGAAGAGGTCGTCGGTGGTCTCGCCGCCCTCCAGCTCGTTCTCGGCGCGGAGCTTGGTGCCGGCCGGCTCGGAGGAGCTGGTGACGGCCGCGGGGAACAGCGTCACCGGGTCGCCGGGCTCGACGATCTCTATCTCCAGCGCGCCACCGGCGGCGGTCACGCCATCGGCCGCGGTCCAGATCACCGTGTCCTCGAACTCCAGGCGGTCGAGGCGGACCTTGTCCCGGCCGAGGCTGTAGAGGGCGAAGACCAGGTGCTCGTTGTCGGCGAACTCGCCATAAGGCGGCGCGATCCACTTCGGCGCGAAGCGGACCGTGCCGTGCAGCTCGGGGATGCGCTCGCCGGCGCGGACGATCTGGCCCGACAGCGTGGCGCGGAAGGCCTCGCCCGGTCCCGGCAGCGGCGGTGGCGCGGCAGGCGCGGACGGCGGGAACAGGGCGTTGATCAGGAAGCCGCCGGCGACCGTGACGGCGACGGTCAGCGCCGTCGCGGCGATGCCGGTCAGCTCCAGGGCGATCGCCAGCTCCGGCGCCACCACCATCAGGGCGATCATGGCCACCATGGCGATGGGATTGGAGCCGCCCTCGCTATCGGCCGGCGGCGGCGGCGTGACGTAGAGCACGTCGCCGGCGAGGAAGCGGACGGTCTCCCACTCGTTCTCGCCCGTCAGCGGGTGAGAACGCAGCAGCGCCGAAGCGCCCTGCCAGCAGAGCGGCCGGGCCGGGGCTGCGTCGTCCAGCAGCATCAGCGCTGTCGCCGCCGTGATCCCGGTCGGCAGCTCGCGCACCTCCGCGCCCAGCAGCGGCCGGAGCGGATCCTTCGCGATCACCACGCGGACGCCGTTCGCCGGCAGGGGGCCTGTCAGAAGCAGGTTCACGGCTTCGCCTCCGCAGCCGGGCGGCAGGCCTCGATCGAGGTCCAGCTGCGCGCGCGTGCCGTCGACCAGGGCTCCAGCACCACGCCGTCGAAGCGGGCGCAGTGCAGCAGCCCCGTCGCGCCCTGGCCCAGCGCCGTCCAGGTGCCGACATGACAGAACGCGCCCCGGCGGAAGACGACGACGTCGCCATGGCGCCAGCCGGCGGTGGTGGCGAGCCGCGCCGCTTCCTCGCCCTCGGCGCGGGTCACCACCGGCCAGGCGGCGTCAAGCTCCGCGTCGGCGATGGCCTGGCGGAGCGCGGCGGCCGAGACGAGGTCGCCATAGTCGGCAAGGCTGACGGGCAGTTCGCGGCCCATCATCCCGCGCTGGACGAAGGCGGTGAAGCTGCCGCAGTCGAAGGCGTCGGGCCCGGCTGCGCCGCGTTCCCAGGGCAGCCCGATCAGCGGCCGGACGAAGCGAATGGAGTCCGAACGGTTCAGCATCCCCTCAGCCCCCGATCAGCGGGTGGCTGGAGCGGGTGTAGATCAACCCCGCGGCCCGCTCCCAGTTGAACATGCCGGCGCGCGCCCGGACGGCGCGGTCGGTGGCGAGGCTCTCGCGGATCTCCAGGCCCTCGACGATGGCGGCCGGGCCGGTGAGGTCGGTCGAGAGATACGAGCGGACGGTGAGCTCGACGGCGGCGTCGGAGGCGAGCGTCAGGTCGAGCACCCGCTCCAGCGCGGCGTTGGCGTTCATCGCCTCCAGCTCGATCTCGGGGCTTCGGTCGCGCTTGGTCGCCGGCCAGGTCAGCTGGAAGCCCGAGCGCTGGAAGGTCACGGTCTGCCCCGGATCCGCGGGCGCCGTCGCCTCCAGGGGCAGCTGGTGGGCGACGCGGTCGTTGACCACGCGCACCGGCTCGCTCAGCGCTGGATGGCGGAACTCCAGGGTGACCAGCTCCACCTCGCCGGCCGGCAGCGAGGCCTCGTGCTCGCGGATCGCCAGGCTGGCGCGCTCGGCGTCTGTCAGATAGGCGGGCATCAGGCCACCGCCGCCGGGTAATCGCTGTGCACCAGCTCGGCCAGATCGGCCAGCGCTTGGATGCCGGCCGCGCCCATGACCTCGGCGATCTGCATCGCCGCCAGCACGTCGGCCTCGGGCGTCGGCAGGTCGAGGATCTCGATCGGCGCGGCCACGATCCAGCGGTCGCCGTCCGGCTGGCCGGCGCGCCAGGGCTCGACGGCCATGCGGCACTCGGTCTCGACATAGGCCTCGCCCGTCCAGACCGGCATCAGGAAGGTCCGGGCGCCGCGGCCGAGATTGAGCCGCCACCAGCCCTTCAGGATCTCGAACTGGCGCAGCGTCATCTCGATCTCGACCGGGTAGCGCGCCGGCGTGACGGTGAAGAGCGATTCCCGGTCGGTCCAGCCCTGGTCCATCTCGACCGCGTTGAACGAGGTCATGGGCTGTAGCTGCAGCGGTTCGCGGAACGGCGTGTAGGGCACGCCGGCCGGCCATGTCACCGGGGCGCTCACGGGTTGGCCCTCGGCCGGGGCAGGCTCATGGGCAGGCCGCCGTCGCGCATGGCGGCGAAGACCGGGCCCTGGCCGGAGCGGAGGTCGGCAGCGATGTCGCCGGAGACGTCGTCCTTCAGGCGCCGCAGGAAGTCGATGCGCAGCCCGCCGTCAGGCGTGCGGCTGGCCTTCGCCTCGGCCTCGCCGCCCAGGTGATTGTGGATCTCGACGTTCATGCCGCCGCCGGCGACCTCGGCCCGGCCGGACGAGACCGCCGCCATGGCGCGCAGGCTCTCGGCCAGGCCGGAGATGGTCTGCGCCGTCGCCGCCTGCTGCGCCTCGGTCAGCACCCGCTCGCCTTCCAGCAGCACCGCCGGCACCTCGCGCGGGCCGAGGCCCGCGGCGGCCGTGCCCTCGTGATAGCGCGGCGCGGTGCGGAACAGCGCCGCATCGACGCTGAGCGGATCGCCGTCTCGGCCGACCTCGCCACCGCGATGGAACCGCGCGCCGAGCAGGTTGACGCCGGCCACCGTGGGCGTCCCGATCGCGGTCGAGCCGGCCGCGCCGGCCGCCGGCGATCCGAGGCCGAAGAGCTCGCCGATGATGCCGCCCAGCTCGCCCAGCCCCTGTTGCAGGATCGGGCTGATCGACATCTGGAAGGCGAGGCGCGCCAGCTCGGCGACGGCGAAGTCGACGAAGTCGGAGAGCGAGGCCTTGCCCTGGACGAGGCCGACGAAGAAGTCCTCGGCCGAGCGGGTGGCGCGGTTGAACAGATCCTCGGAGACCGCGGCCCAGTCGCCCTGGACGGCTTCCGCCTCGGCCATGGCGCGCTCGATGCCGGCGGCCCAGTCGGTGCGCCGGTCCAGATCCTCGCGGTAGGCCTCGGCCAGCATCCCGTCATGGATGCGCTCGACGTCGGCGGCGAAATCGGCATAGCCGGCCGCGGTCTCGTCCAGCCCGGCCAGGGCCTCGTCCCGCCAGCGGTCGGCGGCGGCCGTGGCCCGCTCATAGGAGGGCGCCAGCTGGTCGAGGCGCTGGGCGATGTCGTCGGTGGTCTGCTCGTGCAGCCGGGCGGTCTCCTCGGCCGCGCGGGCGGCTTCCTTGGTCGCCGTCGCATGGTCGCGCTCGGCCTGCTCGGCCAGCAGCAGCTCCGAGATCAGCGCCTCCAGCTCCAGGGCCTGGCGGCGGGTGACCTCGATCTTCGCGTCGGTCGCCTGCTCGACAATTCGGGCAGTCTGCTGCTCGGCCTCGATGTCGATCGCGGTCAGCCGCTCGAAATCAGGCGAGACCTGGCGGGCGCGGCGCAGGCGCTCGATCGCCGCCAGCTCGGCCTCCGCCTCGGCCATGGCGTCGGCGAAGGGGTTCTTCTTCGGCGCGCCGGTTCGACCGCCGCCCGCATCGATCTCGTCTTCATCGGGCTTCGGAGTGTTCAGCTCGTTGATGCGCCGCTGGGTCTCGACGATCTCCGCGTTGATCTTCTCCCATTCGGCCCGGTAGGCGGCGAGGTTCCGCTTTTCGGCGTTGATCTGGTCGTGAAGGGAATTGGCCCGGGCGAAGTTACCGCGCTCGACTACTGCCTGCTGTTCTTCCTCCATGGATCGGAGCAATGCGCGCTGCTGGGCGATTCCCGCGGCGGCCTCGTCGGCCTGGGTGACCAGCGCTTCCATCCGGAGTTCTGCCTGGGCGGCGGCCGTCTCGCGGGTCTTGCCGGTGAGCCGGCCGAGGGCGCGGGCCTGACGCTCGATCGCCTCGGTCGCGGTGTCCGTGTCGCCGCCGAAGTCGATCATCGACGCGGCGGCCGTGGCGGCGATGCCGGCGACCAGGCCGATGGGGTTGGAGCGCATGGCGACGTTGAGGCCTCGCATGGCGATCGCCGCGCCGCCGGTCGCGGCGGCGAAGCCGGCCGTGGCGATCCGCGCGGTGGCGTAGCCGGCGGCGAGCGCCGCGATCGTCTCGACATTGCGGGCCGCGAAGACGGTGATGTCGCCGATCAGTTGGGCGACGGTAGAGAGCCCGTCGACCACGGCCGGATCCTGCAGGACGACGGCCAGTTCCTGCGCAGATTCCGTGACCGCGTCGAGGAAGCCGCCCTCGGCCAGCGCCACCTCCAGGTCGAAGATCGCCGTGCCGAAGCGGTTGAAGGCGGCCCGCGCCGATTCGGCGGCCGCCGGCACGCCCTCGGCGAACTCGCGGCGCAGCTGGCGGGCAAAGCGCGGGATGAAGTCGTCGGAGAAGAGCTCGCCCTGCTCCAGCATCTCCGAAAGCGCCTGGGTCGAGACGCCCATGGCCCGGGCGGCGACCTGGAAGGCGCCGGGCAGGACTTCGCCCAGCTGGCCGCGCAGCTCCTCGGCCGAGACCTTGCCCTTGGAGATCACCTGCTGGATCGCGAGCAGGGCGCGCTCGGTCTCGTTCGACGAGCGGCCGAGCACGGTCATGGCCTCGGAGACGGCGGTGAAGATCTGGCGGGTCTGGCCGGCGTCGATCGCGGTGCCGCGGGTCGCGGCCGCCAGCGCCGTGAAACTCTCGATCGCCGGCCGGAGCGAGAGGCCGAGACGGTCGGCCTCGGCGCGCACGAAACCCATGGCGTTGGCGCCGGCCTCCGCCGAGCCGGTGGCGACCGCCAGTGCGTTCGTCATGGATTCGACGGCGACGCCGGTCTCGGCGATCGAGCGGGCCACGCGCAGCGCGCCGAAGGCGGCCAGGGCGGCGACCACGCCGCGGACCGCGCGCTCCAGCTCGACGCCGGAGCGGGCCATGCGCTGCTGTTCGGCGGCCGCGGACCGGGTGGCGCGCTCGAAGCCGCGCTGGGCCTCGGCGGCGCGTTCGGTGGAGCGGTCCAGCCGCTCCAGCCCGGCCTCGGCCTCGCGGGTGGCGCCGCTGAAACCGGCGTCCCGGGCGGTGAGCGTCAGGCCGACGCGGTACTCGGTCATCCGCTACCTCCCGCCGCTTCGGCGAAGACGGAGACCGCGCCCGCCTCCAGCGCGCGGAGATCGCCGAACCGCGCCGCCGTCATGTCGATGCCGGTCATGCGCGCCGTCGCCTCGACCGCCGAATAGTCCAGGGCGGCGGGACGGGACAGCGGCACGAAGCCGGCGCCGGCGGGGACGAGCTGCATCAGCTGCCGCCACTGGCCCTGGACCAGGGCGAAGAGCTCGATCGCCGGTCCGGCCGAGGCCGGCAGGACCAGCAGCCCAGGCTCGGTCTCGGGCCGGCGCCGCCGCAGGCGCTCCAGCTGGTCCTCGCTCAGGCCCCATCGCTCGGCCTGGCGGATCGCCGAGGAGCTGCGCCGCGCCCGGCCGCCGGCGAAGCGCCGGCCGAGCTCGCGGAGTTTTTTCTGGCGTACTCCCGGCCCGACAGCGCCTGCCAGTAGGCCAGCACCGCCGCCTGGACGGCGGGGATGTGGCGCAGGAACTGCGCCTTGGCCGCCTCGGAGAACTCGATCTCGTCGCCGTCCGCGTCGCGGACCTCGGCCCAGCCGACCAGCACCCGGCCCAGGAAGGCGGCGTTGGATTCCTTCGCCAGCGGCTCGGCCTCGTCGACCGGCAGCCGCTCGAAGACGGCGGTGAACTCCTGGAAGGCCATGGTGCCGTCCGCCTGGGGGGCGGGCACGGCGACGGGCCACGAGAACGTCTCGCGCTCGGAAAGGGTGAACAGCTGCGCCTCCTACTTCGTGGTGATGGTGATCTCGTCGTCGCCCGACGAGGGCGTGATCTGCAGGTCCAGCGGCATGGCCAGCACGCCGTCGCGGTCGGTGAACTGGCCGGTCTTGATCTGCACCGCCGGCATGGTGATCTCGACGATGTCGCCGCCGCTGGTGCCGTGGGTGATGACGATCGCCTGCGTCCCGGCGGCCGCGGCCTCCTCGACCAGGTTCTTGGTCCCGATCGTCGGCAGGTCGAGGCTGATCCGCCCGGACATCCGCCGGCGGTTGATGCGCACGCCGCGATGGCCGGCCATGTCGTCGAAGCTGGGCCGGCGGCCGCAGTCGATCGAGAACTCGGAGACGCGCATGGCCTCCCCGCCGATGGTGATCGTGGTCTCGGCCGCGCCCACCGGCAGGCCCTCGGCGAAGGCGGGCAGCGAGCCGGTGATCTGTGCCGCCGCGGCGACCGCCTGGCGCAGGCCCATCATCTGGAAGTTGATCCGCGGCACCTGGCCGGCGCGGCCCTCGATGACGGCATTGCCGCGCGCGCCCAGCAGGCGGCCGTCGACGCCGTCGATGTTGGGATGGATCGCGACCGAGCCGTAGTCGGCCGAGACCGGCGCGAAGTCGACCTTGGTGTCGGCGGTCACCGTCTGGGCGAAGCCGCAGGCCAGCAGCAGCGCTGCCCAGTGGGGCACGGTGTCCAGCGCGGCGTCGTCGCCGCCGGCGGCGAGCTCGACGGAAAGGCCGATAGTGGCGTGCGGCGCGCCGGAGAACTGCTTCTTCGCGCCGGCCAGGCCGTCGACCAGCTCCCGGTCGCCCCAGTTCGCTGCCAGCGGGTTCCACTGCGGGCTGCCGACGCAGAGCACGGCGTCGCCGATCGCCGGCGTCGGGTCCGTGCCCTCGGTCTCCTCGGTCTTCGCCAGGATCAGGTACTCGTCGTAATCATAGGGCACGGCTCAGTCCTCCTTGGGCGCCGGGGCCGGCTTCGGCCGGCGCGCGGGTTCGGTCTCGGCTTCGGCCCTGGCCCGGTGGGCCGGCCCGGCCTGGGGCCGGTGGGCGGGATCGGCGGGCGGCGCGGTGCGGCTGCCCTTCACCAGGCGCGCCGGCTTGTCGCCGGCCGGCTTCAGGTAGACGCCGCCGCGGCGGCGGGTGATCTCGGTCATGACGTCACCTCGCGGGTCTCGACGCCGTCGAAGCGGAAGGCGTCTTCAAAGATCAGGATGCGGTCGGTCAGCTCGGCCAGGCGGCCGGAGACGGGGACGGGATTGTTGCGACCGGCCGGGTGGCGGAAGGCGACCAGCGCGCCGATCAGCCCGTCGCGGAGATCGGCCAGTTCGTCATTGCCGGCCGCGCCGGTGCCGCCGGCGACGTTGCGCACGACCGAGACGGCCGAGAATTCGTAGGTGATGCGCTGGCGCAGCACGGGCCCGGTCTCGCGGCCGCCGGTGCGGGTCTCGCCGGTGGGCAGAATGAACAGCGCCGGCAGGCGGGGCGCGTTCTCCAGCACCTCGCCCAGCTCGGCGGCGGCGCCGATGTCGAGATAGCCGAGGCCGGCGGCCTCCAGGTAATCGATGACGGGCTGGATCTTCATGCCCCCGTTCCCGAGCTGGGCCCGCCGCCCGCGGCGGCGTCGAGGCGGCGGACGACGAGGTCTTCGACATCTCCTTGAAGCGCCGTTGAAAGGCCGATGAAGGGCCGCGCGGGGATCGTCACCTCGCGCTTGCGCACCCAGGCGCCGCCGATGCGGAAGACGAGGCCCTTCTTCGTCTTCGCGCGGATCGTGCCGCCGGTCTGGTGGATCGCGGCATAGACCAGGTTGGTGCCGACCGAGGCGGTGTCGGCCGTGGCCCGGCTCGTGATCGAGCGGCGCAGGCGTCCGGTGTCGGTCAGGGTCTGGCCGCCGGCGGCGCGGGCGCGGAGCGAGGGTTTCCAGGGCCGTCCGTCCGGCGCGGTCTCGGTATCGAAACGCTCCAGGGTGTGGCTCTCCATCTGCTCCGCGATCGAGCGCATGATCGGCGTGAGATCCTCGCCGGCCTGGCGGAGCCGCCGGAGCCCGCCCCGGGCGCGCTCGAAGCCGTCGACATCGATGGTGAGCTGCAGCGCCATCAGAGGCCCTTCAGGCTCTGCCGCGAGAAGGTCCGGCCCGGGCTGGTGAACTCGGGCGCGCCCTCGGAGGCCGCGGCGCTGTCGCCGGCGTCGTCGTCGCCCAGGCTCATCAGCCCGCGGGCCACCTGCTGCAGGCCCTTCACCGCGGCCTCGTGCCGGGTCCGGACGGTCTCGGGGACGCTGTGGACGTGCAGGTAGTAGCGGGCCATGTCGGCCGCCCAGGCGGTGAGCTGCGCCGGCGGGTCGGCCAGGGGCAGCGTGTAGCGCTTGACCAGGTAGCCGTTGATCTCCGCCTCGGCCGTGGCGATGGCGCTGTCCAGGACGCTGTCGACGATGGCGCCGGCCTGGCCGTCGCGGTCGGTCAGCTGCTCCAGTTCCCGGGCCCCGAAGCGGGCGGTCATGTCGGCCTTGGTGGTGTAGGTCATGGCTCGGCCCCGGTGAGAGAAAGGTGGCCGTCTCTCCGGCCTGTCACGCCCATGCCTCAGACGTCGCAGCCGGCGTCCGCCCGCCGGCGGGCCTACTCACCCGCTCCACGCGCCAGCCCTGCCGCCGCGCTTCGACACGAGCTTTCGCTCGGGATCTTCTCGGACGTCAGCTTCCGCCGCCGCCCTCATTGTCGCCGTCGTTGCCGTCGTCGCTGCCGCCCGGGCCGTCGTTTTCCTTCATCGCCTGGAAGGCGGCCCAGGAGGTCGCGATCGTGGCGGCGGGGATGGCGAAGCCGGCGATGCGCTCGACGGACTTCGCCTTCGGCGTGCCGTCCCGGGTGAAGTCCTTCGCCTGGTCCAGGCCGGGGAAGACGTCGAGCAGCGTCTCGTGGATCTCCGCCGCGGGTCTGGGCGCGTCGGCCGGTTCGGGGGCGTCCTCCAGGCGGGCGACCAGCATCGGGTCGGCCAGGATGGCCTCCACCTGGTCGGGCCGGAAATCGGCGGCGGGCGCCTCGGTCCGCTCGGCCGGCCAGGCGCGGCCGGCGCGGCGGAAGCCGGGCCGCTTGGCGGTCACCACCAGGATCCTGTTCTCGTAGGCGTGCATGGTCATCTCCGTCAGCCCAGCCACGGCACGACCAGCAGCTCGGCCGTGCCCTTGTAGACGTTGGTGGCGCCGGCGGCGTCGCGCTCGGCATTGAGGATTTCCAGCGCCTCGCCCTCCAGCGAAGGCGGCACGACCAGCAGCCGCGGCATGACCCCGATCGGGCGGCCGTGATCGCCGGTCATCCCCATCAGGCTCTCGCGGGCGATCTTGTAGTTCGCCTTGTTGAGGGTCTGCTTGGAGCCCCAGGCGAACTGCCAGAAGCCGAAACCGACATTGCGACGGTGCTTGATGCCGTACTTGTATTCGTCGCTGTTGAAGACCGGCTCGTCGGTGGGCGCGTCCTGGCGGACCAGCGGGCCCTCCTGGCGGACCTGGTGGATCAGCGGCTTCAGCGGCCGGCTGACGTCCATCAGGAACCAGGGCGTGCCGGAGCCGCCATCGGTGTTGGCGACCGACTGGACCTCGCCGTTCTCGTCCAGCACCGGGTGGTCGGTGTCGAAGAAGTTCTGCCCGTCATAGCAGACGGTGGAGAAGCCGGCCTTGAGCAGCGGCCAGACCAGCTGGTCCGGGTGCGCCGCGGCGGAGCGGCCCATCTCCTCGAACATCGGTGCGTAGACGCCGTACTTGTCGTCCTCGATGTGGTCCACCGGCACGCCGAGGGTCAGCTCGAACTTCCGGTTCTTGATCGAGTAGTCGTGCTGCTGAAGGTTCTGCACGACCCGGTCGCCGAACCATTCGCGCAGGTTCGGCACCTGGCCGAGCCAGCCATACTCCTCCTCGGAGGTGGTCGACGGCACGCGGGTCGCGACCCGCGGCCACTGCGGCTGGTGCTGGCCGATGCCGCTCTGGAAGCTCGCCTTGAACCCCGTGAAGAGCGTGGCGAGGTTGCCCCGGTTGATGATCATGGTGCTGGAAGCTCCGCTCAGTAGGTGATTTCGAGGACGGTGTCGGCCACCCTGGCCGCGCTGTTCGCGCCGCCCACGGTGATCTCGATGACGTCGCCCGCTTCGACCGTGTTGGCGGCCGTGGGCGTCGCCACGTCGACGTCGCCGGCGGCCGAGCCGCTCTCGGCGATCGTGATCACGCCGTTGGTCACGGGCGTGCCGTTGATCGAGAGCGTCAGCGTCGCGTCGCCGTCCGCCAGGGCGCCGTCGATGACCGAGCGGAACTTGCTGATATCGCCGGCGAGCGGCGCCACCAGGCGGTAGACGTCGGTGCCGCTCAGATCCGCGGCCTTCGCCGTCAGATACGCCTTGTTGGCGCCGATGTTGGCCCGCGCCGTGGCGGCGGCGGCGACGTCGCTCAGATTGTTGGCCGCCACCAGGCCGCCATCGGGACTGGCCAGAACCTGCGGGCCGGTCTCGACCCAGACGCCCTGGGCGTCCACGTCGCGGATCACGCCGGCCGGGCTGCGGGCGCCGGTGTCCGAAATCTTCGCGACCGTCTGGTCGTCGACGATCCAGCAGACCGAGCCGATGTCGGCCTTGGCGATGGCGTCGCCGCCTTCCGAATTGGCCCAGCGGAAGACGCCGGCGCGGACCCGGACGGTCAGCGCATCATTGGCGCCGGCGGAATTGTCGACCCGCTCCTCGGCGCGGCCGATGGCGACCTTCGCCGTCGCCGTGGCGCCGGGCTGGGCGCGGCCGTTGGCGTCCATCATCACCAGCGAGCCGGCATGGATGAGGGTCGCGGCGAGCATGTTGTATTGCGCGAAGACGCCATCGATCAGCGGCGTGTTGCGGTCGGCGGAAAGCGCGGTCACTGGCTGGTCTCCTCGTTCTCGTCACGGGCGGCCTTGAAGGCCTCGGCCGTGAGGCCCATCGACCGCGCGACCTGCAGCTCCTCGGCCGACAGACCGGACTTGTCCTTGGGCGCGGCAGCGGTGCCGATGGCCGGGTCGCGGCCGGCGGCGACGATCACCGGGGCCTTCTCCGCCCAGGCGGCGAAGCCCTCCGGATCGGCGGCGGCGTAGTTCATCGCCCACTCGTTGAGCGCGGGCGAGACCTTGCCGGCCTTGGTCGCGGCCTCGACCGCCGTCTGCGCGCCGGAGGCGGCGTTCGCCGTCTCCAGCTTCTCGACGCGGGCCGCCAGCTCGTCATAGGCAGGCTTCGGCACGTACTTCTTCGGGTCGGGCTCGGCGGCAGCGGTCTGCAGCTTCGCCGCGACGCCGGTGGCCACCGCCTCGGTCAGCTCGTCCTGGCCGGCGGCCTTCGCGATCTTGGCTGCGGCCGTCTCCAGGGCGGTGTGCGAGTTGGAGAGCTCGCCGGCCGCGGTCACGATGGCGGCGGCGTCGGCGTCGTCCTTCAGGCCGAACGCCTTGCGGAGCGCAGCCAGCTGTTCCTTGGTCATGGTGGGGTCGTCCTCCTGGGCGTGTGCGACCGCAGGCAGCTCCTGGATCGCGGGAACATTGACCAGACCGGCGCCGACGATGCGGGTAACGTTGCCCGCCTTGTCGGTGCCGAAGGCCGGAGAGATGAAGCGGTAAGCCTTGTCGGCGAGCGCCTCGCGGCCCTCGGCGGTCCACTCGACGCGGCCGCGGATGGCGCCGTCGGCGGCGACCTCCAGGCGGTCGATCCAGCCGACCGCGCGGCCGGCGCGGCCGGGCCGGGGCTTGTGGATGTCGTGATCGAAGTCGATGGGCAGGACGCGGCCGGCGGCCGTGGCGAGCGAGGTCTCGACGACCTTGGCCGCGTCGGTCACCCGCCAGGAGGCGCGGCCATCGACGGGCACGACCTCGGCGCCGCCGGCGGGCCAGAGCGTGATCCATTCCCCGTCCCCGGCCGCCTGGGCGGCGGCGGTGACGGGCTGGGGCTGTCCATATGCGAATTGCCGATCCATGGGGCCGACTGTGCGGCTCCCGGCCCGGCCGGATAAGGGCGTAACGGTTACGCCCCAGCGGGCCTCGGATCGGTCAGGAAGGGGCGATGAGCATGGCCGTCGATGGGTGGACGGTCAATCAGGTCCTATGCTGATCGATATCTTGCGCCCTCAACTTGACCTCGACTTCTTCGGGGAGTGTCATTCTCGTCCCCAGTTTGAATGGAAGGATGCGGCCGATGACAACACGCAGCCGCCGAAAGATCGTCTGTCAGTGTGGCCACCAGGGCCTTCTTACGCTCAGTGAGAACGACCAACCATTTAGCTCTCTATGGGAGCAGTATGGCCTAGATGGGTTTGAAGGCGGGTCGATCACCATCACCAACTACGCGGACATGCCGAAGGACGTGCTCGCCGCATTGAAACCCAAATGCCCTCAATGCGGCGAGACGGGTAATGTTAGCTACGCGTAAGTTAGTCTGTACTGCGCTGCAAATCACATCGGAGAAGGACTTACCTCAATGCAAACTATTGTCCGGTTTTCTCTCAATCGCGACAAAGGGAGCAAGCTCAGAAATGCACTGACCCCGATACTTGAGGGAGCTGGGATCAAGAAGGTCAGCACCGGCACGTACAAGGGGGATGTCACCGAGGCGGTTCTACGCAATGTCCTCGCACAATTTTGGAATGCCATGGGTGCGCACATGGGACCAGCACATCTCGACCATTTCTGGATGTACGCGGACAATGAAGATGCCCCTAAAAGGGGCCTTGAGACTGATCCGGTGTGAGATGGTCTTATCATCTGGACGGAATCCCGCGGATTCGCTAGGATTCTTGTGGTGGGTCGTCGGGTTGCCCGGGCCGCTGGCAGAAGATTGCTGGGGGGCGTCCCTGAGACGGTCAGCGCGGGAGATGCTGGCCTGGAAGCTCAGGGATCAGACGGGTCCGGGGCCCACCATTGTTTCGGATATCCGTAGAACCGAAAGATGTCCTCCTGATCCGGGAGCAATTCCGACTTCTTGAGAGATGGCATCAGCTTGACGCCGTAGCCTGAAACCGACTCTAGCTTGGTGTCGCGGGGCCGAGCCATCCTGGGACCGAGCAATTTGGCAAAGGTCGGGTCGCATGCACCTGTGCTGAAGCGGTCGCAGGCCTTGAAGAAGGCGCTGGCTACGACGTCAGCGAGCTGAAGGCCAGCACGCTCATTGTGCGTGTAGACTTTCAAGAGGTCGTAGTCGATCGATGGCCAGTGGATGCGGCCGATATTCAGGTAGGTGTTGGTTCCCTGGTAGCGAATCCACTGATAGTAGGCACCCATCTGGGCGTACGAAAAGCCGCCTCGATTACTGTATTCGATCCGGATTTTGCGCGGTTCGCCATGGTGCTGCAGGGAGTGCCAGTGAACATAGTCCGTCGCCCTCTCCAACAGCAGCCTCGTCATCCAGCAATAGAACCAGTTCTTCGCCGGAATCTTTTCCGCAAGCGGGTTGCGATAGCCGCGCATGTTCTTCTTGTTGGAGCAAACTACAAAGTAGCGCGCACTCAGGTCTGCCATCGCCTGACAGACGTGCAGCTTCTTGGCGGGATTGAGCCGGCGAAAATGAAAGTCGCGCGTCACTCTGCCTGGCAGTCCATTGCGAATGTCGCGAACCCAATCCTTGACCTCCGCCTCCCTCGACGCGCGAATGAGGACGCCGGCGATGATCAGCCATTCGCTGGATCCACCGTCATCCAATGGGCGAACCCGCTTGAGGCCATCGTCGCCAGCTTCGTCAATGTAGAGGATGTAGTCGAAGTCCTTCTCAAGCGACATTGTGAGCTCCAGCGCTCATCGCGGTCAGCCAATCGAGATTCCGCGGACTTTGGCTGCACCGCGACATGCAACAGGCGTCGGGTGCAGCCATATCTGCTACCTCAGCCGCAAGTCGGCAGGCTGAGCAGGTTGTTCGGCTCCGCGCCATCGTTTTCGGTCTTCAGGTATTTCCGACCGTTCCGCGACGCCACGATGACATTGACCGGCTTCCCGCCACCCTGGGTCCAGAACGCCCAGGTGCCGTTCTCGATCCCGGCGATCGCTTTGTCCAGGGGGAGCCGCCACGGACCGCCCCCGTTCTTCGCGCCGGTCTTGCCGCCGATCGAGTCGATGCGGCGGTCCTCGTCCGCTCCGTCCGGGATGATGCAGGTGATTTCGTGTCGAGCAGCCATTCTGGCCTCCTTTTGTGATGGAGGCCCGGCTTGACTGAATCGGCTTGTTCCCGCTTACTGCGAGGGCTTTCGTACAAGCATCCCGCGCCGGGCCTCCGGTTTCTCGGGATTGGATTCGGGCCGGGTGGCACCCCGGCCCGAATCACTTCAGCCTTACAGGGATTCCATATTCTCAGCCGATTCGCTACCGGTACGACCCGGCCTGTCGGGCCTTGTCAGCCGGTTTGGTCGGGGATGTATTGCGCACGAGGCGAGACGCGAGAGAACGACCGAATGACTTTCGCATAAATCGAGACGATTGCGGGCCTCGCCACCGCAGGCGACGCGGACGGACAGGGTGAGCGATATGGATCCAGATGATCTTGATGATGTATTGGCGAAAGTCGAATGGGCCGACTACCAGATAGATGCGCTTGAAAAAGGTCTCAAAGAGTTCCTGGATCGAAAGCCCTATCGACTTAGGCCAGAACCAGACCCCGAGGGACACGGTCTGATCTACTTTTTCAAGGCTGCGGCGCCTGTGCCGCGAGCCGTTGGCGTTCAAACGGGCGCCATCATTCACGCCCAACGTAGTGCGCTCGACCTCCTCGCTTGTGCGCTCGCTGCACGCAATGGACGCCCGGTGCCTACCGATACCTGTTTTCCGTTCGCCAGATCGGAGCAACAGCTTGCCGACAAGAGGACAAAGAGAAAGATCCGGGCCCTTTCCGAAGCTGATCAGGCGGCGGTCCTCGCATTTCGTCCTTACCGTGGTGGCAATGCACCTCTTTACGCGCTCCATGACCTTGATCGGATGGACAAGCATCGAAAGCTCTTAGTGTGCGGCGTGGACCGGGGCGAGGTCGCTTTCACCGGCTCAGGCTTCCTTGGCATGATGGCGTTTTTTGAGGGACCGTTTCACGATGGCGATCCAGTTGCGCGTTGGGACGCGCGGGGCCTTGAGCTAAATATCTCGCTCGACGTGACACTGGCTGAGGTTCCGGATATCGGCCGCCCACCGGCCGTCCAGCTACTTCGAAGCTTCAGCGGAATGACCCGAGCGATCATTGAAACGTTCAGATGAACGCACCCCGCCGGTAGCGCTCGGCATCACCTGCCACTCGTACTTCAAAATGGCGCCCTCTAGGCAGAGGGCGCCATGGATTCGTCATTTTCATCGACTACTAATGACGGATGTCGTCCAATGGTCGGACCGATAGAGAGCGCCCCAGAATCGGCAGGTGGCCTTCACCGGCCCGATGACCGGAACGACCCCTCTCGGGGCTCCTGCCCCCTTTTAGCGTCTATTATTCGTCTATTAGAAACCGGAGTCCGGTGGCTGGTAGTGTCTCAGTTTGAAATTTGCCCACCCTTGACGCGGGTTCGCATCGGTCTCTTGGCTCCTATATGCTTGGCGGTGGGCATATAGGAGAACCACGGTGACCTTCTACCGAGTCTGGAACAGGAGTGACGATGCAGGTGAGGTCTATTGGGTTTCGGCAGAGTCGGAGAAGCACGCTCGCCGGCTCGTGGCGCTCAACGCTGAGGAAACGCTTGAACCGGAAGACTCATTCCGGCTCGAATGTGAGGTGAGCGACGAAAAGCGCCCGCCGTTTGGCCTTATCTACCGCCGACTTCGTGGGCCCCTTATGATTGAGAAGCGATAGCCATGCCCAAGGAATTCCAATTGGCATTGGGTGGCGTAGTCCTTTTGATGAACCATGCAATCGCCGAACCGATTACGTCTCATTCTTCGAAGACGTGGCCCACCATTGGCGAATGCTGGGCGACGCTCTCGCCGACGGTGTTTTTGTTCATTGATGAGTTTGGGTTTTCTAGGCTCACCCAAAACTCGTCCGATCGAATCGAACATGAAGTAACCGATAGCGTGTCCGGGCGCGTTGTTTTGCGGGCCGGCTGCATCCGGGTTCCGAACAGCAGCCCCGCGATCTTCCGGCGCTACCTCGAGATTTCAAACTGAGACATTGGCCGGCCCTCGCGCTTTCATCGTCCGCGCCGCGTCGCTATATTGAGGCCCAGGCGGCGCGACACGGTGACATTCTCCCTGCCGTAGCAGGCGCCATTGGCGTCGAGCGCCATGCGGGGTTCTGTGGGAGGCCCCGCCGCCGCCTTCTTCTCACCTCAAGCGACGGCCGCGACGGCGGAGCCGGTCGAACTCGCCCGGGCCCAGGGCGCGGAAGAACGAGACCAGAAACGCCGCCGAGCCTTCGAGATTGGCCTTGGCGACCGCGACGTAGCGACGATCCCGGATCTCGGTGAAGAGGGCCATTCGGCCATCCGGCTGCAGCACCGCCTCGCCCTCGCGGAAGATCTCCGGTAGCAGGCGATACTCGTCGAGCGTCAGCTCCGGGTGGCCGGGATTGCCCGGCAACTCGCCGCGCTGCTTCCGCATGGTGTCGGCCGAGAGATCCACGCGCCGGACCTCGGTACCGATCGCGGCGGCGAACGCCTCGTCCAGCCAGGCGACGGGCGCGGCGCCCCCGGCGGTACCGTGGACGATGTCCTCGAAATGCGGGCTCTTCACCGCGGCCCTGGCGGCGGCATGGCCCCAGTCCGCGTCCGCATACCTGGCTGGATCGGGGAAACGCCCCTCGGCCGCCATGCCGACATTGTGGCCCCAGCCCGGATCGATGCCGGCCGGCGCGTCGATCACCTCGCGGGTCCGGCGGTTGACGTGCGCCCGGCCGGGTCCGGACTCGGGCGGCTCGGTCACCGACCAGCCGCGGCGGCGCATCTGGCCCTCGGAGACCTGCTGCACCTGGCAGCGGCAGCGCCAGCCATTGGGCGGGTAGTGCGTCTGCCAGAACGGATGGTCGACCGGCAGCAGCGTGCCGTGCCAGGCGCGGTGCTGCGGCCGCGTGCGGCCGTCCAGGACGGCGACGTAGCGAAGGTATGGCAGATCCTGTTTCGTCGCCTGGATGCGGGTCCAGTGGCCGGCGGCGTGGGCGGCGCGGAGATTGGCGTCGTAGATGATGCGAAGCCGCCGGTCGGAGCCGAGCTGCGCCTCGATCGTCTCGCCGGTGAGCGCGTCGAACATGGGCTTGCGGCCCCACCAGCCCAGCTCCTTCAGCCGGGGCGTGAGCGTCTTCCGGAACTCCTGGAACGTCGTCCCGCTGGCCAGGGCGCGGTCGACCTCGCCGCGGATCGCCTCCAGCACGTCGAGGCGCATCGCCTTGGCGACGGTGAAGGCCTGGCCGTGCTGCTCGGCCGAGACGTCGCGCCAGCTGAAGCCGGTGCGGTAGCCCTTGGAGCGGAAGAAGGCGACGGCCTCGGCCGGCGGCAGGGGCGTCAGCTCCAGGGGCATCGCCTACGCCTCGTCATCGAGGCCCACCCCGATGCGGCCGGCAAGCTTCGCCTGGAACAGGATGTCGCCCAGCCTTTCCACCGCGCCGTCCGGCGGTTCGCCGCCGACCAGCCGGCGCAGGCGCCGTTCGAAATCGTCGAAGTCCGCCGCCTCGGCCAGTTCGCCCAGGGCGTCGGCCACGAGATCCGAGAGCGGGTCGTAGCCCTCCGATTCCAGCGCCGCGATCGCGAGATTGTCGAGCATGTCGGCTTCCGCGCCGGTCGCAGCTGCGGTCGTGAGGCGGTCGCGCCGGGCGGCGGTCTCGGCCGGGTCGGCCGCGGGATCGTCCTGCTCCTGCTGCGGCGGGGCTGCCTGCGGCGCCGGCGCCACCAGCAGCTCGGCGTCCTCGTCCGGATCGGCGAAGCCCAGCATGTCGCGGATCTCCGACATCTGCACCTTCAGGCCCATCGGCACGAAGGTCTTGAGCCCGGCGATGCGCTGGGCGAGCGGGATGTCGTCGGGCGCGACCAGGCGCATCCTGGGATAGGCGCGCCGCGGCCCGAGGTTGAGATCGACCAGCGGTTTGACCAGGTCGCGCGCCAGCGTGGCGCAGAGCTGGCGGGCGTCGGCGTCGCGGATGTCCTCGCGGACGTCGTCGTGGACCCGGCCCACGGCATGGCCGCCGGCAATGGCGTCGGTGGTCGCGGTCTGGCCCAGCACCAGCTTGGAGACCTGCTGGTCGAGATAGGCGCAGAGCCGCTCGAACAGGTCGATATTGCCGGCGAGCTTGGCCTCGATCAGCTCGATCTCCATCGAGCGCGGCACGATGCCGGCCATGTCGGTGCCGATGGCGCTGACGGCGTTGAGCAGGATCTTCCGGTCTTCCGCGCTCGCGCCGGCGTCGTAGCGGCCGATGCGGATCGGGTGGCCGAAGGTCTCGGCAAAGACGATCCAGTCCTTCAGCCCGAAGTTCTGGAACAGGTAGAGCCAGGCCGCCGCCCGGGCCAGGCCGTTGCGGATCGGGATGCCGGACTTGGCGCGGGCATGGTGGGTGATGAACTTGAACGGCGCCAGTGGCAGGTCGCCGGCGATGTCGCGGAGCAGCAGCGTCGTGCCGTCCTCGATCGACGGCCGGAACCAGCGCGGGTCGCGCCACTCCAGGCGCTCGGGCCACCAGGACCGCGCCTCCCGGATCCAGATGATCTCGGCCACGGCATAGCCCTTGGCGATGCCGTCCAGCAGGTCGATCAGCTCCTCCTCGATGCCGTCGCGCACCAGCGCCTCGCGCACCAGGTCAGCGGCCTTCACGTCGTCGGCCGCGTCGGAGGCGGCCTCGACCTGCAGCTCCAGCCCGGCGACGGCGCGCTTTCGGACGCCGACGACGGCGGCGTAGTGGAGGTACTTCTCCTCCATCGCCTCGGCCAGTTCCAGATAGCCGGTGGGCTCGCCCTGCTCGGCGTCGAGCAGGAGCCGCGCCAGCCGGACGGGCGTGAGCCCCGCTTCCGGGTGGTCGGAAATCACCTGGCGGACGGAGCGGAGCGACGGCGCCGCCAGCTCCTCGGTCAGCTTGCCCCGCTCGATCGGGCGGCCGTACTGGTCCAGGATTCTCGTCTCGGGCATCACCAGGCTCCCTTCGATCGCGCGAAACCGGCGAGCGACGGCGGCCCGTCATCGTCCTCGGCCCGGCGGCCCAGCACGCCGGCGCGGCCGCTGGACGTGTCGGTGACGGCCTCGTAGCCATATTCGAACGCGCCCTCGGCGGCCGCGGCGGCGGCCAGGGCGTAGGCCCAAAAGATGTCGGCGTGGACGGTGTCGTCGTTGACCAGGCGCGGCGCGCCGGTCGGGCCAGCGACGCGCTTGATGGCGCGCAGGTCGGCGCGGATCTCCGGGCTGTCGGGGATGCGGATGGTGCCGTTCTCGAAGCGCTCCTTCAGGACCGTGGCCAGGTCGAGCCGCCGTGGGCCGGACAGGATCACGCCCTCGCAGCGCTCATGGCCGTGGCGCGCCTGGATCTCCTCGACCACCGCTTCGCCCATGCCGGTCTGGTCCATGGCCAGGCGGACGACGCGGTAGTCGCGCATCATCCGGCCGATCTCGTCGTACTGCTCGGCGAAGCGGCGGTTGTGCATGTAGGTCTCTTCGCGCAGCCAGAGCACGTCGCCGACCATCTCGAAGGGCGCGATGACGGACAGGTCGCGGCGGCGCGCCACGTCCCAGCCGGAGAAGACGAGGCCCTTTTGGTAAAGCTCGGGCCGGCCCGCTTCCGGGTGCTGCGCGGCGATGATGTCGTCCAGGCCGATCCAGGAGCCCGCGCCGGTCGAGGGCACGCAATCCAGTTCCTCGGCCGCGTCGGCGCCGTAGAAGGCGCGGATTTCGGCGCACCAGGCCTCGCGGCCTTCCGCGCTCGCCTCGCGCCCGGTGACCAGGCAGATGCGCTCGTAGAGCCCTTCGGCGATCGCGTCGTCGAAGGTGATGGTCAAGGTCGCGCCCTTGCGCCGGCCGGCGCGGATCTCGTCGATCAGCTGGTTGAACGGATTGTCGACGCCGTTGTGCGTGGAGACCACGATCACCGAGCCGCCCCACATCAGCAGCGCCATGGCCGCCTTCAGCACCTCGGCGAGATCCGAGTAGAACGCCGCCTCGTCCAGGATCACCAGGCCCTGCTTGCCGCGCAGCGCCCGGGCGACAGAGGGCAGCGCCACCACCTCGAAGCCCGAGGCGAACTTCACCCGGAAGGCCTTGATGTCCTTCTGATCGTCCTCCAGGACGATCTCGTCCATCTCGCCGGCGGCCATGCCGAAGGCGCGCGCCCACATGCCGACCACGTCGATGAACTCGCGCGCCATCTCCAGGTCGTAGCCCATGTACCAGACGTCCATGCCGCCCTCGCCGCGGGCGGCTGCGGCCGTGAGCGCGGCATGCGAGGCCATGCCCCAGGTCAGGCCGATACGGCGCGATTTGTCGATCACCAGCAGCGCCGAGACCGACGTCATGGTGACGGCCCGCGCCTGATAGGGCAGCAGGATGTCGCCGCGGGGCATGGCCTTCATCGCGGCCGGCAGCTCGGCCGTCTTCGGGATCAGCTGCTCGATCGGGCTGTCGCTCATGCGGCGATGCCCAGGATCGCGTGGCGGATGCCCTTGACCGTTTCGGCCGAGAGCCCCTGCGCCTTCGCCGCCGCCTCGGCCTTGTCGGCGCTCGCTTCGCGCTCATTGCGGCGGGCTTCCTCGACCTTGGTCTCGAAGTCCTGGTCCAGGCGGGCGGCGCGCGCCAGCTCGGCCAGGCCCTTGCCGATATTGGCGATCGCCTTCGGGTCCAGGACGCCGCCTTCCTGGTCCACCTGGGCCAGCAGGTCGAAGACGAAGGTCCGGGCCATCTCCACCAGGAGGCGGCCCTGCTTGCCCTGCATGGCCGCATCCGGCAGCTCCCTGGCCAGCGCCTCGGTCATCTCGCGCGACTGGCGGAGCCGCGACGCGGTGCGCTCGTGGTTGACCATGAAGCGATGCGCCGACGACCGCGAGACGCTGATCTCGTGCGGCGCCAGCAGCTCGGCCAGGAAGGTGGTGAAATCGTCGACCGAGCGGTTCTCGTCGCCGAGCCAGCGCTTGATGGTCTGACGGACGTCGGAGGGCAGACGGTCGATCTGGTGGCGCGGGGGCATCTCAGCCGAGCTCGCTGGGCCGGGGACGCTCCACGCCGTCGACATGCTCCTCGCCGCGGGCCACCGTCAGGCCCCTGTCGGTCAGCTTCGCCAGGACATAGGGGCCGACGATCTCGGTGGCGACCAACTCCCGGTCCTCCATCCACGACAGGTGCGCCTTGACGTCGGATTCCGTCAGCGACTGCGCCGTGGAGACTTCCAGGGCCCGGCGGATGATCGCGTGGTTCTGGCTGTAGCCGGCGTCGGCCGCCAACAGGCGCAGGATCTCGCGGCGCACCATGGCGCGGATGGATGCGGCAAGGCTCATCGGTTCTCACCCCTCTGCAGTGCGCCGGCCTCGGGAATGTGATGGCGGACGAGGATCTCCATCAGGCGCTTCAGCCCGCCTATGTCGGCATGCGCGCCCTGCACTTCGGAGGCCATGGCGGTCACCGCGTCCTTCACGTTCGAGACGCGGTCGTGCAGCCGCTGCAGGTCCTCGTGGCCGGGCGCGTACTGGTGCCGCAGCTCCAGCTCCTGCAGCCGCTTGTCATGTTCGTCGAGGGACTTCTTGATCTCCGAGGAGACCTCGGCGAGCTCTGTGCGGATGGACGACGAGACACTCGCCAGCTGCTCGGTCATGTTCGCGGAGACGTTGGCCATCTCCTGCTTTGCCGACGTGCGGATCGACCAGGCGACCCAGCCGACCAGCATGTTGATGATGACCGTGATCACCGGAACGATGATCGGGATCCAGTTGATCTCCTCCATTGCGCCGCCCCCTCCTACGAACCGTCGCGGCCGGTCAGGCGGCCGAGGATGGAGCCGATCACGCCGGGCCCGCGGTTCACGCCGGCGGCCGTCTTCTTGTCTTCGGAGCGCTTCCAGACGCTGACGCCCAGCACTGACAGCGCGACCAGCCAGATCGGCGCGATCGACGCGATGGCGTCGCCCAGCGCGATGAAGATGTTCGGGGCCTCGCGCGGCTCCGTGATCGCGACCCAGCCGATGATGAACACCAGGCCCAGCATGGTCAGCGCCCAGGTGATGGCGACGGCGTAGCCCAGCGTCGGCCGCCAGCGCCGGACATACGGATCGTCGGAGGCGATCTCGGCGCGCATGGTCTCGTTGACCTGGCGGTGGCGGTCGACTTCCGAATCGATCTCGGCCAGCTCAATCGCGGTCGCCTGGCGCTGCAGCTCGGCCACCAGCTTCGGATCGGCCCGGAGCCGCTCGATCGCCTGCTCGGGCGTCTCGGCGCCGGTCACGCGCCTGGCCACGTCGACGACCTTGGTGGCGACGCGCTCGCCGTTCTCGCCATTGATCAGCCGCCCGATCGACGGCAGGAACTCGGTGACCAGCGGCAAGGCCGCGGCGATGATGGCGGGGATCATGCTTCGCCCGCCCGGAAGTTGGCGGCGTTGGGCATCCGGCCGAAGAACGCGCTCACGTCGAAGCACGGGCAGGCCTTGCCCTGGTTGACGTCCCGGTGGCCGATCACGCGCCTGATTGTGGGGAAGCGCCGGCGCAGGTGCTCGACCAGCACGGTCAGCGCCAGCATCTGCGCCGCGGTGTAGTTGAAGTCCGGCCGGTCTGCGTCCTCGGCCCTGCCGCCGACCAGGCAGATGCCGATCGAGTTGGCGTTGTGGCCATAGGCGTGGGCGCCGATCTCCTCGTCGACGTCGCCGTCTCGGTCCAGATCGCGGCCCGGCTCCGTCTTGCCGCTGCGGCGGATGACGTAGTTGTAGCCGATGTCATCCCAACCGCGCCCCTCCGGCGGCGGGTTGGTGTGCCACGGCCGCATTTCCGCGACCCCGATGTCCATACTCGGCGGGGTGTGGGCGCCGTGGACGATGATGGTGTCGATATGGCGCAAACCGCGCTCCCAGGGCCGGGGTGATTTGCGGCCATGGTCGAGCTTCCGGCGCGAAGGAATAAGGGCGCAGCGGCTACGCCCCGCCTGAGTCTCTATATTCCCTGAGAATGAAACCTACGGGAGATTTTTGCGTCTATCAAACCAAGGGGAGTGAACCCCGCGCATCACCATGCTGGTTCTCTCCACCACTTCGATGAACACCTCGCGAAGGTACTGGGGGTCGAATTCCCGAAATACAAATGGCTGGATTGGATTGTTTTTCAGGCGTCGGCAGATTTCCACGATCTTTGGATCTGAAAAATCTCTCGCCGATCGCTCGTGTGCAAACCGATTCCTAATTTCGGAGATTCTTTCGATCGTGTCGCGGGTCTCCTGACCATAGAAGCCAAACGCTTGCAGGACATCAGCCTTGGCCTTCGCACTTCCAAGAGGGGTGGGACCAGGGCCAGCGATCCTCTTCCAGAGCTTTCTCTTTTTGCTGCGCTCCTGATCGTTGTCTTTCTCGTCAACGACAGTTGCTGAAAATTGCTTGCGAAGTAGAGCCTCTAGTTCGTCCTCTAGATTGGTAGCAGCCAATATTGCGGCGGCGCGAGGACTCTCTCCTTCCAGTTCGCCGTAATATGCTTGGATATCGTCGAAGGCGGCTTCGAGCGCGGCTCGTAGCTCGTCGTCGTCATCCATGCCGTCCTCCTACAACAGCGCAACCATCAGAATTCTGGCCTCGCGCAGCCCCGATGTCGATTCCAGCGCTACTGTCAGACGCGTAGTTCTCCCTGTGCATTCTCAGGATCTCGGCGATCCCATGCCTGCGCCGTCCGCCGGGATATGCGCACTGCGTGCCCCGCGCGCTCCTGGCTCCAGCCCTTCGAGCGGAGCCAGCGGTAGATCGACTTCTTCGCCAGCGGGATCTCCAGTCGCTCGTCGGCCAGTTCTGCGACCACCGCCCGGGCCGCCTCGATCCCGACGATGTCGGCCAAGTCGGATCCCTCGGCCCGCTGGGGCACGCGCAGCCGCGTGCCGCCGCGCGCCAGCGCAAGCTCCAGCGCCGCCTCGACGCCGGCGGCGTCGGCCACCAGGTTGAGCGTGGCGGGAAGCCGGCCCTCAGCCATGGCCGGCCCTGTCTTCCGGGATACCCTCGGCCTTGCGGATGCGCCGGCCCAAGGCGGCGATGACGCGGTCCAGCTCCTCGGCCGAGAGTTCGTCCAGCCGCGGCGGGTAGTGGTCCATCGGCCGCGCGGTGCGCCCGATCGCTGCGGCGAGATAGAACGCGTCGTCGGTCTTCATCTGGCCCAGCGCGTGCAGCCTGCGCCCCTGGGCGGCCAGCACCGCCAGCCGGTCGCGGATAGCGATGGAGCCCAGGTTCGCTGGCCGGCCGGCAAAGTCCCAGCGCGACCAGGCCACGCCGGCCTCGCGGGCGAGAAAGTCCTTCAGCCCCTCGACCACCTTCATGGCGTCTTCGCCGTGCTGCCACTCGGCGCGTTCGACGCCGGTGACGTTCCCGGCCCAGGCGCTCAGCGCCTCGTCGGAGCGGTCGCGGACGACGCCCAGGTGCCAGCCGGAAATCCACAGGGCTCGGATCTTTGAAAGCATGCCACTGGACGCTCGCGCGCCCGGGGTGGCGGAGGGCCGGCGGGCGCGCGCCTTCTTGACAGACCGGAAGCCCCTTTCCCGGAAGTGCTCGACCAGCTCGACCAGCTGGGCGTCGCTCAACGCGGTTCGGGTACGGCACCCGAACTTCGCCTCCAGCAGGTCGCGGAAGTCGTCATCCTCAATTCCCAGCTGCTTGACCGCGATCGCGGACTTGGCCAGCAGCGCCTTCCGGTTCGCCGAGACGCTCACAGCCCCATCTCCTGCTGCACGGCCGCGGCCTTCTCGGCCCGCTTCTTCGCCCGCTCGGCGGCCTCCTCGGCGCGCCTGGCGGCGACCTGTTCAGCGTATGGCGTGTAGTCTTCCGCGCGCTCCAGCTCGGCCCGGCAGGGCGGTATGAACCCGAGCGGCTGCGCCAGGGCGCCGGCTTGCCAGACAAACCAGGCATAGGCAGTCGCGCTGGAGGCCTCCGGGTCGAGCATGTTCTTGACGATCGGCACACGCTCGCTGAAAACCCAGACACGGGTCGGCGCTTCCGGCAGCCACAGTCTCTCGCGGCGCTCGGCGCCCTCCAGTAGCTGCAGCCGGGCGAAGATCGCAACAAACGGGGCCAGCTCCAGCGCGCGCAGGATGAAAGGCAGCGCCAGCCGGAACGGCGGGTTGGCGATGATCCAGTCGGACGCCGGCAGAACGGGCTTCGGCAGGCCGATGAAGTCGTGAAGGAAGCCGGCCGCCTCAACAAACGGATAGGGGTGCACGTCGCTGGCGTGCACGGTCTCGAAAAATTCGCTCAACGGCCGCGCCATGTCGCCCTGGCCGCAGCACGGGTCCCAGACGGTCTGGCTGGGGTACCAGCTCTCGACGCAGTGGTGGAACAGCGCCCGCGTCGCCCAGGGCGGCGTCGGGAAGAAGTCCAAGGAGTCGTGCGGCTCGCGCCGCTGCGCCATCACGGCATGGCTGCGGTTCTGGCTCATCTCAGCCCTCGATGTCGCAGCGATAGCCGGGCCGCTCGCGCGCCTCGGCGTCCGCCGCCTCGGCCAGACGCCGCAGGCAGTGCTGGCAGGCTACCTGTTGCGGCAGGATTAGCTCGGCGTTCAGCACCTCGTTGGCCTCCGTCACCGCACGGGTGATCACCTGCCGGCGTTCAGCGCTGCGCGAGGAGCGCCCGGCCGGTGCGGCCGCCAGCGCGAGGTTCATCATCACGCGGCGCATCTCCTCGACGGTGGTGGTCGGGCGCGACGGCATTGTCAGCTCCCGAAGTCCGCGGCGATCCGCTGGGCGGCGTCGAGCGCCAGGCCGATCATGGATGCCGGCGCGGTCTCCGCCCGGCGGTCCAGGTTCTCCGGATCGACCGGGCCGGTGGCGACGCGGGCCAGCGAGCGGCGCAGCGCCTCCAGCGGGATGCCGTGCTGCAGGGCGACCGACGCCATCACGGCCGCGTCCTCCAGGGCGTGGCGAGTCTCCGAGCCCTCCTTGCCGGCGAAGATGAAGATCTCGCGTAATTCGCCGGTTGCCGGGTCGAAGCCGCAGCTGACATCGGCTGAGAGGCCGTTGCGCTCGATGGTCTCGGAGACGGACGGCCGCCGCTCCGGCAGGCGCTTGCGGGCAGCCGCGCTCATGACGCGCTCGCCAGCTCGGCAGGCGCCCTGGCGCTGGCGAGATCGATGGTCACCGGCGTCCACGGCTCGCGCGGATGGTCGCGCTTGTAGAAGCGGACATACTCGCGGCTGCCCTGGATGCGGATGGAGTCGTTCAGCGCCGCGATAGCCTGCCGCCAGCCGTCGTCGTCGATCTCCAGCCGGCGGAGCCCGAACAGCGCCTCGCGGTTGATCCGGCCCTCCTTGTCGACCTGGAAGGCGTGGTCGACCAGCGTGCGGATCTTCGCGTCCGCGCCCTCCGACCAGGCCGAGATGCAGGCGTCGAACAGCTCCTTGGCGACCTGCAGCTCGGGCCCGAAGGTGAGCGAGTCCTGCACCTGGACCGAGACCTTCATGCAGCCGTCGAAGGTGGTCAGGGTGACGTTGCCCTTCTTGCCGCCGCGCGTGACGCCGTACTTCTCGGACAGCAGGTCCATGAAGGTCGCGACGTCGTCGAAGGTGTGGCCGCGGAAGCGCGCGATCTGTGCGTTCAGCTCCTCGGCATAGCCCAGGATCTTGCGGACCGTCTGGTCCTCCAGGCGCTCGTGGTCCTTGACCATGTCCTCAGGCACCAGTCGGCCCTTCGCGTCCATGATGAAGCCAGCGGGGATTTCGACATTCATTGATCAGCTCCTTGCCCAGATGAGGTGAAGCCAGCGCAGCTGCTGGCGGATAAAGCGCCGGAGGTGGCTACGGCGTCTCATCGGCGAAGCCCTCCCGCAGCAGGTTCAGCGTCTGCCGGATGTCATCGGCCAGGGCCTCCAGCCGGCGGATCGCACGGATGCGCTCGACCCGTTCGACGTTGCGCGCCAGCAGGGAGGGAAGATCGGCCAGATCGCTGTCCGACATCAGCGCATCGACGACGGCCGCGACCTCCGGCCTGTCCTCGATCGCGAGTTCGATCTTGTGGACGGCGTGCAGGATGGTGGTGTGGTCGCGATCAAAGAAGCGGCCGATCTCGGGCATCGACTTCCCCAGCCGACGCCAGATCACGTAGGCGGCGATCTGGCGGGCCTCGGCGACGTCATGGGCCTTCCGGCTGCTCAGCATGCAGTACAGGTCGACGCCGCAAACGACGGCCGTCCGTTCGGCGATCCGCATCATCGGGCTCGCCGGCGCCTGGATCGAAATCGCGTTCATCTCCGCCCCCTGAAATCTTCCAGACGCACCACTGGCTGCGTCGGGTCGGGCTCGAAGCTCGCCACCTCGCCGAAGCCGTCCATCTGCTGCGACGCGGCCTCGCGGTAGCCCGCCGGCGGCGGCACTTCGCCCGGCCGGCAGACGCGGACCGTCGAGCCGCCAAGGGCGTGCTGAACGGGCTGGGCGACCGCCCGCATCAGCTCCAATTCGGCGACCCGTTCGATCGCCTCCTCGAAGCCGAGCAGCGCATACTGAAGCCGTTCCTCGGTGAGCTCGCCGCTCCGCATCAGGTCGCGGAGCTGGTCGACATGGTGTTGCAGATCAGTGCTGAGCATTGTCGCCTCCATCCTCGGAGAGCCGCTTCCAGGCGGCGCTGACGTGGGTGACGTTGAGCGGCTCCCCCTTGCTGTTGGCAAAGGCGCTCGCGATGCGCAGCACCTTGGTCATGCCGCGGAGCGCGCCCGGCTTGGTGGCGACCGCCTTCAGCAGCCGGACCGTGTCCGGGTCGGTGACCTTCCAGGCGCCGATCAGTTCGCAGACGTCTTCCGGCCAGGGCTTGCCTCGCGTGAACCGCATGCCGATCCGGCTGAACAGCTGCGCGAACTCCGGCCGCCGGCCCTCGCCCTGCAGCCGACCGTAGACACTCTCGTTGCCCACCAGCGCGATACCGACGCCGTAGAGGTCGTGGAGCGAGCGGAGCTGGTCGAGCGCCTTGGAGACCAGGTGCTGGGCTTCGTCGACGATCAGCAGCCCGCCCGTGTCGCGCACCCGGGCGCCGATGGCCTCGGGAAGCTTCGTCGGGCTCTTCTCGGTCAGCTGCAGCGCCTGGGCGATGACCTGGAGCATCGGATAGACGTTCGCCGTCGACGGCTGCATGGTCGCCATCCAGACATTCGGGTTCGTCCCGGCGTAATGCCCGCAGGCCGTGGTCTTGCCGATGCCGGCGCCGCCGGCGACGACGACGATGTCCGGCCCGATTTGCGCCCATTGCAGGACGTCGGTCACACTCGAAGCGGTCCGGGTTTTCACGAACATCGGCGCCTGCGGCAGGGACGATCGGGCGCGTTTGCGCTCCTCGCGGGAAGCCAGCCAGAGCTGCACCTTGCCGGCGACATTGTCGTTCCGGCCGGTATAGGTGCCCGACAGCCAGGCGCTCATGGTCGGTGCGGCAATGCCGGCGTCCCGGGCGGCTGAGGCGTGAGAAAGGTTCTCGTCCGCAATCAGCTTCTTCGCCTCGGCGCGGATCGCCTCGATCTCGGCGTCTGTAAGGGTCTGGTCCTTGGGAGCGTTCATGCTGTAGCCTTTCGCTTGTGCAGTTGATGCTCAGGGGGCTCGGTCGTTCGCGCGGCCGGCCCCCTACTCGTCGATCAGCCGGAGGTGACGGCGCTCCTGCGCCATCGTCCGGGCGAACGCCTCGTCGAAATCGAAATCCTGTTCCTCTGCCGGCGCCGCCGCGGCCGCCTGACTGCCATTCGCGACCAGCCGGATGGCCGGGGCCTCGGGCGCAGACGGCTCGTCGACGTCGGGCAGCAGCCGCGCGTACTCTTCGAGCGTGAGCGACCTCTCGATCTCCGCCGCTTCCTTCGTCGCGCGCTTGAAGGCGTTGCGTTTGCGGTTGTGGTCGCGCGCCTGGCCCGTGTCCGCGAAGCCGGCTGCCTCCAGGCACGCGGCCTCGGCGATCATCTGCCCGTCCAGGCGGTAGACGGTGATGCCGTCGTGGAGATGATCGGGGTCGAAGCGGACGGTCAGGGCCTCGCCGGCGTGTTCGACCAGCGCCTCGGACCAGTAGCGGTTGCCCAGCAGCCGGATCGAGCCGGACTCACGGTCGGCGCGGACCTTCTCGGCGGCGAGCATGCACATGCGCAGCTGCTCCGGCGTCGCCTTCCGTATCAGCGACTGGCCGTAGCTCTGCCGGAACGCTTCCTCGAAGCTGAGCTTCCGGCGGCAGACCCGCGTGTTGCGGCCCGGCCGCGTGTTGTGCAGGCGGATGCCCTGCTCGACGGTCTCGATGAAGGTCTCCACCGGGACCGCCTTCGATCCGTAGTTCTCGGGCTTCGCGGCGGGGCTGTTGCCGGTATATGCGCCCTCGAAGGCCGGGTGCTTGGCGATGGAATCGCAGAGGTCTCTGAAGGCCCGCTCGATCGGCTTCGACTGGCCGCTGTATGGCCGGGTCCAGTGGATCTCCATGCCCAGCGCCGTCAGCACGCCGGCGGGCTCCTCGGGCTTCACCTTGAAGCGATAACGGTTGGGCGTGCCGCCGGTGATCCACTTCGATGCGAAGCCCCGGCCATTGTCGAGCCAGACACGGTCGGGAATGCCGTACTTGCGGAAGACGTCGCCGAAGGCGAGCCGCACCGAATCGGCGTTTTCGCTGACATCGAAGCGCCAGCCCAGGATGGCGCCGGAATAGAGGTCCTGGATGGCGACCATCATCGGCCGCACGATCGAGCCGTCGTACCAGCGCACGAAGACGTCCCACTTGTGGCCGTCAGCGTTGACCGCCTCCAGGGCGTGGAACATGGAGCGGTCGCGCTCCTGCGGCGGGTAGAGCCGGTGCAGGGCGTCATAGCCCTCGCGCAGCAGTACCTGGACAGGCCGCGGGATTTCGTTCTCCAGCCGCCGTTGCAGGGTGCGCTTCGCCGGGATGTCCCAGCCGTGCTCGGCGGCGGCGAGCTCCAGCCGCTGGTAGCAAGTCTCGAAGCTCGGCTTCGACAGCCGGAGATAGTCGGCCCTCAGAAACTCCCAGGCGCGCGGATCGCATCCGGCGGTCTTCGTCCGGCCGGTGTGCTTCGGCGCCAGCGCGGGCAACCAGTCGGCGCGATCGAGACCCGCCACCAGGCGGAACCAGTCATAGACCGCCGACTTGCCGACCTTGTGGGCGTTGGCGACGGCGCAGACGGCGTTGTTCTTCGACATGCCGCCGCGCTTCAGCGCCTCGATCTCCTCCAGGACCTTCAGCCGTTCCCGCGCCTTGCGCTTCCGGCTGTCCGGCAGGCTCTCGAACCAGCTCCAGTCGACCCGCTCGGCGGTCGATCCCGGCGTCGCCGGCGCGGCCGTGTCGGCGGGCGCGGCCAGTGCGGTTTTGGCCAGCGCCATCTGCGCCCGCTCGGGCAGGACGCTGCGGTGGTATTCCATGCCTCCGCCGCGGCCCTTCCGCTTCCGGGCCAGAGGCTCGCCGGCGACGGTCACGCGATCGGCCCAGCCCTCGCGCTTGGCAACGCGGATAACGGCGCTCTTTGTCGTCGGTAGGCCGCTCAGCGCGGCCTCCGCCAGCTCGGCCGCTGTCCACCAGTCCTTCATCAGCGGATGCCCTTCCGGGCGAGCCGGCGGGCCATGTCGTAGTGGCGGTCCAGGTCTTCCTTGGCGTCGGCCAGCTGGCCCACTTCGACCCAGGGCAGCCAGCGGTCCTCGATCACCGACCAGCCCAACGGCTCCGCCGCGATCTGCAGCAACCGGCGGTCGCCGGTGACATGGACCAGCGCCATCAGCCTGAGATAGCTGATCGTGTGCTCTTCCTTTGCCGGGCTGGCATAGGCGTCGAGCGTCGACTTGCTGACAGGCTCTCCCAGCCACTCCGACATGGCCTTCGCCACCTCGCTGCGGTCGAGGTCGCAGTCGTTCAGCGTCTCGGAAATGGCCCGCGCGATCCTGATCCTGAGGTCGGCGGCGCGGACGCGCTGCTCGTCATAGCGCGCCACCAGCTTGGGCGGCTCCCAGGCGAACAGGTCCATGGTCTGCTGGTCCCGCCGCCGCGCCATCAGATGCGCTCCAGGCGGTAGCCGCGGGCGGCGACGGCGTCGGCCAGCTCGTCCTCGTCCAGCTCGGCAACGAAGGCGCGCCGCTCGTCGGCCGAGGCCCGGTTCCAGAGGTTCCACATGCGGCTGGTCGGCGTCTTCGCCTCGGGCGCTTCGGTCTCGCCGTCGATCATCGCCAGGGCGCCGGCGACGCTCGCCGCGCGGGCGTCCTCGTCGTCGGCCGTCAGCAACAGGGCGACGCGCTGTTGCTTCCGCGGTTCCAGCCGCGACAGCGACTCCAGCTCCCGCTGGCTGTCCTCGAACGGGGTGCCGCGCAGCCTGTCGGCGGCGAGCTCGTCCAGGTCGTGGCCGATCAGCGCCTGCCGCTGAATGGTCCGCTCGCTGCATCCGGCGCGAACTGCTACCGATCGATACCAAGATGCCAACCGTGGCACATTGGTAGTGTCATCGCTTCGTCGATCGCCGCCGTGTCTGGCGCCGGTGCGCTCCTGGAAAAGACACTTCAGCTGGTGCAGGAACTGGCACCGCTCCAGCGCCGAGAGCTCGATGCGGCACAGGTTCTCCATCAACTCACGCTCGCGCCGGGCATTCGCGTCGTCCTCGCAGACGAGCACGTCGATCTCTTCGTGGCCGAGTTCCCGGACCGCGGTCAGCCGGTGCAGCCCGGCGACCAGGCGCCAGCGCCCATTCTCGTCCTGGCCGACTTCGATCGGGTTGCGCAGCCCATGGACTTCGATGTCCGCCTTGAGGGCCTCCAGCGCCTGCCGGTCGACGGGACGGATGCGGCGCCCGACAAGGATGTCGGCGACGGGGATGCGCTTCAGGACGAGACCGGTCATGGCGCAGTACTCGAGACGCCAAGGTGCCAGCCGCCGCAGAATTCGCAGCGATAGGCCTCGCGGCCCTTGATCTTCCGTCGGCCCTTGAGGGCGCGGTGCGCGAGGGTGCCATTCGGAAAGCGCTTCTTGCCGGCGCACTGGGCCAGCTGCGCTTCATGCTTGGATAGCGTCGTCGGGCGGAGCTTGGTGCGGGCGGCCATGTCTACGCCGCCTCCCGCTTTTGACACTGACTCCGGCTGCGGGCGGCGCTACGGTTCGGGCTGGAGAGACGGCGGTTGCCGTCGGCGTCGAACCATTCGGGCCAGAGCTCGTGCACGCTCGTGCCCAGGAACTCGGCGATGATGCGGTTGCCGGTCGGCTGTGGCCGGCGGGTGGCGCAGCGGATCGTCGAGGTTGAAACGCCGTGACGGCGGGCGAGTTCCGACATGGACCCGATCCGCTTGCGGATCTCGGCCATGAGGTCGTTCGGGTCTGCGTTCCTTGCCTTCTGGGCCATCCGTCTCTCTGTCCGATCGCCGGTCCCGCCAGGCCGGCTTTGTTCGCGCTATGCGCATCGCAACTGAGACGAGGCTATACCAATGAATTGGACACTAACAACCAGAATTTTTCGGTCACAGTTCGATTCCGCCGATAACGCACGGCCGATGGCATCTATTTCAATTATAATTCAGTAGGTTAGGCTAGTTCTGTGGCTGGACCCAAGAACCGTGACCAGGCGGTCACAGTTGATTCATCAAACAGTGACCAGTTTACCGGCCGCATTCGCCAGGTCGTTGGTGAAGAGAGTGTACGGAATTTCGCCAAGCGCGCAGGCCTGGGCACTTCGACGCTTCAGCACATCATCGAAGGTGGAAAGCCAGGGGTGGACAAGCTGGTTGCTATCGCCCGGGCAGGAGGCGTAACGGTCGATTGGCTGGCTACGGGCGAAGGACCGATGCGGCCAGACGAGCCGCCGGTACAGGAACAGAGCCTGACGCAGACCCAGCTCACCGACATCCGGGAACGCGTGAAGGCGATTGAGAACGGCGTGGGCAACGCCAACGGCCTGGAGCCTGGATTCGTCATGATTCCCCGCTACGACGTCGAGGCATCGGCTGGGCCCGGCATGTTCGCTGATGCCGAGAATGTCATTGATTATATGGCCTTCCAGCGGAAATGGGTGCGCCAGGCGCTCCGCGCAGACCCGGACCACCTGGTCCTGATCACGGCCGCCGGCGATTCCATGGAGCCGGTCATCCGCTCCGGAGACCTGCTGCTGATCGACACCTCGATCGACCACTTCCGCGACGACGCCATCTACGTCATCGCCATGGCCGGCAATCTGGTGGTCAAGCGCATCCAGCGCTTCTTCACCGGCGGCGTCTCGGTGAAGTCCGACAATCCCGCCTATGTTGAGCAGACCATCGGCGCGGGCGAGCTCGACCAGGTCCACGTCGCCGGTCGTGTCCGCTGGATTGGCAGGCTCATCTGATGGGCCGATCGACGCCCTCTGATAGACCTCTCAAAGGTCGCTCATAGGATCGCCCCCGATTCCGGTTTCAACTGGCGAGGTCCGCCCGAACGACCGCCACTCCGAATTCGAACGCCATCACAGCCGCCGGTCAGCGCGCCATCCACAAGCCCCGGTTTTCCGCGCCGTCCCGCATAGTCCCGCCTCGTCCCGGAAAGTCCCGGGTCACTCCAGATTCAAGTGTCGGTTAACAGGTATTCCGCCGGTCCCAGGACGCGCGGTGCGCTGGCACAACAACCCTCGGAGCGCGTCTTTCGCCGGGCCGGCCGGCAGCAAGTCATTGTCCGGAGCCGCCGGAACCGGTATCTGACATCGCCATGACTTCAGAGGCCGCCGCCCCCCGCGCCCGCACGACGGGCATCCTGCCCAGCCAGGCGCTGCGGCGCGTGATCGCCGAGGGCGCGGTCGCGGCCGATGGCGGCGTGCCCGACGAGATCATCCAGCCTTCCAGCCTCGACCTGCGTCTCGGACCGCGGGCCTGGCGGGTGCGGACCTCGTTCCTGCCGGGCAAGGGCGTGGCGGTCGCCGACAAGCTCAACCGGCTGACCATGCACGAGATCGACCTCACGAAGCCGGCGGTGCTCGAGCGCGGCTGCGTCTACATGGTGGAGCTGCAGGAGCGGCTGGACCTGCCGCGCGACATGTGGGCCAAGGCCAATCCGAAGAGCTCGACGGGCCGGCTCGACGTCTTCACCCGGCTGGTCACCGACGGCTGCGAGAGCTTCGAGACCGTGGAGGCCGGCTATCGCGGCCCGCTCTATCTGGAGATCGCGCCGCGCACCTTCTCGGTGAAGGTCCGCGCCGGGCAGCGGCTGAACCAGCTGCGCATCTGGCGCGGCCGGCCCGGCACCTCCGACAGCCTGCACCGGGAGCTCAACGAACGCGCGCCGCTGGTCGACCCGGCGAGCCTGGAGGGCGACCAGCCGACCTTCCGCGACGGGCTGTGGGTCTCGGTGGATCTGTCGGGCGAGGCCTATGGCGGGCTGATCGGCTACCGCGCGCGCCGCCACGCGCCGCTGATCGACCTGGACCTGATCGACCATTACCCGGTCGAGGACTTCTGGGAGCCGATCCACGCCAACGCCGAGCGCACGCTGATCCTGGACCCCAACCAGTTCTACATCCTGGTCAGCCGGGAGCGGGTCGCCGTGCCGCCGGATTCGGCCGCCGAGATGGTCGCCTACGACACCTCCTTCGGCGAGTTCCGCATCCATTACGCCGGCTTCTTCGATCCCGGCTTCGGCTATGACGGCGGCGGCAAGGGCGGCACGCCGGCAGTGCTGGAAGTGCGCAGCCACGAGGTCCCCTTCGAGATCGCCCACGGCCAGCGCGTCTGCCGGCTGGTCTACGAACGGCTGCTGGAGCCGCCGGAAACGCTCTACGGCGCCGGCATCGGCAGCCACTATCAGGGCCAGGGGCTGAAGCTGGCCAAGCACTTCATCCAGGGCTGAGGGCGTCGCCGTGTGCGGCGGCGGCGTGTGGCTGTCGCCCTCGGACTTGATCCAAGGGCCTGTGTCGTGGCGGTTCCGGTTCACAAGTCCTCCCCGGAACGGGGTCCGGGGCAGGCTCGTCGAGCCCGAGGACGTCAGGTGAGTGGACGCATCCCCCACCCTGCCCTCCCCCTTCCCGAAGGGGGAGGG